>Ga0335072_10001778_pt1 | contig 34284 bp, 33 predicted proteins | sample Lox_Sample_21_FD_206725 | JGI IMG/M metagenome (GOLD analysis project Ga0335072, IMG submission 206725) | Soil microbial communities from Loxahatchee National Wildlife Refuge, Florida, United States - Lox_Sample_2.1 | ecosystem: Environmental > Terrestrial > Soil > Wetlands | place: USA... | reverse complement strand
AGTGTTCGTAGCGGTGATCCTGATCGAGGTGTGCGCGCACGGCTCGCGCGAGTTCGGCGTACGTCAGAATCGATGCTCGCTATGAAGCCAAACGCGCGCGCAGCGCTTCGATGCGCGCGCGGAAGATATCGCCCTTGAGGTTACCGGCCCACATCACGAGCGCGTTCTCGTTGTTGTCACTATAGTAGCCCTTGCGCGTGGTGACGGTCGTGAAACCATACTTGCGATAGAGCTGCTGCGCGCTCGTGTTGCTCTCTCGCACTTCGAGCGTCATCCACGACGCGCCGCGTTCGATCGCGACGTCGAGGAGGAAGAGCAGCATCGTTTCACCGTAACGCCGTCCCCGAAAAGCGGGATCCACCGCGATCGTCGTGATGTGTGAATCTTCGAAGATGACCCAGATTCCGCCGTATCCGATGATCTTGGCGCCGATGCGTCCGACGAAGTAGTGCGCGAGCTTGTTGGTGTGAAGCTCGTTGTAAAAGGCGTCGGCCGGCCAGGTCGTCGTAAACGACGCGCGTTCTATTGCGAGCACCTCGCCGATATCGCCGTGGCTCATCGGCGCGATGACGAGCGGATCGGGGCGGCCGGAATGCGCACGCGAGAGTTCGGCCTTCATCGAAAGCGGGGAACCTTCGCCGCCGGCAACTCGCCGTATTCGGCGCGAACTTCGTGGGCGCTCGGCGCCGGGGGCATGCTGCCGCCGAGCAGCGCGACGGCTGCAGCGGCCGGGGTATGGAGCACGGGAAGCAGCTGCACGGTCCACCCGGCTTCGGCGAGTGCTCTGAGCACGTCCTCCGGTGCGCCGATTACGGGCAGAACTCCGGCGCGTGCGCCGCGCAGCACCTCCGCCAGCACCTCGGCGACGCGCCCGGATGCCCGCACCGCCGTCTCGCCGTCGCGGTAGCGCGCGGAGATGACACCTGAACGCCCCTCGACGACGGTCAGCGCGCGGGCGAGGCCGCAGCCCAGCTCGAGCGCGTCGAAGGAGGAGACGGCAACGAGCGGCAGGTTCCATGCCTGCGCGAGCGACTTCGCGTACGCGATCGTGATACGAAGGCCGGTGAAGCCGCCCGGGCCTATGCCGGTCGCGAGGCGATCGAGTTGCGAAGGTGCGAGATTCGCGGCGCGCATCACCGCGGCGAGTGCGCCGAGCCCGGCTTCGAGCGCAACGTTGCCCGCGAGCGACTCCGCCGCGACGAGGTCGCCGTCACGTGCAATCGCGGCGGAGAAACCGCCCAGCGCGCCGTCGAGTCCGAGCACGATCATGCCGGCACTTTTACCTCGACGCTGCGCGGCCGGTCGCCGCTTCCCTCGATCGCGATCTCGTAGCGCCGGACGGGAAGGAGTGAGGGCGCGTGCGTCCACCACTCGACGAATGCAATCGAGCGGCCGTCAAATGCGTCCTCGAGGCCCAACTCGTGCAACTCCTGCGGACGATCCACGCGGTACAAATCCAAGTGATCGATCGGAGGATCTCCCGGATAACGGTGCCAGAACGTGAAGGTGGGGCTGGTGGTTTGATCCTCGCCGTGACGCGCGCGCACTGCCGCGCGAACGAAGGTCGTCTTGCCCGAACCAAGCTCGCCCGAGAGGGCCACGACGTCACCCGGTACGAGCGTACGCGCGAACGCCGCGGCGAATCTCTCGAAGGCGTCGAGGGTCGGGAAAGTCTGACGCTGCGTTGCGGCGAAGCTTTCGGACATGTCGAGCGGCGATTTCGAAGCAGAGCTGCACCAGTCCGTCCAAGATCATCTCGCGCTGATCGCCAATGCGGCGAAGGCCGCCAAGGCGCGCATCGGTGCGACGGTCGAGAGCCTGAGCGGTCCGCCCGAGGTCGAAGAGGATCCGGTCTTCAGTGCCGCTCCGCCGCCCGCGCCGAGCGGACCGCGTCCGGCCGTCAATTTCGATGCCCCCGAGCCCGACTTCGATACGGCCTTCGCCGCCGAAGCCGCTGCGTTCAGCGAAGCCGATGCCTTCGCGGCCGAACCGGCACCGTCGCCCCTTCCCGAGGGTGCCATCTCCTTCGACGATCTCGCGGTCGAGAACGTGGACGAGGAGGGTATCCCGGTGTGGGAAGACCCGCCCTAAAAAGCGAACATATAAGGAAAGCCTGTCTGAGCAGAAAGGGGTCTCGCGCCGCGTAGTCGGCGTGAGGGCGCGCAACTGCGCGCCAGAGCACTACGCGAAGTGTAGTGCTCATTTATTTGTCGATGCACAACGATATCGTTCAACACGTCAATGTCGAAGACGAAATGCGGGAGAGCTATCTCTCGTATGCTATGTCCGTCATCGCGTCGCGGGCCTTGCCCGACGTCCGCGACGGCCTCAAGCCGGTCCAGCGCCGCATCCTTTATGCGATGCGCGAAATGGGGATGGACCCAAACAAGCAGCACCGCAAGTGCGCCGGTATCATCGGCGAGGTGCTCAAGAGCTACCACCCGCATGGTGACTCGTCGGTCTACGACGCGCTCGTCCGCATGGCGCAAGACTTCACCCTGCGCTATCCGCTGGTCGACGGCCACGGCAACTTCGGCTCGATCGATCCCGATTCGCCGGCGGCGTACCGCTATACCGAGGCGCGTCTTGCGCGCTTAGCGCTCGAGGCGCTGGCCGACATCGAGAAAGAGACGGTTGCGTTCGTTCCCAACTTCGATAACCAAGGAACCGAGCCCAGCGTGCTGCCGGGCAAGCTGCCCCAGCTCCTGCTCAACGGTTCGAGCGGCATCGCCGTCGGCATGGCGACGAATATTCCGCCGCACAATCTCGGCGAGATCGCGGACGCAATCGAGCTGCTCATCGACAACGAGAACGCGACGATCGACGAAGTCATCGAGAAAGTCCAAGGTCCGGACTTCCCGACCGGCGGCTCGATTCTCGGAACTGAAGCGATCAAGGAAGCCTATCGCACCGGTCGCGGATCGATCACGATGCGCGGCAAGGCCGAGATCATCGAGGAGAAGGGCCGTCACAAGATCGTGATCACGGAGATTCCGTATCAGATCTACAAGAGCCGCATCGTCGAAGCAATCGCCGAAGCGCATACCGAGAAGCGCATCCAAGGCATCTCGCGTCTCGACGATCTCTCCAATCGCAAGGGTATGAACGTCGTCGTCGAGTTGCAGAAGAGCGCGACGCCGAAGGTCGTGCTCAATCAGCTCTACAAGCACACGCCCCTCCAATCGAGCTTCGGTTTCAATATGCTGGCGCTCGTGCCGGTGGGCGAGCCGCGCGCCGACGGTTCGGTCGCGCTCGAGCCGCGCGTACTCAATCTCAAAGAATTACTCGAGCATTTCATCGCGCACCGCAAGGACGTGGTCACGCGCCGGACGCGCTACGATCTACGCAAGGCCGAAGAGCGCGCGCATCTGCTCGAAGGCTACCGCATCGCGCTCGACAACATCGATCGCGTCATCCAGATCGTGCGCGGGTCCGAAACGACGGACGAAGCAAAGCAAAAGCTTTCGGCGGAGTTCGGCCTCTCCGATATCCAGGCGCAGGCGATCGTCGACATGCGTCTGCGCACGCTGGTCGGGCTCGAGCGCAAGAAGATCGAGGAAGAATACGCAGAGCTGATCAAAACGATCGCGGAGCTGCAAGACATTCTGCGCAGCCCGCGCCGCATCGCGCAGATCGTCAAGAGCGAAACGATCGACCTGAAGAAAAAGCACGGCGACGAGCGCCGTACGACGATCGAATTCGCCGAAGACGAGATCTCGATGGAGCAGCTCGTCCCCAATGTCGACGTCGTCGTTACCTACACGGTCGGCGGCTACATCAAGCGGGTCGGCATCGACACCTTCCGCACGCAAAATCGCGGCGGGCGCGGCGTAACTGGCATTTCGAATCTCAAGCGCGAGGACGTGGTGCGCAATTTCTTCGTGACCAAGACGCACGATCACGTGCTCTTCTTCACGAACAAGGGGCGCGCGTATCGCCTGCGCGGTTACGAGATTCCCGACACGACGCGAACCGCGCGCGGCACGGCGCTCGTCAATTTGTTGACGTTGCCGCCGGGCGAGCACGTCACCGCCGTCTTCCCGATCCACCAGTTCGTCGAAGGGCGCTACATGGTGATGGTGACCGCGAAGGGCGTGATCAAAAAGACGCCGCTCGCGGAATTCGCCAACGTTCGGCGCAACGGCCTCAACGCGATCAATCTGGACGAAGGCGACGAGCTGCTCGCGGTCGATCTCTCCGACGGCACGCGCGACATCATCCTCGCAAGCTCGGCCGGCATGGCGGTGCATTTCAACGAAAAGGACGTGCGTCCGATGGGGCGCAACGCGCGCGGCGTCAAGGCGATGACGCTCGACGAGGGCGATACGATCGTAGCGATGGACGTCATCGAAGACAATCGCAAGGAAGTGCTTCTGGTGACGACGCAGGCGTTCGGGAAACGCACGCCGATCGAAGACTATCGCCACACGTCACGCGGCGGCAAGGGCGTCAAGGCTTTTGCGCGCGAGCGCGAGGACATCGGTCAGGTGCTCGATCAGATCATGGTCGCGCCCGAAGACGAGATCTTGATGATCACGAGCGGCAATCAGGTCATCCGGATCCGCGTCAACGACATTCGCAAGGCCGGCCGCTCGACCAAGGGCGTTCGCCTGCAGCGTCTGGGCGAGGGCGACGAGGTCATCGCGATCACCAATCTCGGCAAACAGGCGGAGCAAGTGACCGGCATCACGGGCGAGCCGCCGGAGATCGAGGCAACCTAGTCGCTGTCCCAGGGGTTCTAACCCAGCGGAGGTAGTAATCTTTTATCCTATGAGTGCTTTAGCAGACGTCGGTCAGACGAATTTTCAGGACGAGGTCCTGGGCAGTAAACAGCCGGTCCTCGTCGATTTTTGGGCCCCGTGGTGCGGCCCGTGCAAGATGCTCTCGCCGGTGGTCGAGAAGGTCGCCGCGGCGAACAGCGGCAAGGCGAAGTTCGTCAAGCTGAACACCGACGACAACCCGAGCATTGCCGGCCAGTATCAGGTCTCCGGTATCCCGTGCTTGATTCTCTTCAAGGACGGCCAGCCGGTGGACCGGATCGTCGGCTACGTTCCCGAGAATGTTATATCGGGGATGCTCGCCAAGCACGTCGCGTAAATCGCGATTTCTACCGTGCGCAAGATCCCGGCCGTTAACAAACTGCTCGAAGATCCATCCGTCGCGCCCTACGAGGTTCTCGTGGGGCGCGATGCTTTACGCGAGCTGATTGCCTCCGAACTCGATCGCGTGCGCGCGAGCGAAAGCACGCCCGCCTTCGAGGCGATCGTGGAGCGGCTCGTGCTACGCGCGCAGGAGCGATCGGCGGCCGGCCTGCGCGGGGTCATCAATGCGACCGGCACCCTGCTGCACACCAATCTCGGGCGCGCACCGATTGCGCCGGCCGCTTTCGACGAAGCGCGCACCGTCGCGGAGGGCTATTCGAATCTCGAATTCGATCTCGGCGCGGGCGAGCGCGGCTCGCGCTACGTTCACGCGAGCGAGTTGCTCGCGCGCATCACCGGTGCGCAAGACGCGCTGGTCGTCAATAACTGCGCCGCGGCAATACTCTTGATCCTCGATACCTTTGCGCGCAACGGCGAGGTCGTCGTCGCGCGCAATCAGTTGATCGAGATCGGTGGCGGGTTTCGCCTCCCCGACGTTCTTGCGCGCAGCGGCGCGCGGCTCGTCGAAGCCGGAACGACGAATAAAGTCTATTTGCGCGACTATGAACGCGCGCTCTCGCCCCGCACGACACTCTTGATGCGCACGCATCAATCGAACTTCACGATCGATGGTTTCGTGCACGACGTGACGCCGGCCGAACTGGCGGCGCTCGGCCGCCGCGCCGGCATTGCTGCCGTCGAGGATTTGGGAAGCGGAGCGCTCGTCGATTTGCGCGAGTACGGCCTGCCGCACGAACGCACGGTGCAGGATGCGGTGAACGACGGCATGTCGCTGGTCGCATTTTCGGGCGACAAGCTGCTGGGCGGACCGCAGGCCGGCATCATCGCCGGCACTCGTGCGCATGTCGCTCGTCTTCGTTCGAATCCGCTCGTCCGGGCGCTGCGCGTCGACAAGGTAACGATTGCGCTGCTCGTCGCCACGCTGCGCCTTTACGCAAGCAAGGAATCGCGCGAGCGGATTCCGTTTTATCGCATGCTCGCCGCTCCGCTCGAGCAACTGCGCGCCCGCGCGAACCGGATCGCGGCCGCGGCGCCGGGCTGGGAGATCGCCGGCGTGGAGGGCTTGGTGGGCGGCGGATCGCTGCCGCATGCGCGGCTTGCTTCGATCGGCCTTGCCTGCCCGAGCGCGCATCCCGGCGAACTCGCCGCGCGTCTGCGCCGCAACGAGCGGCCGATCGTGGCGCGCGTCGACGACGGACGCGTCGTGCTCGATCTGCGCACGGTCGAGCCGCACGAAGACGCCGCGCTCATCGACGCGATGCGCGGTATACTACCCGGGTGATCGTACGAAGCCCGTGGGACGGGCGTCAGGTCGGCGAAGTCAGCGAGATCGACGCGGCGGCGATGGACCGGGCGATCGCCGCAGCGGTTGCGGCGGCGCCGGCTGCGGCCGCGATGCCGCGTTACGAACGTCAGGCCGTGCTGCGCCGCATCGCTGCCGGACTGGAACGCGAGAAAGATCGATTCATCGCGACGATGATCGCCGAGTCGGCAAAGCCGCGCCGCTTCGCACGCGCCGAAGTCGAACGCGCGATATCGACCTTTTCGCTCGCGGCCGATGAAGTCACTCGCCCGGTCGGCGAGGTGCTGCCGCTCGACGTGACCGCCGCCGGCGTCGGCTACACCGCGTTGACCACGCGGCGTGCGCTCGGTGCCATCGGCGCGATCGCACCGTTCAACTTTCCGCTCAATCTCGTCGCGCATAAAGTTGCGCCCGCGATTGCCGTCGGCAACACGGTGGTGCTGAAGGCGCCGCCGCAGGCGCCGCTCTGCGCCTTCGAACTGGAGCGCGTCGTACACGAGGCCGGCTGGCCGAAGGACGCGCTGCGCGTGGTCCACGCCCCGGTCGAAGTCGCGCAGGCGCTCGCGACCGACGAGCGCCTGAAGATGATTACGTTCACGGGGTCGAGCGCGGTCGGCTGGCATCTCAAATCGATCGCGGGACGCAAACGCGTCGTGCTGGAGCTCGGCGGCAATGCGGCAGCGATCGTCTGCAGCGACGCGGATCTCGCCTGGGCTGCAAAGCGCATCGCGCTCGGCGCCTACGCGCAAGCCGGGCAGGTATGCATCAAGGTGCAGCGCATTCTCGTGCAGCGTACCGTGTACGATGCATTTCTCGAGCGGCTGTTGGCCGAGATCGCGGCCTTGCCGGCCGGCGATCCGGACGACGAGGCGACGATTCTCAGCTCGGTGATCGACGATCGCAGCGCGGATCGCATCACGGCCTGGATCGGCGAAGCGCTGGCCGGCGGCGCCGTGCTCCTCTACGATAAGCCGCGCGAAGGACGCCTGCTCTATCCGGCCCTGCTCGCGAGCGTCAACGCCGCGATGAAGGTCGAGTGCGAAGAGGTCTTCGGGCCGGTCGCGACGATCGCCGCCGTCGATTCTCTCGACGAAGCGATCGATCGTGCGAACGCCTCGCGCTACGGCCTGCAGGCCGGCGTCTTCACGACCGACGTGCGCGCAATCGGCGCGTGCTTCGAACGCGTCGACGTCGGCGGATTGATCGTCAACGACTATCCGACACTGCGCATCGACAACTTCGCCTACGGCGGCGTCAAAGATAGCGGCTTCGGGCGCGAAGGCGTGCGTTACGCCATCGACGAGATGAGCGAGCTCAAGACGCTGGTCGTGCGCTACACGTGAGTTTTCGCTTCAAGAGCCTGTTTGCGCGCCAGCCGCTGGCGTGGATCTCGCGCGAATCCGAGGGTGGCCCCACGCTTCGGCGCACGCTGGGCTGGCCCGCGCTGACCGCGATCGGTTTGGGCACGATGCTCGGTGGAATCTTTCCGACGATCGGCGTCGGCGCGCATGCCGCGGGACCGAGCGTCATCCTCGCCTTCGTGATTACCGGCCTGGTCAGTCTCTGCGTCGCGCTCTGCTACGCGGAGTTTGCGTCGATGGTTCCGGTCGCGGGAAGCGCGTATACCTATGCCTACACGACACTGGGCGAAGTCATCGCGTGGGTGATCGGCTGGGACCTCATTCTCGAGTACGGCGTCTCGGTCGCGCCGACGGCGGCATCCTGGTCCGCGTTCGCGCAGCCGCTGCTCGCACAAGTCGGCATCACGCTGCCGCATTGGGCGCAGAACGGCGCGATCTACGCCGGACAGGTCGACGTGATCGCGGTCGCGACGACGTTGATCGTCACGGCGCTCGTTGCGTGCGGTATTCGCGAATCGGCGAACGTGAACGGCGCACTCGTCATTTTTCAAATCGTCACGATGCTGGTCTTCATCGGGTGCACGATCCACGCCGTGAATCTCCAGAACCTGCGCCCCTTCGCTCCCTTTCATCTCTCCGGTGTTCTGGGGAGTTCGGCGCTTGTGTTCTTTGCCTATATCGGATTCGACACCGTGACGGTCGCGTCGGAAGAGGCACATCAACCCCATCGCAACGTGCCGATCGGTATCATTCTTGCTCTGACGATCGGGACGCTGCTCTACGTCGCGCTGACGTTCTTCTCGGTTGCCGTGCTGCCGTACGGCAAGCTGAGTGACGGCGCGGCGATGCTCGACGCGCTTCACGCCGCAACCGCGAATCCGCTCGCGTACTGGCTCGTTGCTCTCGGCGGACTCGCCGGCAACGCGACCGTCATGATCACCTCGCTGCTGGGGCAGATTCGCATCTTTTACGTGATGGCGCGCGACCGCATGTTGCCGCCGCGCGTGGCAAAGATTCATCCGCGCTTTCGAACGCCGGCGACCATGACTGCGATCACGGGGCTTCTGGTCGCGGTGCTCGCCGGTATCCTTCCGCTCGATGCGCTCTTGAAGCTCACGAACATCGGAACGCTGGCGGCGTTCGCGATCGTATGCGCGGGCGTGATGGTACTGCGCGTCCTCGAGCCCAACGCGGAGCGCCCGTTCAAGGCACCGCTCTTGCCGCTCTTCTCGGTACTCGGCACGGTCGCGTGCGTGGTGTTGATCTTCAGCCTCGATTGGCCGACGTGGGTGCGCTTCGGCGTGTGGTTCGTAGTCGGCATCGCCGTCTACGCAGCCTACGGATACCGCAGAAGCCATCTGCGCACGCTGCGCGCGGCCTCGGACTAGCCATGCACATTGTGGGAACGGCGGGTCACGTCGACCACGGTAAATCATCGCTCGTGACCGCGCTCACCGGCACGAATCCGGATCGTCTGCTCGAGGAGCAGGTGCGCGGTATGACGCTCGATCTCGGATTCGCGCACCTGCGTTTTGACGACGGCGTCGAGGCCGGTATCGTCGACGTTCCGGGTCACGAGCGCTTTCTGCACAACATGCTCGCGGGCGCCGCCGGCATGGAGGTGCTGCTCCTCGTGGTCGCTGCCGACGACGGCGTGATGCCGCAAACGCGCGAGCATCTGCAGATCTTGCGTCATCTCAACGTCAAGCACACGATCGTCGCGCTCACCAAGAGCGATCTCGTCGCTTCGGCAGAGCTCGACGCTACGCTCGCACGCGTGCGCGAGCAGTTGCGCGATACCATCGCCGGCGACGCGCCGATGGTTGCGCTTTCGAACGTCACGGGTGCCGGCCTCGACCGGTTGCGCAGCCTGCTCCACGACGCGCTCGTGCAGCTTGCGCCCCACGACCCCGACGCGCCCGCGTACATGCCGGTCGATCGCGTCTTTACGCTGCCCGGGCGCGGCACGATCGTGACCGGCACGCTGATGCAGGGACGGATCACCGCCGGTGAAGCTGTCGCGATTGCGCCGCTGGGAGAATCGCATCGCGTGCGAAGCCTTCACGTATTCGGTCAAGCGCGCGCGTCTGCCACCGGCGGAACGCGTGTGGCGCTCAATCTCCCGGGCGTCGATCGCGCGCGCATCGCGCGCGGCGCGGCGATCGTCGATCCGTCGTTTCCCGCGCGCAGCGAATTCGCAGTGCGCTTCGAGGCACTGCCCGAGGCGCAGCCGCTGCTGCGCCGGCGCACACCGGTGCGTGCCTACATCGGCTCCGCTGAGGTGCTCGGCACGCTCCTTTTCGCTGAGTCGGTCACGCTCGTGTTGCGCGAGCCGGTGCCTGCGTTTCCCGGCGTTCGTTTCGTCGTCCGCCGGGTCTCGCCGAAAACGCTGCTGGGTGGCGGCGAGATTCTTGCTTCGGCCGGCGAAGCATCGCTTCGAGACGCGGGCACGGATGCGGCCATCGCTGCGCTGCTCGCGCGAAACGGCGTGCAACCCCTTACGGTTTCGGAGATTGCCTATGCGGTGAATCTGCGTGAAGAGAGCGTGCAGCGCGAGCTCGACGAGTTGATCGAACGCGGAGAAGCCGTCGCGGTCGCGCGCCCGGCCGCCTATCTCGGTGCGGAAGCGTTTGCGCAGTTCGGCGGCCGCGTCGCGAGCGAACTCGCGCTCCTTCACGAAGCGCAGCCCTGGGCGGTGGGCGCGACGTCTATGCTTCTCGCGCGCGCGCTCGGTATCGAGGAGCCGCTGCTGCTGCGCTTACTCGGTGCGCTCGCCGAAGAGGGACGGATCGTGCAGCGGCACGGTTATTTTGCCGCTACCGATCATCAGCCGAAGCTCTCCGCCGAGCAGCGCGCGTTCTTCGAATCGAGCGTTCCGCTCGATGCCGCGGCGCCGTTCTTGCCGGTGCCGTTCGCCGAGGTCGCCGAACGCGCGCGCGGCTCGCAGATCGTGGGATTGAACAAGGCGTTCGACACGTTGCTCGCACGCGGCGTGCTGGTAAAAGTGGGCGACGCGCTCTACCGCGGGACGCAGATCGAGCGCGCACACGAACGCATCGACGCTTTCATCGCCGTTCACGGCAAGATGACGATGGCGGAGTTTCGCGACCTTCTGGGCACCTCGCGAAAGTACGCGGTTCCGTTGCTGGAATGGTTCGACGCTCGCGGCATTACCGTGCGCAGCGGGGACTTTCGTATGTTGCGCGCGCGAAGAGGCGCACGAGAGCAATCCGTATAACCAAGGCGCGGTGATCGACCTCAAGCGTATTCCCAAGGCCGAGCTGCATCTGCACATCGAAGGGACCTTCGAACCCGAACTGATCTTCGCGATCGCGCAGCGCAACGGCATCGACCCCGGTTACTCTTCAATCGACGCGCTCCGGGCGGCGTACGACTTTACCGATTTGCAATCGTTCCTCAACGTGTATTACGCCGGTATGCGGGTCCTGCGTGCCGAGCGCGATTATTTTGAACTAGCGAGTGCGTATTTCGAACGCGCGGCCGCGCAGGGCGTTCGTCACGCCGAGATTTTCTTCGATCCGCAAGCGCATACCGAGCGCGGTGTCGCGTTCGGTACGGTCGTCGAGGGCCTGAGCGCCGCGCAGGCGGCGGCGCAAAAGCGTCACGGCGTCAGCTCGCACTTGATCATGTGCTTTTTGCGCGATCTCCCGGTCGAGTCGGCGCGCGCGGCGCTCGACGCCGCACTTCCCTATCGCGATCGCATCGTGGCGGTCGGGCTCGATTCGGCCGAGGCGGGAAACCCGCCCTCGAAGTTCGCGGTCGTCTTCGATCACGCGCGCAGCCACGGGTTTCTCACCGTCGCGCACGCGGGCGAAGAGGGGCCGCCGGAGTACGTGTGGGAAGCGCTCGATCTGCTGCGCGTCTCGCGCGTCGATCACGGCGTGCGCAGCTTGGAGGATCCGGCGCTCGTCGAGCGCCTGCGCCGTCAGCGCGTACCGCTGACGGTCTGTCCCTTCTCGAACGTGAAGCTGCGCGTGGTCGGCGACCTTACACGCCATCCGCTCAAGCGCATGCTCGAGGCGGGGCTCCTCGCCACCGTCAACTCCGACGACCCGGCCTACTTTGGGGGCTACGTCGCGGATAATTTCGAAGGCGTTGTCGAGGCGCTGGGACTTTCGGATCGCGACGTCATCACGCTCGCGCGGAATTCGTTCGAGGCTTCGTTCATCGACGATGCGAAGAAGCGTGCCTATCTCGAGGAGATCGATCGCTTGGCGGGGGTATTGAAGTGAAGCCGGTTCTCTTGGCTGCCGCGCTTGCGACGGCGTCACCGGCGGCGGCGCCGATCACGACGGTCGCGCTTTCGTACACGACGCCCGCGCACGGATACCGCTCGCACGGGGATCTCACCTATAAGGGGACGCACCTGCTGGTGACGGCGCTCACCGATGCTGCGGGCGACCATGATATCGACGCCACGATTGAAGCGAACGGCAAGAAATTCCATCAAGAGTATCTCTTCATGGACGGAATCACGTACGCAAAGGTCGGCGACACGTGGGCACTGCAGACGAATCTTCCGCCTGCCTACGCGACGTTTCTGATTACTGCGGGCGGATATCCGGTTCCGGCGATCCTCAATAGCGGCGGGCGCATCGTCAAATTCGAGGGCGAGACGCCCTGCGGATCGTCGACCTGCTCGAAGTACGTCGTTAGCGCTATCATCAAGCTGAACGAGAAACCAACGGCGGTGATTCAACACATCCTCGTCGATCGGGCACTCAACGAATTGATAGCAATCGACGCGAAGAGCGTCGACGCCGGCGGCGCCGTTCTCGGCGAGACGCATATGAAGTTCGACCAGTTCGACGGGATACGTATTCCCGTGCCGGCGATCGTGAGCACGACGACGCCCGTATGTTACCTATCGAACACGACGGCTGGCGCGATGAATCTGTGCCTCTACAAAGGTATGTTCACGTCGGACGTGTACACGCTCACGGTAAACGGCCAGCTCGCGTTGCGTGCGAGCGAGATTGCACTGGCAAACGGGGTCACGTCACCGGTCGTGGACGGACTGACGGTACAGTGCTCGGTAAAGAAGCAAGCCGTGACGGTGGACCCGAGCGTCGAGGCCAATCTCAAGCAGTCCGGCATGAGCGACGAACAGATTGCGGCGCAGCTGGGGCAGCGAGAGACCGGCAGCGACTGCACGGTGAATGCGAACGGCGCTCCCGTCATGACGCAGCACTACGAATTCAAATAGCGACTAGTGGCGTACGAGGGTCACGACGCCGAGCACGACCTCGAGCGCGATGAGCAAAATGACGATCACTTCGAGTAGCTCGTCGCGCCGGCCGCGCGCCTGATCGATGAAGAATCGATAGAGGTCGCCCACGCTCGCGAGCTTGGCGTCGATCTGGCGCTGCCAGTCGGCCAGGCCGAGGCGGGCGCCGGCAGCGCGATAGATGCGTGCGTAGTAGGCGTCGCCGACCACTTTGAGCGCGTTGCTCGAGCGATCGAGCAATTCGAGTACGTCGACGATGAGGTAGCGAACGTTGGCGGCCAAGTCGGCTTCGCGCCGCCCGAAAACCGAGCGCTGGCGCTGCCCCGGCTGTGCGGCGTAGATCGAGTCCAGCTCCCGGTCGAGGAGCGCGTCGTAGGTGCGCAGTTCGAGCAGCTGGGAGTTCGCGAACTCGAGGATGTCGCCGATTGCGTCGCTGGACTCGCGGCGATCGTAGACGAACGCGGTATCCCACTGCACGATCGAGAGGTCGTCGGCGTAGTAGGAGAAGCGCGTGCGTAGCGCCTCCTCGATCTCGCTCTGCGAGAGCGAGCCCGATTCTCCGAGCAGAATGTTGGCAAGGGCTTCGGAATGGTCGTGGAGCAGCGCGTCGGCATCGATGCGCGGCTCGAACCGGTCGATCTCGATGACGAGATAATCTTCGATCAAGGGAGCGTGCCGGTCATCGAGCGCACCGCTCAGCTCGTCGCAGATGCGATCGACCGTTCGGGTCGCAACGGCGATGAGCTCTTCGTTGCGCCGCACGCGCGATGCGAGCGATTCGAGATCCTCCCACGCGCCGGAGACGTTGAATGAGAAGCGCAGCGAAATGACGCCGTAGTCGAAGAACTTGGCGCGAACGGTATATTCACGCTCGCCGAGCGTTCCGTCGGGTAAGCGCGCTACCAGCGGCGGCACGGGAAACTGAAGGTACGAGCTGCTGTGATGGGGGCGCAGCGGAATATCGGCAGGCGTTACGCCCTCGCCTTCGACCGTGCGCAGCGTAGCGAGATCGATCGAATCCGCGACGTCGAAGAGAAAAAATGCGCGCACCGCTCCCGCAGCAATCTTCATACACGTCAAATAGCTGCGGGAGCGTGTAACTCCTGGCCGTTTATGCGACGGCAGGCTGTTTTGCGTTGACGGCCTGGATCGTGAGCGCGATTTCGAGCTCTTCGCCGACGAGCACGCCGCCGGTCTCGAGTGCCTGATTCCACGTCAGGCCGAAGTCCTTGCGATTGATCTTGGCGGTCGCGCTGTAGGCGATGCGGTCGTTGCCCCACGGATCCTTACCGCGGCCGTCGACCGTCGCTTTGAGGCTGATCGGGCGCGTCACTCCGTGAATCGTGAGCGTACCGTCGACGGTATACGCATCCGGGGAGCCCGAAATCTTGGTGCTGAGGAACTCGATCGCCGGGAACTTCTCGGCGTCGAGGAAGTCGGGGGACTTCAAGTGCGCGTCGCGATCGGCGACGTTGGTATCGATCGAGGTCGCGTCGATCGTCGCGGAAACGGCGATTGGCAGGTTGGTCGCGTCGTCGACCTCGAGGTTGACCGAGAATTTCTGGAACGAGCCGCGGACGCGGGAGAAGACCATGTGGCGAACGGTAAAGTCCACGGACGAGTGAGCCGGATCGAGAGCAAAGGTAGCCATTGTGAGCGGGAGCCTCCAAGCAAGATAACTTAATATAGCCAAGCTACTATAAATAAGCAAAGCTGTCAAGACGGGTTTGTGGCAGGGGTGCCCTGCAACCAACCAGAGCGAGCGTGTGTTTGTGGAGAGAGACCAATGAACGTAGACAAAATGACCGAGCGCGTAGCGGACGGCCTCAATGAGGCGTACGCGCTAGCGCTTCACGAACACAACACGCAGACCACGCCCGAGCACATGCTCGCCGCGCTGCTCGATCAGGAACGGGGCATCGCGCCCGATATTTTGACGAAGGCAGGCGTCGATCCGAAAGCCTTCCGCCGTCAGGTGGAGCAGGCGATCTCGCGCTTACCGCGGCTCTCGGGTCCGAACGCAGACTCCGCACAGGTGACGCTTTCGCCCGAACTCTCGCGCATCATGAGCGCTGCCGAGAGCGAAGCGGGCGCGCTGCAAGACGACTACGTCTCGGTCGAGCACGTGCTGCTCGCGATGGCGCAAGCCGGCGGCGCGATCGGCAAACTGTTCCGCGACGCGGGTCTCACCAAAGACAAGCTTTTGGCTGCGCTGCGCGACGTACGCGGCAACCAGCGCGTGACGAGCAAGGATCCGGAAGGAACCTACAAGTCGCTCGAGCGCTACGGACGCGACCTAACGCTCGACGCCGAGCGCGGAAAGCTCGATCCGGTCATCGGCCGCGACGACGAGATTCGCCGCATCGTGCAAGTGCTCTCGCGCCGCACGAAAAACAATCCCGTGCTGGTTGGCGATCCCGGCGTCGGCAAGACCGCGATCGTCGAAGGGCTCGCGCAGCGCATCGTGCGCGGCGACGTACCGGAAGGCTTGAAGAATAAGCGTATCGTGGCGCTCGACATGGGCGCGCTGATCGCCGGTGCGAAGTATCGCGGCGAATTCGAAGAGCGCCTCAAAGCGGTGCTCAAAGACGTTGCCAACTCCGAAGGCGCTATCGTGCTCTTCGTCGACGAGCTGCACACCGTCGTCGGCGCCGGTAAGGTCGAAGGCGCGATGGATGCGGGAAATCTACTCAAGCCGATGCTGGCGCGCGGCGAGCTGCATCTGATCGGTGCGACTACGCTCGACGAGTACCGCAAGTATATCGAGAAGGACGCCGCGCTCGAGCGGCGCTTCGCTCCGGTGATCGTCGATCAACCCAGCGTCGAAGATACGATTTCGATTTTGCGCGGGCTGCGCGAGAAGTACGAGACGCATCATGGCGTGCGTATCAAAGACGGAGCCCTGGTTGCCGCGGCGACCATGAGCAACCGTTACATTTCGGATCGTTTCCTTCCCGACAAGGCGATCGATCTGGTCGACGAGGCAGCAGCCAAGCTGCGCACCGAGATCGATTCGATGCCGCAAGAACTCGACGAAGTCTCGCGCCGCATTCTGCAGCTCGAGATCGAACGCGAGGCACTTCGCAAAGAGAGCGACGCCCAGAGCCGCGCGCGGCTCGACGCGCTCGAACGCGAACTCGCGGAGCTGCGCGAGTCGCAAGTCAAGTTGCGCACGCAGTGGGACCGCGAGAAGAACGCGGCCGTGCGTCTGCGGGAGCTGCGCGAGCAGATCACCGAGACGAAGGTGCAGATCGAACAGGCGGAGCGCCAGTACGATCTCAACCGTGTCGCCGAGCTGAAATTCGGGCGCTTGATCGCACTCGAAAAAGAGCTTGCCGGCGAGGAAGAGCGGCTGCGCACCGCTGAGGGCGGCCGCCTCTCGAAGGAAGAGGTCAGCGAGGAAGACATCGCCGAGGTAATCGCGCGCTGGACCGGGATTCCGGTCGCGAAATTACTCGAAGGCGAGAAGCAGAAGCTGCTCCATCTCGATGAGGAACTGCACGAGCGCGTCATCGGTCAGGACGAAGCGGTGACGGCCGTCGCGGAAGCAGTGCTGCGCTCGCGCTCCGGCCTCTCCGATCCCAATCGCCCGATCGGCTCGTTCATCTTCTTGGGCCCGACCGGCGTCGGCAAGACGGAGCTTGCGCGCGCACTGGCCGAGTATCTCTTCGACGACGAACGTGCGCTCGTGCGTATCGACATGTCGGAGTACGGCGAGAAGCACAGCGTCGCGCGCATGCTCGGCGCACCGCCGGGATACGTCGGGTACGACGAAGGCGGACAGCTCACCGAGGCAGTGCGGCGCCGTCCCTACTGCGTCGTGCTCTTCGATGAGATCGAGAAGGCGCATCCCGACGTCTTCAACGTCTTCTTGCAGATTCTCGACGAAGGCCGTTTGACCGACGGTCAGGGCCATACCGTCGACTTCCGCAACACGATCGTCATCATGACGTCGAACATCGGCAGCCACCGCATCCTCGATTACAAAGGGACGCTCGGCGGCGCCGAAGAGGCGCTCATGCGCGCGACCGTGATGGAGGAATTGCGGGCGCACTTCCGCCCCGAGTTCCTCAACCGCGTCGACGAGACCATCGTCTTCCATGCGCTTTCGCAGGAGCAGCTCATGGAGATCGTCGAGATTCAACTTGCGCGACTGCGGTCGCGTCTGTTGGAACGGCGAATCACGCTCGTGCTGGACGACGCCGCGAAACGTCACCTGGTCAAGGCTGGGTACGATCCGAGCTACGGCGCGCGTCCGCTCAAGCGGACGATTCAAAAAGAAGTCGAGACGCCGCTCGGCCGCAAGATTCTTGCGGGCGAGATCAACGACGGCGACACGGTGAACGTGGGCTTCAACGACATCACGGGCGAGCTCACGTTCAGCGCCGGCGCAATTACGGCGCTGCCCGTCGTGTCAGGTTAATCGATCTTATCGCAGGCGTTCAGCACGCCGTCGAGGAGACCCGGGAACATTTCATCGATCGGGTCGCGGCGCAGCCAGACGAACTTCTGGCGGCCCTCGTAGCGCGACATAATCAGGCCGGCCTCTCGCAGAACTTTGAAGTGATGCGAGAGGTTTTGCTTTGAGGTGAGATCGAGAAAATCGAACGGACAACGCTCTTCGTGTTTGGCGAGCTGCTGCACGATCTGGAGCCGGGTCGGGTCGCTGAGCGCCGCGAGAATTCCGTAAATGGTGATGTCCTCGCGCTCGGGATACCAGTGCGCGCGGGGGGCTTGGACGGGTTCAGAAATTTCGGTGCTCATGCTTGACAGTAAAACATCCTTTGTACTATTCTCAGTACAAGATGTATTTTACTATAGACGAGCGGGAACCGTCTAGCGCTACCCAGGACGCCCGGCGTTCCTTCAATACCCTACGGAGCTATGCGCAGGCCCTGGCCGGCCTTTCTGCTTCCTTCGCAGAGCAAGCGAGCGAAGTGATGGCGGCCTACCGGCAGGCGCTGGCCGCCGGCAACGAGGCCTCTTGGGCGCGCTTCGTCTATGCGGCTTCCGATATCGCACATCATGGAGCGTCGGTCGAAGAGATTCTCGGCCTGCGCGAGCGCGAACGCGCCGCCTGGCGCGTCTTCCAGCAGATCGCCGATGAAAATGCGGACCTGCTCTTGCTGCAGCCCGCGCTAGCAACCGCCTAAGAACACCAGCAGAGGTAATTTCCGTGTCCACCGTCGTCGAATTCGGCGCACGCCGCTTCTTCGTCGTCGCTGCCGTCATGCTCGCAGCGCTGATGCAGCTTGCGGATACGACGATCGTCAACGTCGCACTCCCGTCGATCGACGGCACGCTCGGCGCATCGCAAGATGAGGGCGCGTGGTTCATTACGGCCTACATCATCGCGAATGTCATCGTGATACCGCTCACGCCGTGGCTGCAGTCGATTTTCGGGCGCAGGCGCTACTTCGCGATGTCGATCGCGGGCTTCACGTTGGTCTCGATTCTCTGCGGGTTGGCTAACGATACGACCAACGAAATAGCGCTGCGTTTCATTCAAGGCGCCTTCGGCGGCGGATTGATGGTGCCGGCGCAGCAGATCATTCGCGACACCTTTCCGCCCGATCAGCTCGGCAAGAGTCAATCGCTCTTCGCGCTTGCGGTCGTGATCGGCCCGACCATCGGACCGACGCTCGGCGGTATCCTTACCGACGATCTCACCTGGCGGTGGGTCTTCTTCGTGAACGTGCTGCCCGGCATCGCAGCGACGCTGCTGGTGCTGCTCTTCGTCCGCGACCCGCAAGCTCCCAAGCGCATTCCGGTCGACGCGATCGGCATCGGACTTCTCACGCTCGGGCTCGGAACGATGCAATACGTGCTCGACGAGGGCGAGAGTAAGGGCTGGTTCGGCGACTCGACGATCCTGGCGTGCACGGCGATCTCTGCTTTGGCGCTCGTGTCGTTCGTGACGTGGGAACTATGGGGTACGAAACGCCCGGCGGTCGCGTTACGCGTCTTCGCCGATCGTAATGTCTGGTCGTTCTCGATCGTTTTCTTTGCCATTGGTGCGACGATGTTCGCGCTGATCTTCATTCAGCCGCAGTACGTGCAGAACTCACTCGACTTCACGACCACGATGGCCGGTCTCTTGCTCATGGTGCGCGCGGGTATGCTGGTGCTGCTCTATCCCGTGACGACGTGGGTCGCCTCGCAGTACAAATGGGATCTGCGCCTTGTCGCAGGCGGCGGCATTCTCGTGATGGGGCTCGCAACGTGGCTGCAAACCTTTCAAATGGCGACCAACGCGACGTTCGGGACGTTCGTACTCACGCAGGCGCTCGGCGGCGTCGGCTTGGCATTCGTCTTCGTGCCGCTCATGGTCGTGCTGCTCGCCGGCATGGAACAGGCAATCGTTCCATCGGCGCTCGCGTTGACGCGCTTGATGCAGCAGATCGGGGCGTCGGTCGGCTCGGCTTTCGCAGCGACGCTTCTGGATCGCAACTTCAACGCCGCGCTCAACGGCATCGCTGGCTCGATTAATATGGGTCGCACGGCGATCGCGACGGCCGTAAACGAACACGGCGCGCACGCAATCGCGGTGCTGAGTCAGCTCGCCGCCACGCAAGCCGAAAATCTCTCGGCGGTGAATACGACGCAGTTCTTCGCGATCGCCACCATCGCCACGACGCTGCTTCCGCTCCTCATGGTGCGCCGTCAGATGGTGCGCTCGCATGCGCCGGTGCCGATGACGCCGCCGCCGCCGACGGTGCCTGCGATTCGCGGCGAGGTCCGCGAGGCCGTCCGCTCGTAAGATTCCCCGCGTGAAAGCCTAGGTAGCCGTCTTTTCGCGGCGTCTGGCTTTGAGACGGTCGGACTCGTTGAGGATACGCTTGCGCAACCGGATGGACTGCGGCGTAACCTCGACGAGTTCGTCGTCTTCGATGAACTCGATTGCGCGTTCGAGCGACATGTTTTCTTTCGGCGGTAGCTTCACGTTTTCGTCGCTACCGGCGGCACGCATGTTCGTGAGTTTCTTTTCGCGCACGACATTGAGCCCCACGTCCTTGTCGTCGTTGGCGCGACCGACGATCATGCCCTCGTAGATCTCCTCGCCCGGATCGACGAAGAAGCGCCCGCGCTGCTCGACGCCCATCAGCGCGTAGCCGGTTGCGCGGCCCGTATCGGTGGCGACGAGCGCGCCCACGTTACGGCCCGGAAGTTCACCCTGCCACTCTTGATGATCGTAATACGTATGCGACATGACCGCCGTGCCGCGCGTGAGCGTCAGCAGCTCGCCGCGCAGGCCGAAGATCGCGCGCGTCGGCATCGTGTATTCGAGGCGGCGTGAGTCGCCGACGTTGATCATGTTCGACATCACGGCTTTGCGCTTGCCGAGCGCCTCGATCACGGCGCCGGCGTACTGCTCTTCGACGTCGACCACGACGTATTCGACCGGTTCCCATCTCTTGCCGTCGCGTTCCATCACGATGACCTGCGGCTTGGAAACCGCGAGTTCGTATCCTTCGCGGCGCATCGTTTCGATCAAGATCGAGAGATGCAGCTCGCCGCGCCCGCGCACTTCAAACGTATCGGCTGATTCGGTGTCGGCCACGCGTAATGCAACGTTCGATTCCAGCTCGCGCATGAGACGCTCGCGAATTTGCCGCGAGGTCAGGAATTTGCCTTCCTTACCCGCGAACGGCGAGTTGTTGACGGAGAAGAACATCGAGACCGTCGGTTCATCGACCGCGACCGCGTGAATGCCTTCCGGCGCATTTGCATCGGCGATCGTGTCGCCGATATTGAGGTCGTCGATGCCGGAGACGCAGACGATGTCGCCCGCTGAAGCTTCCTCGACTTCGATGCGTTCGAGCCCCTGGAAGGTCAGCAGTTTCGTCAGCCGCAGGCCGATCGCGACCCCGCCGTCGCGCGCGACCTTGGCGATCGGCATGTTGACGCGCGAGTCACCGCGGAAGATGCGGCCGATCCCGATGCGGCCGACGTACTTATTGTGATCGATCGCCGAGATGAGGAGCTGGAAGGGGCCTTCTTCGGCCGGGGCTTCGGGAACGTGCTTTGCGATGATCTCGAAGAGCGGTTCGAGATCGGCCGATTCGTCGTCGAGGCTGCGCTTCGCGACGCCGGCCTTGCCGTTGGTATAGACGACCGGGAAATCGGCCTGCTCGTCGCTTGCGCCCAGTTCGATGAAGAGGTCGAAGACTTCGTTGACGATCTCGGTCGGGCGCGCGTCCTTACGGTCGATCTTGTTGATTGCGACCAACGCCTTGAGATCGAGCTCGAGGGCCTTGCGCAGCACGAAGCGCGTCTGCGGCATCACGCCCTCGGCGGCGTCGACGAGCAGCAGCACGCCCTGCACCATCTGTAAGACGCGCTCGACCTCTCCGCCGAAATCGGCATGGCCGGGCGTGTCGACGATATTGAACTTCACGTCGCCGTGGCGAACCGCGGTGTTTTTCGCGAGGATGGTGATGCCTCGCTCGCGTTCGAGCGGGTTGGAGTCCATGATGCGCGTCTCGACCTGCTGGCCTTCGCGGAAGACGCCGCTCTGTTTGAGCATGGCGTCCACCAGCGTGGTCTTACCGTGGTCGACGTGGGCGATGATGGCGACGTTTCGTATATCCGGGCGGGTCTTCACGACCCACGTTCTATCATATAAGGGGCAATAAAGCTACTCCTAAGGTTAAGATCGCCGTTGCGGCCTTACGCTTTGGGAAGTGTAAACCAGAACGAGGTGAGCTTTTCGGGCTCCGATTCGAAGCCGATCTCACCGTGCATCATCCCGACCAGCTCGCGGCAGATGTAGAGTCCGAGGCCGGTCGAGCCTTCCCCGGACGAAACGCGGCCGAAGCGGGTGAAGAGTTTGAGGCGATCCTCCGGACTGATTCCGGGCCCTTCGTTCACGATCGCGATGCGCACGTGGTCGTCGGCGCCGTGCTTGACGTCGATGTGAATTGCGCTCGTGGGGTAGCTGTACTTGACGGCGTTGGAGAGCAGGTTGGTCAGGATCTGAACCGTGCGGCCTTCATCCCCGAGCATATGCGGCACCGGGTCGAGGTAGGCTGCGTTGAACAAACGATCGGGATACTCGCTGCGCATGCGCGCCATCGATTCCTCGATGATCCCGACCGGCGAAATGCGTTCGATGCGCAGCGCGAGATGGCCGGCGTCCATGCGCGAGAGCAACAAGAAGTCTTCAAAAATCGATGATAGCCGTCCGGTAGAGCTGGAAAGTACGCCGAGGAGCTCTTGACGGCGCTCGAGCCCGAGCGTCTCGAAGTGCGTCTGCAGCAGTGCCGTCGCGCCGCGAATCGCCGCGAGCGGCGAACGCACCTCGTGCGAGACCATGCTGAAGAACTCGTTCTGCAGGCGCGCCGTCTTTTCGAGGTTGATGCGCTGCTCCAGTTCGACGGCATGCGCGCGCGAGTTCGCGAGCGCGAGTCCGACGAGGTTGGTGAAGAGCTGCATCCGCCGCAGCGTTTCGATCGACGGTACCTTGCCGTCGAGCGGCGCATCGGCGGAAAGATAGCCGAGCATGTTGCCGTCGCGGTCGGGGAGCACCAGCGTCAGCGTATCGCGTTCGTGCCAGGCGTCCGGAGCGGAGCGCGGTTCGTTGAGCGGGCGGAAGCCGGTGTAGATGCCGTGCTTCCAGTAGATCTCGCGTTCTGCCGGGTTGTAGAAGCAGTACGGGAGCACTTCGGACTCGGGCGGCAAGATCTCCATGACTTGCCGGCGGTCGATGTGCTCCCCGAAGCGCTCGGCTATGACGTCTTCGGGAAAGCCGAGAAGGACGCGCCGGTAAAGCTCGCCGCCGGGTGCGTCCGCTGCTACGATCGTGACGTACTTGAACCCGAAGAGCTCCGCAACGGCACGCGCGATGGACTCGAGGGCGGGAGCAATCTCCTGTGCGTGCAGAATCTCATAGGTGATGCTGAGCAGCCTTGGAAGCAGCCCGCCGTCGCCTGTCGTCTCCGCATCGATAAACATGGTGGGGTCTCGCTTGCCAGCTTATGCGATGGAGGTGCGCATCCTGCGCTTTTTACCACCCCTTTACCGAAGGTAACGGCCGTGGGGGCGTACGAGTCTGGTGGCTCGCACGGTCTTCAAAATCGCTGAGGCCGCCGTAAGGCGGCTGGTAGGTTCGATTCCTACACGCTCCCGCCAATTATTGGTTTGCCGCCGCTTGGACGGCTAACAAGAGTTCCGCTCCCCGAACTTTCTCGGCATCGTCGAAGATCTTGACGATTTCGCCGGTTGGCGACACGATTTCCAGCAGGTCGTTGTGGACGACGTCGTAGTCGACGTGGGCTGCATCAGCGACCTTGTTTTGGACTTCCGGTTCGGCGACGTAGGTGCCCGCTTTCTTTTCGAGCGCTTCGTCGCGCGCCTCCTCGGCCAACGTCACTCGCTCGTAGTCGATCATATAGCCGTCGCGGACGACGCGGTGGATCTCTGCAGCGCTGCCCGTGAGATATTGCCAGTGCGTGTCACTGGGATTCCATCCATATTCACGCATGAACGCGCTCATCGCTTTGGGTCCGCTGCCGGTAGGATCCACGTTGAATGCAACGATCTGCACGCGATCCGCTAGACCATCACGTTCGCGCGCGTGTTCGAACGTGGCGAGCCGTTGCGCGATGAGCGGACAGTATGTAGTGCAATATGGAAAAAGGAACGTAACGATCTGCACTTTACCGCGCAGCGATGAAGATGGAACGCGCTGCCCCAATTGATTGGTGAGCGTGTATTGCGGCGCAGGTCGAATCCCTTGGATCTGCCCGCGGCTGCAGCCCGCCGCGCCGGCGAGCGCCAGGGCCGCAGCGAGTGCGACCCTGCCGACTGCTATCCGGCCGAGGTGCGGAAGAGACGCGGGCATAGCAGCACGCCGGTAGGCTGACCTGCAAGCCAGTCGACTTCGCCCTCACTGACGTTGAATTGAATCGTGTACGGCATGCCTTGCCAGGGAACCGGGAAGGGCACTTTCAAGCGGATGTAGTGATAGTCGCCGGTCGGCGTCTGCAATTGCAACGCCAGTTGCAGCGGTGCCTTCGCCACGAGCGTCGGGTCCGAATACATCCAAATGTAGAACGAGTCCTGATCGTCTTCGATCGTGATGCGCGCCGGGAGCGGATCGGGAACCGGTTTGTCGCACGCCACTTCGTTCATCGGGAATAGCACGTAGCTGGGCTGCAGATAGAGAAACGATTGCGGCGCCGTTCCGGTAATCAACATCGGATGCGGCACCGGAGGCGGTATCTGGGTGAGCTGCTCGCTGATCGTGCGGTCGTGACCTGCGATGACGAAGAGCCAATCGACCGCCGCGCACGGAAGCTGCGGCGAGTAGATCTGCATTTGATACAGACCCTGCGGCGCGTCGAACTCGACCGTGCCGCCGTTGGAATAACGCTCGAAGGTGAAATCCCGGTTGAGATGCGGTTTGTTGATGCGGTCGAGAAGCTTTACATGGACCGTTTCTTGGGCGGTCTGCGGGCCTTGCATCATGGCGCTGCACAGCGCGAGATGCAGGACGATATGTGCGCCGGGAATCACGTGAAGCGACCCGTGCGCGCAGCCTTAGCGACCAGCGCCGCGCGCGAGCGAACGCCCAGCGCTTTGAAAATGAGTTTGAGGTGGTTGCGCACGGTCGAGCGGCTCCGTCCCAGGCGCGCCGCGATCGCATCGGTGGAGAGGCCTTCGCAAATCATATTGAAGACACGTTCTTGCGTCGGCGTGAGTGACATGTCCTCGCTCGCGACCGCTTGTTCCGCGATCTCGCGCGCCTGCGCGTAGAGCCAGGACCGATCGTAGAATTCGAGGTTTTCCAGCGCCAGGAGCCGCCAGCGCTCGCGGCCCGTCGCTTGCGCCAGGGCAAGCGCGGCCTTGCCCGCCCGCCACTCGCAGCCGGCTTGCGAGAAGGACTCGTAAGCGGCGCTCAGGTCGCGGACGCCTTCGCGCACGCGTCCGCCGGCGACATGCACGACACCGCGCGCCGCGGTCGCGATCGGATCGCGCGACTCGACGAGCGTCGAGTGACGGGCGATCGCGGCTGCCGCGCTCGCGGGATCGGTCGGCGCCAGCACTTCGGCGAGCAAGAGCAGCGCCGCGCGCTGGCGCTCGCTCGTGCGCGGCCAGTCGACCCCGTGCAGCAGATCGATCGCTGCCGCGAGCTCGTTCGCGCACCAATGCTCTTCGCCGGCATTGCGCGCAAGCTGCGCGCGATCGAGCATCACGATCGCCCGTAGCGCGGCGCTTCCGAGCGACTCGGCCAGCGAGCCTGCATCGCGCAGATAGCGGAACGATCCGAGCGAGTCGCCGGCAAGCGCTTTGCACCATGCAAGCGATCGCAACGCGTTGAAATGGTCGCTTGCGAAATCCGGCGACCACACCGGACGCGACGCAACCGCGTCGGCGACGGTAGCCGCCGCTGCCGGCGCCGGCAGTTCGGAGGCCAGTATGCCGAGTTCGCCGATCGTGCGATACCACAGCGCGACGTGCGCGTCGAGATTCTCGCCGAGCATCGTGAGTAAACGCATGAGCGACGCGGCGTGCTCGCCGTAGCGCGATTCGGCACGGTGAATCTCGGCTTTGAGTCCCTCGCTCACGATACGTCCGTCGATGCGCCGGTCGACGAGCGAGGTTTCGTAGCAGCGCCACGCGTCGCCGATGCGGGACTCGGCGATGTAACGCCGTCCGCGCGCGGCGGCCAGCTGCGCGGCTTGCGCGAGGGAACGCGGATCGAGCTGCTGGCGCGCGCGATCGAAATGCGCGTCGGCGGTTTCGTATTCTCGCAGCTGTGCGAAGGCCGCTCCCAGCAGCAACTCGGAGGCGAAGCGCTCGACGTCGCTCGCAAAGCGTCCGCGCTGCGCGAGCAAGAGATCGACCGCGGTCGAAGCGTCGCGGGCGAGCGCGATCCGGGCCCGCGTCAGTACGAGTTCGACCGGGATTTCACGCGCGGCCGGCGCGTGTTCGTCGAATATCGCCGACGCTTCCGAAAAGCGCGCGAGCGCGTAGGCCTCCCGGACGCGAACGGTCCAGCGAGAGGAGGCGGCCTCGGGCGGTCGTGCCATTTGGGGGAGGGATTGGCGAGCGCTCCGGGCCGGACCCGCTAAAGGAGTACGTTAGGACTAGCCCAAATGGGCTAGCCCCAAGCCCCATAACTCGTGTCCGGAGGCTACATCGTGCTCGATACGACCAGTGCCTTTCGTTCCCGGCTTTTGGCCGATGATGTTCAGCGGCGTATACTTTATTATCCGCGGACGCTCGCAGCGGCGACCTACGTACGCGATCATATCGGCGAGCCGATCCGCTTGGAGACGGCCGCGGCGCTGGCAGGGATGACACCCTGCGCGTTCTCGCGCTACTTTGCCGAGAAAGTCGGCATCACGTTCTCGACCTTGGTGAAGACCCTGCGCATCGAGTACGCGCTCTCCCATCTCGAACAGCGCGACGGCGCCATCTCGGCGCTTGCCGCGCAAACCGGCTATCAGAGCTGCTGTACGTTTTCGCGCGCTTTCAAAGACGTTATGGGACAGTCGCCTTCGGAATACCGGCGGCGCATGCTCTTCGAACGCTAACTCGGCGGCGGCTTCTCACCACCGGCGCAGGCGGAGCTGCGCTGCTCGCGCTCGGCGGCTGTGCCCCATCGGGCGATCATCAGGCGATGCTGCGCGCAATCGCACGCGTGATGCTGCAAGGCGCGCTGCCGGATGACGGCGCGTCGCTCGACGCAGCGGTGCACGGCGTACGCGTCGCCATCGCCGGTCTTCCCGCGGCCGTGCAAGGCGAGCTGCAGCAACTCTTCGGGTTGCTCGAATTTCCGCCGACGCGCCGTTTCGTCGCGGGCGTGGGCCCGTGGGATCGCGCCTCGGACACCGAGATCGCCGCCTTCCTGCAACGCTGGCGCACGAGTAACGCGCGGCTCCTGCGCAGCGGATATCAAGCACTGCATCAGCTGATCATGGCGGGCTGGTACGGCAACGACGCAGCCTGGCCGCGGATCGGCTATCCGGGACCGCCACGTTTCCCGTGATCTACGACGGAACCGCGCTCGATCGCGACCGCGCGTTCGAGGCCGATGTGGCGATCGTCGGAACCGGCGCGGGCGGCGGCACCGCTGCCGAGATTCTCGCCGAAAAGGGACTGCGCGTCGTGCTGGTCGAGGAGGGCCCGTTACGCACGTCGCGCGATTTTCACATGCTCGAACGCGAGGCGTATCCGCAGCTTTATCAAGAGTCGGCCGGACGGCGCACCAAAGACAAAGGCATCGTGATATTGCAGGGCCGCGCGGTCGGCGGTTCGACTACCGTGAACTGGACCAGCAGCTTCCGGACGCCCGCGCAGACGCTGCAGTACTGGAACGAACACTTCGGGTTGCACGACTACACCGTGGGCGAACTCGCGCCGTGGTTCGAGCACATGGAGAAGCGGCTCAACGTGCATCCGTGGGACGAGCCGCCCAATCCGAACAACGCCATCCTCGCGCGCGGCGCGCGCGCGCTCGGCATCCCGACCGCGGTCATTCCGCGCAACGTGAAGGGCTGTCACAATCTCGGCTATTGCGGTATGGGCTGCCCGGTCGATGCCAAGCAGTCGATGCTCGTCACGACGATTCCGGCGGCGCTCGAACGCGGAGCGATTCTGATTCATAACACGCGCGCGCAGCGTTTCACGTTGCACGGCGATCGCGTCGCCTCGCTCGAATGTGTTGCGGGCGCGCGCACGATAACCGTGACCGCGCGCGCATATGTCGCGGCGGGCGGCGCGATCAATACGCCCGCGCTCTTATTGCGCAGCAGCGTACCCGATCCGCACGGCCTGCTCGGCAGACGAACGTTTCTGCACCCGACGCTGATCTCGGCGGCGGTGATGCCGGAGGTCGTCGCGCCCTTCGCCGGCGCGCCGCAATCGATCTACAGCGATCACTTTCTTCACACACAGGCGTTGGACGGTCCGATCGGTTACAAACTCGAGGTCCCGCCGGTACATCCCGTGCTGTTGAGCACGACGACGCCGGGATTCGGCTCGTCGCACGCTCAGCTGCTCGCGCAGCTTCCGCATCTGCAAGTGATCATTGCATTGCTGCGCGACGGTTTTCATCCGGAGAGCGACGGCGGGAACGTGGGTTTGCGCGGCGACGGCTCGCCGCTGCTCGATTACCCGATATCGCCGTACGTCTGGGAGGGCGCGCGGCGCGCGCTGAAAACGATGGCGCAGATTCAATTCGCTGCGGGCGCGACCTCGGTGCTGCCGGTACACGAGTCCGCACAGCCGGTGACGTCGCTCGCCCAGGCCGAGCATCTGATCGACGCGTTGCCGATGGAGATTTTACGCGCGACCGTCGTAAGCGCGCATGTGATGGGCGGATGCGGCATGGGCTCCGATCCGGCGCACTCGGTGATTGGCACAGACGGCCGCTTCCATCATCTCGAGAACCTATACGTCTTCGACGGCTCGACCTTTCCGACGAGCATCGGTGCGAACCCGCAACTCTCGATCTACGGCATGGTCGCGCGCAACGCGAGCAGGCTCGCGGCGCGGCTCTAGCCAAGCGCTACGCACTATGGAACAAACGATGGTTCATCTCGCCGAAGGCGCGGCCTGGGTCATCTTCGTCGTCATCATCTTCGCGATCATCGGCGTGGTCGCGACGATTCGCTGGATCGTCGGACTGGTGACCGCGGGCGAGCGCGCGGTCGAGGGCGGCGTGAAGAGCGTCGAAGACAAGCTCACCGGGCACGGCGAGTAGCACTCAAAACAAGAGCGTCTGAAACTCGGAGACGGTAGCGAAGCCGACGCGCTCGTAGAGCGCCACGGCCTTCTCGTTGAAATCGTTGACGTAGAGCGAGAGCGTCGGCGAAAGCTCGAGCAAGCGATCGCAGATCGCGCCGAGCGCGGCGGTCGCTAGGCCCTTGCCGCGCAACTCGGGCGGCGTCCAAATGCCCTGCAGTTGCGCGGTTTGCGGACTCCACGGTCCGACGTTGCAGAAAAAGCACAACCGGCTGTAGGACTCGCCTACCCACCACAGCCCGCGATTGATCATCGCGCGGACGTTCGACGTGAACTCCGGTGAGGAACGCATCGGGTCGTAATCCAGCTCGATCGCGATCATCGCCGACGAATTATCCGCGACCGCGGTCCATTCGTCGATGCGTGCGCGGCGTACGAGCACCGTGTGTTCGTAGGGACGCAGCATCGAGCGGTCGACCATCATGACGAACTGACGGTCGCGCACGGCGCGCGGGCGCTCGTGACCGCGTCGTATCAACGACCAGTAGAGCGCAATCTCCTCGCGGGGTCCGACGATCATCTTTTCACCGCGGTTGTCCGCGCCCAGCCGCGCGAACGCCTCGATCGTGGCCGGATCGTCGGCGGCGAGCGCGACCTGCCGCGAGAAGAAGGCGACCCCGCGCACGCGGTTCCCTTCGTCGAGCGCAACGTAGAGCGCGCTACGCGTCACGGGCGCGAGATCGAAGAGAATCAGATAGGTGAGAAAGACGTTCGCATACGGCTTGCGCGCAAGGTAAGCCAGAGCGTCTCTCTCGTGCGCGCTCGTCATGCGCTCGACGCGCACCATCACTCGAATCGTTCGAGGATCAGCAGCTTGCCGGTGGGCGTCTTGCTCCCGCCCTCCGGTTCCACGCTGATGGCGACGGCGGCGGTCTCTTTCGCGGAAACGGGCAGCGCCACGACGGCGACGCCGTGTACGTCGGGAACGAACGGCGTCGAAGGCTGGAACGCCGCGCTGCCCTTGGGTTGCGTCCAAGCCTGATAGACTTTGCCGTGCGGCGGTTGCGTCATATCGCGCATCGTGAGATAGACGCGATCGCGCACCATCACGATCTGGCCGCCGGGAACGTCGTAGCGCTGCGCGTCTTCGTCCATGAGATCTTCGAGCATGCTGCGCTCGTTTGCGAGCGCACGCACGACCCCGCTCGAACGCGCCTGCAAGCTGGTAACCTGCGATTGCGCTGCTTTGAGCTGCTCGCTCAGCGAAAGGTTGAGCAGCGAGAGCGCGACTGCTAAGGCAAAACAGACCGCAGCGACCAGATAAGCCGGCCAAACGATGGGTCGCCGCGCGCGCGTCTCGGGTTTCACGGAGCCACCCTTCGCCTCGGCGAAGTGGCGGCCATGCAGGATTTGATCGAACGTTTGCGTTCTGCAAATGCGGTACTGGTGCTCACCGGTTCGGGCATTTCCGCGGAGAGCGGCCTCCCAACGTTTCGCGGAACCGGCGGGCTCTGGCGCACGCACCGTGTCGAAGAGCTGGCGTCACCGCAGGGATTCGCGCGCGACCCGCGCTTGGTGTGGACGTGGTACAACGAACGCAACGCCGTACACCGCCGGGCCCAACCCAACGCAGGTCACTATGCTATCGCTGCGCTCGAGGAGCGCTATCGCGACTTCACGCTCGCGACGCAGAACGTCGACTCGCTGCACCTGCGCGCGGGATCGCGCAACGTGCTCGAATTGCACGGCGCGCTGCGCACCGCGCGCTGCACGGGGTGCGACGCGCGCGAGCCGATCGATGCGCGCGGTCTCGATCTCGATCGCATCGATCATACCTGTGGCGGGCGGATGCGGCCGGATATCGTGTGGTTCGGAGAGGCGTTGCCGCCACACGCCTGGCAGCGCGCAGTCGAAGCCGCCGACCGGGCCGACGTGATTTTGGTAGTCGGAACGAGCGCGGTCGTCTATCCGGCCGCCGCGCTCGCGACGCGAGGCGGCGCCTTCGTCGCCGAGGTCAATCCCGAGGAAACGGCGATCAGCGAACGGGTCGACTGTGTCGTGCGGGGCACCGCCGCGCAGGCGCTGCCGCGCTTGCTGGAATTGCTGTGAAGCGGACCTGTAGCTGGGCCGATACGAGAAGTATGAGTCTATCACGCGCCCGTTTTATCGTGGGGTCGGGTTTGGGTGCCGGCGCCGTTGTGCTGCTGGATCGATTGGTCGCTCGGGCTGAAAACGCCGACGCAGGCGATCTCGACACGCTCAATGCCGCAATCGAACTCGAGCGAGCCGGCATCAAAGCGTATGACGATGCCGCCTCCACCAAACTCCTGACACCGCGAGTCCTGCAGATCGCGATGCTCTTCAAGCGGGATCATGAAACACACTTGGCGGCGTTGATCGCAGCGGTACAGAGCGGCGGCGGCACCGTGACCGGCAAAACCGCGCACCTCGAGTATCCGCGCCTGGCTAGCCAAGCCGACGTCATCGCCTTCGCGCAGAGCGTCGAAGAAAAGGCGGCCAGCACCTATCTCTCGGTCATTCCGGAGTTCAAGAATCGCGAGCTCGCGCAAGTGACCGCGTCGATTCTCGGCGTCGAAACGATTCACGTCGGCATTCTCTCGCAGGCGCTCGACGCGTTTCCGCCCTATCCCGGCGGTTTCGTGAAGTAGGCGATGCGCTTCGATTTCGTCGCACGCTTTTCGGCGGTGTTGCTCGTTTGCGCCGTCGGCATCGCGGGCGCGCTCTCGTACTTTTTCGCGCGCGCACACCTGGACTCGCTCAAGCGCGACCTGATCACCACCGCCGTCGGACAGGCGAGCGCCGCGCTGCAGCCCACGCTCGAGCGTCACATGAGCGTCAACGAAGCGGCGAAGAACGTCGAAAACTTCAATCCGCTGGTGCGCGGCGTGCGCTTGTATACCACGCAGGGCGATCCGCTCGAACCGGCGAGCGGCCCGCCGGTTACGAACTATGCGCGCGAAGCGATCGCGCAGCAAAACGTGGTGCAGTCGCCGGCGCACGAGGTCGCCGGCGAATCCATCGTCACCGCGTTCGTGCCGCTCGCGGGCGCAACCGGAAATTACCTTGCGGTAGCGGCCGTCGACGTCTCGGTCGGGCAGCTCGAAGCCCAGTCGGGCGGCGAGACGCAGTTCGTCGTCACCTCGACGATCATCGCTTGTTCGGTGATCTTTCTCTCGCTTCTCACCTTGGCGATCGCGGCGCAGCGCGAACTCAATCGGCGCCGCCGCGCGGCCGAAACGACCTTCTTGCAAACGATGCAGGGTATTGCGACGATCGTCGATCAGCGCGATCCCTACACGGCCGGCCACTCGCACCGCGTTGCCGAGTACTCGGCTGCGATCGCCGCACAGCTCGGTCTTTCCAAGACGCTGATCGATCGCGTGCGCTGGAGCGCGCTGCTCCACGATCTCGGAAAAATCGGCATTCCCGACGCGGTGCTGCTCAAGCCGGGGCCGTTCGACGAAGGCGAACGCGCGGTCATCAATCAGCATCCGAAAATCGCACGCGACATACTCGGCGCGGTCGAAGCGATGAGCGAGATCGTGCCGTGCGTGTTGCATCACCACGAACGCTGGGACGGCAAGGGGTACCCCGACGGACTGACGGGCGAGCAGATTCCCTTGCTCTCGCGCGTGATCGCGGTCGCGGATACCTTCGACGCGATGACCACGAACCGGCCTTATCGCGACGCGCTCTCGCCTCAGGAGGCAAAGCGCCGTCTCCAAGATGGTGCGGGCGTGCAATGGTGCGAGAAATGTGTCGGTGCGATGATCGTGCTGATCGACGGCGAGCGCGTGAAACCGCCGGCCGATCAGAGCAAACAGTTCGGCCGGCGTTTACAAGTCAGCGACGTATATCGATCGTAAGATCGGCGCTATCGCTTGGAACATCGACGGTTTGCGTGCGTTCGCCGCTACCCGGATCCCATGCGTGAAGCACGTATTTCCCCGCCGGAACCCCGGTGATCGCGTAGCTCCCGTTCGCGCTCTGCGCGTACGGGCCGTCGGTTACGACGATCGTTGCGTGCATCGACGCGTGGATGTGGCAGTGCACCTCGATGATGCCGGGGTTGGGGAAGGGCACCGTCTTGCCGGGCCCCGTGTCGTAGAAGCCGATGTCGAACGGATCGGCCGGCGACGTCGAGTAAATGCTGTGGAAAAACGGATCTTCGTTGGGAAAGCGCACCGTCGAACCGGCCGGAATCACGATGTACTCCGGTATGAAACTGCGATCGTGATTGGTGAGAACGCCTTCGATCGGTTTGGGCAACGCTTTGGGCGCGCTGATCCAGAGCACGGCGGCGTCGGTCGTGCCGTGAATGGTCGCCGCTTGCGCGGCGAGCGGCACGACGCTAAGGAGGAAGCTGAACAGGAGGGCCGTTGTCGTCTTCATAGGTTCCCAAAACGGGCGGCGGCTCGGGAAGTGCGGGTGCGTCGTCGTCGAGCCGGGAGAAGTGCGTGAACTCCGGCGGAGCCGTGCCGGTGACGCGTTCGTCGATCCGGTGTTCGGGCGGCGGCGCTTCCGGCGCGATATACGAATCGGGTTCGACTGCGGCAGGCTCGTTCGTTTCGTACGAATGAACGACCGTCTCGGTGAAGGCGCGCTGCGAGGGCAGCGTGAGCAAGCGATCGTCCGCGGCGCGGCGCGTGAGTCCGCGAATGATATACGCGTTCTGCAGGCGACGCAAGCCGCGCAGCGGCAGCGACGACGTCGGCACGCCGACGAAAAGGTCGCGGACGACGTCGTAGGTTTTCTCCGACGCGATGATCGAGGCGTTGAGATCTTCGGAAGCGGCTTCCAGGCGCGCGGCGACCGCGACCGGATTCCCGATGACCGCAAACTCGCGCCGGTCCTTGTACCCGGAATCGCCCGCGACGATCTTCCCGGAGTTGACGCCCATGCCGACGGTGATCGGCTTGCGGCCCTGCGCCCGCCAGCGCGCTTCCATGGCGTCGATCACGCGCATGATGTCGAGGCCGGCGCGCAGCGCGCGCTCCTCTTGAAACTTCTCTTCGATCAGAACGCCGAAGACGGCCATCACGGTGTCGCCGCGCAAGCTCTCGATCATACCGCGATGGCGCTGCACCGCCTGACCGACGACCGTATAGAATTCGTTGAGGTAACGTAAGGCCTCGGCCGGCGAGAGCGACTCGGCGAAGAGTGCAAAATTGCGGATGCGCACGCAGAGCATCGTTGCGTAGTACTCGCGCGCTTCGAAGAGCCGCGGGTCTTTGCGCGCCATCAAATCTTCGACGACCGGCGAAGGGACGTAGCGCGAAAAGAGCGTGAGGACGCGACGGTTCTCTTGACGCGCGAGCACGTACCGTCGAAAGAAGACCCAGGCATAATAGATCGCCGCTCCGGCGAGTGCCGCCAGCGCGATGACCAAAATGGCAGCCATCGGAGGTGATGACTTCCCGGAGCCCGCCCGGGAAACCCGTCAACCCCGCGCGCTCAGTGCGAGCAGGTCGTGCTCGACGGCGTCGGCGAGGGCGT
>Ga0335072_10001777_pt1 | contig 34291 bp, 30 predicted proteins | sample Lox_Sample_21_FD_206725 | JGI IMG/M metagenome (GOLD analysis project Ga0335072, IMG submission 206725) | Soil microbial communities from Loxahatchee National Wildlife Refuge, Florida, United States - Lox_Sample_2.1 | ecosystem: Environmental > Terrestrial > Soil > Wetlands | place: USA... | reverse complement strand
GACATGCAGCTCCCGCCGGGCTTCGTGGGCGTCAGCTACGAAAGCGTCCCGGGCTGGTCGGCGAAGCTGATCGAAACGAAGCTGGCGACGCCGATCCAGACGGACGATGGACCGGTGGACACGGAGGTCTCACAGATCGTCTGGACCTGGACGGGCCCGCTGGGCCGGGTGGGGGACGGCCAGTTCGTGGACCTGCCGCTGTCGCTGGCGATCCCGGACGACGCGGCGGGCAAGCCGCTGGAATTCAGGACGGTGCAGACCTACGGCAACGGCCAGGTCGTGCACTGGATCGACCCCTCGCTGGAAGGCGAACACCCCTCGCCACGGATCAACGTCACTGCGAAGGGCGGCGTGATCGAGGACGTCGCGGGGGCGGAGGCGGGGCCGGCGCCGGGTCAGACGGGCCACACGCCCGCGGCGGCGCCGGGAACGAACGGCGCCCCGCCGCCGCAGACGGCGTCCTCCGGTGGCGACAGCGCGAGCAAAGGCCTCGGGATCGTGGCGCTGGCGCTGGGCGCGCTCGGCTTGCTTGCAGGCCTCGCGGCGCTGGCGGCCTCCGGGCGCAGGACCGCATAGCGAGCGGCAATCCCGGCGGGCGGCGGCACTGGCTCTCGCAGTGGAGCCGCCGCCGTCTCGCCGCCGCCTCGCCCCGCCGCCGCCGTCTCGCCGCGTTCTGCGAGTCTGGCCTGAGGATGCTGGTCCTGAGCTGGAACCTCTTTCACGGCCGGGCGCTACCGGCGGTGAACCGCTCGCTCTACGGCGAGTTCGCGGCGAAGCTGGCGGGCTGGCGCTGGGAGGTTGCCCTGCTCCAGGAGGTGCCGCCGTGGTGGCCGGCGCGCCTGGCGCGCGACCTCGAGGTCGAACAGCGCTGTGCGCCGACGTCGCGCAACGCGCTGCTGCCGCTCCGCCGCGTGATCGCCGAGCGCCGGCCCGAGCTGCTGAAGTCGAACGGCGGCGGCTGCAACGCGATCCTGGCCCGCGAGCGGATCGCCGAGCACCGGGCGGTCACCCTGCGCAGCCTGCCGGAGCGCCGCGTGGCGCAGCTGGTGCGCCTGCGGGACGGCCGGCGCGTGGTGAACTTCCACGCGAGCACCCGCCCCGCAAGGGCGGAGCAGGAGCTGGCGCGGCTCTGGCGGCTGGCGCTCGAATGGGCGGGCGAGGCCCCGTTGCTGCTGGGAGGAGACCTGAACCTGCGCTCGCCAAGGGCGCCGGGCGGCGTTGGCGGGCCGGCCGTGGTGCATGTGGCGGGACACGGCGTGGACCACCTGTTCGCACGCGGTCTCGAAGGCATCGGCGCGCCTCGGAGCCGGGAGGCGCGTCGGGTGGTGTCCCCGGGCTTGCGCCTCCCCGAGCCCGAGTCCGACTCCAAGTCCAAGTCCGAGCCCAAGTCCACGTCCCCGGACGACCCCCAGAAGCCCCTACGCCCGGACCGGCATGCCGGTCCGGCGGGCGGGCGCGTGGCGCTCTCAGACCACGAGCCGCTGCTGGTGGAGCTGGCGCTCAGTCGTTGAGCTGCTCTTCGTCGGCTTCGCCGTACTCGGCGCCGCTCAGCTCCTCCTCGCCCTCGCGCCATGCGTCCTGGGCGATCTTGGCGGGCGCGTGCTCGTCGCCGTGGGAGGTGTGCTCGATCAGTTCCTGCTCGGCCTGCTCGAAGCCCTCGGACTCGCCGCCCCCGGCTTCCTCTACGACCTCGCGCTCTTTGCGCCGGCGCTCGTCGAGGTCGAGCAGCGGGTCGGACGGGTACTCGGCGGCCATCGCGATCACCTTACCCCGTGCGCGGAGCGTCTACCGGGTTGGCGGCCGCAAGTCGTGCGATGGCATGCGTCGGGGCGGCGATGCTCGGGATGCGCGTGCCGCGGCGTGGTCAGTGAGCCATTCCCCCAGGGGGTATCCTCTCTGCATGGCTGAGACCCCTCCCAAAGCACCGACCCCTCCCAAAGCACCGACCCATCCGAAAGCGCCGACCCCTCCGAAAGCGCCGACCCCTCCGGCACCGCCTCGCGGCTACACGGCGAGCAAGGACGAGCTGCAAAAGCGCCTGGCGCGGATCGAGGGCCAGGTGCGGGGCGTGTCGAAGATGGTGGCTGAGGATCGCTACTGCATCGACGTGCTGACGCAGATCGCGGCGATCGAGGCGGCGCTGGACAAGGTGGCGCTGGGCCTGCTGGACGACCATGCCCGCGTCTGCGTGCTGGGCGGTGAGACGGGCGAGCGCGAGCAGCGCACGGAGGAGATGATGGCGGCGGTCGGGCGGCTGCTGCGCCGCGGCTGATCAGGCGCTGGGGCGACCCCGTGTGAATTGCCACCCGGATCGACCCGTAGCTGTGGAGGTTTCACAGAAATCGGCGATCCCCGCGCCGAGCTGCGTGCACGCATCCCCCGATGCGTTATGACATAGCTGTCAAGCAGCAAGTGGGGGATGGGCGTGAGGGCTGTTGAAGTCACCCAGTTCGAAGAGGTCCAGGCGATCGTGAAGTCGGCTCTGCGCGATCACGATTCGATCGCGACGGCGATGGCTGCGGAGATCGTCGCCCAGGTCGACGCCTACCAGCAGGCCTCGAACCCGCGTGAGGTGCTGCGCGAGCTCGAACGCAGTTGCGATGCACACATCCAGAACTTCCTCCGCTCGGTGGATCGCGGCAGCGAGAGGCTGGATCTGGACTTCACGGCCGACTCGGTCGCGCAGCGCGTTCGCCAGGCGATCCCGCTGGAGGCGGTGCTTCACGCCTATCGCGTGGGTCATCACGTGCTCTGGATGACGCTCAGGGACCGCGCGCTGGACTTCGAGCACGGCCACGTGGCGATAACGGCGCTGGTCGACCCGATGATCCGCTACATCGACGCGGTCAGCACGGTGGTGGCGGAGGGCTATCTCCGAGAGCAGCAGCACGCGCTGGCGGACGCCGACCGCGTGCGCCGCGACGTGCTGGAGCGGCTCCTCACGCAGGATCCGGAAGCTCTGGACGCGGCGGCGGCGCAGGGGATCGAGCTCGACGCCGGCGCTCCTCATCACATCCTGCTCGCCTGTCCTGCCGTGCGGGGAGAGGGGGATCTTCGTGGGATCTGTGGCGAGATCGCAAGGCTGTTCGCAGACGACGCCCCGCTCGTCGTGATCCGCCAGGAGACGGCGACGGCGCTGGTTCGGGGGGACGATCCCGTGACGCTGGAGCGTGCCCATCGCCTCGCGGACGCCTTCGTGGGAGCGCAGCGGATCCGCGTCGGCGTGAGCCTGGTCTCGACGACGTCGCGGCTCGGCGAGGCCTGCAGGCAGGCCGAAAGAGCCCTACAGGTCGCGGCCGACTCAGAACCCGTCGTCGCGCTGGGGGGGATGGCGTCGATCAACTACCTGGTGGCGGCCGCCGACGAGGTGGCCAGGGCGCTGGTGCCACGGGAGGTGGCGCGGCTCGCGGCCTCTGCGCGCCCGGCCGACGAGGTGCTGATCGCCACGTTCAACGTCTACGTCGAGAACGGGCTGAACGTCCAGCGAACGGCGATGGCGTTGCCGGCGCACCCGAACACGGTGCACAGCAGGCTCAAGCGTCTCGCGGAGCGCACGGGCTATGACCTGCGCGACCAGCAGGACATCCTGCGCCTGGTCGTCGACCTGCGGCTCGCAGGCTGACCGGCGCCGCGGCGCCGCGCGCTGGGCGCGCCCGAGGAAACTCAGGCGCACCCAGCAGAGGGCCGACTCGGTGCTTCGGTGCTAGTGGAACGGCTTTGAGACCGGTTCCTTCTTCATCGGCTTGCCGCCGTAGATCACTTCCCCGGAGGCTGTCTGGTAGGTCAGCCAGGGGATCGTGGGCTTCTGGAATACACCGAGCTTCTTGTAGTTGCAGACACCCTTCGGGAACGTGCTCTTCAGCTCTTCCCATTCGGAGTCGCTGAAGCTGGCGGGGTAGCTGCTTCGCTTGATCGCCTGCAAGCGACACTGGCTGTCGTCGGTGGTGATCGATTCGCCGGCGACCATTCGCGGGGTGCCGGGGAGCGGCACGACGCTCGTGCCACAGAGGCTGTGAGCCGCGGTGACTTCTCCCGCCGCGTTGTAGCAACGGTCGCCGAGTTCGGAGGGCTTGTCGGCGATGACCTTCGTCGGCAGCGACAACGCTCGTTCGTCGCCGTAGACGGCCGATAGCCAGTTGTCCATGGCAGGCAGGGCCTGGGGCTGGCAGTTGGCCGACGCGGTGAGCGCGACGGGGCCCTCCCAGATCAGCTGGTTCGCGGCCGTTCCGTTTTCACGTTCCAGACGCGCCCGTACGGCGAACGCGCGGTAAGCGTCGTGCGCCTGTTCCGGGTTCGGCCCGCGGCAGTCGATGATCGCCACCTGGCCGAGGTTGTTGGTCTCGTTGATCATGCCGCTGCGGTAGACCCGCTTCATCGCCAGCGGGTTGCCGGAGTCGCGCGCGGATTCGACCGCGATCGACTCGGAGTTGACGCCGCCGATCTTGGCGTTGACGTCGACGAACTCGGCCTGGGTGATCTTGCCTTCGCGCAAGGCCGAGAGGCCGTACTGCACCCCTTCGTTGTTGTAGGCCAGCCCGGCGAAGCCGTGCCCGAGTTCTTTCTCCTCCGGGCCCCATTCGGATTCGGGCCGTGGCCCGAACACGTTGATGGAGAAGTCGGCGGTGTTGCACCGAATGCCGCCGATGTTGGTCGTGGCGTTGTAACGGTTTTCCGCCGTCGTCCCCGGACACGCGTGGCCGGGGTCGGCCGCGGAGAAGAACCCTGCGTCGGACAGCAGCGCGTTCGTGGTCCCCGGATCACCGTCGACGGCCGCCTCCTGCGCGGTCGTCCAGGCGATGCCGGCGCCCCATTTTTCTTTGTGGGCGAAGTAGCTGTTCAGCAGGTGGTAGTCGACGACCTGGTTGCTGCTCGACCACGTGTCGGGGAACGAGCACGTCGGCAGCAGCCCCTGGTAGATGCCCGGGTAGGCGTTCGCCACCCACTGCTGGGTGAGCGAGCCGCCGGAGCAGCCGATGGCGATCGTGTAGCGCAACGTGCCGTACTGGTCGATCACGCGCTGCTTGGCCATGTACAGCGACTCGGCGGATGTGACGACGTCGCAGTCGTGGCCGTTGTTGTCCATCGCCGTCGACATCACGACCCAGCCGTGTTCGAGCGCGTAGGTGGTGGTGGCGCCTTCGTCGTTGGTGCTCGGGGCGGTCGCGCTTTCGTAGGCGACGTTGCAGCTCGCGCCGTGGGTGACGAGCATCTTGTGGCCGAACTGGGCCTGTGGGTTCACCGCGCTCCAGGGTTCGCTCGGGTTGTAGAGCGTGGAGATCGAGTACTGGTCGCGATCCTGGTAGCCGGTCTCGGTCCGGATGATGTACGGCACCGTGTGGCCGTTGACCGTGACGGTCGCGACGTCTTCGGGCGGGCTTTCCGGGTTGTACGGCTGCAGTTTCGTTTTTTCAGGGTTCGTCGACTTGTATTTGTAGGCGTACGTCGCCGGCCGGTTGCACTGGCTGTCCAGCGCCCCGGCGGGGCACGTCCAAGGCTGCACCTGCGGACCGGCGAACAGCGGGCCGCCCTGCGGGTGGTCGGTCAGCGTGAGCTTCGCGCCGGTGCCGTCGGGCAGCTTCGCTTCGACGGTGTTCGGGCCTTCGAGCAGGCCGGTGGCCAGGCCGCGCGTGCTCTGTTCGGACTGCACGGCGAAGGCCGAGCTCTCGTCCTGGCCGCCGACGAGCACGGTCACGGCGTGCGGGTCCTCGCCGGTGGGCACCGTGATTTCAAGCAGGGCTTCGTTGTCGGTCACGAGGTCCGCACGGCTGGAAAGGACCTTGATCGTGGTGGCGTTTGCGGCCGGTTCGGCGTTGGGCCGTGCGGCCCGCGCGGTTCGCGCGGTCGCGGCGGAGGCGACCAGCAGCAGCAACAAGACGGCGGCTGCTGTGGCTCGCAGCAGCCTCTGAACCGGCTTGTTCCTCGTGTTCGTCACCCTGGGCAGGCCCGTGCGCGGGCAGCCCGGATGGGTTGATGCGACATCCCTTGGCATTGCTCTCCCTCCCCTGTCCTCGTCCTCTACTGATCCCTTGATTGGGAGCCAGCGACGTTAAGTCAGGGGCCCTGCGAATACCAGTGTTGAAGGCACACCGAATTTGCCGCGCGGGATGTGGACGGTCACCGAGAGGCCGGCGTCACCGCGCATCCCGGCGAGCTCGACGGCCCGACCCCGTGGCCGAGCCGAACGGCTAGACCTGAAGCTGTTCGTGCGCGGTCTGCATCAGCGAAGGCGTGGCCTTGAGCTGATCGATGGCCTCGCGCATGGCCTCCATCTTGCAGTCGATCCCGTGGCGCCACTTCTTCTCGGGGTGGTCGGGGAGCGTCTTCAGGCCGTTGCCGGTGATCACGGCGACGACGGTCTCGTCGGGGCCGAAGCGCCCGGCGGAGGCGAGCTTCTCGAGCACGGCGATGGTGGTGCCGCCGGCGGGCTCGGTGAGCAGCCCCTCGGTGGCGGCGAGCAGGTCGATGCCGGCGAAGATCTCGGGGTCGGAGGCGAAGGCGGCGGTGCCACCGCGTTTGTGGACGGCGTCGATGACGAGATAGCCGTCGCCGGGAGCGCCGATGGCCAGGGAGTGCGCCATGGTCTCGGGCATGACGGGGTGGACCTCCGCCTCCTCGGCGAGGATCGCGCTCGCGATGGGGTTGCAGCCGCTGGGCTGGGCAATGTGGATGGCGGTGCGCTCGGTCTCGGCGAGGCCCAGCAGCTGGAGCTCGTTCAAGCCCTTGTGCATGCGCGAGGAGAGCGTCCCCCCGGCGGCGGGGCTGACGATGTGCTCGGGGGCCTCCCACCCGAGCTGCTCGACGATCTCGAAGGAGGCGGTCTTGGCGCCCTCGGCGTAGAAGGGCCGCAGCGTGATGTTGGCGAAGTCCATCCCGGTGTCTTCGGCGACTTCGCGGCAGCGCCGGTTGGCTTCGTCGTAGTTGCCCTCGACCTGGAAGACCTTTGCGCCGAGCGCGGCGCAGGCCTGGGCCTTGGTGTCCTCGAGCCGGTTCGGGTAGCAGATGTAGGCTTCGACCCCGGCCTTCGCGGCGAGCGAGGCGACGGCGGTGCCGACGTTGCCGGTGGAGACGCAGCCGATCTCGGACTTGCCGCGCTCTAGCAGTCGGGCGACGGACATCGAGACGACGCGGTCCTTGTAGGAGAGGCTGGGGCGGTTGCTGGAGTCGTCCTTGATGAAGAGGTTCGAGAGGCCGAGCTCGGCGCCAAGGCGGTCGGCGCGGATCAGGGGGGTGTAGCCGGAGTGCTGGCCGACGCGGGCCTGGGCGCCGGCGTCGACGATGGGGAGCAGCTCCTCGAAGTGCCAGATGTTGTGCGGGCGCTCGGCGGCGGGGACGTCGCGGAAGTGGGCGGCGGCGGCCTCGTAGTCGTAGACGACGTCGAGGCCCTTGCCGCAGTCGGGGCAGGCGAAGACGCTGGACTCGAGCGGGTAGCGGTGGTCGCAGCGGTGACAGACGAGAGCCGTGGCGCAGGAGCGCGTCCGTTGCCTCGATCCCTGCGTGGGGCTCTCGATGGTCTGCGGGCTCATGCGGCTACCTGCTCGAACGATACGCCGGGCCACGGCGTTTGTACACCGTGCTCATTGTTGCCAAGCGCGACCCAAAGCTCCTCGGCGAGGTGCGGGGCGAAGGGCCCGAGCACCTGAGCAAGCAGCGAGAGCGCTCCCAGCAGCGCCTCGGTGTCGGCCGAGCCCAGCCGATCCTCGCGCGCGAGAGCGCGCTTCTCGAAGTCTTTGATGCGGTCGAACAGGCGCATGACGTTGCGCACGGCGCTGTGCATCTCGAGATTCTCCATGTCCTCGGTGATCTTCTCGATGCCCTTCTCGGTCCACTGCGAGAGTTTGAGCCGCAGGTGCTGGGTCATGTCTCTGACGGGCTCCTCCTCGCCGGAGCCGGTGGCGGCTGCCGCGACGCCGTCGGGCTCCACGCCGTCGGGCGCGGAGCCGGTTCCGCCGCCGGGTGCACCGCCCGCGGAAAGCTCCTGCGCGGCGGCGAGCCGCGACTGCGTGAAGTCCCAGACCTGCGTGAGGAAGCGGTGCGCGCGCAGCACGGAGGAGTCGTTCCAGTTGAGCGTCTTCTGGGGCCGGGCGGCGTAGAGCACGGCGAGCCTCACGGTGTCGGCGCCGTAGCGCTCGACGAGGGCATCGGGGTCGACGACATTGCCGAGATGCTTGCTCATCTTGCGCCCCTCGCTGATGACCATCTCGTGAAACAGGCAGCCGGCGAAGCACTCGCCATCCTCGAGGAAGTCGAGCGGGCCGATGTCGCGCAGCGCCTTGGTGACGATTCGCTGGTCGAAGACGAAGTTGCCGCTGTCGGAGCCGGCGACGACGCGCTCGGAGGGCAGCCAGTGGCGCAGGTCGGGCAGCGCGAGGATCTCCTCGAGCGTCAGCTCGCGCGCCTCGGGCGGGACGCAGGCGGGCACCCACAGCCAGAGCGCGTCGAAGTGGCAGTCGAGCGTGTCGGTCTCGCGCCGGGCGGGGCCGCCGCAGAGCGGGCAGGTGGTCTGCACGAAGGCGTCCAGCTCGGCGAGCGGGTTGCCGGTGCCGGTGGGGGTGATGTCGAGCGGCAGCAGCACGGGCAGCTGCTCCTTGGGCAGCGGCACGGCGCCGTGCTCCTCGCAGTAGACGACGGGGATCGGCGTGCCCCAGGAGCGCTGACGGGAGATGGAGAAGTCGTCGGCCTTGTAGCGGACGGCGGGGCGCGGCTCGGGCGCCTGTGATCCGCCGGGAGATGAGGAGGGGACGCCCTGTCGGGCGTCTGATACGAGATCGCCGAGTCGCTGCGCCAGGACCTCGTCGGTGCGATCGGCCTCCGGCACGGCGAACACGGCGGTGGCGCCGAAGCGCCCGTCGACGCCGGGCGAGATGAAGACGGGCAGCGGCGCGCCGCCGGCGGGCGCGGGCAAGGTGCGGCCGGTGTCGACGAGGGGGATGGCGTTGGCATCGCGAGAGGCGCGCTCCAGCCCCCCGGAGCGCAGCTCGTCGAGCTGGGCGCGCACGGCGTCGTTCTCGGCCCAGGCGTCGATCTCGGGGTGCTTGGGGGAGACGAGCACGAACCGGGCCTGGTCCAGCGCGTCGGCGTGGGGTGTGAAGACGGTGAGCGAGCGCCCGTCCTCGCCGGTGAGCTCGACCTCGACGCCGTCGACGCGGCCGAGCACGAAGCGCTGGCTTGCGAGCGCGACCTCGTCCCATTTGCCGGAGGCCTCGCGCTCGGACAGGCGCCGGTCGTTCTCGGGGACGTAGGCGCTGATGCGCAGGTACCAGGCGGGCCGCTCGATCAGGCGCACGGGGTTGTGGCAGCGCCAGCAGAGGCCATCCTCGACCTGGATCGTGGCGAGCGTGGTCTGGCAGGTGTCGCACCAGTCGACGTTGCCGGTGCCGCGGTAGACGAGCCCGGCCTCGAGCAGCGTCAGGAAGAGCCACTGCGACCAGCGGTACATGACGGGGTCGGAGCTGAGGAAGGTGCGCTCCCAGTCGAAGGAGAAGCCGAGCCGCTCCAGCTGCCCGGTCATGTGCGTGGCGCAGCGGGCGACCCACTCGGCGGGGGGGATGCCGCGGTCGATGGCGCCGAGCTCGGCGGGCAGCCCGAAGGCGTCGAAGCCGAAGTTGAACAGGACCTGGTCGCCGCGGGCGCGGCGGAAGCGGGCGTAGGCGTCTCCGATCGAGTAGCTGCGCACGTGCCCGATGTGCACGTTGCCGGAGGTGAAGGGCGCGGAGGGCTTTATGTACAGGCGCGGCAGATCGTCCCGGATGGGGGGCGTCCGGGCGGCGTCGCGCTCGCGCCAGGCGGCTTGCCGGCGGGCCTCGACGGCGTGCGCGTCATACGGCTCGTGCGAGCCCATGTCGATCTCCCTCGCTCATGTAAGACGAGGATATCCAAGGGCTTCGCGGACGAGGCCCCGTTGCTATGCTCGAAATCCGTTGGCCGACGTCCTCGACAGCACCCTGCAGACGCCTCGCCGACCCCCTTCCGACCCCGCCTGGAGCGGGGTCGTTTCGTCCGGAGCGATTGCGAGGATTCAGCGATGGAGATAGAGATCGGACGCGGCAAGAAGGCCCGTAGGGCTTACGGATTCGACGACATCGCGATCGTGCCCTCGAGGCGCACGCGCGACCCCGACGACATCGACATCTCCTGGAAGCTGGGCCCCTACCAGTTCGAGCTGCCGATGCTGGCCTCGGCGATGGACGGCGTGGTCTCGCCGCGCACGGCGGGCGTGATCGGCAACCTCGGTGGCCTGGCGGTGCTGAACCTTGAGGGGATCTTCACGCGCTACGAGGACGCGGAGGAGCAGCTGGAGCGGATCGCCTCGCTGCCGAAGGACCTGGCGACGCGTGAGATGCAGGAGATCTACGCGGAGCCGATCAAGCCGGAGCTGATCGCGCAGCGGATCGCTGAGATCAAGGAGCAGAAGGTCGTGGTGGCGGCGTCGCTGACGCCCCAGCGCGTGCTCCAGTTCCACGAGATCGCGATGGAGGCGGGCCTCGACGTGCTGGTGATCCAGGGCACGGTGGTCTCGGGCGAACACGTCTCGACGGTCTCGGAGCCACTGAACCTGAAGGAGTTCATCCCGTCGCTGGACGTGCCGGTGGTGGTGGGCGGCTGCGCCTCCTACCACACGGGCCTGCACCTGATGCGGACGGGCGCGGCGGGCGTGCTGGTGGGCGTCGGCCCGGGCGCGGCGTGCACGACGCGCGGCGTGCTGGGGATCGGCGTGCCGCAGGCGACGGCGATCGCGGACGTGGCGCACGCGCGCTCGACGCACATGCTGGAGACGGGCGAGTACGTGCAGGTGGTAGCGGACGGCGGCATGCGCAACGGCGGCGACGTCTCGAAGGCGATCGCGCTGGGCGCGGACGCGGTGATGATCGGCTCGCCGCTGGCGCGGGCGTACGAGGCGCCTGGCCGCGGCTTTCACTGGGGCATGGCGACGTTCCACCCGAGCCTGCCGCGCGGCGCCCGCGTGGCGACGCACCAGAACGGCTCGCTGGAAGAGATCCTGGTGGGGCCGGCGCGCGAGAACGACGGCACCTTCAACCTGTTCGGCGGGCTGCGGACGTCGATGGCGACGTGCGGCCACAAGGACCTGGCGGAGTTCAACCGCGCGGAGGTCGTGATCGCGCCGGCGCTGCAGACGGAGGGCAAGGCGCTCCAGCGCGACCAGCAAGTGGGCATGGGTGCCACCAATGGAAAGGCAGCAGCTCTAGTACATGACTGAGGCGGCTGTCACGGCCCCAGAGCCGACCGCCGCAGATGGCACCCAGCCGGAGACGGCCACGCAGGAGATCGTGGTCCTCGACTACGGGGGCCAGTACAGCCAGCTGATCGCGCGCCGGATTCGCGACATCGGCGTGTTCAGCGAGCTGCTGCCGCACACGGTCCCGGTGGAGGAGGTGGCGAAGCGCAAACCGCGGGGGATCGTGCTCTCGGGCGGGCCGGCCTCCGTCTACGCGGAGGGCGCGCCGCGTCTGCAGCGCGAGCTGCTGGAGCTGGGCGTACCGGTGATGGGCATCTGTTACGGGATGCAGCTGCTGGTGCACGAGCTGGGCGGGCGCGTGGAGCAGGCGGAGGTGGGGGAGTTCGGCCGCTCCGACCTGCACGTCTCCGAGCCCGGTGTGCTGCTGCACGACCTTCCCCGCGAGCAGACGTGCTGGATGTCCCACCGCGACACGGTGTTCGAGCCGCCGCCGGGCTTCACGGCGCTGGCGTCGTCGAGCTCCTCGCCGGTGGCGGCGGTCGAGGACACGGGGCGCGGGATCTACGGGATCCAGTTCCACCCCGAGGTGGTCCACACCCCCTACGGCCAGGAGATCCTGACCCGCTTCCTGACGGAGATCTGCGGCTGCGAGCAGACGTGGTCGGCGGCGTCGATCGTGGAGGAACAGATCCGCCGGATCAGGGCGCAGGTGGGGGAGGCGCCGGTGGTCTGCGGGCTTTCGGGGGGCGTCGACTCCTCCGTGGCGGCGCTGCTGGTGCACCGCGCGGTGGGCGACCAGCTGACGTGCGTGTTCGTGGACCACGGCCTGATGCGCAAGGACGAGGGCGAGCAGGTGGTGAGCGCGTTCCGTGACACGTTCAAGGTGCCGCTGGTGGCGGTGGACGCGGAGCGGCGCTTCCTGGACAAGCTGAAAGGCGTCACGGAGCCGGAGGCGAAGCGCAAGACGATCGGGGCGGAGTTCATCCGCGTGTTCGAGGAGGAGGCGGAGAAGCTGGCGGGCTCCAACGGGGGCGAGGGCGCGCGCTTCCTGGTGCAGGGCACGCTCTACTCGGACGTGATCGAGTCGGGCGGCGGCACGGGCGCGGCGACGATCAAGTCCCACCACAACGTGGGCGGGCTGCCGGAGGACCTGCAATTCGAGCTGGTGGAGCCGCTGCGGGCGCTGTTCAAGGACGAGGTGCGGGCGGTGGGGATCGAGCTGGGTCTCCCGGAGCGCCTGGTCTGGCGCCAGCCCTTCCCTGGCCCGGGCCTCGCGATCCGCGTGGTGGGCGGCGAAGCGACGAAGGAGCGCCTGGACGTGCTGCGCGAGGCGGACCACATCCTGCAGGAGGAGATCCGCAAGGCGGGGCTGTACCGCGAGCTGTGGCAGTCCTTCTGCGTGCTGCCGGACGTGCGCACGGTGGGCGTTCAGGGAGACGAGCGCACGTACGGCTACGTGGTGGTGCTGCGGGCGGTGACGAGCGACGACGCGATGACGGCGGACTGGGCGCGGCTGCCATACGACCTGCTGGAGGCGATCGCCTCGCGGATGATCAACGAGCTGCGCGAGGTGAATCGCGTCGTCTTGGACATCACCTCAAAGCCGCCGGGCACGATCGAGTGGGAGTAATCCCCCAGACCTAGTCTCGCGGCCCCTGGCTGCGTCCTCAGTCGCTCGCGTGCAGAGCACGCCACGCTCCCTGCGTCCTTGCCAGGAACCACGATCCGTCGGCCTGGTGGCTGGCAGCTGGCACCGGAAGCGAATATGAACTTCCGATGAAGCTCCGCTTCGCCTATGATGTCGGCCTCGCCGCGCGTCCGGACGACGGGCTCGTGGCCTTTTTCACGCCTATGGCTCCCTCGACGAAGACATACGTAGCGAAGCCGACGGACCGCGAGCGCAACTGGCTGCTCGTGGACGCGAACGGCTTGACGCTGGGCCGGATGGCGACGCAGATCGCGGACATGCTCCGCGGCAAGCGCAAGCCGGAGTACACGCCGCACATCGACACGGGCGACTTCGTCGTGGTCGTGAACGCGGAGAAGATTCAGGTGACGGGCAACAAGCGCCAGGACAAGCGCTACTACCGCCACTCGGGCTACCCGGGCGGGCTGCGCTCGCGCAGCTTCGAGGAGATGCAGGCGCGCCGTCCCGAGGAGATCATTCGCCTGGCGGTGAAAGGGATGATGCCCCGCAACCGCCTCGCGCGTAAGCAGTTGACGAAGCTGAAGGTGTACGCGGGTCCTGAGCACCCGCACGCCGCGCAGAAACCGCAACAGCTGGAGATTTGATGCCGGACGAGCAGAGCCCCGAGAACCCGGAGACGCCGCAGGGCGAGGAGCCGCAGCACGCGGTGCCCGGCGAGGACGCGGAGCAGATCGCGGGCTCGGCGGAGGACGCGGCGCTGGAGGCCGCGGAGGAGGCGCGCGAGGCGCCTGCGGAGCACCCGGCGCCCGAGCCGGCGACGGTGGAGCCCGGCGGCGAGGGGCACGCGGTACCGACTGGCGAGGCCCAGGAGGTAGCGGGCTCGGCGGAGGACGCGGCGCTCGAGGCGGCGCAGGAGGCGCAGGACGCCACTGCGGTGCAGGCCGCGGTCGACGAGGAAGAGGACGAAGGCGACGACGCCGACACAGCGGGCACGAGCGCGAAACCGGCGGTGCCGGGGGCGCACCTGGAAGTGGACATCGTCCCCGAGGGCGCGGACCCGCTCGGGCGCGGCGAGAGCGCCTACGAGGACCCCTACGCGGTCGAGGGCGAGGACGCCGAGGCGGCGCCGCAGGCTGAGGGCGAGGCCGAGGAGGGCGAGGAGACTTTGAGCGAGCCGATCGCCACGGCGGCGATCGACCTCGCGGCGGGCGCGCGCTACCGCGCCACGGGCAAGCGCAAGACGGCGATCGCCCGCGTGACGCTGCGCCCCGGCAAGGGCACCTACGAAATCAACGGGCGCACGCTGGAGCAGCACTTCCCGCGCGACACGCTCCAGCGGAACATCCGCCAGCCGCTTGAGACGGTGGGCTACCAGGAGAAGATGGACGTGGTCGCGCGCCTGCACGGCGGCGGCATCTCCGCGCAGGCGGGGGCGCTTCGTCACGGCGTCTCACGCGCGCTGCTGGAGGCCGACCCGAACCTGCGTGGCGAGCTGAAGCGCAGGGGCTTCCTGACGCGCGACTCGCGCGCGAAGGAGCGCAAGAAGGCCGGCCTGAAGAAGGCGCGCAAGCGGCCTCAGTTCTCCAAGCGCTAGCGCCGATAAAGCCAGGGTGAGCATCCCCCGCAAGCTGTTCGGCACCGACGGAGTTCGCGGTCTCGCGGGCGAGTTCCTGACCGCCGAGCTGGCCTTGGCCCTGGGACGCGCGGCGAGCGAGCAGACGGGCAGCGACGCGCCACGCGTGCTGATCGTGCGCGACACGCGCGAGTCGGGCGAGATGCTTCAGGCCGCGGTCGCGGCGGGGGTCAGCGCCGCGGGAGGCGAAGCGCTGCTGGGCGGCGTGCTGCCGACGCCGGCGGCGCCGCTGTTGATCCACCGCTACGGCTTCGACCTGGCGGTGGTGCTGTCAGCCTCGCACAACCCCTACCAGGACAACGGGATCAAGTTCTTCGCGGGCGACGGCTACAAGCTCTCGGACGAGAGCGAGCACGCGATCGAGCGCGTGCTGGAGCGCGAGGCGCCGCCCGCGAACACGGCGGTCGGCAGCGTGCGCGAGCTGCGCGGGGCGGCGGAGGACTATCTGCGCGAGCTGCACGTGCGCTTCTCGGAGCTGGATCTGCGTGACGCCGACGTGCTGCTGGACTGCGCGAACGGGGCGACCTACCACGTGGCCCCGGAGATCTTCCGGCGTCTGGGCGCGACGGTCACGGTGATCGCGGACGCCCCCGACGGGCGCAACATCAACGACGGCGTCGGCTCCACCCACGTCGAGGCGCTGGCGGAGCGGGTCGTGGCGGGCGGGCATTCGGTCGGCTTCGCCTTCGACGGCGACGGCGACCGCGTGCTGGCGGTGGACCGCCGCGGCCAGGTCGTCGACGGCGACGAGCTGCTGGCGCTGGCGGCGCTGCACCTGCGCGAGCGGGGGCGCCTGAACGGCGATGGCGTCGCGGTGACGGTGATGACGAACTACGGCTTCCACTCCGCGATGGAGCGCGCGGGCGTGAACGTGGTGACGACGAAGGTGGGCGACCGCTACGTGCTGGAGGAGCTGCGCGCCCGCGACTGGGCGCTGGGCGGCGAGCAGTCGGGGCACATCATCGAGATGGGCTTCAACCGCACGGGCGACGGTATCGCGAGCGCGCTACTGACGATGGAGGCGCTGGCGGGCGGCGACCTCAGCGAGCGTCACGCGATGGCGAAGCTGCCGCAGCGGCTGGTGAACGTGCGCGTGCGCGACCGCGAGGCGCTGGCGAACGCGGCGAGCGTCGACCAGGCCGTGGCGGAGGCCGAGCGCGAGCTGACGGGCCGCGGGCGCGTGCTGGTGCGTCCCAGTGGCACCGAGCCGCTGGTGCGGGTGATGGTCGAGGCGCCCACGGAGGACGAGGCAAACGACGTGTGCGAGCGGCTCGTGGCGCTCGTAGAGGCGGAGCTGGGCTAGAACGAGCGTCTGGTGGCGCGCGTGCAGGCCGAGCGGGGCTGAAAAGCGCTGGTATCTTCGTTCCGATGTGCGGCATCGTCGGTTACGTTGGCGGACGTCCTGTGCGTGAGCTGCTGCTCGCGGGCCTGAGCAAGCTGGAGTACCGCGGCTACGACTCCGCGGGGATCTCGGTGATCGCCGACGGGCAGATCGAGGCCGTCAGGGCCGTCGGCAACCTGAGCGCGCTGGAGACGAAGCTGAGCGGCGCGGCGGCCGCCCGGCAGAATGGCGCCGTGGCGGTGGCGCAGAAACCCGCGACGACCGGCATCGGGCACACCCGCTGGGCGACGCACGGCCGCGTCAGCGAGGAGAACGCCCACCCGCACTTCGACAGCGACGACCGCGTCCACGTCGTGGTGAACGGGATCGTCGAGAACTACATGGCGCTGAAGGAGCGCCTGCTGGGCGAAGGCTGCGTGTTCACCTCCGAGACCGACGCCGAGGTGATCGCGCACCTGATCGCGGCGCACTACCGCGACGACCTTGCCGAGGCGGTGCGGCTGGCGTTCGGCGAACTGGAGGGGCACTACGCGTTCGTGGCGATGAGCCTCGAGCAGCCGGACCTGCTTGTCGGCGCGCGCAAGGAGTGCCCGCTGATCGTGGGGCGCGGCGAGGGCGAGCAGTTCGTGGCCTCTGCGGTGCCGGCGTTCCTCTCGGAGACCCGCGACGTGCAGTACGTCGAGAACGGCGAGATCGTCGTGCTGCGCCCGGAGGGCGTGGAGATCATGACCGGCGACGGCGCCGAGGTGCAGCGCGGCGTGGAGCAGGTCGACTGGGACCAGGAGACCGCGGAGAAGGGCGGCTACGACACCTTCATGCTGAAGGAGATCCACGAACAGGCCGACGCCGTGGCGGACACGATCTTCGACCGCACCGCGCGCGGCGACGGCGTCGACCTCGACGAGGAGGGGGCGCTGGACGAGTCGATCCTCAAGGACGTGAAGCGGATCGTGGTCGTCGCCTGCGGCACCGCCTACCACGCGGGCCTGATCGGCCGCTACGCGCTGGAGGAGTGGGCGCGGGTGCCGGTGGAGATGGACATCGCCTCCGAGTACCGCTACCGCAACCCGGTCGTGGGGCCGGGCGATCTGGTGATCGGCGTCTCGCAGTCGGGCGAGACCGCCGACACGCTGGCGGCGATGCGCCTGGCGCGCGAGCGCGGCGCGACGGTGCTGGCGATCACGAACACGCGCGGCTCGCAGGCCACGCGCGACGCCGACGGCGTGCTCTACACGCGCGCGGGCCTCGAGATCGGCGTGGCGGCGACGAAGACGTTCGTCTGCCAGGTCGCGGTGATGTACCTGCTGGCGCTGCGCCTGGCGGAGCTGCGCGGCACGCTGGAGCCCGCGCGGATCGCGGAACTGGTGGCGGAGCTGAAGCGCCTGCCGCACTGCATCGACGAGACGATCGAGCGCTGCGAAAGCCAGGCGGAGGAGATCGCGAAGACCTGCTGGGACGCGGAGTTCTTCTTCTACATCGGGCGCCACGTCGGCCTGCCGGTGGCGCTGGAGGGCGCGCTGAAGCTGAAGGAGATCTCCTACATCTCCACGGACGCCTACGCCGCGGGCGAGATGAAGCACGGCCCGATCGCGCTGCTGGACGAGGCGACGCCGGTGGTGTGCGTGGCGACGCGCTCGCCGGTGCTCGACAAGCTGATCTCCAACATGCAGGAGGCGCGCGCGCGTGGCGCGCGCGTGATCGCGGTCGCGACGGAGGGCGACGGCGAGGTCGAGCCGCACTCCGACGCCTCGATCGCGGTCCCGGCGACGGACTGGATGCTGCAACCGATCATCGCGGTGATCCCGTTGCAGCTGCTCGCGTACGCCGTGGCCCGCAGCCGCGGCCTGAACGTGGACCAGCCGCGCAACCTGGCGAAGACGGTCACGGTCGAGTAGCTTCCGCCGGTGGACTCGCCGGCATCGCTGGACCTGGGCCGCCCGCGCTCGATCGGGCAGCTCTTCACGACGACGCTGGTCCTCTACGGGCGCTATCCGCTGCTGTTCCTGGCGCTCGCGGCCGGCGTCGTCGTGCCCTACGACCTGCTGCGGCTCGCGCTCACGGGCGTCGGCTCGCTCTCGGTCGTGGATCACGACGCCGGCACCAGCCTGCTGCTGGAGCTGCTGGACTTCTCGCTGGTCGGCCCACTGGTCTCGGCGCTGCACATGCACGCGGTGAGCGCGATCGGCGAGGGCCGGCGCCCGCGGCTGCTGACGGTCGCGCGCGACGGCCTGGTCGTGCTCCCGCTGGTGGCGGCGACCGAGATCGCGGCGAACCTGGGGATCTTCGCCGGCCTGCTGCTGCTGATCATCCCCGGCATCGTGCTGATGCTTCGCTGGGCCGTCGCGGCGCAGGTCGCCTCGATCGAGCGCGTGACGTGGGTGGCGGCGCTGGGGCGCAGCAGGCGCCTTGGCGCGGGCCGATACCCGGAGATCTTCCTGATGCTGATGTGCCTTGCCCTCATCGGCTTCCTGGTGCATCTGGTGGCGCGCTCCTCCGACCTGGACGCGACGCTCGGGTCGGCCTCCGTCTCCGCGGTGGCGCTCGGGATGGCCGTGGACACGGTTCTGGCGTCGCTGTCCGCGCTGGTGCTGGCGGTCCTGTACTTCGACCTGCGCGCTCGCGAGACGGATCCCCCGCGCCGGCCGCCACGAGCGTACGAGCACCTGCGCGACCTCGATTGAGCGCCGGCGGCCGAACGCCACCGGAGCCCGCGTTCCCGCTCGGCGTGCGGCCGACCATCTAGCATCGCTGCCGTGGAGAGCCTGCCGGACTGGCTTGAGCCGCTGCCGGACGCGGAGACGATGCGCGGCGTGGACCGCTGGGCGATCGAGGATCGGGGCGTCCGGGGGCTCGACCTGATGGAGCGCGCCGGCGCGGGGGTGACGCGCGCGGTGGAGGTGCACGACGGCGACGGGCCCGTGTCGGTGGTCTGTGGCAAGGGCAACAACGGCGGCGACGGGCTCGTGGTGGCGAGGCTGCTGCGCGAGGCGGGCCGCGAGGTGGCCGTCGTTTGCATCGCGCCGCGGGAGGACTTCGAGGGCGACGCAGCCGCGAACCTGGAGCGGCTTCCAGGCGAGGCGCCGCTGACACTGCAGCAGGGCGCAGAGGCGATCGGGCGGGCGAGCGTGATCGTGGACGCGCTGCTGGGGACGGGCTTCGCGGGCGAGCCCCACGGCGCGGCGGCGGAGGCGATCGCGGCGATCAACGCCGCCCCGGGGGGCGTCGTGGCGGTGGACGTGCCAAGCGGCGTCGACGCCTCGACGGGCGCGGTCGCGGGCGAGGCGGTCCGCGCCGACGTAACGGTCACCTTCCACGCGGGCAAGCCCGGCCTCTGGATCGCGCCGGGCAAGGCCCACGCGGGCGAGGTGCACGCGATCGAGATCGGCATCCCGCGCGGCGCGCCGATGGCGGCGCGCACCGGGCTGATCGCCGACGCGCTCGGTGAGCGCCTTCCGCGCAGGGCGGCGGACTCGACGAAGTTCGCCTCCGGGCAGGTCGTCGTGGCGGGCGGCTCGCGCGGGCTGACGGGCGCGCCGCGGATGGCGGCGCAGGCGGCGATGCGCGCCGGGGCCGGCTACGTGATCGCCTGCGTACCGGCCTCGTTGCAGGACGTGCTGGCGGGCGCGGCGACGCCGGAGCTGATGACGCGCGGCCTGGGAGAGCGCGGCGGCGCGCTCGCGCCAGAGGCCGCGCGGCAGGTGCAGGAGGCGATCCGGCCCGGTGGTGCGCTCGCGCTCGGCCCGGGGCTCGGGCGCGAGCGGGAGGCCTTCGAGTTCGCGCGGGCGCTCGCGCGCGAGGCGGACGCGCCGCTGGTGCTGGACGCGGACGGCCTCAACGCCCACGCGGGCGAGCTGCCCGCGCTGCGGAGCCGTCCGGCGCCGACGGTGCTGACCCCGCACGCGGGCGAGCTGGGGCGCCTGCTGGGGCTGGACAGCGCTGAGGTCGAGCGCCAACGCCTGCGCCACGCGCGGGCGGCGGCGGAGCAGTCGGGCGCGGTGGTGGTGCTGAAGGGCGACGACACGCTGATCGCCGACCCCTCCGGCCGCGTGGCGGTCAGCCGCGGCGGCAGCCCGGCGCTGGCGACGGCGGGCACGGGCGACGTGCTGACGGGCGTCGTCGCCGCGCTGCTGGCGGCCGGGCTCGAAGCCTTCACGGCCGCGGCCGCGGCGGTGTGGCTGCACGCGCGAGCGGGGCGCGTCGCGGCTCGCAGGCACGGCTCGCCGGAGGGCGTGATCGCCGGCGACGTGATCGAAGCGCTGCCGGCGGCGCGCGGCGAGGGGATGTTGTGAGCGCGCGCCGCGCGCAGGCGAGCGTCGACCTCGCGGCGATCGCGCGCAACTGCGCGCGGCTGCGCGCGGAGCTCGGCGCCGACGGCCGTCTGTGCGCGGTGGTGAAGGCCGACGGCTACGGCCACGGCGCCGCGCAGAGCGCGCGCGCCGCGCTCGCGGGCGGCGCGAGCTGGCTGGCGGTGGCGACGGCGCCGGAGGCGCGCGAGCTGCGCGACGCGGGGCTCGCGCAGGTGCCGGTCCTCGTGATGGGGGCGCTCACGCCGGAGGAGCTGCGCGACGCGCTCGCGGCCGGGGCGGACGTGGTCGTGTGGAGCGAGCGCTACGTGCAGGAGGTCGCGGCGGCGGGTGGCGGGCGGGTGCACGTCAAGCTCGATTCGGGCATGGGTCGCCTGGGCACGCGCGACGCGGAGCTGGCGAGCGCCGTGCTGGAGCTGGCGCTGGCAACGGAGGGCGTCGAGCCGGTGGGCCTGATGACGCACTTCGCCACGGCGGACGAACTGGACGACGACGGCTTCTTCGAGGCCCAGCTCGACGCCTTCTCGCGCTGGGCCTTGGCCGAGCAGGCCCGGCAGCCCGAGCTGATCGTGCACGCGGCGAACAGCGCTGCGCTGCTGCGCGAGCCGCGGGCCCACTTCGACATGGCCCGCTGCGGGATCGCGGTCTACGGCATGGACCCGTTCGGCGCCGATCCCGCCGAGCGGGACCTGGAGCCGGCGCTGACGCTCAGCTCCTACGTCGCGGAGGTGAAGCGCTGCCGGGCGGGCGAGAGCGCCGGCTACGGGCGCCGCTTCGTCGCCGAGCGCGACACGCAGCTGGCGGTGCTGCCGATCGGCTACGGCGACGGCTGGCGGCGCGGCCTGTCGAACAACGCGGAGGTGCTGATCGATGGCGCGCGCTACCCGCTGGTGGGGACGGTGAGCATGGACAACGTCACGGTCGATCTCGGCCCCGATCCCGCGGCCGAGCGCCTGCGCGGCGCGCCAGTGGTGCTGATCGGCGCCGACGGCGGGCAGCGGATCACGGCGGAGGAGGTCGCGCGCCGGCTGGGCACGATCAACTACGAGGTCACCTGCGGGCTGACCCGGCGCGTGCCGCGCGAGTACGCCGGCGACGGCGCGGGGGGCGATCGCGGCGGGGAGAGCCGGGCAAGCGGCTTCGCAGGCGCTCCGGAGCCCAGCCCGACGGGGCATGGCTGACCCGCGGCAGGCGATCCGCACGGCGCTCGACGGCCGCGACGCCTGGCTGGTGGGCGGCGCGATCCGTGACCGCGCGCTGGGGCGCGGGACGGCGGACCTCGACGTCGTGGTCGACGGCGACCCCGCGGCGGCGGCGCGGGCGATCGCCGACGCGGCAGGGCGGGCGGCGTGCTTCGCGCTCTCGGAGGAGTTCGGCGCATGGCGCGTCTCGGCGCGCGACTCCTCCTGGCAGGTGGACGTCGAGCCGCTGCGCGGCGGCTCGCTGCACGCGGATCTCGCGCTGCGCGACTTCACCGTCAACGCGATCGCCGAGCCGGTGGCGGGCGGCGAGCCGATCGACCCGCTGGGCGGGCTGGGGGACCTGGCGGCCGGGCGACTGCGGGCGGCGGGGCCCGGGGCGTTCGCGGACGACCCGCTGCGCGTCCTGCGGCTCGTGCGGGTGTCGGTCGAGCTGGGCCTGGAGCCCGAGCCGCAGACGCTGAGCCTCGCGCGCGAGCAGGCCGCGGCGCTGTCGCGCTGCTCGCCCGAGCGCGTGTTCATGGAGCTGCGGCGGATCGTCGCGGCGGAGGATGCGCTTCGCGGGCTGGCGCTGATGAGCGAGCTGGGCGCGACCGTTGTCGTGCTGCCGGAGCTCGAGGCGCTGCGGGGAATCGGGCAGAACCGCTTCCACCACGCCGACGTGCACGACCACACGCTGGAGGTGCTGGCGGGCACGATCGCGCTGGAGCGCTTCGCGGCCGGCGAGGACGAGCTGGGCGACCGCCGGCGGCAGGAGCTGGGCGCGGCGCTCGGCGAGCACCGCGCCGCGGTCGCGGAGCTGCTGGCCGAGCCCTTGGCGGACAACCTGACCCGTGCCCACGCGCTGCGCTGGGGTGCGCTGCTGCACGACGCGGCGAAGCCGCTGACGCGCGGCAGGTTGCCGGGCGGGCGCGTGACGTTCATCGGCCACGACGAGCGTGGGGCGGAGCTGGCGCGCGAGGTGCTGGGGCGGCTGCGCGCGAGCGAGCGCCTGCGGGCGCACGTCGCGGCGCTGGCCCGTCACCACCTGCGCCTGGGCTTTCTCGTGCACGAGCCCCAGCCGCTGGCGCGGAGCACGGTGTTCGCCTATCTGCGCACGACCGAGCCGGTCGAGGTGGACGTGACGCTGCTGTCGATCGCCGACCGGCTCGCGACGCGGGGCGAGAAGGCTCAGCCGGCGATCGCGAAGCACGTGCAGCTCGCGCAGGCGATGCTGGGCGACGCGCTGCGCTGGCGCGAGCAGGGGCCGCCGTCGCCGTTGCTGCGCGGCGACGAGCTGGCGCGCGAGCTGCGCATCCCGGCGGGACCGCGGCTCGGCGGGCTGCTGGAGCAGCTGGCCCAGGCGCAGTACGCAGGCGAGGTCGCGACGCGCGAGCAGGCGCTCGCGCACGCCCGCGAGCTGGTCAGTCAATAGGCTTCCGCCGATGCGGGACCCTGACTGCATCTTCTGCAAGATCGTCGCGGGCGAGTTGCCGGCGAGGATCGTGGCCGAAGACGAGCGGACGATCTCCTTCATGGACATCGCCCCCGCGACGCGTGGGCATGCGCTGGTGATCCCGCGCGAGCACACGCCGGACCTGCTGAGCATCGACGCTGAGGACCTGAGCGCCGTGTCGCTGGCGGCCCAGCGCCTGGCCGCGCGCGCGAAGGGGCGTCTGGGGGCCGACGGCGTGAACCTGCTGAACTCCTGCGGAGCAGTGGCGTTCCAGACGGTGTTCCACTTCCACCTGCACGTGATCCCCCGCTACGAGGGCGACGGGCTGAGGCTGCCGTGGGTGCCGACGCCCGGCGACTCCGAGCAGATCGCGTCCGTGGCGCAGGAACTGGGGGCTGGATAGCGAAATGTCGATATCGCTACATCTGCCCTTCCCCGGTGTTGAATGACAATGATGAAACGCGCATATATCGCCACCCTCACGAGCTTCGCGCTCCTCCTTGCCGTTCCCGGGCTCGCCACTGCGACGATCACCGAAGTGGGCGTGATCCCGCCGACGACGCCCGAAACGACCCCCAGCTGCCCGGCCAGCCCGTGCCTGGCGGTCAGCCGTACGACCGGCTTCCAGGTCAAGGTCGCCACGAACACGACGCTGACGAACATCCCGAAAGCGGGTTCGATCGTCGCCTGGACGATCAACCTCGGCAAGCCGAACGCGACGCAGGTCAAGTTCTTCAACGCGAACGAGGGCGGCGCCGCCGAAGCCGGGATCGCGATCCTGCAGCCGCAGAAGAAGCCGAACCTGACCTACAAGCTCATCGCCTCCAGCCCGACGGTCAAGCTCGAAAAGTACTTCGGCAAAACGGTCCAGTTCCCGCTGGAACGCTCGATCGCCGTGAAGAAGGGCTACATCGTCGCGCTGACCGTGCCGACGTGGGCGCCGGCGCTGGCGCTCGGCTTCGGCAAGGACACCTCGTGGCGGGCGAGCCGTGAAAAGAAGCAGTGCTCCAGCACCAGCTCGCAGAGCACGCAGACCTCGATCGGCTCGGCGGTGCAGTACTACTGCCTGTACCAAACGGCGCGCCTGACGTATAGCGCGACGCTCGTTTCGACTCCTTAGAACCGAAGGAGCTTCACGTCCCAGGCCTGGGGTGCGGATCGGTCCCGCGCCCCCGGGCTGCGGCCCGCGGGCGGCCGCGGGCCGTCCGTTGAGGCGATCTTGCAGCACTTGAGGACCGCGCCGAGCGGCCGATAGTCGGTGGGTGAGGACATTGCACGTTCCGCGGCCGCTCGGGGGATTGAGCCGCGGGCCCTGGGTGGACCCCGCGATCGTCGCGGCAGCGCCCCAAGACATCGTTTCCCCCAACAGCCGCGCCCAGCAGAGGCGCGAAAAGGGCGCGAGCCTGCTCTGCGAAGACGACTCCACGCGCCAGCGCCTGCTCGACATGGAAGGCCATCTCGGCTCCGCGCGCCTGGCGGTGTTCGCGATGATCACGGCGGGGCTCGCGATCCTCGCGCCGTGGATCGGCTGGTGGCCGCTGCTGGCGGTCGCGACGACGCTCCTTGGCTACTGGATCGCGGGCAGGCGGCTGCGAGCGAGCAGGCGCCCGGAGTACTGGTTCATGGGGGCATGGGCCTTCTCGCAGGCGGCGATGGGCGTCGTGATCGCGGCGACGGGCGGGCCGCGCAGCGCCTTCATCCCGTGGCTCGCGATCGCCGCGGTGACGCTCAGCTCGCGCTTCAGGCTGCGCGGCGTGATCACGGGCGTTGTCTGGACCGCGGGCGTGATGATCGCGGTGACCGTCGGCGTCGACCCGGCCGCGGTGGCGGAACGGCCGCAGCGGCTGATCGTGCCGCTGGTGCTGCTGGGCGGAGTCGTCGTGCTCTCGACGGCGTCGATGCGCTCGGACCTCAAGCACCGCGCCGAGGCGGTGGTGGACCCGCTGACCGGGCTGTTCAACCGCCAGGCGCTGACGGTACGCGCCCAGGAGCTGATCGCCCAGGCGCGCGTCTCGGGCCTGCCGCTGGCGGTGCTGATGGGCGACCTCGACGAGTTCAAGCGCGTCAACGACCGCCACGGCCACCACGTCGGCGACGCGGTCCTGCGCGATGTGGCCGCCACGCTGCGGGCGACGCTGCGGACGTTCGACTACATCTACCGCTACGGCGGCGAGGAGTTCGTGATCCTGCTGGGGGGGACCGACGAGGCGCGGGCGCTGGCGACGGCGGAGCGCGTACGCGACGCGATCGGCGCCTCGCACCCCGCGGGCCTGCGGATGACGATGTCGATCGGCGTGACCGTCGGCGACGGCGTCGACGGCGACTTCGAAGAGCTGCTGATCGCCGCGGACAGGGCGCTCTACCGGGCCAAGGCCGAGGGGCGCGACCGCGTGTGCCTGGGTCGCGCCTACAGCGGCGTCGGCCTGGACATGCCGGAGGCCTCGCCGGCGGCGAGCGCCGCGGTGGAGGTCCGGGCCGGGGCGACGGGAGGCTCGACGCCGGCGGGCGCCTTCGAGCAGGCCCGGCGCACGTTCATCGAGTGCGAGCCGCTGGAGATGCCGCTGCTGGCCGAGCAGCTCGGGATCACGCCGCAGACGCTGGCGCAGTGGTGCGGCGATCGCGAGTCGCTGCTGGGCGAGGTCGTCGCCTCGCTGTCGCTCGACCTGCTGCGGGTCGCGCGCCAGGAGCACGCCGGCGAGCACGGCACGGCGCTGGTGCTCGCGGTCTACGAACAGTTCGCGTGCAGCGCGGTGAACTTCCGCCCGCTGCAGATGCTGCTACAGGACGACCCGACGCTGGCGCTGCGGATCCTGACCTCGCGCACGGGCCACGTGCACCCGACGATGGTCAACGCGATCCACGACCTGCTGATCGAGGAGCACCGGCTCGGCGCGCTGGCGACGCCGGAGCCGGAGCTGCGCAACCTCGCCTACGCGATCGTGCGGATGGCGGAGGCCTTCCTCTACAACGACGCCGTGCTGGCGACAGAACCCCAGATTCACCGCTCGACGGAGATCGTCGGGCGCCTGATGGCCTAGCGGCGACCTATTTGCCGGTCGGGGCGCTGGCGCCGCCCGACGGGCTCGAACCCGCGGCGGATTTTTCTTCTTCTTTTTCGGAGGAGGCGCCGCCGGAGGGGCTGCTGGTTTCTGCTTCGCTCGCGCCGCTGGAGCTGCCGCCGCTTTCGGGTTCTTCGGTGGCTTCGTTGCCGCCCGATTCGTTCGCGGGGCTTTCCGATTTTGAGGTGCTGGTCGCCGTGGTCGAGGTCGACGTCGTCTGGGCGGCGGCCTTTTCGGCGCTGTTGTCGGCGGGCGGGGTGATGTCGGGGGTGCTCTTGGGCACCTTGTCCGAGGCGCTGCCGCCGCTTCCGCAGGCCCCGAGCGTCAGGCCGGAGAGGAGCAGCGCGAGCAGGACGAGCCCGGCGCGAACCTTCAACGATCTCCCACCGGCGATCCGAGCGGCCCCATGCGCCGCCCGCAGGTCGGGCAGTCGTTGAGGTCCTTCTGCGCGAGCTGCCCGCACCACGAGCAGAAGCGCAGGTTCTCGACCGCCCAGGGCAGGCGCGACTGGGAGGGGGCGAGCGGCAGCATCTTGCCGACGACCTCCATCTCTTCGCCGGAGTCCCGGTCCATGTAGATCTCGCCGGGCTCGGCCTCGATCACGATCTCCCGCCCGCTGGCGGCGTTGCGCAGCCGGTACCGCTGATTGACGCTCACGGCGCAGACTCTATCGGAGCGGTCGCCGGGAGCGCCATGCGTCCCGGGAACGGCCCGATCACGGGGGAGGCGGCCGCTAGGCTCGCGCGGTGCGGATCCTCGTGTTCCACGGCTACCTGCTCGCGGGCACGGGCTCGAACGTCTACAACGCGCGCCTGGCGGCGGCTTTCGTGGCCCAGGGCCACGAGGTGCATCTGCTCTGCCAGGACCGCCATCCCGAGCGCCAGGCGTTCGTGGACGCGATGGGCGACTGGGACGCCGGCGCGTTGCAGGTGCGCGAGCTGCGAGCACCGCGGGGCGACGGCGTGGCGGGCACGGGCAGCTGCACGGTCTATCGCCCCGACATCGGCGGCCTGCTGCCCGTTTATGTCGCAGACCGCTACGAGGGCGTCGAGGCGCGCACGTTCGCGGAGTGCAGCGAAGCCGAGGTCGAGGCCTACGTGGAGGCGAACGTCGCGGCGGTGCGCGAGCTGGCCGGGCGCGTGTCGCCGGACGTCGCGCTGGCCAACCACCTCGTGATGGGCCCCGCGATCCTCGCCCGCGCGCTGGGCGGGGGGGTGCCATACGCGGTGAAGGTCCACGGCAGCGCGCTGGAGTACACGGTCAAGCCCGAGCCCGGGCGCTTCCTGCCGTATGCGCGCGAGGGCATCGCGGGCGCGCGGGGGATCCTCGTGGGCTCCCACCACACCGCCGCGAGCCTGTGGCAGGCGCTGGCGGACCCGGCGGTTCAGGCGCGCACCCGTCTCGGCCCGCCCGGCGTGGACGTCGAGCGCTTCTCGCCGCGTGAGCAGGCCGCGGCGGCCGCGGACGTGCGGGCGCTTGCAAAACGACTGTCCTCGCATGACGCGGGCGCCGCCCCCGCATCCTCCGGGGATGCCTTCGCCCGCGACGAGCGCGCCGCGGGCGAGGCGCTGGCGCGCCTGGAGCCCGGCGAGGACCGCCTCGTGGCATTCGTGGGCAAGCTGATCGTCAGCAAGGGGGTCGACCTGCTGCTGGCGGCCTGGCCGCTCGTGCTTGAGCGCGTGCCCGTGGCGAAGCTCGTGGTCGTGGGCTTCGGCGCCTATCGCGAGGGCTTCGAGCGGCTGCTGGGCGCGCTGCGGGCCGGCGACCTGGAGTCCGCCCGCGAGATCGCGCTGGCGGGGCGCGCGCTGGAGGCCGACCCCGCGGCGCCTGCGCCCTTGGAGGCCCACCCGCTTCGCCATCTGCTCGCGTTCCTCGACGGTTTGCAGGGGGAGGCGCGTGAGCGCTACCTGGCCGCGGCGGCCGGGCTGGGCGAGCAGGTGGTGCTGACGGGCCGTCTCGACCACGAGGAGCTCACGGAGCTGCTGCCGGCCTGCGAGGCGATGGTCGTGCCGAGCACGTTCCCCGAGGCCTTCGGGATGGTCGCGGCGGAGGCCGCGGCGTGCGGCGTGCTGCCGGTCAGCGCCGGCCATTCGGGGCTCGCCGAGGTCAGCCGTGAGCTCGCGCGCGCCGTGCCGGAGCCGCTGTCGGGCCTGCTGTCGTTCCCCGTCGACGACGGGGCGGTGCCGGCGATCGCCGAGCGCCTGATCGGCTGGCTGACGGCAGACCCGGGGCTGGCCGAGCAGGCCCGCGCCGGGCTCGTGGAGACCGTGCGCGAGCGCTGGTCCTGGGCCGGGGTCGCGCGGGGCGCGATCGCCGCGGCACAGGGCCGTCTGGACGAGCTCCAGCTGCCCTGATCGCGCCCGCGCCCCCGCCGCGCGGGGGCGCGAGCTGCCGTCGAGCCACCCGCCGCTTCGGATAGTGTTCCGCCCGCTGATGCGCCGCGCTCGAGCTTTCACGGATGCAGGCACGGCCGCTCGCGGCAGGCGCCGCGGCGCGCTCGTGCGCGTCCTGGCGCTCGGAGCCCTCGCGGCGCTGGCGCTCGCGATCGCGGGCTGCTCGGTCAAGGGCGAAGACGACGCGAACCTGATCGCAGGCAAGAAGGCGTTCGTCGCCAAGTGCGGCTCCTGCCACACGCTGGCGCGGGCCGAAACGAAAGGCGTCGTCGGGCCGAACCTCGACGAAGCGTTCTACGCGAGCCTGAAAGAAGGGGCGAACCGCGACACGGTCCGCGGCGTGGTCGAAAAACAGATCCAGATACCCAACCCCGAAGGCGCGATGCCGAAGAACCTCGTCAGCGGCTCGACCGCGAAAGACGTCGCCGCCTACGTCGCGCAGTCGGTCGCGAAGACCGGCAAGGACACCGGCCTGCTGGCCAGCGCCGTCAAGGCCCCCGGGTCGGGCAAGCCGGCCGAAGAGAAGAACGGCAAGCTCTCGATCGAGGCCAACGCGCAGGGCCAGCTCGCCTACGAAACGAACAAGGCCACCGCGAAAGCCGGCCCCGTCGTGCTCGAAATGCCGAACATGTCCGGCGTCGACCACAACCTCGCGCTCGAAACCGGCGAAGGCGGCGCCAGCGTGAAGGGCAGCAAAGTCGGCGCCACGCCGATCATCTCCAAGGGCACCGCCAAAGTCAGCGTCACGCTGAAGCCCGGCACGTACACGTTCTTCTGCGAGGTGCCCGGGCACCGGCAGGCGGGCATGTACGGCACCCTCACTGTGAAGTAGCTCTACACCCGCAACAGCGGGTCATGGGCAAAGAACAGGAACCAGACGACGAGGGCGACGATCGCCAGCACGACGATCAGCGTCGCGATCAGCTCCACGGTTCCCACGAACGCCCGCCGCCTGCGCTCGTCGGGCGGCTCAAGCTCCATGAGCCCAGGCTACGCGCTCAGCTGAGCGCCCGCACGGCCTCGACCACGACGATCGCCACAACCGCGACCGCCAGCACGTACAGCAGCAGCCGAAACGCCCCTTCCTCGGTGCGGAGGGGGTTCTGCATCAGGCGGTCTGACGGCTGTGGGTCAAGCGATACAAGGACGCAGGGAGCGTCGCGTACTACGTACGCGAGCGACTGGGGACGCAGTAGCGCGCCGTGCCCACAGTCGTCAGAGGATGTAGACCGTGAAGTAGACCACCAGCCACATGATGTCGACGAAGTGCCAGTAGATGCCCGGCACCTCGACGCCACGATGGGACTCGGGGCTGTAATGCCCGCGGAAGGATCTGATCGTCACGAACAGGAGCAGCAGCAGCCCGATGAAGACGTGCGCCCCGTGCAGCCCGGTGAGCGAGTAGAAGATCGTCTGCTGCGCCGCGTCCTGCGGGGCGAAGCCGATGTTCGCGTACTCGTTGATCTGGATGAAGAGGAAGGTGCAGCCGAGCAGGAACGTCGTCAGCATCCCGGCCTTCAGCCCGAAGCGGTTGCCTTTCTTGATCGCCTGCTCCGCCCAGTGGATCGTGAACGAGGAGGAGACGAGGATCGCGGTGTTCATCCCGGCGACTTCCACCGGCAGTTTCGTCCCCGCCGCGGGCCACGGGTCGCCTTGGGCGATGCGGATGAAGAAGTACGCCGTGAAGAAGGCGCCGAAGACCATCACCTCGGAGATGATGAAAAGCAGCATCCCCAGCAGCGAGGGATTCACGCGGGAGCTGACGTTCGCGGGCGGCGGCCCGTGGTGGTCGTGCTCCTCGGCGTGTCCGCCGTGCCCGACGGCGATGCTGGCGGCCTCCATGGCTATGCGGCGCTCGCGGTTGCCTGGAGGTCCACGACGACGTGCTCGACGGGCGCGGAGGTCATGTGCTGCACGCGCTCGATCAGGTTCGCGCGCATCCAGCCGGAGCGCTCGTCGGGCAGCGTGGAGATGACGACGTCGTCGACGCGGAACAGCTCCAGCGCGTTGACGGCGGCGGTGTAGGGGTCGGGATCGCCGATCATGCCCGAGCCCAGCAGGCCCTCGCTGTGCAGCGTGTCGAGCATCGTCGCGAGGCGGGCGCGCGCCAGCTGCGGCGCGCCGCCGCTGCCGTCGGGCTGCGGGACGATCACGATGAACAGCCGTTCCTCCTCGCCGGCGGCCTTCTCCTTCAGCCGCTCGTGCAGCTCCTCGCCGCCGAGCGTCTTCGAGGCGACGACGAGCGTCACCTCGAAGGGCAGGCCCTCGCTGTCGATGTCGACCACGACGTGCTCGACCGGCAGGCCGGAGGCGTTGCGGATGCGCTCGACGAGGTCGCGGCGCAGCCAGCCGGAGCTGACGGCGGGGTAGGTGGAGATGATGATCTCGTCGGGGCGGCGCTCGGCGATGGCGTCCATCGTCGCGAGGAAGGGGTCTTCGTCGCCGACTTCGCCCGCGCCGTCGATGCCCTCGCGGGAGACGAGGTTCAGCGCGAGGTCGACGCGCGCCTGGGCGGCTTCGCGGACGGCCTCGTCGTAGATCACGAGGCCCGCGCTGGGCTTGCTCTGCGGCACCACGAGGCGAAAGCGCGTGTCGCCTTCGGCGGCGCGGGCGCGCACGGCCTCGAGCAGCTTCGCACCGCCGAGCGTGCGGTTCGCGACGACGAGGACTTCGCGGCTCACTCGCCGGACCCCGCTGGCTGGGCTGCGCCCGCGGCGCCGACGGTGGCGGGCTTGGGCGTGGGCGCGAAGGTGCCGTGCACCGCGCCGGGCACGCCGTACTCGTAGGGCCCGCCGACGACGGTGGGCACCTTGTCGAAGTTGAAGACCGGCGGCGGCGAGGAGACCTGCCACTCGAGCGTCATCCCGCGCCAGGGGTTTTTCGTCGCTACGGGGCCGCCGCGCCAGCTGGTGACCATGTTGTAGATGAAGATCAGCGTGCTGAGGCCGAGGCCGAAGCTGGCGATCGAGATGAACAGGTTGAGGTCCGCGAACTTCGAGGCGTAGTCCTCGACGCGGCGGGGCATCCCCTGCAGGCCGAGCACGTGCATCGGGCCGAAGGTCAGGTTGAAGAACACGAACGTGCTCCAGAAGTGCCATTTGCCCAGGCGCTCGTCGAACATCCGCCCGGTCATCTTCGGGAACCAGTAGTAGACGCCGGCGAAGATCGTCATCAGCGAGCCGCCGAACAGCACGTAGTGGATGTGGGCGACGATGAAGTAGGTGGCGGAGACGTGAATGTCGAACGGGATCATCGCCAGCATCACGCCGCTGATCCCGCCGAGCGTGAACGTCGTCAGGAAGCCGAGCGCGAACAGCATCGGCGTGTCGAGGTGCAGCACGCCGCGCCACAGCGTCGCGAGCCAGGAGAAGATCTTGATCCCGGTGGGGACGGCGATGATCGCGGTGGTGATCGCCATCGGGATGCGGATCCAGGCCGCCATCCCGGAGGTGAACATGTGGTGCGCCCAGACCGTGAAGCCGAGGCCGACGATCGCCAGCAGCGAGAAGGCCATCATCCGGTAGCCGAAGATCGGCTTGCGCGACTTCACGGCGATGACTTCGCTGATGATCCCGAAGCCGGGCAACATCATGATGTAGACGGCAGGGTGCGAATAGAACCAGAAGACGTGCTGATACATGAGCACGTCGCCGCCCTTGGCGGCGTTGAAGAAGTTGAAGCCGAGCGCGTGGTCGAGCAACACGAAGAACTGCGAGGCCGCGATGAAGGGCGTCGCGATCACGACGAGCAGCGAGGTGGCGAAGTTCGCCCAGACCAGCAGCGGCATGCGGAAGAAGCTCATGCCCGGGGCGCGCATCGTGATGATCGTCACGAGGAAGTTGAGCGCGGTCATGATCGAGGAGGCGCCCGCGAACTGCACCGCCAGCGAGAAGAAGGTTTGCCCAACGGGCGCATCGGTCGACAGCGGCGCATAGGCGGTCCAGCCGTCGGCGAAGGCGCCGCCGGGGGCGAAGAAGCTGCCGAGCATCATCAGGCCGGCGACGGGCAGCAGCCAGAACGACAGCGCGTTCAGGCGCGGGAAGGCCATGTCGGGGGCGCCGATCATCAGCGGGATCACGAAGTTGCCGAGACCCGCGAAGACGGGGATCACGAACAGGAAGATCAGCAGCGAGGCGTGGACCGAGAACAGGCCGTTGTAGGTGTTCGCGTCGACGAACTGGGCGCCCGGGGCCGCGAGCTCGGCGCGCATCAGCATCGCGATCAGCCCGCCGACCAGCAGGAAGAAGAAGGAGCTGCACGTGTACTGGATGCCGATCACCTTGTGATCGGTGTTGATCCGGAAGTAGTCCTTCCAGGTATAGGCGCCGTGGCCGGAGTGGTCCTCGGGGCGCGTCTTGCGGCCGGCGGCCCAGTAGAACCAGTAGTCGAAGCCGCCGAGCCCCACGAGGAACGTGAGCGGGACGGCGATCAGCGAGACGGTCAGGATCGCTTCGCCGTCGATGAAGTGCTTGTACTGGCCGTGGCCGTTGCTCATCCGCACGACCCACGTCAGGAAGAAGGCGAAGGCGACGCCCAGCACCATCATCCAGGCGGCGCGGGGAAAGCCGGGGGCGCGCAATTTCGCGCCGAGCGAGCCGGAGCCGCCGCCGTAGCCGGTGGAGCTGGAAGCGGGGACGGTGGTCGCCATCAGGCGATCCCCTCGACGTGGTTCATCGACCGCTCCTGGCGCGCATGCCTTGACATTATCCCGCAGCCCTCCCGGTAGTCGTCAAGGTCGCGCCGCGCGAGCCGGTGGAGCTGCTGGCGCCCGCGAGGGCCTCGCGCTTCTTCAGCCATTCGTGGAACTGGTCCTCGGTGACGACGTGGACCTGGGCGCGCATCAGCGAGTGGCCGACGCCGCAGAGCAGGTTGCAGACGATCGGGTAGGTGCCGAGCCGGTCGGGGGTGGCGCGGTAGTGGACCGTGATCCCCGGGACGACGTCCTCCTGCAGGCGGAAGGCCGGGATCCAGAAGGCGTGGATCACGTCCTTGGAGTGCAGCCCGAAGCGGACGGACTCGTCCTTCGGCAGCCACAGCTGGTCGGATTCGACGGGCTTGCCTCCAGTGACCGACGGCGGGTACTGGAAGGTCCAGGCGAACTGCTGCCCCGTGACGCCGACGTCGATCTCCCGCGAAGGCTTTTTCTCGTTGTCTCTGAGGACCACGAACGAGTAGGAGACGAGCCCGAGCAGGATCACCGCGGGGATCGCGGTCCAGAACACCTCCAGGCGCGTGTTGCCGTGGATCGGGGGGCCGTCCTTCAGCTCCTCGCCGGGCTTCATCCGGAACTGCCAGGCGCAGTAGAGGACGACCGAGATCACGAGCACGAAGATCGGCACCGAGGCGTCGACCAGCACGTGGTAGAGGCGGTCGGTGTTCTTCGCCTGCGTCGAGGCCTGGACCGGGAACCAGTGGATCACGTAGCTGAGCACGATCCCGATCGCGACGGCGATCACGGCCGCGACGATCGTCAGCACCATCGGGCGGTTCTGCTTGTTCACTGCGCGGGCCTCTCCATAGCGAGGCGTGATCCTATTGGCTTCGCTCCCTGAACGACATGGAGCGCGGGGTGCGGTGCTTGACGCCTGGGGATGCGGGTAATAGATTGAGCCAATCGTTGCAAGTGCTTGACCGGTTTCTGAGGAGAGGCTGGTGCGAAAGGAGCGGCCATGCAGGTATGCGAAGGCATGAGTCCGACGGTCCTGGCGGTAGGCCCGGGACACAGCCTGCGCGCCGTGGCCCAGCTGATGTCGCGCCGCGCCGTGGGGGCCGCGGTCGTGATGGACCCCGAGGCCGCGGGCCCGGGGATCATCACCGAGCGCGACATCCTCTCCTCGCTCGGCGCCGGCGAGGACCCCGACTCCGAGCTGGTGGCGAACCACCTCACGAGCGACGTGGTCTACGCGGCGCCGGACTGGTCTTTGGAGGAGGCCGCAGCCGCGATGGTGCGCGGCGGCTTTCGCCATCTAATCGTCGTCGAGAGAGGAGAGACTGTGGGCATTCTCTCCGTTCGCGACGTCGTGCGCTGCTGGACCGAGGACGGAGCGATCTGTCCCGTTCCGGTCAGCGCGGCAGTGGGGTGAA
>Ga0335072_10001776_pt1 | contig 34305 bp, 30 predicted proteins | sample Lox_Sample_21_FD_206725 | JGI IMG/M metagenome (GOLD analysis project Ga0335072, IMG submission 206725) | Soil microbial communities from Loxahatchee National Wildlife Refuge, Florida, United States - Lox_Sample_2.1 | ecosystem: Environmental > Terrestrial > Soil > Wetlands | place: USA... | reverse complement strand
CTGGATGCGTTTCACCTCCTGAACGCGCTGGATACACGTATATAACTTACTCTGCGCCTGCACTATTAGCTGCAGAGACCAGAAGACCTCAATTCCATACGTTTGCACTTCCAGAAATTGACACCAATTAGTGCCCCAAGATCAGCAAATGTCTCGATGAGCAGTCAAATCGTTTTGAGCCCATATCATCGAACACTGTTGAGTATCACGATGGCCGAAGCACGTGACAGGGATTGGAAACGCGTATATAGGAGGCGTCCACCCGTCACTAGTCGGTATAACAATCAACTAACATCTATCACTTGTCTCAGCAAGAGTAGATTCCGTACAATCCGTAGTACAGTCCGTAGTACTACAAATCCATTCTTAGCAGCGACCTGGAGTAGATTCTGTACCAACTAGGAAGGCTGGGACAGCCTCGTTCCAACCTGTCACGTGCTTCGGCCATTGGCCATTGTGATACTCAACAGGTTTAGGTAATCCGCGGTACTACAATCCGAAGTACTACAATTCGAAGTACTCCGAATCTATACTTAGCAAACGGCAGGTTTAGGTAATCCGCAGTACTCCAATCCGGAGTACTACAATCAGGAGTACTCCGTCTATACTTAGCAACGGCTGGTTTAGGTTGTTGAGTAGAACAATCAACTAAGGTGCCTCCCTGGGATACGAGACGCACGGTGTAACGAGACAAACCATAGGTACTTTGAATTCAAAGTGAGTCTCTCTCTCTGAGCACATCGAATCTTCGCCTGATTCGGCGTCGGCTTTGTTTAGTGTCCATTCCTGAACACTCCCTGCCCCTCCACTCCGAAAATTACATTCACATCGTCGCCGGCCCTTGATTCGCGGAGAGCGTCATTTCACGGTGTAACAAGGTCCCCTAGACCCAAAGCACCACCATCGAGCTTTTTTCGACTCTGAATCATATAGAATAGATTGATCTGGGTTTCCGAGGCTTTCCCCCCACTGGACAATTATTGTCAGCCCGGTGGCGATATGTGGCGCGCTGCGTCACGCTATGCCGTCCATCAATTGGTACTTCAAATTGTCCGATCAGGGATCCCTGATCATTGGTGAGACGACTAGGCCTACCTCACATAATATTTACGACGAATTTTATCTTACATAATGTCACCGTTTAGAAAGCTGGCTTAGCCACAAATCTAACCAGCCACGCACCCGACCAGCCACAGGAGGCTGAAAAATGCCTAACAAAGAACGCTGGACCGGACGTGGGCCATTGGGAGATGAGAAGAGTGGCAATGTTTAAGATAACAGCAGCGAGCGCCCGAGCCGCAGAGCGAACTGTAGAGCCAGCAGCGAGCAGCGAGCAGCGGAGCCGCAGAGCCAGCAGCGAGTGAGCCGTAAAGCTAGCAGTGAGCTAGGACTGCTCAATCGCGATAGCTGTGTTATTTTGAAGAAGAAGAATAGGGTCAATACATCCGTTGACAGCTAATGCATCGCTGGCTACGGTGCAGAGTTCGTGCTGATTTTCATGCTTTCTGGGCTTAAGTCTCAGGCGATGTTTGGCGCTCCTTAATCTGCTCTGATTCGCGTGCCTTGCGCATCTCTTTCGCCCATTCTCAGGTCTATCCTTGCAACCCGTGGCACTGCACTTGCCAGATTCTATTCGCTTCGTTCGGGCCTGTTTCTCCGGGTGTGTTTGGCGATGTTTGGCCGACCTCAATCTGCCCTGCTTCGCGTGCCTTGCGCATCTCTTTCGCCCATTCTCAGGTCCATCCTTGCACCGCACGACACTGCACTTGCCAGATTTTATTTGCTTCGTTCGGGCCTGTTTCTCTGGTGTCTCTCACGACGATCGGCCGCCCTCAATCTGCCCATCTCAACGTGCTTTTTGCATCTCTTTAGCCCTTCCCAAGGCTCATTCTTGCACCTCAGGTCACTGCACTCTCCCTTCGCATCATAGGCAGGTTCACTGACAGGCATACCGTCGTGCGTCTCGACGGTGCCGCCGAGCGCGATGCTGTCGTCGACCTTCGGTAGCAGGGTACTGGCCTTGCCGGCGACCTCAAAAACGGCCTTGTCCGCTGTCTCTCCGTCCTTTGCGACTGCCGCTCTGGCCTTCTCCTGAGGCAGCTCAGGGGCTGTCGCCATTGCTGGATTAGCGGTCTGCGGTGGTCGGTGGGCTGATGTTCAGGTAAATTGGTTGGATCGGAGCTTGGAAGAAGGGACGAAAAGTGTGGCATAGGGAGCGTCGTCTCAGGTGTGCGTGGCTCGTAATTGCTTGATTGAAGCTACCTGAAGCGCGTTGTTATGGTGAGATGCGCGCGGAGTTGATTTGAAATGGCCTTTGAAAATAGGCAAACGAAGACGGCAGAAGCAACATTTGGGCGTAGTGCCGATACGGGTGGGCAGCCATTCAATCTTGGGCGCTAACAAGTGCCTGGAAGCCAGATCACATAACGTCAACAGCCTTTCGAAACATTCTCGTTGCCTAGCCAAGCATGAGGCCACTGGCGCAGTTTGGTGGCAATTTACCCAACCGCGGCATTTGACAGTATCATGTTCCGATGTGCGCGCTCTACAACATAGTCCTTCCCGCTGATGCACAAGTTATTATACCAACTAATTATACATGAGAATAGTATTCCTGTTTGCAAGCACTTAGCTGTTTGTGTATGGAGGAGGGGGGAAGGGGGCGCACTGGCCGTCATGCCGCCGAAGTGATCGAGGGCCTTGCGTACATCTCGTTTTAGATTTTCGCCTTGCATAATTAGCAGCAGTATCCTCTTCTCACACTCCACCCCTGCCAATTTATTTTTGGCCTAGCAGGATATGCCTAGCCTCGCCTCTTTTTGCCCACAAGAACTTAGCTGTGTTCTACGTTACGGCACTGACGTGGTAGGCACTGATGGCTTCGCAAAGGAAGCTGAGGGCTGAGACCGTAAGGCAATATAAAGCTCTCACTCGCTGTGTTCCTTAAGCGCTGGGTCAGTGATCGCTGCTCACGCTTGTTGACGCCTTTTGGTATTCGTTTCACAGTCACCCGTTACTTTACTTCTAACAAGCATGGCTAGTTCTCGACAGCTTCTTGCTACGTTCCTTCTCCTTCTCCTAGCCCCGATCACGATGGGCAGCCTTCTGACAGCGGCCGCCAACCAAAGCTGCACAGCTTTTACCGACTTTGTGTTCCAACAAGTGTGCTGCCCTGAGCCAAACGGTCTATGCGTGCACGGCGATACTTGCACCTATCTTTCAGCTGCTCCGCCGTGTGGCGTTCACCAAGCGGTGCTGTGGACAAACTCACTTGTAGCCTCAGATGAAGTCTGCAATACTACTTTCTCCGATAGCACAAACACCACTACCGATATATACTGGGTGAACTACGTGTGGAACTTCACTTGTTGTGCCTGCCCAGCAGGCTTCACCAACCCTTACTTTGGCTTCTGTAACAGTGATTTAGACACCATCGATGACGGCGTCGGCTGCGCAGCCTGCTCCGACCCGAACGAAACTTTAGTTGACGATCCCGATACAGGCTACTCCTGTCTGATGGTTTCTTCGGCGAGTGAATTATCCTCGGCCAGTCCCTCCTCCTTGACGCAAACAACGTCATCTCAGTCGTCGCCTTCCTCGATCGCCGCTACAAGCCCAGCTTCAATCACAACTTCGACTGAACTGTCATCGACGTCTTCGGTGTCTCCCAACAGTGCTACAGCCAGCTGCTTGGGAGCGGACTCAGAAACCGTGTGCGATATGACAGACACCTTCGTAACTACCACTGCCATTCTAGGCCTCGTCGACACGTGGTTGTCTACGTTCTGCCCCATTACGGAGTCAATATCAATCGCCTGGACCGTGCTCCAGGACGCTGAAGCCGCCTTGTTAGAGGCAGCAAATCCAACCGATGGGACCCTTGGCACTAAACACGCCCTTGCTGGCGCCGCCCTTAACACCATAGGGACCTTCCTCATCACCGCCGCTGTGGCTCTCAGTACCCCGGAAATCTCGATTGCTGAGGCAATAGGCGTAGCGTGGGATGCGGCATGTGAAGTGAGCACAACTGTTGGGCAAGTCCTTTTCGTGAGTAATGCGTTAGCGGCGAAATATCAAGAGTATTGCTGCCCCTCTACTACCTCAAAGAAACGGTCTACCTTCTTTCTGGGCTCCTCTGGCGACCTCGTCATTCCCAGATCACTCTTTGCAAATGCTCGACGAGACAATGTCACGTACAACCCCTGCCAGGAGTTCGTCAACATCTTCCCTGCCAACTACAGCATTTTCGCCGCTGCAGATAGTGCCTGCACTCAAATGCTATCTTACAACGCCTCCGAGATCACAGAGCAGACCCTTGCGAACGAGACGGCGACCCTGCAGCAGTTCTGCGCCCAGTATCAAAACTCCGGTCAGAGCGCTCTGTTGGTCGACTTCGCGAATACACTTAGTGCCATGCAAGCTGCGGTTCCTTATTGCAGCAATGGGACCAACTTAATGAATATCACGGTTAACAATTCAACCTCGACATCGGTCTATCACTCGACATCGGCCAGTCACTCGAAATCGAACACGAAGTTTCCATCGTCTATTTCTACCTCCTACAATTCGTTCTCAAACACGGTAGTGAGTACGACCTTTTTATCCAGCCACTCAATATCAGTTACGACTTTCACATCATCTCATACTAGACTTCCAACCAAGTTTATCAACATGTCCATCAAGTTTTCTATCAGCACCTCTACAAAGGTGTCGACATTGTCGACAGACGTTTCTGCGGCCATTTCAGCAACTCCATCTCCAACTAGCAGCGATGGGAGGCATCCACATCAATTGAATCATTGTGGTCAATAAAAGGACCAAGGAGAGTTTGACGGTCCCAACAATCGAGACGGTGACAACGAATCCGAGACGCACGACGGAGAGAATGGTCTCAAGCATCGCAGAGGCGAGAGATATTGCTACTGTGAGGGGCATGACCGCGGCAAAAATCGTGAGGATCATGATCGATCAAGATTCCGGGACTGGCAATGGCGCTAAGGTTGGGTGGTTCTGTAGAGGAAAAATCGTATCGATAGAAAGTCGGGTACGAGAACAACGGGTCCGCCAGGGCGGGCGCGGCTCCGTCGCCGTAACTGAACTCCCTACGCAGTTTCGGTTAGCTCATACTGCACATAGTTGCATGTCTATTACCATTCGTTATCCTTTCGACTGGCAATGTACACCTGATGGGGTATTTCCATTAATTGGCTTTGATTCAGCGATTCCGTAACGTTCAAGTCGTACACAAACCATCTCTTTACCGCTTCCTCTTTCTCAAACCCATCTGGTACGCTGACGCCGTCGTGGACACCGTATGGTTGTGCACGAAACTGGCGGTGAAGAGTCTGCTGGCAGAAAACTTCTCCGAGAGTTGTGTGACGGCGTAGCGGTTCTCCAGGTATATCCGTTACAACTACCCAAATCACTACGCGCGTAGGATTTGACATCGTTGATGAAGGTGGAGGCTAGGCATCGAGGAGCTCGGTGGACAGCGAGGGGTGTCGGTACTGATCGAGGCGCAACCGGCGAAGACGTAAAGGAGGACCGCAGCGGGTTTGAAGTGGCTGTCAGTCCGTTTGCGGTTCGTCGCTCGCATTCAGGAGTCGTCGGCGTGCGACTACGGTGGTCTCGCCGCTTCGTGCTTGAGCGATTGAAAAGGCTGTGGGACTTTGCTGCTGCGATTCAGTCATCGCCTCCTCTTAATGATAGACATTGCACTCAGAGGATCCATACATGGTATCTCGTCAAGTCGCTGTTCCAAGCATTATCCCGAACACGTTGTCGCTGGTCGCGCGTCCACTCACCGTCGATGCAGGAGGGTGCTCAGCGAGCTTTGTTCCGGCACGCAGGGACAGAATGCAAGTCCGCAAGAAATGGATGGTCTGCTTTAGCCACAAATAGTTAACTATTAAAACTCCTCTCAGAAAACTAAACTATGTTCAATAATAGGCAAATTGCAAAGTAGATAGAAAATCGAGTGATGAGTTGCAATACTCGAATTGCTTTTAATTCTTGGGTGCTAGATTTGCAATTGTTGACGTGAATTCAACTATGGGCGGAGGACAACTATCATGACTACGGTATTCACAGTTCTGTCCAGAATATGCCACGAACTATCTGCGGTCTGCTTTAAATGGTCTTTGTAATATCCGAAGAAGGTTGTATGCCTTAGTTCGCCCTTGCCGTCAGTGGTGAATGTATGCGCTTGAAAGTACGTCCGAACGTCACTACTCCCATCCACCCAAAGTAATGGTTTGCAAAGCTTGCCGACGCATTTGGCCAAAACAGAATTTCTGGGACGTACGGAGTAGTTTCGCCTTCAATACGTGAGTTCTCAAATGAGCCATCGGCCTGCTTTCATCATATGAATTAGTTCTAAATAGTGCTCTATAAGAAAGGTCGCTTCGAACGATTGGGTTGATAGTACATCAAAATATAACATCGAGGCCTGGGTGGCTCAGCGGTAGTAGCGCCGCACTAGATTCGTTTACCTCGAACCCTTTCTTCCTTACCTTTTTCTAACTCAAAGAAATGCATCTATATATGCGGATCCCAAGTTCAATATAGGTCCATCCAATGGTCATGATGCATGCTGCAGATCAACAGGAATCCTCCCGCGATCTGGGGTAATCGTCTCCGCATTGACCGCCAGTTATCAAATTGAACAGCCGATAGCGGCAACTGTTGTCCAGCTCAGTCGGGAATAACAAAGTTATTACATTTATATGTGATTATCCGTCGGATAAGTACAAGAATGGTGACTTTCACCTTTCCAAAGTCGGTCCGGTCCAAACCTTTTACCTTCCATATCTAAGAATCACGTTTCGAAGTCCATCTCACACGAAAATGGCACCAATTGCAGTTGAACTCAAAGCCGAGACGGGTGACAATGCTAAGCTAGGTGCTCTTGGCCGAACGACGACGGGCAAAAGACTCAAGATTCGAACTTACCCCAAGTTTGAAAGTCTAGAAGAGGAACGACTATACAGGAAACAACACCTTGCGGCCGCATTTCGGGTCTTTGCCGACCGCGGCTTCGATGAAGGAGTAGCCGGACACATCAGTACGACATCTCAACGAATTGGCTCTCAAGCCGAGAATTGACCAAACGATGCAGGCGTCCGCGACCCGATCCTAACAGATCACTTCTGGCTGAACCCGCTGTCGATGCACTTCGCGCTGATCAGCGTGTCAGACCTAATCCTCGTCAACGAAGACGGCGAAGTGGTGATTGGCGACGAGCCCATCAACGCGGCCGCCTTCGCCATCCACTCGGAGATCCACAAGGCGCGGCCGGACGTGCACGCGGCGTGCCACGCGCACAGCGTGCACGGCAAGGCGTGGAGCGTGTTCGGCCGCGAGCTCGACATGATGACGCAGGACTCGCTGCGCTTTTGGCGCTCGCACGCCGTATACAACAACTTCGGCGGCGTGGTGCTGGACCGCGAGGAGGGTAGGCGCATCGCCAGGACGCTGGGCGATGGCAAGGCCGTCATCCTGCAGAATCATGGCCTGCTTACCGTCGGCCGCTCCGTCGACGAGGCCGCCTTCTGGTTCATCTCCCTCGACAAGACCTGCCACGCTCAGCTGCTCGCCGATGCGGCCAGCGCTGGTAGCGGCCACAAGAAGATCATGATTGAGGAGGAAGAGGCGAAGTTCTCGTATGAGCAAGTCGGTTTGCCGGAAAAAGGGTGGTTGGCATTCCAGCCATACTACGATGAGCAACTGGCAAAGACTATTGGGAGCTTCTTAAAGTGAAATTGACTTATAACGATCTAAAATTTGAGGAACGGATAGGCAACAACAAAATTGCAGATGGGTAAGGTGTCGCGAGCTGAGATTCTAGGGCAATGACTGCTTGCTTTGTAGGTAGTTTTAGAATTTTCTGATGCACGGTCAACGCCATGTGTCTAGGTGGCACTAATTAACTCGATTGTTAGTACGGAGTAGAGCGACAAGAACATTAGGTATATACGAGATTCCGTGTTGGGTCACTCTGCGCGACCCGCTAGTGATGAACGTGCGACAAAAATGCGGGCTTTTTGAGTGCGAGTAAATAGCGCAGCACTGCCACGATTGGTCGAAGTAGGGATGTTCTTCACGCCAGAGTGGATGTCGGGCACATTTCACCCAATGATAATCGACGGCCAATGTCAATCTGCCCTGTGATCCTAGTGAGAAAGCCTTGCCTTTCAAATATAGCCACTAGATAGCACCTTATATCACTCAAACACGAGGCGGTCGTGGAAACCGGACGCCATTTCGTGACAACTTTTTCAACTTCCTGCTGACGCTTCGTGTGTTCTAAATTCAGCAGACCGAAGGAGCCCGACTTTCAGAATTGCATATAAATCACTAATAGGTGCTGGCTGTTAAAACGATGGATTCATCAGTGCCTTTGGAAGAAAGTTGGAACTCAGCGCAACCAATACGAGAGGATTGGCCCTCCAGATTCTTCACATTACCTCCTACGATGCTCGACGAAGACTGCAAGCGCGAGAGCGAGGTCGTGCAACCCACAACGCTCACAGGATGCCAGTGCGGACACGTTTGCAATGGCAACTTCCATACCAGTACGTCTTTCGCTGAAGGCTAGGCAAAGCTTCGAGATAAGTCTGCTGACCAAGTCACAGTCAATATCAGCAGCTCATCGCGCTGCTTCACAAATCCCTCGAAATGGTTTGACACCAATGTCGAATCGGCCGGTCTGTCGCGATCGTTTTCAACGTCGTCGTCGAGCACCTTGTGCGACAGGTCGGATGTAGGCAAGTACTGGGTCTGCACCAAATGCCGGCGGGCCACGACCGATCCCAAGCACTCGTTCGGCCGCATCAACAAGAACATCTTCTACTGCTGCAACGCGTGCTGGAGGCAGTTCCGCCTTCAGCTCTGCCTCGGCATGACCTTCCGCATGATCCAGATCCATCTTTGCTTCACGACGCTTTGGATTCAGTCGCCAACCGGCGTGTTCCTGGGCGCTAAGCACCGCGACCACACCGAGTGGGCGGTCGCGATCGCCGTTCTGGTCGTTACAGTGAGTCTATGTCGTCTCAGACTCTTTTCCGGTCAAGGCGTCACTGACGGAACTCCAGATCTTCCTCCAATACGTCTCTTTCTTCAACGTTGTGCTGTTCCGGTCTTTGTCACAGCTGAGACGCAAGCAAGTCAAGCACCCATGGTTTGACTTCTGGCTTGAAGCAAAGTGTGCTACTGGCTGGGCCGTCCTCATCGGAATCATGGCATACGACGGTGTCCACCAATATGGTCATGGTCATTGGAACGGTGCGCTTATCGCGCTCATTGTCTGCGCGGTCATTATGTTGTAAGTTTCGACCTCTTGATGAAGTTCTTAGACATTTTCGCTAATGAATGTTGCCAGCCTTTCGTACTTGTTCACTACCGCCGTTGCTTGGAACAACTTGATCAACACAACTGTCACCGTGATCCAAGGCTACCCGGATCCGTTCGGACCGAAGCCGAAGGTCAGCATCGCACGCGCAGTTGCATATCTGTCATGATTTTGTTCGCAATTTTCGGCGCAGGGAAGGATGAATTCTAGTGGCACCTCTCCACCACAGCAACACCATCGAGCTCTTTCCGCCTTTCAAATTCATAAAACGGCTTGGTCTGCTATGCTGAGCAGTGGTCATAGGCTCTGTGGCGGTTGCGGCCCGCGTCTCATGCTACGTTGCCACTCCGACTGAAGCGATCAAGGATGAGACGACTAGGTATATCCGGGACAATAATTTCGCTTGTATTTTATCATACAAAATTGCATTAGATCTTATTCTTGCCATGAAATTCATAGACGAACCTAGAGAATACAACTCTGCTTGTCTGCCACCCTTTTGCTCTGACCGAGACCCTCTGCACTCCCAAGTGCGTCACCAAATTCATTCACGGGACTTGTATTTTTCACCGTCTTGTGATCAAGACCCTAAGGCAAAGCGAACTGCCAATATTCAGATTTCGAACCATTGATTATCTCTATCTCCTACATAAACTGTAGTCACGGGTGTGCACTGCTCGCATCGGATTGTTTGCAAGCTCTTCATTCAATTTCTGTCGCGGTTAACTCATCCTTAGCCTTTGGCAGTGCTGTCAGGAAGCTCGTAGCGTATGACAGGACTCCCCGGTCCTGGCGCAGGCAACTCGGCCTTCTCATACACAACAAATGTCCGTCCTATCGGAGGCTCCGCGCGAGGATTATCGCCACGCTTTCGAATTTGTCGTGATTTATTTACGAAGAAGAGGATTCCTGCCACCACTAATGCGATCGCGAAGAAAGAGCCAAGTGCTATTCCGACAATAGCACCGGTGGACAGATGCGAAGGGCTTCCTGTTGCGGACAACGAGCCTCCTGTGATACTCCCCACCGCTGGGGTTATTATTGTTGAGCCTCCTGAGCCTGTTATTGTTGCGAATGTATTGCCCGATTTCATTCGCACCTGAATGGGATATGCTATTTCAAACTGAGGATAACTTGGCGGAACAGACCATGTTTCGACCGATACCACCTTCTGATCAATCAGATTGTCCATTACTGTTGCCGTCTGCGTGCCTGTGACGGTGGTCTGACAGAATTGAAAAAAGCCGGGTACATCGGGACAGTCGTAGTCTATGAGAAGATTTAGAACGCCGCGAAGGGTAGACCCAAATCGTTTCTTCTTGACAGTACAAAGGTGGTGGGCGATCGTCTCCGCATTAAAGCGTTATCCGACTGGTGAGGACTTGTTTGACGTGTTTCGGCGCGTCCTTATCCTCAATTCAGTAAATCCTGCAATAGCGAAGACGGAGTCATGGCTCACCAGTCAAGACTGTGCTCTTTTGAGGCCTCAATTTCAGAAGTGGTTCAGCTTCATACACAAGAGAACCCCGGAGGAATCATCTGCGTTGCTAAGTCAGAACGAACACACCCTACTATTTCACAAACAGATGATGTTTGGAGTTGGGGTAAGCCTATGCACTACGCGAAAGTCTTTTGTGGGAGCTGTACCACACATGACGCTACCACAAGATGTTGTGGTTATTCCAACGAGTGCGGAGAAGCCATACATTCTTCGTGAAAGCCTGAAAGGAATGACGGGTCGTTCCAGATCATAGGCCCTTGCTACATACACGGTATTACATATGGGCGGGGAGGCTTGGCCAGACAACTGAGATGATGGAACTTCTCAAATGGATAGCGATTTTAGAGAGATTTACATCACTTGAAGTTCAATATCTAAGTTTATCGCAATGTATGCTTAGGAATTGTCAAGAGGGAAAGAGAAAGTTGAGGTCATTTAGGCGTTGTATTTTGCGGGTGGCTCTATATCATGGCGCTGACTGCTCGGGAGGAATGTAGGATCCAGAAAAAGAGCGGAATAGTCGACAAATTCTTTATATTGATATGTTAAGCTTTTCATCTGCCCATAGCCGCATTTCTTCATCTTCTTTCCTGAATCTTCTGAGAGCGGCATCAAGGCTTCGTGTGATCGAGAGGTAGGTTCCATTGCCACACAGAATTCGCGATGGGTGCACGAAGGGACACTGCCCATCATTGCCTCTGCTTAGTTAGCACATAGTTAGTTAGGCATCTGCTTTGTCAGACACTTCCACGCCCGAAACGGTATATAAGGCCGTCACCCAGAGCAATACAAAGCAAGCTTCTTCGTCCTGCCTCTCTCACGGCTTCGTCCCGTCTCGCACATGGACTTCACGTCGACACTTCTAGTATCTAATTGACATGTGACTTGCGTGTAGCGAGGTGCATAATGATAAGTTATCCTATGTCATCAAGCAAGCCAAGTGACAAAAGCGTCAGCACGTGCCGTTGACGAATGTACCTGCTCCTTCTCGGCGAAACTCCCGGAATGCTACCTACGAAGGTTGAAAAAGCTTATCGCAATGATCTATCTCAATAGGGCTTTCATCACATAGCCCCAAAAATTGAAATTCTCCCGATATCTACGATGTAGCAGGGGAGCATATCTCTTACATCTCTTCGTGTGAATAGAGAACTGACTTAGTATATGGTCAAGATACATGAATTTTTTGTTATTGCAAGTAAAAATCATTTTGAATGGGACCTAAAAATACAAGAATATCGATTTCAGATTTACAAAGGAAAGGAGCGGGACAAGAGATGTTGATCTATCTTAAGTCTTTCCGGCACGGCGAGCTTTCCGCCACGCCAGGAAAGAGGTTAGTAATGAAAAGTTGCTGTGCCTGTGTCTTTATTCAAGAGTTACGTCACACAACCATGCCCATCTAAGTTAGAATGCTGAAAGGAAGATCCGGATGGTGACATTGATGCATGAGTCTAAATCGGAGAATATTGAGAGCTGTAATGCCGATGTAACGTGAGGAGCCATCCAACAGCGAACCTTTGCACGATGGGTTACAGAAAGTCATTCCGGTTTCGTTAAATGGTCGATTCTACAGTACATAATAGCTCTCACTGGCTACAGAACAAAGAGCTTTGACTGCTGTGACGCGGGCCGTTGAACGTGTTACGTGGTACGGATGGAATGTCGTACTGCTCGATGTAGTTCGCGAAGAGCAAATTGACTGGACGAGATTGTCTCTTACTAGGAAATTAGAGGTTCGGATGAACGGCTTATAACATAATTTAATGAAGACGCGACGTGTGGTACTGACAAGGCGGAATTTATGCGCCTGCGTATATTACAGCGCCTAGCAAGCGCGGGCTGACGTTGAATTCCGAAATTGTCGAGACTGACGGCGAGACGGACGGCGAGACGCCGACAAAGAACCGAAATACCGGAGATGGGCGGGTATCAGCAGCGTTACGACGACTTCTGAGATTGATGGAGCTGGAGGCAAAGCGTTGCGCCCGGATTTGCCAGCTGAACGAGGCAGTGCAGCGCTTTGATGGGCGAGGCGCACCTTCAGTCGGAGCAAGACGACGGCGGATGATTGGCCACAATGAGCGCTGAACGGCATTAAGGTCAATCTGAGATGCCATCCAGCTTTGAGGAGTTATAAGCTGAGCTTGGACTTTTGAGGAAGCGTGTTCGATTGCGCTTGTGAACATGGAGCGTGAGTCCCCGATTTCACGTGCGCAACTCTCATGATGGACTCGGTGGTCAGAAGACGCCAGCCGAGTGAAACAGGCTTTACGCGGTTGCATGGCGTATGAGCACGCAGCTCCGCCTCGAAAGACCACCAACAGTTACCGGATACTGGATATTGGGCGCAGGGAACGGCGCAAACCTGCTGGGAGTTGCATTCTGGCAAGGAGAAAAGCCAGGAATGTCGATCAAAGGGTACAAGGCCCGAAGCTTATGGCGACGCCGATGGTCAAACTTTTTTTGAACCTGCAGATGGGCGGATTCGAGGATGTGTACGAGCAAAGCCACAGCGATCTTTTTCTTTGCGATAGCGGCCCAGCCAGTGAGAGGCAAATGCTAGACTCTTCCAAAGACTGGCTGGGCCTCGGAAGAACGCTGGTTGGGGATTAGCGTACGCCAGCCACATCACGGGCTGTCACCAGCTGGTGAGACTCGCTACGGCCATTAGAGAGCCATGGTGTTCTGGCGAGCTCCGGAAGGCGGGCGGGATCGGTGCAGGGGCTAGGGACAGCCACTTTGGGCCCTGACAGCCTGGATTCATCATTCATCCCCAGCATTCGTGGGTGCACAGAATTGGTGAGTCCATCCTCGAAGCGTGTTGGGTTGCTGGTTTTGCTGGTAGGCCCTGCTGGTTCACCTGCTGGAATGGCTGGTGTGGCCCGCCACCACCAAAAGACGTAGACGGCAGACACGCAGCCATCTGTGCAATGACTGGCAACTGCCTTGCTGCATTCGTCACAAGATGGCGAAGTAAATACCTGGTGGTGCCAGCGTGTTCCACCACCGATCATGACTTAGTCGCACGGGCAAATCCTAGAGTACGCATATGCTTTGTGCCTGCTTGTATTTGCCGTTGGCTTCAATAAAAGTCTTTGCCTGCTGCCTCCGGCCTCACCAACCTTCACTTTCGTCTCCTTCTCTGTCTATCTGCGAACACCACGGTACAAACTGGGAACGGTGAGGTGGAAGCCTCGTCTCATCCTCGTACTCGAGCAGTGCTAGCCAGCCAGTGCAGCTGCGGACCAGGTTGCATTTCCAGCTCCAACCACCGTGTGCAATATACAAAGGGTGTAACAGACACCTCCTGGCGTCGAACGGAACATTTCACAAATTTGCTTGCAGCCCCACGAACGGTCGACTCCTTGGCTCGCAGGTAAAACGACGGGCTGATCGACTCATCGCCATCCGGCAGACGAAACCACTGACGAGGGATTCCGTCAGCGGGTAGGAAGCGCAAGCGGAAGCAACAGGATAAGGCGTCGCTCGTTGGCAGGAGCTTGGTGCATTTCGAAACGGAAGAGACTGCAAAGTAAATATCCAGCATCGACCTGAGACAGCCACTCGTCGCTGGTAGCCAACGTTTCGTCTGACGCCGCCGACAAGGAGGAACGACTGTGGCCAATCATCGCCACCCGCCGCCAACTCCCCACCCTCCATTCCAAACACCGCGCAAAGGGAGGGCCAGCTTTAAAGAAAACTACTCCCTACTATCCTACCGCCCTAGGGGATTTTTATAAAAAAGTAGAAAATCTCGTCGTTGCTCCCTCACGGCCTGACATCTTCTGCTTTTCCCTCCATTCCATCATCTCCAGCCTCCTCCTCTATTCGACAACACACCATCCCGCCCCGCATATTATCGCCTGGTCACTCCGCCTTCAACAATCCAACCTGCTCCCGGTCAACCCAACCGAGCGGAAGCCTTGTCTTTTCACCACCAATCTGGACGGCGCATCGATCCTTCTTTGGGAAAGCCTCCAGGTTTCTCTTGCCAACGCAAATCGAAGCCTGAACTTTCCGCCGGTCGGATTGTGAGCTGTCAACCACCGACATATTCGACTTGCAGGGATCCTGCAGGCGCAAACAACGCTGAGCCGCCATTTCTTGTTAATCTAATCGGTAATTCCCACCGCCTTCCTCTGCTTTGGACAATTGTACAAATTATCCGTTGTCCAAATCTCGGCTACCCACGGCGCTATTCACTCTGATTGTTCAGCCTGGTCAATAGAAACACGGCGCCTATTCAATCACCACTTCGCGAGGGAAAACTCTCAGCCTCGCCTTCACTCAACCTTCAACTCTCTCCAACATGGCGTACAGATCATCAACTCAGGCCGAGAACCAAGCGGCGCTGGATCACTTCATCCAGTTGCCGGTTTCCACGGAGATGGTCAGCTACTTGGCTGGAAAAGCCTCACAAGTGATCCGCTGCGATCAACCACCGCAAGTTCACTCACACCTTCCTCCAACTCCTCCAGACTCTCCTAGGCAGCGTGAGTCTGCTGCTTTTACCACGGAACCACTTCTACCTTCGGTCGAAGCCTTCATCACATCGCTCGTCGAGAAATCTCATGTCCAAGTCCCGACGCTGATGACCTCGCTTGTCTACCTCAGCAGACTCAAATCACGACTTCCTCCGGTTGCTAAGGGCATGAGATGCACAGTCCATCGTATATTCCTCGCTTCTCTCATCCTCGCGGCCAAGAACCTCAACGACAGCTCTCCGAAGAACAAGCACTGGGCACGTTACACAACCGTCCGTGGCTACCCAAACTTCGGCTTCTCCATCACCGAAGTCAACTTGATGGAAAAGCAACTCCTCTTCCTCCTAGACTGGGATCTGCGAATCAACCCTGAAGACCTCTACCACCATCTCGACCCCTTCCTGGCACCCATCCGCGAGCAGCACCGTCTGATGGCGATAGAGCAACAACGCCGTGAACAAGAGAAGCTCCAGCAACAGGCTCTGGCCTACTCCACCTACAGTGCCGATTCGTACTCCCTCGCACGACACTATCCAACACCGTCTGTATCATCGCGAGCTTCATCTAGAACACCATCACTGTCGCCGCCAAGCAGAACAAGTTCCAGCGCCTCACCGGAGATGGAGGATGTCGAGGGTCTTGTCGAACAGTCGAACGTACCAAACCACGTCTACATGCACAGCTACGACGCAGAGCATGGTGCCATGGTGGTGCACATCGACGCGCCCGAGTTCCGAACAAAGGCGCCTTCGATGCACCGGCTGCAAAGCTACGACGACAAACCTGCAAAAAAAGCACGGACGACCGGTAGCGCTGGAGGTAACTTCCTCTCGCGACTACTCAACAACGGTCAACAGCGTGTGGGAACGTGCTAATAATGGGGTCTTTCAAAGTGGTAAGCACAAGGCACGAATGGCATGAAGTCGAATTTGCATATATGTGGCAGCGGCGCCACTGGATGGCAACCGCTGCACTGGGCGGCAACTAGAGCATTTGCATTGCACGGCGTTTCACAGCGAACCTCAATGGCCGTCGGGGATTTGACGTCTGAAGCTGGGCGCTTAGAGAGCGTTGGTGGCGCAGAGCCTCAACAGCGACAGGCACTCGGATAGCCTAGCATAATGCATACAACTGACCAATCCTCATCTCGAAATGCTTTGTTTCGCTTGTTTTGAAGTCCTTCGACGCCGTAGTCTGGAATGTTTGATGCTTGAGACCGGGTATTGATCTCCAAATCAGGTGGATAAGGCTGAATGTGCTGCTGGCCAATGAGAGAGACATTTTTGCCCTCCCGGCATTTCTTCGGAACTGTTTGTGCCTTACCAGCTTACCTTTATTCTGCCTCAAATGCCAACCTTCGCGTCTTTCAATTGGACGCCAAACAACCACGTCTTCCGCCTTCATTTTCTCCCCTCATTTCGTTTCCCATGGCCAGCTGGTGCCTTGTTTCCTGCCACACAGCGTAATTAAATGACTTCATCCTTAACATCTCCGCTATTGAAACAAAACGGATTGCTTCGTCGAACCCTAACCTTCAGCTCCCACCGCCACTACCCCATCGACTCCATCTTCTCAATCCGGACCCCCTGATCGGCGTTTGGTCTGTTTGACACTTATCCCTTGCCATCTGCAGGGACCAGGGTCCACGGGAGGGGCATCGTCCACCGTCCACGTCGACGCCATACAACTTTACCGTCGTGCATAGCACCAGACCCGTTTCAACTCCAAGCCGGACGCCGAAAGTCTTACCGTCACATTCCTCTCCTGTAGAGCGATAATGCTACCATGGTTCCACAGGCTCCTGCGTCGACCGTACGATAGGCCCCTAACTTCGCTCGTTCTGCTTTTCCTTGCTTGGAAGGTCTTCCTCCTTGGCATTGCGCTCGCAACTCCGGGCCCAGATTACGACACCTCCACGCAACTGCTCCTGCACGGCTATGGCCTCCAGACTCGCAATGTATCGTCGTCCGCCGAGGCTGCAACTTGGCCCGTCGTGTCCAGGCTCGTGACCAAATTGACCCGTTGGGACGCAATCTATTTCATGAGCATCGGCTCACGCGGCCATTTGTACGAGCAAGAATGGGCCTTTGGATGGGGATGGACAGAGCTGCTGTTCTACCTACATAGTAGTGAGTTTCAGTTTTTTCGAAGTTTGCTCAATACGTTGATCACGTGCTCATCGCTCGTAGAATACTCCTTCTTTGGTAATGACGTTGTTGATGTGGCTGTAGTTGGCATGATCATATCGAATTCATGCCACCTATTGTCAGTACTCGTGCTGGAACGCCTCGTAAAATCCTTAGATGCGTCTGAAGCCCGGGAACGAACCGCCTTCATTGCTGCCGCGCTGCAAATATTCTCTCCCGCAGGACTGTTCCTATCTGCACCATACGCGGAATCACTATTCGCGCTGCTCAGTTTCTTAGGCCATCTTTGCTATGCGTACTCCTACCACCGCGCAGATGAGAGACGATGCATCACGCACGACGTGTGGCTGCTCGCATCGGGCATATTCTTCGGCCTGGCGACGACAGTGCGCAGCAACGGGATCCTATTCGGGGTGATGTTCGCGTACGACGCAGTCGTTCACGGTTTCGCCTTCGTGCGCTCGCACCCGCAGCTCGTGAACGCCTGGCTCTACGCATCGACCGTCAGCGCCGTCCTGCTGTTCATGGCCGTCAAAGCCGACATGCTGACCCACGCGCCCTCCGCCTGGCCGCTGCGGCACTGGGCCGTCTTCGCCATCTTCTACCTCAACCTCGGCCTCCTCTCGCTGCGCTACCTGCCCTTCACGCCCGGCCCCACCCCCCAACCCACGCTCTCCCAGACCCGACACCTCGCGTGCACCATCACCGCCGGCCTCCTCCTCGCCACGTGCTTCGCCGCGCCGCAGTACCTCGCGTGGCTCTCGTACTGCGGGCCGGGCGCCGCCCTCCCACCACGACCATGGTGTGCGGCGCGCCTCCCGCTGGTGTTCTCGTTCGCGCAGGCGCACTACTGGGGGGTGGGGCCGTTCCGGTACTGGCGGGCATCGAACGCGCCGTTGTTCGCGGTGGCGGCGCCGACGCTCGCCGTGCTGTTCGGCAGCGCGGCCGTGCCGCTGGTCCGCCGCCTGCGGGCCCGCACCGCGGCCGCGGCGTCCGAGACCCGCGCCGTGGAGCTGCAGGCGCGCTTCGCGCTCGTCCAGGCGCTGCTTGCGCTGCTCGCGCTCACCACGTTCCACGTGCAGATTGTCGGCCGCATTGCGTCGGGGTATCCGCTGTGGATGGGCGGCGTTGCGGCTGCGATGGTGCGGCGTGGAGCGTCGAAGGCGACGCGCGCGGTTGTGCGCTGGGTCGTCATGTATGCTGTTGTGCAGGGCGTGCTGTTCGCGGCGTTTTTGCCGCCCGCTTGAGCGGCGCTTTTTGTTCTTGGGTGGAATGGGATGGGCGGCGGGAGATGCGAGAGTGGTGCGTGGACGGGCAAGAGGGATTTGGATGTTCTGTGACTTCGAGCGATGCGGATTTGAGTTGGTGGGATCTTGGAATGTGGGTTTGAACTGAGGTGTTGTTTCAGTAAGAGTATAAGGCATGGAATGGCACTGAAGATCGCTTTGTGATTGCAACGAATTTCAGATCCTAAGAATGGTGATGATAGCTAGGTTCACTGGATCATGATGGGAGACTAGTTCGATCAGGGCTAACCTGATTCTCAAGTTCCAAAATTAAATGAAGATTTCTGAACTTGGTATTTCAATTTGACTCTTTAATTGTCAGGGAACGATCTTAGAAGTGGATCTGGTGCACAACTATTGAATTCGTTATGAATGAGAATCTAACTACGAAGAGTGTATATTATAGTTGAGTACTAGCCAAAAGTATAAATATTGGTGCTTGAGGCACAGTCTCATGACATTGATCTCCGAACAATCTCTCCCCCGTCTCTGTGCTCACTCAAGTAAGCTGGCGAGAAGTACATCCAAATACTCATTGGTCTCATCCTCGTTGCCTAGAGCACCAATCTCCTCGAGGGCTTTCTCAAAGGCATCGTTCATCCTAGCCTCTCTCTCCTGCACCACGCTAAGCTCTTCAACCTCCTCCTCCACATCATTCTTCTCCTCATCGCCGTTAGCAGCGCCATCTTCGCTCTCATCAGACGAAACATCAGACTCCTCATCAGAGGAGATGACGATGATCTCCTTCTCCTCACCATCGTCCGCAGCGCCACCCTCGCCCCCATCAGCCGCAACGCCAGCCTCCTCAGCGACGGCGGCGGTCTCGCCCGCGCCAGGGACGACAGGCACGTGGCTCGCGAGCACGGAGATCTCGATGTCTTCGCCGCGGTGGCCGACGGTGTTGACGTGGAGGGCGTGGCCAGCAGCGGTGGAGTCGCGCACGCTAGCGGCGAAGGCGGCCATGGGCTCTGCGTTGTGGGCGCCGCCGGCCGGCCACTTGACGAGCATGGCCGCGCGCATCGCCGCGTCGTTGGCGGCGCCCAGCGTCGGGAACTCGCCCAGGAACTTGAAGGCGTTGTGCGAGAGCGCGCCTGCGGAGGTGGTGGTCGGGTGCGTCGTCGTCAGCATGCGCGCTACGAAGCAGGTGCGCAGCGGTGTGCGGGCCGAGGGCTTGGGGAGTGCGCGGCGCGCTTGGTCCACGATCATCGTCTCCAGCTTGAGCTGCATGCCCCATGAGTGCGTGAGGTAGGTCCAGCTTGGCGTGCCGTCGCTTTCGACTTCCTGGATCATGCCTCGAATGTCGCCGTCGTCAGGACACTCGGCTGTGAGGATGCTCAGGGCCTCTTGAAGGGTCGGGATGGCAGGGCTGTGGACAATGTACCAGGTATCGTCACCAGGAATGCTGCCAAGCACGTAGTCGCGACGCAAGACCCGGTAGTTCAACACGTTGCCATTGCGATCAGTCTCTTGAAGCTTGATGATCGCAACGGGCTCAGTAGCAGCAACTGTTGTAACTGCAGACACAGTGTTTGCAACGGTCGTGGTGCTGTGAGTGGTCTCAATGGGAGCGGGCTTGACAGCGGACTCAGCAGCTGCAGCTGTAGTGACTGCTGAGGTTGCGGTTTCCATGGTGGGCTGAGCGACGGGAGAAGAGGACTTGGAAGTGGCTGGAGCCTTCGAGGAAGCGGCATTGGAATCCTTTTTCGTCTTCTTCACGATCTTTGATTCGTCTTCATCCTCAGATGGGCGTTTGGCACGTCCTTTGCCCTTCTTGGCTGGAGGGGACGGTGCAGTTGAAGTCGAACCGTGCGGCTGCTGAGTCTGCGGGAAGGCTGAATCCGTGACGCCAGTCGATTTCACCTTCTTCGCCATCGGCTGAGGTTCAACTGCGTCGCCATCGGTCTTGCGCTTAACCGGCGACGCTTGACGGTTAGCTGGAATCTCCTTAGACACCGAGCCATGGTCTCCAGAGACGCTGCCGTGGACGTCCTTCTTGGCCGATGACTTCTCCGGAGGCACCAAGGGAAGGAAATCACCTTCAGACTCATCGCTGTCTTCGTCAAAGTATGGATCTGTGAATAACGGGTTCTTCGGTCTCTTGCTTCCCTTCTTTGACGCCTCTGAGGCTTTGCTGTCGGACTCGATGGGATGTTCGGATTTCTTAGCTTTGCCTTTCTCTTTGTCGTCGCTTTTCCTCAATGGCTTGCGACGTGGATCACCGTAGGGATTGTCGTCCTCGCGCTTGGAGACTGCATCTCCATCGTTGGCCCGAGGAACACCATGGAGCAGCTGTCGTTCCCGATTTTGAGAATTGGAAACCCGTTGCTCTCGATTGTGCTGTTGGGATTGTTGGCGGTCAGCCTTGCTCCGACGCTCTGCGTTGAACTTTTGCCGGTTGTCGAATTCGGAAGCAGTAGAGTTCTGACCAGTCTTAGACGGTTGGCGTGGCTGGTCCAAGTGTGACTGCATACGAGGCCCCAACTCAGCTGTAGGAGCGTTGGAAGATGGGAACTGAGTGCCGAGATGGTATTGCGCTGACCCGAGCCTGGGCATGTCCTGGCGTGATGTATATCGGTCGGCCAAATTGCCTGTGGAGCTAAGAGAGGCTGGTGGTGCTTGAACGCTATCAATCGTCGTTGCTCGGCGGGAAGATGAATGGCGGCTTCTCGATTCCTCCTCGAATGGGTGCTGAGCCCGAGCTGTCGGCTGAGCAGATGGCCTGTAGCTATCGTATTGACGGTTGGATCCTGGATTGGCAGGCAGTGGTCGCTGCGTGGAGCGGTTTGGCCGATATGAGTCGACCTGACGGACCATGGTGACAAAACTTTGACAATTTTTGGCAGTGACGCTGACTTGGCTGGGGGCTTGATGTTTGAACGGACGAAATCTTCTGATCGCCGGTGCGAGTCGCCTGGAAGGCTCACTGAACTTGCTGCTAACTTGAGTGCGAGCGTTCTGAAGCCGGGAAGAGTATGATTCCGATGCTCTCGTAAAATTGGAAAGGGGTTGAGAAGAAGAAGAGAAGAGAGAGGGACGAGGACTGAAATATGTCGAGATGGGAGCCACATTGAAGCCATTGTTTCTATTGTTCTCATTGATAATATTGAGATGGCTGTGTCGTGTTGAACTTGGTCGCGAGTAAATGCCTTGAATAGAAGTGTTGTAGCGGGAGGGGGTTGGTGCACCATTGACCACTTCATGGTGATATTGTCGACTGGTATTGTCACGGCTGCGAGAATAATCTGACAATGGAACGTTAAACAGATTGAGCAAATATATAGAACTATTACGATTTTTGCCCACCATCAAGTCCATGATCAATATTGGTCTCAAGTGGCCAGGCTCTTTGCGGCAGATTGTTGGACGTCAAACTTCGACTCTGATTCCAAACCGCACAATGAGGTCCATGTGCAGGCGTAGGGAAAGCACGAGAATTGTATAAGCGACGATAGGGAGAAGGCGGCCAGCCACATAACGAAGACATATCATCGTCGGGTTTGATGCCGGGTCGAATAAACCTTGCCATGTTGTCGAAGTAGTTCGGTAGGCGATGGAACGAAATGAGAAGATTCAGCCTAGAAACGGATAAAACGTAAGATGAGTGTGGCGAAGACGAGGTCGACCTTTCCAGTGGTATCTTGTGTGACTTTTTGCGGACTTACTACGATAATGGAGTTCTTCGGGACACAAAATCCAGGTCGGTGAGCACGAGATTGTGGTAGCCGCGGACAAGCGTTGAATTGCGCACTCAGCTTTTCGAGGCCTTACGAGATGGGCACGATAAAGGTATCTAGATGAGCGGTCGAGATATCACCTGTCAGTTCACCATGGAGACATCAGCAGTGCTTCAGTTCTCGTCGCGAAATCATGGAGTCTGAGGGTAGAGTTTGCGCGCTGCTCTACCAGTCCATGTTAACACACCACCGAGAACTCGCGATCATTGGAAAAATGGTGTTTGAAGATAGAAAATCGAAGAAGTTTATCCAGTGAGCAGTAAGTGAAAGTAGCGACGAAATAGACATCAGACAGTACCATACTCTTGTTGAGATATCTTCTGCGTTTATATTCATCTATTGGGCCAGGTGGAAGTATTCTGACCGAACAGAATACTGTGAAACTCTTTTATGATACGAGACTGTGAAATTCGTCTGAAAGGCGAAGCAGGAACTAAGTTTTTTGAACAGGTGGGCTAAACATACTGAGGGCATGGCCTGCCATAATTATCATCGCTCCGGTGAAATATCCATTGACCATCGAATTCTACCCACGCTCTTAGTCGCGATCAACCTAGCCATGATTAGTTGGTTATTAGCGATGAAGATGTTGTCAACTCGCCTATCTTCTGTGAGCAGCTCTTCCGCTCTCACCATTGATGTTTGTGCAGGTCGATGTATATAATTGGTCACAAAAGCAGAAGTAAGAAAGCCCACTCTACAAGTTACTGGTACATTCCGTCTTTTGTACTCCTCTGCGCTATGAACTGGATCTCGAAAATACAGACGATAGTAACATCCACTTACGTCAGGTCATGACGGCCAACCCGAGTGCGGCCTGTACACGCCTAATGGTGTACGTAAATAAGCCGATCCAAATGCTCCCTCTAACGCCGTTAACCGTATCGCTGCAATGCTTGTGTCCTCATGGAAAAGCGAACCACCATGTCCGTATTCCGGAATCAAACAACCCGCTAGCTGAATGCCTGATTTGTACAGTGTAGAGTTCTATACAGATGATAGTATTAGCGCCAGACGCTGAAAGTCAGCACCAACTTCCCGCGATGCCCTTCGTCTCAGCAGCATGGCGGACACCGCGCATCACCGCGGCTACGGGTCCACGCCACCAGTTTGGTGCGCGGCGCACCTGACGCTGACAACCTTCTCGCGGCCAGCGGCATCAACGATCAGAGCGGAGAGCTTCCCGCCCCTGACGCAGCCGGAGTCGAGGCCCTTGGTGTACTTGCGGACGTTGAGGCCGCGCCTGCTGTCATGGCCGTAGATGACGACGGCGCGCTCGCCGGCCGGGTGCACGTGGCCCATGGCGTGGCCCCACACGCGCTCCCACGGCTCGAACACCCGCAGCTCCGACGGCACCTGCGACACCAGGTCGATGCTGCGCATGTTCATCGCCTGGAACGGGTCTTGCCGCTCCGTCGATACCCCCGGCACTAGCCCCGCGTGCACCACCAGGTACTCGCCCGCTGACGACGAGAAGCCGCGCGGTAGAGGGATGTGCAGGATTACGGGGAACGTTTGGAGGAAGCTGATTTGCTCCTGCGAGAATTTGCGCGCTAGTTTGCGCTCGCGGTGATCGCCGCGCGACGAGGGTGGCTTTCCCTTTTTATCCTTCTTCGAATCGCTAGTATCTTGGTCTTCGTCCTCATCAGCTGCGTCATACGGAATGCGGTGCAGCTTTGAGTGTAGTGATTGCCAGGCGAGAAGCATTCGATCTTCATGGTTACCGCGGACGCTTGAGGCGTTCAACTCTCGAGCTAAGTCGACGACGCCAACTGAGTCTGGTCCTTTGGCGATGATATCACCAGTAAAGATAACGTGGTCCTTTTCGGAGTTGAAGCTGACCTTGTCGAGGAGCTTGATGACTAGAAGCGTGTTAGATATATGTAGTCAAACGCTCTGCAAATAGGGAATGGAAGGACCACGAAATGAAATAGTGAAGTAGTAAAGAATAAAGCGATACATACGTTCGTCCTTGCAACCATGAACATCTCCAATAAATATCAGCCTCCTGTCAGTCCTACCAGGACCAGGAATCAAATGTTCAGGCAATGTCTCCACCTGCGGCATATCGATAAAATTGGGTTTTATATTGGAGCCAAACTTATTCCCCTTCTTCTCTGCGGCGGCGAAGGCTTGGTCAAGTCTCTGCTCGTCTTCTATCGTGGGTGCAATCCAGAAAAGCCAAACGAACCAGCACAGCATCAAAAAGATAAAGTAGATGAGCAGCCAGCGTTGAACGCGGCGAGGAATATGGAAGCTCGGTAGCTGTGGCACAATCTCGTCGGGCAACCAAGGCTCTTTGGGTGGTATAGGATAGCCGAACTCGTCATCTGAGTGGTCGTCGTGATAGTCACGATAATGTGGATTTTCCTGGTTCTGCCACTCGTTGGTAACGTAGTGTATCAAAGGCTTTGGTTGTTGGTGATAACGATTGCGAGCTTCGAAGAGGCGTTGCTGATGATGTAGCTGTTGACGTTCCAGATCGGAGTCGAAGCGGGACTGCATATGCAAGCGAGAGGATGGGTCGCCAGGGTAGTAAGAGTGAGCTCTGGCAGCGTATTGAGGGACATAAGCAGGACTAGAGGAAGCCTGACGGTCCGTGGCATGCACTGGAGGATCGTGGGAGGATTGATCTCGGTAATATTCGGCTTGGTAGTATTGGCCTTGGCCTTGGTCCAAGGAAGAGCGAGAGGAAGATTGCAGCGAATCGTGCTGTGTTCCACTGCCGAAGTTGGGGCGGTCTGGTGGAGAGAAGGACGAATATCGTGGAGGATGGTTCTGATGAAGTGAAGGACTGGAAGGCGTCAATGGCTGTGAGGGGGATGAGGATGCATCGCTCCCGTGATGGGTTGGCATTGCTGCCGTTCGCGTCTAGTTGGGCGCTGATAACTGCCCGACCTCGCAGTGCAGAAGTCAATCAAGTGATAGAGACTCCCACGCAAAAGTCGGGGCGGGCAACGCAGTCACCGCTATCAGATCAGCTCTAATCTAGCGTCGCTGCTCCAAGCGCATCTCCCCTGGCAAGCGGAAGCTGAGAGTGGCCAAGGAGAGATAACCACCAGCTGCGGTGCATGACAAACGATTGTGAAGGGTGGTGAAGATAGCAACCCAAAAATGGAGATTAATCTGATGATTGAAGTAGCGTGGCTACTCTAATAGACGTACATAGCGGCTTGGTACTCCAGACGGAGCAGACTGGGGGTCCCAGCAAGGCCTTTCACGAGTCGTCGTCACCCGTGGGCGCGGGTGGCTGGCCACAACCACTCGTAGCTTTGAATCCCTCCACATGCTGCGAAGTTTCAGCGCGTTTGAGACGTGTACTTCTGCCATCTAATACACTTCTAACTGAAAGTACTGCATGTCAGATTAAAAGAACTACTCGCAAGACCACATTCCTTTTGTAGCCACCACCATCTGCCAAGGTTGACTACTCGTAAACTCTATTGAAAGCGCCTCTTGGTCTAAATGCCAGCTTAACCCCAAGTAGACGGATGGCGCTGAACTAAACCCAACTTTCGCGTACGCATGGAGGCCTACCAAGTACCAAGTTGAATGAAGCGAAGAGAAGCTTAACCACTTCAGCACGCGTAAATATTGTCATAAAACATATGCTATTGCCTGGACAGGAACGCCGAAGGATGCATTTCGAAAGTGTAACAAGGCAAAACGCACGGCCGCTATACCCAGCCCGCCAAAAATGCACATCTAAGGAATCTACCTCTGAAGTATTCATAACAGGGTAGTGATGATGCTGTACAGCTCGTTTCGTCCAAGACACTCGTATCTCTTCCCACCTAGCCCATCCAGTCTCAACCTCCTCAATCCATCTTCATATGGCCGTTATCGCTGCCCTCATCAACACGTACCTCCGCCACCGGCACGTCCTCCTCATCCTCGTCACCAATCAGCATGGTACGACTGCCAACAACATGATCGACAGGCTCAGCATCGGCATCGGCGTCGTCGTCGGCCATGAAGTCGTCCTCATCAGCAACATCGGGCCCAGCGACGTGGCGGAAGCGCAAGCTCGCGGCGTCGACGAGGTCGTCGCCAAAGTCCTGCAGCAGGCGCTCTTGGCCGCTGGCGTCGTCGTCGAAGTCGCCGTCGGCGGCCTCGTTGCTGCCGGCGTCGTCGGGCTCGCCGTCCGCGTCGCCGGAGTCGACGTCGTCGCGGGGCACCACGGTGCCGAGGTCGGCCCAGTGCCACTCGGGCGCGGCGATGCTGAGGAGGCGGTCGGGCGGCGGCGGCGGGGCGGCGGGCGCGTCGTCGTCGTCGTCGTCGTCTTCGAGGCCGATGGCCTCGTCCTCGTCCTCGTCGTAGGCCGGCGGGGCCTCACCGGCGGTCCGCGACGGCCCCCTCGCCGCGGACGACGCCGCTGCCGGGCCCCGGGCTGACGCTCCGGCTGCGGCTGCGGCTGGCGCTGCGCGATAGGCGCTCGGCGACCCAATGGGGGACGAGCCGCCGAGGCCTCGCGCTTTTCCCGGCCCGCTGCGCGATGGTGACGTCGCCCGGCTGGACGACGCCGATGCGGAGGCCGCTGAGTCGTCGGCTGCGTCGCCGCGACCTTCGGTTGTTGGCAATGTGTCTGCCCACGTCGACTCGACTAGCTCTTTGAGGTACGGCGGTCCGAGCGGGTACGGTGTGCGCCGACGGTAGAACAGCAGGTAAGCAGCTGATGTGACGACTGAGTGAGCTTCCCGCAGCGTGACTTGGGAGTCTGTTTGATAGAGATGTTACTATTGATTGCACTTTTCGACAAGGTAGAAGGAAAAAAGCCGAACGGAGTTAGCTTACCATTGTAGTCATACCATCTGCCATCGAAGAAGTTCTTTGCAAACGCCGTGTAGTGACCGCCTCCCAGACCGCCATAGTGGTTGTCGACGGCGATAAGGTCGTAGATGTTGTCTTTGCCTTCCGATTCGCCTACTTTACCGTTAAGGTCAAGGCCTTCGACAGGAAAGTCGACCAGCACATCGACCTTATCGCGGAACACGCGGTTTTGACTGAAGCGCTTCAAGTGAATGACAAGTATATCTGGCGCCGTCCAGATTTCGAGTTTCTTGCTGGCGAGCCGCAACTCCTTGCATCTATTGCAGTACCAATCATTGCCTTCGGTGAGAATCTCTGCCTTCGAGCTCTCTGTGAAACACTCCTCGAGCGTGATACCAGACTTCTTTCTGGCCGCGCGCCTGTGCCTCTTCTTCTCTAACTCCGGATCCGGAATCGGTTCGGCATCCAGTCTTGTGTCATGGCCACGCATGTCGTTATGCGAGTGCCCGCCAAAAAGAGCATCGAAAGCTTCGCGATCCCAATCCAGAATTATGGCTTCGCCGAGGCGAATCAAGCCGGGACTGTCGTCGTCATGATTTTCATCCTCAGATTCATCAGCGTCTGAGAATGCTGCTTGAGGGCTTATGCGGGTATTGTTCCGATTCTTCTTGCCGTACGTCCTAATATACTTCTTGTTGCCGTGCTTGCGGGCACCAAGACTTGACCCTGGCTTTTGCTGGTCGAAAAGGGAATTCAGTGGAGGCAGATCGGATTCGTGATCGCTGCTTGGCTCGATCGATGGTTGAGCATTGGAGAACTCGGCTTCATCTTCCATATCCGATGTTCCTGGTGTGGCAGTAGGCGATTGACTGGACGAGACGTCTGACGACTGAGCTGGAGGCGGCTGCGTGCGCGGCTTTGGAAGACGAGACATTAGCGTCGGATAAGTTTTATGGCCATCGATCGACTGCCAACCAGTCGGAACCATTTCTTGCCCAGCTTGAAGATACCTCATCTCGAAGAGGGTACGGAATGCTTCAGGGATGTCAGTGCCAGGTTCTAGAATAGTGGGAACCTTCGTTGACTGTGAGACGTCTGTATCTTGCTTCATCGACACGTCAACCATGTCATCTTCGCTCTCTATGGATTGAGCATTGACTCGAGTATCCGCGTTCGATTCAGCATCATCTTCCGTCATGATCACAGCATCGTTATCTTGTTCTTCCATTCCCTCAGTGAGGAAGTCACGAGAGGTCATTGTAGCGACGCGGCCTAGAACTTTGCGCAAGATCTCATCCATGTTCTTCGCTTGTTCCCTGGTAATGATAACGTAGCTCGGCCACAACTCAACGTCCTTGCTGTACCCACCGCGCTTGGGTACTCGGTGGAAAATCGGAACCATCATCTTATCAGCCATTGGTGAGTCAGACGACGGAATATCGTCTTCAGAGTCGTGGAGGCTAAGCATGGATTTGAACCTTCCTTTCTTCTTTTTCTGCGGTGGCCAGTTGGTCGGCACGTCGTCTAGTTCGTAGAGAAACATTTCGTCTTTGGGCTGAATGCTGGCCTCAGAAATGGTCTGTTTGTCTTCGCAGGTTCGGTAGAACTTGTGGCTAAACACCTCCGCCAGCATCATTTTACTCGCCTTGGTACCGGGAATCCTGGCTGCAACATACTCCTTGAGCGCTCGAATGGAGCTCATTTTGTCCATGTCGACGTCAACCTTGACCGGATGTCCGCGGAGTGGGAAGAATTCTATTGTGTGCTGCCAGGTTTGTTCGATGGGAAGTTGCAGGGTTAGCAGTGAAAAAGGATCAAACGTGATGCTGACTTTCTCACAGACCGGGCAGACCATTGTGTTTTTGTAGAAGCCATTGAACAGATCCATCGCCACTGAATCGTTTCGAGCTTGGAAATTTTCGCGGAACTTTTCGCCTAGAGCTTTGATGGCGTCAGGATCGTTGACTGTATTATCGTCAGACTCAGGGTTCTCGATATACGGCTTCTTCTGAATCCGATTCAAGTCTTCGTGCAAGCCATCGATCAAGAAGCTCATGAATTCTTGTGAGTCTTGTTGGCCGTAACCGGAGAACATGGGCGCATATTTGCCAAGTGTCTGTTTGAAGTTCTTCGGAGAGAAAGAGTGCATCCCTTCAGTATAAATGGAACTAACCAATCCCGCATACGCCTTGGCTATCTGACCGTTATGACCGAGGGGATTGTTTGGGTTGAGCTCCTTCTTGTAAAGGCCCTCGAGGAAGTACAGCGTAAGTTCTTCGACCGATCGAACACACTGAAGAGCGGAGTTCATATAGCAAGTGTTACCTAGATTCTGCAACCCAACAGTGCCTCTGGCTCTGCCCTGACCTCGAAGACGGCCGCGGGTCATGATGCCATAAGGAGCTGGACTGCTTCTGCCACTGGTCGCTTGCGAATTCGCACCGTCACCTTTCGGCACAAGGGATTTGTTTTTGCGGGTGAGATCCGAGGCGAAGGTATCTGTGGCTGCAGATGACTGCGGTTCAATAATCAAGACTTGATCCGAGGCGAGGCCGACGGTGCCTACCCTCGGACTTTTCGCGTTGTACTTCTCGTTCATGGTTTGGTCCTTTGTCTCGATCATGTCTCGCTGCGTGCCTTCGCTCATAGCGTTGAACTCTTTCAGCTCAATTGAAAGCCTCACCGGGGCAGTACGCGCCGGAGAAGGCTCGCGTGAGGCTGGTGGGCTGAGCATGCTGTTGCCGGGAGGTTCGGGTTCCACTGTAATAATAATGGCCTGCTCGACCTCAATGACTCTCCACAGTCGGCATTTGACATCCATCGAGATCCCCAGTCGATTCTTCGCCCGCTTTAAGAAACCCTGGAACAGTTCATCGCGGCTAGCAACTATGCGTGGCGCGATTGCCTGTCTGTCTGTAATGCGTTGAGTAATGTCTGTGATGATATCGCTGGATAACTTGCGAAGCGTAAAGATTGGAGGATACAGTTCCCACTGCACTTGCTGAATGAGGGAGCCTTCCGGAGTTGTATCATGAGCATATCTCCAGATAGTCGGCTGGCCCGGTGCAATACCATACCAGCTTGTGATGAGATTGAAAGTAGTTTCTGGAATGACTTGGAGGTCATGATCGTATCTGAGGCCTTTTCGCAGTGTAACAAAAGGCCGACCTCGTTCGTCCGTCAAGGTATTATCGAGAGGTCCGTCGTCGGGAAGAATGTGTGAGTTGTCAACTGGACCGATTTCACCTTCGAGCACTGACTTGTCAAAAGGCCCATACTGCTCAGATTCTGACGAGCGCGCGAGTACACGTGCAAGCCAGGACATTGAAACGACGGCTCCCGTCTGCCCGTCCTCGAGTTCTTTTTGCAGCTCTCGATACACGAGTTGAACTTGGTCATCGACTGGTGGGATCGAGACTTCCTTATCCTCAACGTTGTCAAGCGCCATTATCGGCACAGATGAGCTAGCATGTGTGGTTGTAGAATTAGCTGCCGTTGAATCCTCAGCTGAGTGTGGTGTGGTTCCTGAAGCAGTACTGTCCGCAGACGAAGCTTGATTTACGTGATATGAAAAGGTAGGCGAGAGTGCAACTGTTGCTTGGGAGTCATCTTCCTGAGTAGTGTCGTTCGCACCGGAAGCCATGGAGCTCTCATCGAGATCCATGTGATCCGCAGCCTCTAACATCTCTTCTCGCTCCATTTCCGAAACTTTCCTCTTGCCGGGTGATGTAGCACGCTGACCACGAGTTCCTTCCTTCGATTCACAAAGACTGTCTACAAGCGGCGCGTCATCGTGGCCGTGAAGGGTGGCATTAACGCGGTCGGTCATAATAAGGTCGGACGGAGAGTCGGAGGCGTTTAGCGTCAAGCCTGCGTACGCTTCGCTCGGAGAACTGGCAACACTTGACGCGGGATCTCTGCAAGCGGTGCCAGACTCTCCAGCAGAGTCGAATACTTCGCTGTGAAGATGCGGAGGAATATAGCGAGGTGGAGTGGGAGAAGTGCGAGAGCGACGCGGGTGCGAGTGAGGACGAGGAGAGGCGAGGCCTGAGCGTTCAACGGGAGTCTCAGGCTGCGGTGAGCTGCAGGCTGAATTCGAGCCGGTCTGATTGTACGGGGCTTGCGAGAGCTTTCGCTTCTTGGAAGCCGTGATGGGCTGTGTTCGACGGCACCTGCGGAGCCGTCGCAGCTCCTCAAGGCACCTAAGTCGATGACTACCTACGTGAGGCTAATTGCAGTTAATGACCGTCACAACAGAATCGCCACCGCATCCGGAACGTGCTAGACGGAGAAGGTCGGGGGCACGATTCAAAGTCAAAGAAGATTATGGTATGTGGTGGAAATTTGGGGGAGAATAAAGTATCGTAAGCGCAGAAGCTGGTTGTGAGTTTGCAGGTTGGATGGGGCTAACGCGAATCTCGTCTCTAGGGTAGCGTAGCCTCTAGCTTGCGCTATCGTATCGTATCGTACTCTACCTCTGCCTGCGCCTTGATCCGGTCGAGAACCATCGCATCATCGCCTTTTCTCTCAAAGACGAGAGCCTCAATCACATCCATCACCTTGAATCTCTCCACCTAACAGAGAAATGATTTAGAAACTTATTGACGGTTGGACGAATGGTCATGGCAAGACTGGATTATCAACCACTCGCTGTTGTAGAACCATTCCTTGACCAGCCATGCACGTCTGATCAGTTTGGATTTTTAGCGCCAATTGTAGCTGTTTACACCCTTTTTCTGATCCATCGTTTTCCTGCACTTAGCCGGTCGGTTGCTGCCGGAGTCTTCTTGGGTTTCTAGCATATGGATAACAATCGCGGGCTCTATGAATGGGCGAGTGTAGTAATCCTGCGAACTTCTAGGCTCTTCCATCATGCCCAACAGGATAACGTACACTCATTGCCGCCATGAATGCAAATTTACTTATCCAAACATACAAATGCGAAGTAACCGGAGTAGGTTTTTCAAGCCTACCATGAGACTATGAATGAACAGATAGCTCAGTCATCTCGTCATTCTATGCCAGCATACAAATCCACGATGATGTTAATTGCAGCGACGACAATTTCCGCCGCAATCAGCACAATCACAATCCATTCCAAGTACTCCCCGTGTGTATGGGTCAACTGATCTTTCAAGACAGCAAGCAGATCGGCTATGACGTCCAACCTCTCTGTCAACAGCTCAACTCTCTGGTCCATTTCCAAATAGCTTCGTACTGCCTGATACACCGGCTCAAGTTGTGGTTCCGCCCACATTAGCTCCGGTGCATCTAGCACGGAGCCTTGCAGGTGAATGTTGATGCGTAGGATGAATAACTCGCCGATTTGCATGTTGATCTCGCGGCGAGTGAGGTTGACTTTTCCAGTCGTTGCGATTTGCGATGGAATCTCCTTGGTGGATTCGATTGTGTTGTCCACAAGGTCTTCGTACAGTGATGTCTATAGCTGCGGTCAGTATCTACGTAAGATTCGACACCAGATATGGATTGCATACCTTGACGCTTTGTGACAGTGCATGGCTGATTGCAAGTTTGGCCATGTAGTTCTTCTTTTCACGAAGGCTGATGAAGTCATTGTATATCCGAGCCTGATACTCGCGCGTGTAGTAGAAGTTGAAGTCCTCGGTCTGAATGTCATCCTTTGCGAGTTTTTCGACCTCGAATGGAGCTATTTCTTTTAGGAAGCGTTGTTCTTGATGCACAGTCATGCCCCAGATCACAACAGTGCCGTATGCGAAGAGAAAGATTTCTGGGATGTGGACTTCAGTGTCGAAATCAGCCGTGTTCGGAGCAAGATCTTCTGAAGGGAGATTATCCACAGATTCAGAGCGCATTACATCACCATAGTACGCATCTTCGGCTCCTCCATTATAGATGTTGATTAAATCCTCGTTGCGTTGGGCTTCCCTTCTCTGCTCGTTGTGATTTTGCACTTCAACTGCTGAGTCTGAATACCGCCGCGAAAGTGGCTGAGATGCAACTGTCCGTACTTCTCGCTGTCCTTTATCCGGATATCTCCAAGGCGTGTAAATGCATTCATCGTAGAGCTTCGGAGCTGTGTACCTCGTTCTCGATCTTCGCTTCAAGTAGCCCATGAGCTCGTCTATGTGGTACGAGCCTGCTGTGCAATATGCCGTGACACGAGGCAGACGATCTCTATCTTCCTTACCAAGCCTTGCAGCATCTCTCCTAGCAGTTGGATCCTTTATGCGAGTGAATTGTGCATAGACATCTCTTCCACTTTCCTCGTCTGGCCCATCTTCGCCCTGCTCAGGGTCAGGGAGTATTTTGAGCTTCTGTGCCGTCTTAGTAGTCCTTTGTGGACCTATCTTCTGCGCTGAAAGGTTTTGGGCAAGGGTGGGAGCTCCTTGACTATGTCGTCGCCGGAGTTTGCCATTGAGATTCGTCAGACCAGTAGATAGGGCATTCTGGCTCGACGCGCTCGTTGCGAGTGGAGGAAGTTGTGATCTAGGCTGTGATGCTTCTGCAGATGAGCTACTCGAGACGGTGGGATTGAAGGTGACGGTTCTATGTGGTTTCGGCGGTTGTTGTGAGCTGTGGAGGTTTGACTTGGGAGGAGTAACCAGCGGAGTGGTTTCGGTGGCGCTGGAAGCCATTGTGATTCTCGTGTATGTAAGAACCCTACCGACTACTCGGCATCATATTTGAAAATTGTCCAAGCGGTGGGATCTCCCGTCTCGTGTCATTCGTGGCGGCATGTTGTGCAAAGGCGGTGGAAGAGGTATGCCATTGCGATAAAAAGCTGCGACTACAAGGTGAAGCTCTGACGCAACACAGGGATTCGAGGATCGACGGACCACGTTTTTGGCAGCATCCGTATCACAGAGCACCATAATACCGCAACCAAGTTTTGCGGTATGACAAAGTTAGTTTAAGCTAGTTGAGTTGCATTTCAGTACAGCATAAATTAGATTAGCTCTTGTGGCTCTAACATCGTAGCTATGAGCTCAAGAGCGATGGTATCAGCACGCCGTGACAATTATTTCTGGCTGCTTGGTCCTACTCTAGTA
>Ga0335072_10001775_pt1 | contig 34315 bp, 32 predicted proteins | sample Lox_Sample_21_FD_206725 | JGI IMG/M metagenome (GOLD analysis project Ga0335072, IMG submission 206725) | Soil microbial communities from Loxahatchee National Wildlife Refuge, Florida, United States - Lox_Sample_2.1 | ecosystem: Environmental > Terrestrial > Soil > Wetlands | place: USA... | reverse complement strand
CTCCTGCTGCTTCTGCGGGAGCTGGTCGAAGGGCTTCTTCAAGTCGATCTTGTAACGCTGGGCTGCAAGCTGAATCAGCTTCAGCAGATATTGCGAAGCCGAGCCGGGACCGAGCGCTCCGTCAAGCAGTGGCTTCGACCAGTCCGTGATGACCTTGGCCGGATCGAAGTCGTAAATGCTGCCCAGGCCATGACATTCCGGACATGCTCCGTATGCGCTGTTGAAGGAAAAGCTGCGCGGTTCAAGCTTCGGCACGTCAAGACCGCAATCGGGGCAGGCCATCGATGAAGAGTAAAGCTGCTCACTGCCGCCTGACACAGAGATCAGCACCAGTCCATTCGCCATCTGCAGCGCGCGGGCCACGGCTTCTTGAAGGCGCTTTTCGACGCCGGGCTTCAGGACGACGCGATCAATCACCGCCTCAATCGTGTGGTTCTTACGCTTTTCCAGGTTGATCGACTCGGCCAGATCGCGCAGTTCGCCGTCAATGCGCGCGCGAAAACCCTGCTGGTCTAGTTCGTCGAGCAGGTCTTTGAATTCACCCTTGCGCCCGCGTACTACTGGAGCATAAATCGTTACCCGCTCGCCGGGAGCCAGCGAGAGAATGCGTTCCACAATCTGTTCATGCGTCTGGCGCGAGATGGGGCGTCCACAATTCGGACAGTGAGGAACGCCAACCGAGGCATAAAGCAGCCGCAGATAGTCGTAAATTTCCGTAATCGTTCCGACCGTCGATCGCGGGCTGCGGCTGGTCGTTTTTTGTTCGATGGAGATGGCCGGGCTGAGCCCCTCGATCGAATCCACGTCCGGGCGCTCAATTTGATCTAAGAATTGCCGGGCGTATGCCGATAAGGTTTCCACATAGCGGCGCTGGCCCTCGGCATAGATCGTATCGAAGGCGAGCGATGACTTTCCGGAGCCGGAAAGTCCGGTGACGACGGTCAGCGTATTACGCGGAATCTGGACGCTGATATCGCGTAGATTGTGCTGGCGCGCACCGCGCACGGTAATGTGTGTGATCGACATGCAGGATGAAAATCTGGAAAAAACTTGCAGATGCGGAGAGCTACGGCCCTTGCAAATGCGTTGGCGGCCATTCAGAATTGGAACAAGAATCCTATAGGTATCTTAGTTGGCAACAGAAAACCGGGTCAATCTGTGCCTGTTTTCTGCGAGAATGAGCATCAATAATAGAAGGCACGCAAGTAGATAGCGTGTCAGGCAGTTCGCACGGGCCAAATACATAGAAGCGATTGCCGGGAAGAAAATAGGGATGCAGGACGCATTAAATCTGGTGATGTTGATCTGCGCGGCAGTCGCTGCGCTCGCGTTTGGGGTGCTGGCGGCTTATGGAATCTGCCGGGCAGCTTTTGCAGTGCTGAAGCTGCATGCGCGCTCGTACGCCGTGCAGGCCCCGCAGCCAAAGCCGGAAATCGCAAGATCATAATCGCAAAGGTTTCGCATTGAGTTTCGGGGAAGTCACAGAGGCCGCTCTTGAGGCGGCCTTTTCTATTGCGGGTTAACCTGCTGCTGTTGCAGCTGGCGCATCTGCTGTAGTTCTTGCAGCATCTGTTGCGGCGTCTTTACCTGCCCAGGCTGTCCATTAGTAGGCGGTTCCTGAGGCCGATTCGCCTCCGGGGGATAGTTAGTCTCTGGTCGGGGCGGTAACGGAGTATCCGACTGATCCGGACTCGAGTCGTCTTCGTCATCGTTGTTGCTTGGTCGCGCCATTGGCATCGAATGACTGTTCGTTGACGTACCGCCAACCGTTCGCGGAGTAAACGACAGCTCTCGTGGTGCGCCATTGTCCAGCGCGCCAACCATCATCACGTTGTAGTCGAGACCATCCACCAGTGCCGACAACACTTCGCGAGGAGCAGCCGGCCCGTAGTTTCCGAAAATCCGCTGATCTCGTGAGAGCCCGTCAACCGTCATGCCGGTCTTCGTTGAAATATCGTGAAGAATACCGGACAGTGAGGAATTATCCGCCTTCACGGACAGTTTTCCAGCGTCCAGCTGAACCTGTGCGGGTTTGGCCGGCTCGTCCAGCAGCGACATCGCCGCACGTGGGACTTCCGGCGAAGGAGATACGGTCTGTTGAGGGACGTCGGCTGAAGGCTTCACCCCGGATGTATCTTCATGCAACTGCCGCCGATGCTCCCGCTGTTGCTGCACCGGTGCAGTCTGCGCCTCTGTTATGGTTGCAGTAAGAAGAGCTAAGAGGACGAACCCGGCTTGTGCCTGTAGACGCATCAAAAACCTCATTGTGGATGTGCAGGGTTTTCTGCGTGCACACTTCTATGTACTAGACTAGCAGTGGTTTGGATTTGCTCACAAAAATTTGTTCTTTGCAATGTATGAATTGCTGGCGTGCATTACCTCTATTCGCTGTTCTACTGTCTGGCGGAATGGCCAGTGCCGTCACCTGCACCACCCAGTCGCAGATGACGGAAGCGCAGCGGGCGGTATACGTGCAGGCCACACAGGCGCTTGCCGCTGAAATTCAGTCTGGAAATGTCTCAGCGGTGAAGGGAAATACCATTGCCAGCGTAGCTGCGCAATTTGATTCCATCGCTGGCACGATCCAGTCCGTTTCTCCCAACATTGAGGGCGCCGCTCTGACCATAGAGTCTGTTTACAGCTTGCGGGCTACAGACCTCAAGTCTCCGCAGGACACGCAGTTCTTCTGCAGCATCCCAGGCTCGCAATTGCTCATCAACATCACCATTCCGCAGCTGCCTCCGGGTGATTACGCATTTGCGGTGGTGCATGCAACCGGTGTCAGGCAGCCGCAGCAGATTTCCCTGATTCTCGAGAACGATCCGGTTGGCAGCGCGCAATGGAAGCTTGCCGGCATTTTTGTGCGCCCTCTTACCGCTGCCGGGCACGACGGTGTCTGGTACTGGATGCAGGCGCGTGCCTACGCAAATAAAAAGCAACAGTGGAACGCCTATTTCTACTACCAGACGGCGGAGTATCTGCTCAGCCCTGTGGACTTCATCTCGAGTCCCAATCTCGATAAGCTCCAAAAGGAGATGAGCAGCGTCCGTCCCGACGATCTGCCGGGCGTGGAGCCGATGAAAATCGTGGCGAATGATCAGACTTTCGATATCACGAATATCCGTACAGATGGATCGCTCGGTGGACTCGATCTTGTTGTGACCTACAAGACAAGCGATGTTTCTGACCCCGTAGCCACACGTAGCCGCAATGTTGAGATTATGAAAGCGCTATTAAGCCGGCATCCCGAGTTACGGGAGGCATTCCACGGCCTTTGGGTTTACGCAAACGCAGAGAACCAGAGGCCCTTTGCGATTGAGTTGCCGATGAATCAGATTCAGTAGCATTCGTGTGCTGACTGCCAGACAATCCTCGAAAGAAAGAAGTTCAATAGAGATGGCAAACGTGATGGAGAAAACCCTGTCCCAGGCAATCGCGCAGCGTCGCGCTACTCCGAGCTTTGATGGTTCCCCCATCCCAGACGAAGACCTGAAAATAATCCTGGATGCAGGGTTGCATGCTCCCAGCGGTTACAACATGCAGCCCTGGCGTTTTGTCGTTGTGCGTTCTGAGGAGCAGAAGCGCCGATTGCGGGCAGCAAGCTTCAATCAGGCCAAGATAGAGGAGGCATCCGCGGTTATTGTCGCTTGCGGGGATGCTGATGGCTGGCGCAACGGCGATCTCGAAGAGATGCTTCACCTCGGACGCGAAAGAGGCATGCCGGAAAATTATGCGGAGCAGGCCAAGGTAAATATCCCGAACTACCTTTCGAATCATCCTGATTTGCCCATGTGGCTCAACCGCCACGTCATGATTGCCTTCACGACGATGATGCTTATGGCGGAGGTGATCGGTTACGATACCGCCCCTATGGAAGGTTTCGAGGAGGAAAGAGTGTGTGAAATTCTGAAGCTTCCCCTCAGCTATCGTGTCGTTGCGCTGCTCGCCATTGGACGGTTGAAAGGCAGCGACAAATTTTATGGTGGCCGCTTCAGCATGGCCCGCACCGTATTCGCCGAGGAGTACGGCAGGCCCTTAAAGGTTTAATCTCGTCCTGATGCGGCGCGAATATCCAGAGGCCCCGGTTGTTGGTGTCGGGGCGGTTATCATCCATGAGAATCAGGTTCTACTCGTCCAGCGCGGGCATGAGCCGCTCAAAGGTGAGTGGTCTCTGCCCGGAGGCGCGCTCGAATTAGGCGAGACGCTGGAGCAGGGCATCCAGCGCGAAGTCCTGGAAGAAACCGGCCTCGAAATAGAGCCGTTGCAGATCGTCGAAGCCTTCGACCGCATCGTCCGCGATGAAGCGGGTGTGGTGCGCTTTCACTATGTTCTCGTGGATTTTCTCTGCCGCATCTCCGGCGGCGCGCTCTGCTGCGCCTCAGATGCCGCCGATGCCCACTGGCTGCGTCGCGAGGAACTGAATTCCCACAGCAGATACCGTATTGCTCCGTTCACGATTGCCGTTATTGAGAAAGCATTCCGCATAAAGTCTTAAAAGCTTCAAAGAATCATCAGGAAGAAAGCTCGAGGCAGGCCCTCGTCCTTTGTGCCATGCCGACCGATGAAGAAGGAGAGCGGCGCCACCGCATAGGACTGTATCTGATGAAACGTGTTCTGGTTGTAGACAGCGATCCCCGAGTGTGCCAGGCCATTCACAAAGCATTGTCAGTGATGTCGCATGCCGTATCCTTCGCGTTCGACGCTGTTGCCGCTGTTTCTGAGGCCCGCAAACAGAATCCGGATATGATTATCGTCGACTTAAGCCTGCCCGCAGGCAGCGGTCTTCTTGTCGTGGAGCGTTTGCGCGCGTTGCCGGCGTTTATGCGGACACCGATCATTGTGATCGCCGATCGCGGCGCGCGGCTGGAGACGGAGCGCATTTTTGAGGCTGGAGCCAACGCATTCCTGCCGAAGCCCCTGAATCGCCATCTTCTGCTGGATTATGTCGGAAGGCTTTTGCCGACCGAGCAGCCGCAAGGCGTATGGATTGACGCTTCACAGCCAATGGCGAAGTGACAGGCTAAACCTCGCTCTTCCATACATAGGCGCCTTGCTGCGGCAAACCAATGTGGGCCAGAACCCGCGCAGCAAATTGCTTTGCCATTTCTGTCGAGTCAATGGGATGGTTATACAGCGTAGGAATCATCGGGAAGATCGTGGCTCCCGCGTCTGCGGCAAGTGTCATATTGCGCAAGTGAATTTTGTTGAAAGGCGTCTCTCGCACGCACAGAACCAGCGGACGACGCTCCTTAAGGCAAACATCGGCGGCTCGTTCTATCAGATTTTGCGCCATGCCATTGGCAATGCCGGCCAGGGTTCCCATACTGCATGGCATCACGATCATGCCGCTCGACGGATAGCTTCCGCTGGCAATGGACGCGCCGATATCGGATTCCGCATGCTGCTGAATCTTGGTTGAGGGGTGCCCGAGCAGCTTTTCGACAAGTGAATTGCGCCCGCTGAAGCGCAGCTCCTCGGCAAGGACGCGCAATGCGCTCTCTGAGGTGACAAAGTGCACGTGCGAAACCCGCGGGTCTACATGCAATGCCTGCAGAAGATGTTGACCGAAGACGGCTCCGCTGGCTCCGGTCATAGCTACTGTCAGATTGAATGGCTCGCGCGTCATCAGGCTCCATATAAAATTAAAACTATCTCCACTGAAAGCTCACTGCGCATTCGCTGGCCTGGGCTTGTTCCACATTCTGCGGACGAATTTGGCCAGCCAGCTGACAGTGATGACGGCCAACAGCAGAAACCCGCATGCAATCCCTGCGGCAACCAAGGGATGCTTCGTGGCCAGCCATGTTATGCCTATGGCAAGCACATCTTCGCCCGTGCTCAGGGCAATATTCGAAACCGGTTCCGGACTCGGCGTGACTGCAGCGCGCACCGCAGTCTTTGAGCTATGCGTTACGAGGGCAATGCCCGCTCCAGCGACGGTTGCCAGGACCTGCATTTCCGGCGAAAGCTGTTCGCTTGCGTGATACGCCAGCAATGCCGCGATCGGAACGCGCACAAAAGTATGCAGCGCGTTCCAGACCATGTCGAACGCCGGAATCTTATCGGCGACAAATTCAATCGCAAACATGAATCCGCTTACGCCGATCACCCACCAATGCGTCAGAATCTCAAGGCCCGCCGGCAGTTCAATCCAATGGGCTCGCGCCAGCACGCCCAGCGTTAGGAGCGTGGCATAGACATTCAAGCCCGCCGCAAAACTGGCTGCAATAACGATCGCGGCAATGGTTGTCGGTGTGAATGCTTCCATAAAAGGTCCGCGCGTTTAAAAGCCGAGAGCATGGTAGCAGACTTGGAGACAGCAGCGTCTGTTTTCTATCCCTGCAGCACTCGATCGAAAATTGCGTCCACATTTCGCAACTGCCGGTTAAGATCGAATGCGTGCTCCAGCTTTTCAGGGCCGAGCCTGGCGGCGATCTCCGGATCGGCCTTGACCAGATCGCGAAAGACCAGATCGTCCTTCCATGCGCGCATAGCATAGCCCTGCACCAGCCGGTACGCGTCCTCGCGCAGCATGCCCGCCTCGGCCAGATCGAGCAGCAACTGCCCGCTGAAGATCAGGCCGCCTGTGCTTTCAAGGTTCTTCAGCATGCGCTTCGGATATACGAGCAGCTTCTCAATGAGAGTGACCGTTTTCGCCAGCAGGTAATCAGTCAAAATTGTCGAGTCGGGAAAGATCACGCGCTCGACGGATGAATGCGATATATCCCGCTCATGCCAGAGTGGTACGTTCTCAAATGCAGCCTGCGCATTCGCGCGAACAACACGCGCCAGACCGCTGATTTGCTCCGTCGTGATCGGGTTGCGCTTGTGCGGCATTGCCGACGAGCCTTTCTGCTTTTCTGAGAAATACTCCTCCGCCTCACGCACTTCGGTCCTCTGCAAATGCCGAATTTCAACCGCAATCTTATCCAGCGTCGCCGTGATAATTGCCAGCGTCGAAATGTAGTGAGCATGACGGTCGCGCTGAATCACCTGCGTGGCCACCGGAGCAGGCTTCAGCCCAAGGTTTTCACAGATGCGTTCCTCGTGCTTCGGGCTCAGATGACCGAAGGTTCCCACTGCGCCGGATAACTTACCGATGCGAATCTGTTCCGCCGCGGCGTCAAAGCGCTCCAGATTGCGCCGCATTTCAGCGTACCAGTTCAGCAGTTTAAGCCCGAAGGTCGTCGGCTCGGCATGAATGCCGTGCGTGCGCCCTATCGTTGGCGTGTGCTTGAACTCGATCGCCCGCTTCTTCAGTATTTCGATCAGCGCAAGAATGTCTTCCCGAATCAGCGCCGACGCTGCTTTGATCTGCAGCGCCTGCGCCGTGTCGACAACATCATTTGAAGTTAGCCCATAATGCAGCCAGCGCGACTCCGGCCCGATCTTCTCCGCGACCGCCGTAGTGAAGGCGATCACGTCATGCTTCACTTCGGCTTCAATCTCCTGTATGCGCGTTACGCTGAAGTCTCCGTGCTCGCGAATGGCTTTGGCTGCTTCCGCCGGCACGATGCCGTCTTCGGCCAGCGTTTCGCTGGCGGCGGTTTCCACCGCGAGCCACATGCGGTACTTGTTTTCATCACTCCAGATCTGGCCCATCTGCGGACGGGTATAGCGGGCAATCAACGAAGGACTCTCCTTAAGGAATAAGCTATGTAAGTGAACTTTTCATTCTACCGTTTGCGCATCCAAGCACCGATTATCGGAACAAAATCAACTCAGAAGGGAAATCCATGGAAGAAGTTGTAACTATAGCCAATTTCACCGAACCTCTCGAAGCCGAAATGGCAAGGCTGAGGCTGGAATCAGCCGGAATCGATACATTCCTCGCGGGTGAAAACGCCCGCATCCTTGAGCCCGGACTGGGGCCATTGCAACTGCAGGTAAGAGCCTCGGATGCTGATGATGCCCGCGCCATTCTCGACGATCCCGGCGCAGGATCGGCTCCGGAGCCAGCCACGGAGCCGGATATATCGTAGCGCGATATAATCGTGTTACGATATATCTATGAGCCCAGTCCAGGCCTCCCAGCCCAGGGCTGCGAAAGCAACCCAGGCAACTTCTGAGCGGAAGCGTATCTCCGCTCAAAACCCACACCCAGGCGCGGTACTTCACACACCCGATCTGGACCAGTTCCGAAAACTGGCAGAATTTCGCTTTCAACTGCGCAAGTTTCTTCACTTCAGCCATGCAGCGGCTGAAGGCCGCGGCATCCGCCCGCAGCAGTATCAGCTCTTGCTGTGCGTCTACGGAATGCCGCAGGAACTCGACCCCACCATCGCAAACGTCGCTGCGCGCATGCTTCTCAAGCACAACAGCGCGGTGGAACTGGTCGATCGCACCATTGAACAGGGCCTGCTGCGCCGCAGTTCCGATCCGACAGACCACCGCCGTATTCTGTTGCGGGTCACGCCGGAAGGAGAGCGCATCCTCGCTTCTCTGGCCGACTACCACATGCAGGAGCTGGAGCAGGCTGGTCCCGAACTCATTCGCGCGCTCCGTCGTGTTTTAAGCAGCAAGCCATCGTCTGGCAGTCCGAGGGCGGCTGAACAATGAGCAGGAGCACGCATTCAGGATACGCAAACCCGACGTGGAATTCTCATCTGCGCGACTTCAATGCCGATCCGCGTATGCTGCTGCTCAGCAGCCTCGCTCTTGTCATTGGCGCGTCGGGCACAGCGCTTGCTTACTTGCTGTTGCATCTGATTTATGCTGCAACCAATCTCTTTTACTTTCACCGCCTGAGCTGGCAGTTCATTTCTCCTGCTGTCAATACGCTGCATTGGCTTGCCGTCTTCGTTCCCATCGCCGGGGGCATCGTCATCGGCGTCATGGCGCGCTTTGGCACCGACAAGATTCGCGGCCACGGCATACCGGAGGCGCTTGAGGCCATTCTGATGAACGGCGCTAAGGTGGACGCGAAGGTAGCCGTCTACAAACCGCTTTCCGCTGCCATCGCCATCGGCTCCGGGGGCCCGTTCGGCGCTGAGGGGCCCATTATCATGACGGCTGGTTCCGTCGGCTCTCTATTTGCACAGCTTTTCAAGCTCAGCGACGCCGAACGCACTACGCTGCTCGTCGCTGGCGCCGCAGCAGGCATGACCGGGGTCTTCTCGACTCCACTTGCGGCGGTGCTGCTCGCGGTCGAGTTGCTGCTTTTCGAATGGCGTCCACGCAGCCTCGTTCCCGTAGCCATCGCGGCGACCACGGCCGGCGTGCTGCGACGGCATCTGCTTGGCAACGACCCGCTGTTTCCCATGCCGCAGATTGCTCCGGTCATCGAACCGCGCACGGTGCTGGCCGCCCTGTTTCTGGGAGTCATTGCCGGAATCGCAGCATTGCTGTTGAGCCGCGCTGTCTATGCCAGCGAAGACCTCTTTGAAGAGCGGCTGCCCATTCACTGGATGTGGTGGCCTGCCATTGGAGGCGTCGTGGTAGGCATCGGCGGGCTCATCTTTCCCCGCGCGCTCGGCACCGGATACGACGTCATCGCCTCGCTTATCGGCGGCAACACTACATGGCAGCTCATCGCAGGAGTGCTCATCATCAAGAGCATCATCTGGGCCTTCTCGCTTGGTTCAGGGACATCGGGCGGCATCCTCGCGCCGCTGCTTATGATTGGCGGGGCACTTGGCGCCCTTGTCGGTTTCGGCCTGCCGGTCGTGCAGACGGGAGCATGGCCGCTGGTTGGCATGACTGCAATCCTCTCTGGCGCGATTGGTTGCCCGCTTACCGCCGCAGTTCTCAGTATGGAACTGACTCATAACTACGCTCTGATACTGCCGCTCCTCGCTGCCTCTGTAGCTGCTCATGCCTTCACCGTGCTTTTCCAGAAGCGCTCAATCCTCACTGAGCGCCTCAGCCGGCGAGGCTATCATCTCAGCCGCGAATATGGCGTCGATCCACTCGAAACGGTCACGGTAGCCGAAGTTATGCGGACAGGCGATGAAGCCTCTTCGAGTGCTGAACCGGTCTTTGCCTATCCTGGCGAGACGCTGCGCATGGTAGCCGAGCGCATGGCCTCGGCGCATGTCACGGAAATGCCGGTCGTGGATGCAGCCACGGGAAAGGCGTTGGCCGTAATTGGGCTCGAAGACATGCTGCATGCCCGCGCGCGCTCGTATATCCGCGAAAACAGACTGGAGCGCGTGCGTCGGTTGCCCGCGCTGTTTGCGCGATCGCGGACGAAAGAGGCCGAAGGGGATTACGAGTCGGTCTCTTAGATTGTGACGCCGAACAACTCGCTCATCTCGGCGTAGAGAAAGCCCTGTCCTGGCCGATAGGGCTGCACCCACTTACCGTCAATGACATACTGCGGAATCGCGCGCTTACCTACATGTCGAATTACGTCCTCGGCTGCGCCGGGAGTTGTTTCGATATCGATCTCGGTGTAAGGGAGGTTGTGCTTGTCGAGAAAGCGCTTGGCTTCGCGGCAATCGCGGCACCACGCCGCGGTGTAGAGCAGGATCGGCATGCGAAACATCATACCGAGTCGCACATACGTTTGGCAGCTTTCCAATTACCATGGCACTGATGACTGCTGACGAACTGAAGAAGCTGCTGCGGCTTGAGCCGCATCCTTGCGAGGGTGGATGGTTTATCCAGACCTGGCGGGCGGAAGAGGCGATTCCCAAATCCGCTCTGCCTGTGCGCTATCCTGCGGATCGCGCCGCAGGGACTGCGATTTACTATCTGCTTGAACCGCATACGTTTTCCGAATTGCATCGACTTGCTTCAGACGAGATCTTTCACTTCTACCTGGGCGATCCAGTGGAGATGCTGCAGCTCTGGCCGGATGGGAGCGTGAGAACCGTCACTCTTGGTCAGGACATTGGCGCGGGCATGCATGTGCAGTTGCATGTGCCGAAGCATGTCTGGCAGGGCTCGCGGCTGCTCTCCGGAGGCAGGTTTGCTTTGCTTGGATGCACGGTGAGTCCTGGTTTCGATTATGCCGATTACGAATCGGGAAAGAGGGAAGTGCTGCTGGAGCAATATCCGCAGGCGGCAGCAGGGATTCGCGCTTTGACGCATGATTAGCGCTCTTGCTGTGACGACTCGCGGCGCGCGCGGAAAAAATCCCTGAGAATTTCGCTGCATTTTTCTGTCAAAATACCGGAGTTAACGGCCATTTTGTGGTTCAGTTTGGGATGATTCAGCACCTCCAGCACTGATCCACCCGCTCCGGCTTTGGGATCGGCTGCGCCGTAGACAAGCCGGGCCAGCCGGGCGTGGATCATTGCTCCGGCGCACATCGCGCAGGGCTCCAGCGTGACATACAACTCGCAGTCGAGCAGGCGGTAGTTGCCAAGGGCGTAGGCGGCGCGGCGCAAGGCCACGATCTCGGCATGGGCGGTCGGGTCCACATCGCGCAGGACGCGGTTCTGGCCGCGCGCGATGATCTCGTCTTGCCTGACGATAACGGCGCCAATCGGCACCTCGCCTGCAGCCGCTGCAAGACGCGCCTCTTCGAGCGCCGCCTGCATGAATATTTCATCCTGCATGCCGACTATGCTAACCCACCCCTACCCCCCCAGGGTGGCTAAGTCTTTGAAAACACAGCTCTCCCGTTCGATTGCGCGGTAAATTATTGAAATTCCATGGCTTATTTGTAAACTTCTGCCTCAGAAGGGGTCAAGGCCCGCATTCAAATCGGGCCTTCATGTGATTTCTCTCTATTTCCATTTTATCGAATCGGGCGAAATTGTACGCCAAATTAGCGCAAAATTTTATGGTTTAGAATCAATCACTTATAGAGTGATATTTCAGCAAGGGCTTGACAAGTTGCAAGCCGTGCGCAGGGCCGCGTAGTGTTCCGTTGCGATGGGGTCTTTCGTTAAAATAGAAGAGAAATGCCTTTTCCCATCAAAGTGTGCGTCGTCTGTTCAGAGGAGTTCGAGTTGAAGCCGGATAAGCCCGGTTTTGCGAACCGCTGCCCGGCGTGCAGCACTCCGGAATCAACCGAACCTGTCAGCGGGCCCGGCATCGATGGCGGTAATCGCGAAGTAAACGAGGCCAGACGGAAAGCGATCCGCGACCTTCTTTACCGTAAAGACAGCTGAAGGACTTCTGGCCTCGAGGTGAGCCAGTTTGAAACAGTCAATCTTCAGGAGCTAAAGAAGGTGCTGAAAAGTGCCATGGTGTGGATAAAATCGTCGCTCGGCGGCTAAAGCCGCGCTCTTTCTGCGGCACTTACGGCACGGCTGAAGCCGCGCCCCTTCAAAATAGCTCCTTTTTCAGTATCCTCTAAACCCCCTGCTCATCCATTGCCACTTACGGCACCCTTCGGCTTCGCTCAGGGCAGGCTCATGAAGCCGTGCCCCTTCAACGCAAACCCAAACTTGTCTGAAGCGCATCCCGCTGCTTCAAAAGAGTACGGAGGGCAGCCACGCGCCGGCGGGATCGTTATAGAGTCCAATGCTCATCAACGTCATTGGCTGGACAACGCGCAGGCCGTTCGCGAGGCACCAGCGCAGCAGAACGCTGTTCCGCGAAGGCACGAGAATTCCCGGCCCGGCAAAGGATTCCGCCGAAGCGATGAGCGCTTGCATATCCACGTTTGTCTCCGCCGTGGAATGGCCGAAAAACGCGAGGTGCGTGGTGTATCCAGTGATGCGGCCTCCGCGCTCTGCCACACGCGCAGTGCCTTGCTCGATTGCCTGCGCCAGCTCGACACCTCGATCGAATCCATGAACCCGCCGTGACAGTGCATTGCAGGCGTCCTCATCGGCTGGTTTGGCCGGTCGCACCTCGCAGCCGGGAATGCTCCGTTCGCGCGTTCGTCCCTGCATGCAGGAAAGCGGCTCGCGGATGTCAAAGCCGAGAGAGACGTAGAGTGAGAGCGAGCGATTGTGAAAGGCCGCCTGCACCAGCCGGATGCCGGCCGCGCCGCGCTCGTTCGCGCGATCCATTATGGCCTGCATGAGTTTACGGCCGATCCCAAGGTTTTGCGCGCCGGGGTCGATGGTGATCGGGCCGACTCCTCGAATCACGGAGCGCTCATCAAGGCAATTGCTGCCCATAATCCGGCCATCGTTTTCCGCCACCACGCAATAGAAGTCGGGGCGCGAAAACATCATCGAAAGCAAGCCGGTAGCGGCCTCCGGTCCGGGAAGATCGCAGGGAAAACCGTGAGCTGCGTTGATCGTGGAAAAGGCGTCGTAGCAAATCTGCCCGCAGACGGCGCTGTCTTCCGGTTTGGCGTTCCGAACCACTGTGTCAGGCCGCGTTTTCGGTGACATGCTCTGCATCCGCCTTTTGATTTTCCGGAAAGAAGTATACTAGCTGCCCAATCCCGCAATCTGCTCTGGTGTGCGCGCCATCGGAGACAAAGAAGAAATCCGGACTTAGCGGGGGATTACCTTGTCAAATCCGAGTGTCCCGCTGGAATCATTTCGTCAGCTACAGTTCCCGACCCGGACTCGATCACGGATTTTCTGGAGACCCAGGACGGTATCACCGTACCCGACTTTAAAGTGATCAATGCCAAGCAAAAGTAGGTCAAGGCCGGCGCGAGTTATCCAGTCGAGTCGCCATAAGGTGTGAATTCGCTTGCGCAATGCGCGGCGGCATCGGCCTAGCTCGCCTTCAGCAACATGAGAGTGACGTCATCGTGTTGCGGGGCGTCACCGACAAAGCGATCGAGATCCTGCATGACCATTTTCAACAATGCCGACGGCGTCGCCGCAACGTTGGTGTGCAGCACTGCTATCAGACGCGTTTCCCCGTATTCTTCGGTGCGGTTGTTTTCCGCTTCAGTGACGCCATCGGTGAAGATGACGAGCCAATCGCCAGGTTGCAACGTAACTGTTGCCGATTTGTAAGGAGCATCCTTCAGGATTCCAAGCGGAATACCACCTGCCTGCAAACGCTCAATCGTTCCCGTCTGCCGGCGCAGGATTGGAGGGTTGTGTCCGGCGTTGACATAGATCAGGCGGCGAGATGCAGGATCGTACTCGGCGATGAACGTGGTGGTGAACCGGCGGCCATTCTGGCTGTTGCTGCATGCGTAGTTGTTCATGCGGCAGACCAGTTCGGTCAAGGAGCTCGCGGTGCCTGCGAGCGTCTTCAGGCTGGCCTGGAAGGTCGCCATTAACATGGCCGCGGGCACGCTCTTGCCGGCTACATCAGCGATAGCGATCAGGAACGGGCCGTCGGGCGAACCTGAAGATGGACGAGAGAAGACATCATAGTAATCTCCGGCTACGGTATTGGCGGGGCGAGTGGCAAATGCGATTTCCAGTCCCGGCACCTGCGGGGGATTCGCAGGCAGCAGCCACTCCTGGATTTCCTTGGCAATCTGCAAGTCGCGCTTCATGACGACGCGGTCGGAAACTTCAAGGACCAGCAGCGCGAGCAGCAGCAGGCCGCCCCAGAAGGAACCGCCGAACCAGATGGCCTGGACATTGCCATTGCCACTCCGCCAGGTAGCCTCAACATTGGAAAAGAGGAAGAAGAGCGCAATCAGCAGCAGAATGCGGCGGGCTGGCGTCAGCTTCTCCACGACGGCCCAGAAAAACTGGGCAGCTATGTTGAAGAAATGTCTGCCCTGTCCGGTTCCAGGCGTCTGGGTGGCATCAATTTCGTGCGAGTAAAGCCGGTAGCTGGAACGGGCGTCGGCCCGGAATTGCTTCCAAAGCTGGTTGAGCGCTATGCCTTCGGTGATGCGCTGCCAGAATTTCTCTGTGCGTGTCATGAGGGGCCTGACTCGATCAGTGTATTTCTCGCGTGATGGCGGCGAGGGTCCCGCGTTTGGGGCGAGTGCGTGCGAGGCATGGCGGGATTATAGGTGAAACCGGAAGCAGAGAACGAAACCTCGAAATGCCATTGTCTTGAGACGGAAGACGCCTGATCGCAAGGATAAATCATCCCTCGCGTGGCGAAAGCTGTCTCACACGGGCTGCTGCTGGGTCATGCAGTGGAGCGCGCCGAGACCCCAGATGAGGTCGCCACAGTGGATGCCGATGACTTCGCGCGTGGGGAAGAGGTCGGCTAGGATACTGAGGGCTACGCGGTCGTTCGCGTCGTTGACGGTTGGGACGAGGACAAGATTGTTGGCGATGTAGAAATTGCCGTAGCTTGCCGGGAGGCGCTGGCCTTCGAATACGACGGGCGAGGGCATAGGCAGCTCGACGATGTTGAAGGGCTCGCCCTTCAGGTTGCGGGCGGACTTCAGGCGGTCGAGATTTTCGGCGAGCGGGAAGTGGTTGTCGTCTTCGCGGTTGGGTTCAGTGACGGTGACGATGGTGTTCTCGCTGACGAAGCGGGTGATGTCGTCGACGTGGCCGTGGGTGTCGTCACCGGCGATGCCTCGGTTCATCCAGAGGACCTGGTCGATTCCGAGATAGTCGTGGAAGACTTTTTCCAACTGCCCGCGGCTGATGCCGGGGTTGCGCTGCTGGACGGTGCTGAGGAGGCACTCTTCGGTGGTGATAAGGGTGCCTGCACCGTTTACGTCAATAGAGCCGCCTTCGAGGACTACGCGGCGGTCGGCGCCACTTTCTAGGGGAATGTGGGGCTGCCATTGTCGCAGGCGGAGTTCTTTGGCGACGTGGTCGGGGACTTGATCATCGAGTTGCCAGTTGTCGTATTTGGCCCAGGCGTTGAATTGCCAGTTGGTGATGGCGATGGAGTTGTCGTTCTTGACGAAGATGGGGCCGGAGTCGCGCATCCAGACGCGGTCGGTGGGCCACTGGTGGAAGTAGACGCGTGAGATCTTTGCGCCGGAGCGCTTCAGGATTCCGTCGGCGCGTTTGGCGGCGGCTGCGTCGTTGACGAGGATGTGCACGTCCTCGACGCGGGAGAGATGACGGACGATGTCGGCGTATACCCAGGGGATGGCCGCGAATTTTCCCGGCCAGTCGGTGGCGTTGTGGGGCCAGGCGATCCAGGTGGCGGCGTGCGGGTGCCACTCGGCGGGCATGCGGTAGTTGTGTTCTCTCGGAGTGTCTTGCATTGGTCTTTTCCTCTGCTTACTGTCCGGCCAGTTCGCTTTGTTGCTTTCCCACCCTTTCGCAAATTACGCGAAAGGATGGGGCACCCGTTTTTCGTGCTGTTGCTTAGAAACTGCAGGTTCTTCGACTACGCGCCTCCGGCGCTTCGCTCAGGATGACATTCAAAACAAAATCGCTCAGGATGACAATTCAAAACAAAGTTCGCGCGACAACCCTGGAGACTACTTCTCCAAGGTTGTTGCGTCGAGGAAGCGTTGCACGATGGGCTGGTAGGCATCGATGCGGCGGTCGCGCAGGAAGGGCCAGTTGCGGCGCACGTCTTCCATGGCGCGGATGTCCACTTCGCCGATCAGGATTTCTTCCTTGTCGTGCGATGCTTTCGCGATGATGCGGCCGAAGGGGTCGGCGATGAAGGAGCCGCCCCAGAATTCCAGGCCCGGGCCTTCGACGCGATTGCCGCGGATGTCGCCCTGTTCGTGTCCGACGCGATTGACGGCTCCTACGAAGACGCCGTTGGCGATGGCGTGGGCGCGCTGGATCGTTTGCCATGCTTCATACTGCGCGGTGCCGAACTCTTCCTTCTCTGCCGGGTGCCAGCCGATGGCTGTGGGGTAGAAGAGGACGTTTGCGCCCTGCAGTGCGGTGATGCGCGCGCCTTCGGGATACCACTGGTCCCAGCAGACGAGGGTGCCGATTTTGCCGACGGCGGTGTCGAAGGCCTTGAAGCCGAGATCGCCGGGCGTGAAGTAAAACTTCTCGTAGTAGAGCGGGTCGTCGGGGATGTGCATTTTGCGGTAGAGGCCGGCGAGCGAGCCGTCCTGCTGAATGACGGCGGCGGTGTTGTGGTAGAGACCCGCCGCGCGGCGTTCGAAAAGGGATGCAATGACGACGACCTTCTCTTCGCGGGCGACGGCGCTTAGGCGCTCGGTGCTGGGGCCGGGGATGGGCTCGGCGAGATCGAAGAGGGCGATGTCTTCGCGTTGGCAGAAGTACTGCGCGCGGAAGAGCTCGGGCAGGCAGACGACGTTGGCGCCTTCGCGGGCGGCTTCGCGGACGCGGTCGGCGGCCTTGTCGAGGTTCGCGTCGGGGTCGGGGCTGCAGGACATCTGCACGAGGCCGATTCGGTAGTTTGGGTTGGAGGGCATGGTTAGTTCTCTTTCTTTCCTTCAAACGAACAGCTATACAGCAGTTTGGTTAGAGCAGTTTCAAAAGGTCAAAGATTGAATATTCTGCTTCCCACCCTTCGCTCCGCTCAGGATGGGGCACCCGTTTTCGTGCTTCTGCTTAGATAAAGCAGGTCCTTCGACTCCGCGCTGCGCGCTCCGCTCAGGATGACAACTCTAGAGAAGCGCACAGAGAAAAGGCGCAGGCACCTTCGGCCCCGCGCCTCGATTTCTTCTTGCGGCTAATGCCGCGTACAACAAATTAGATACGCTTCGTAGTCAATTTTATTCAAAAATCAGAATTGCCGCTGCGATGACCGTGGTCCATAGGCCGCGCCTGTCTCCGATGGCGGATTGGGTGACGTTGGCGGTGCGAACGATCTTGTTCGAGATGCGGTAGATTTCCTTTTTCTCGTCCCAGCTCTTGTCGGGGTCGAAGTCGACGTCGAGGGTGGTGGCCAGCATTTCGGCGGCGAGCTCTTCGGCGTATTCGCCGGCCTGTTCTTCGGTCTCGCCGAAGCTGTGGTGCTCGCTGAGATAGCCGTACATATTGCGGTCGGAGGGGATGGCGACGCCAATGCTCGATGCTACGAGGCGGTGCGGTTCGCGCGTGGAGTTCTCAGCGACGACGGCAAAGACGACTTCGCCGGGGTAGAGATACTTCACTCCTTCTTTGCGCGGGATGAGTTTTGCCTGTGGCGGAAAGATGGACGACACCCGGACGAGGTTCTGGGCGGCGATTCCGGCGTCGCGGAGGGCCAGTTCGAAGGAGGTGAGGCGTTCTTTGTGCTTGCCTACTCCTTTGGTAAAGAACAGCCGCTTTGGGACCATGCTTTTTCCCAATTCTTGTTCCTCCGCTGAGAGCGTTGTGTATTGCGTTTTGATGCAGGAAAGATGATACGGCACATGGGAGGAATGTGCGATCACTGAATGAGATTTGTGGTCTCCCACCCTTCGCTACGCTCAGGATGGGGCACCCGAGGTTCTGTCGGGCGCAGGAGCTTGTCGCGGAGAGAGTCATCCGCAGAGTAAATACCCGAAGCAAAAAAAACAGAGCCGTAGTGCTCGTTTTGAGGCCACATTAGTGGGTGAGGTTCTCGATGGCCGATTCACCGCGCATCCCATACCTGCTCTGGCCGCTGGCGATTGTGCTTGCCTTCATGATCGCGTACACCGTCAACGTGATTGAGAGAAACTGGCGCGCGCCGAAACAGCGGCGGCTGGCGGACTGGCGCACGAAAGCAGGATGAAGCAGGAATTAGCGTATCCCACGCTTCGCCTTTCCACCCCAGCACGCGAAACCCGCGCGCGCCGGGGACCCCGGTTTGGCTCAGGATGGGGCACCAGGTCTGTAACAGCCGCTAATGGCCCATGGCTTCTTGCGGCGGCTTCTTCATCACTGGCGGCTTGCGCATGATGAAGGGCAGCGGTATCAGGCAGGCGATGATGACGCTCAGCACCCAGAAGGCGTTCATGTAGCTGAGCATGGAGGACTGCTGCAGGAGCATCTGGTAGGCGTGGCCGACGGCGGTCTGTGAGGCCTGGTCGGAGCTCTGGCCGAGCCGCATGAGGGACTGTTTGGTGTTGTCGATGAATTCGGAGTAGCGCTGGCTTCCGGCGACGATGTTGGCTCCGAGGGTGGATTGGTGTACCTGCTGCGTGCGCTGGAGGAATGTTGTCAGCATGGCGGTGCCAACGCTGCCGCCGAGGTTGCGGGCGAAGTTGGAGAAGCTGGAGATCTGGTTGTTCTTGTTGTAGGGGACGCCGACGTAGTTGAGCGTACTAATGGGAATGAAGACGAAGGCGAGTCCGCTGACCTGGAACATGCGCCAGAGCACGATGCTGCCGAAGCTCGTTTGGAGATCGAGGCGCGTGAGGTTATAGAGTCCAAGCGCGGTGATGGCGTAGCCGATGGAGACGAGCAGACGTGCGTCCATTTTGCCGATGAGGCGTCCTGCGATGGGCATCATGAGCATCATGAGGAAACCGGCGGGCGAGAGCGCCATGCCGGCGCGTTCGGCGGTGTAGCCCATGAGCACCTGGAGGAGCTGCGGAATGAGTACGGTCGAGCCGAAGAGGACCATTCCGAGAATGAACTGCAGGAAGATGGCTGTGCCGAAGTTTCGGTTTCGGAGCAGCTTGAGATCGACGACGGGGTCTTCGTGGTTCCACTCCCAGATCACGAAGGCGACGAGCGTGCACATGGCGAGGATGAAGAAGGTCGTGATCTTCGTGTCGCCGAACCAGTCTTTTTCCTGGCCTTTGTCGAGGACGAATTCCAGGCAGCCGACGCCGATGGTGATGAGGCCGAGGCCCATGGTGTCGACGCTACCGATTTTTTTGCGCTCCTCCTTGAGGTAGGGCGGATCTTCGACCATGCGGTGGCTCAAAAAGATGGAGAGCATCCCGATGGGGATGTTGATGAAGAAGATCCAGTGCCAGTTGAAGTTGTCGGTGATCCAGCCGCCGAGCGTGGGCCCGATGGCGGGGGCGACGACGACGGCCATTCCGTAGACGGCGAAGGCCTGACCGCGTTTGCTGACGGGGAAGGTGTCGGCGAGGATGGCCTGTTCGCTGGGAGCGAGACCGCCTCCGCCAGCGCCTTGCAGGACGCGGGCGAGGATGAGCATTGGCAGCGACTGGGCAATTCCGCAGAGGAACGAGCAGACAGTGAACATGACGACGCAGGTCATGTAGAAGCGCTTGCGGCCATAACGCGTGGCCAGCCAGCCTGAGATGGGCAGCACGACGGCACTCGACACCAGATAGCTGGTGAGGACCCAGGTGGCTTCTTCCTGACTGGCGCCGAGCGATCCGGCCATGTGGGGCAGGGCGACGTTGGCGATCGAGGTGTCGAGGACCTCCATGAATGTCGCGAGCGTGACCGTGAGCGCAACCAGCCAGGGGTTATGCTTCGGTTTCCAATTGTGATAGTCGATGTGGTCGGGCACGCCTTTACCGGTGCTTCATTTGGGGGTAAATGAATTTTCTCTTGTATTGGCTTTAGAGTAACAGCTACGGCTGTTCTAAGATGGCGGGTATGTATATTCATTGCTTTGCTTTTCGCTGGAAACCAGGTGTGACGGATGAGCAGATTGAACGCGCTGCGGCTGATATTCAGAGCCTGCAGGGGCAGATTCCCGGTCTGCTGGAGACGTATGTAGGACGGAATGAATCGCCGCGCGGGCAGGGGTACTCGTTTGGCGGGGCCATGAAGTTTGCGGACAAGGCCAGTTTCGAGGCCTATGGGCCGCATCCTGTTCATCAGAAATTGCTGGAGTGGCTGCTACCTCTGGTTGAGCCTTTGGAGTTGGATTTCGGGGCGTAGCCTGATTTCGTGGCGATCGATGCGAGAAGCAGGTCCTTCCCCTTCACTGCGTTCAGGGTCAGGATGACAGCACTTAGGTTAAAGTTTGTGGTTCCCACCCTTTTTCGTGCTGCTGCCTGGGAAAATCCCCAGGTTAGCTTCGCGAACCTGGGGCACCCGCTATGCTGGGGCACCCGCTATGCCTATCGTGCAACTGCTGAAGTAGGTGTCCGTTTCTGAACGATTCTGAGCGATTCTGGACAGCATCGCGTCGTTTGGTACACACGTCTTGGATGAAAAGTTGCGTGGATTGAGCAGCTTGGATGGCTCTGCCGGTTGGCAGAAGGCTTGCTGATAAATCGGCGGGGGAATGTGCCATGTCGTCGATGTTCGGCAATCTACGTTACGCTCTGCGGAAGCTGAAGAAATCTCCGGGGTTTACGGTTACAGCGCTGTTGACGCTGGCGCTGGGGATTGGCGCAAGCACGGCGATCTTTACGCTGTTCGATCAGGCGCTGCTGCAGAGTCTGCCGGTGAAGAATCCGAAGGAATTGGTGCTGCTGCGGTTTTCCGGTGATAACACCGGGCATGTAAGGGAGGAGGGTGGCGATCACGAGGGCGCGCATCCTTATTTTTCCTATCCCATGTATCGCGATTTGCGCGATAAGACTTCGGTTTTCGATGGTCTGATTGCGACTGGTGTCGGCAGTGCCGGTGTGAGCTGGCACAACAGCGCGGAGGCGGTTCCGGCGGAGATCGTCAGCGGAAATTATTTTGATGTGCTGGGTGTGCGGCCTGCGGTTGGTCGGCTGTTTGCGAGCAGCGATGAGACTGCTCCGGGAGCAAATCCGGTAGCGGTGTTGAGCTTCGACTACTGGAAGAGGCGTTTCGGCGAAGATCCGTCGATCGTGGGGCAGACGATTGCGCTCAATGGGACTCCGTTTACTGTGGTCGGCGTGGCTGCGCCGGGGTTTGAAAGCGTGGTGTGGGGAAACAGGCCGCGCGTTTTTATTCCGATGACGATGCAGAAGGCCATTGCGCCGGACATCGACCTCACGGACCGGCGTTGGATATGGCTCAAGATCATTGGCCGCCTGCCTGCGGGACGGTCGACAAAGCAGGCGGAGGCGGGGTTGAATCCTCTCTGGACTTCGCTGCGGGAAATGGAATTCAAGGATTTTCACGATCAGTCTGCGCGTGAACGGGAGAAATTTGTAACGACATCACACCTGAGTGTTGTCGACGCGTCGAAGGGCTTCTCGCCGATGCGCGAAGACGTGGAGATGCCGCTGAAGATCCTGATGGGCATGGTGCTGCTGGTGGTTGCGATGGCGGCGGTGAACATGGCGAGCCTGCTGCTGGTGCGTGCGGCGGGACGGGTGCGTGAGTTTTCGATGCGGTATGCGCTGGGGGCGAGCACACGTGACGTTTTGCTGCAATTGCTCACTGAAGGGCTGCTGCTTGGACTGGGCGGAGCGGGTCTGGGCATCCTGATCGCTCCGCAGATGGTGCGTGGGCTGATTGCGTGGCTTAGTGAGACGATGCCGGATACGCCTTTTTCGGCAAGCCTGAATGGGCACATTCTGGTCTTTGCGCTGGGAACAACGCTGCTGGTGAGCATTCTGTTCAGTCTTGCGCCGGCGTTGCAGTTCCTGAAGCCGAACCTTGTCGATTCGCTTAAGCAGCAGAGCGGCACGGGCACGACGGCGTCGCTCAAATTCCGCAGAAGCTGCGTGGCGCTGCAGATCGGCTTCAGCCTGCTGTTGCTGGTGGGCGCGGGTCTTTTCATGCGCACGATCCAGAATCTGCATGCGGTGAACCCCGGGTTTGCGACCGATCACCTGCTGAAGTTCGACCTGTCGCCGGAGATGGCGGGCTATCAGGGGGATTCGGTTGCAGCCGTCGAAGTGAGGGTGCTGGATGCGCTTTCTGCGCTGCCGGGGGTGCGGGGCGTGGCTGCGACCAATGATCCCGAATTGGCGGACGACAATGTGAACGGCAGCATGGACATTGCCGGGTACACGCCGAAGCCGGACGAAGAAATGGACGCGGAAGTGCCGTGGGTGAGCCAGGATTATTTTTCGGTGATGGGCATTCCGCTGGTGGCGGGGCGCGGTTTCAGCAAGGCCGATGTGGCGGGAGCGCAGAAAGTGGCTGTGGTGAATGAGATGTTTGCCCGCAAATACTTTGGCTCGGCGATCAATGCGCTGGGACACCACGTGAGCCGCAGCCATCGTCCGGTAACGGACACGGTCATTGTAGGTGTTGTGCGGAATGCGAAGCATACGACGGTGCGCGATGAGATTATGCCGACGGTCTACCGGCCTTTTGTGCAGGGCGAGACGCCTACGTATCTCAGCTTTTATGTGCGGACATGGCGGACGCCCGAAGCTGCTTCGAACGAGATTCGGGCCGCTGTGCAGCGTATCGATGGGAAGCTGATCGTCGATGACCTGCGCACAATGCAGGACGAGATCAACGATACGATCAACCCGGAGCGAATGATTGCCATGCTGGCTTCTGTCTTTGGCGCACTGTCTGCGCTGCTGGCGGGGATTGGGCTGTATGGCGTGCTGGCTTATTCGACGGCGCAGCGGACGCGCGAGATTGGCATCCGCATGGCGCTGGGGGCGCAGCGGTTCACGGTCGCCAAGTTGATTCTGCGCGAGGTGCTGGTGCTGGCTGCCGGGACGATTCTGGTGACGCTGCCGCTGGCGTTTCTGTTGAGCCGCACGCTGCGCGGGCAACTCTTTGGGGTCTCGCCTGCCGATCCGCTGGTATATGCCGGAGGTGTTCTTATGATCGGCATTGTAGCTTCGCTGGCGGCGCTGTTGCCGGCGCGGCGGGCTGCGTCGGTTGAGCCGATGCAGGCGCTGCGGACGGAATAGGGGAGTTTCATGAGTTAGCGTTCGTGCTTTCCCACCCATTCGGCAACACAAGCCGAAAGGATGGGGCACCCAATTTCCTGCGATGAAACTGAGAAAAACCCAGGTTCGCTACGAACCCTGGTCATCGGATCTGTGCACGAAATAGGAGACTTGTGACGACAACCTGGAACGATCTTCGTTATGCATTTCGGCAGTTGAGGAAGTCTCCGGGCTTTGCGCTGACGGCGGTGCTGACGCTGGCGCTCGGGATCGGCGTGAATGCAGCTGTCTTTACGGTGTTTAGCAAGGTGCTGCTGCACACCATGCCGATCGAGAAGCCGGGCGAGCTGGTGATGCTGGAAGCTCATTCACAATACGATACGGGGGCTCTGAGCACAGAGGGCGGCGACGAGCATCTTTACTTTTCTTATCCAGCCTACAAATACCTGCGCGACAACGATCATGTTCTCGACGGGCTGTCGGCGGCTATGCTTGGCTCGGCGAATCTGGTTGGCCCGCAGGAAGCAGACCGCGTCAATATGCAGCTGGTGACCGGGAACTATTTCAATGTGATGGGATTGCGGCCCTTGATGGGGCGGCTGTTGACGCCATCGGATGATGTCGATCATGCGGGAAATCCGGTGGCCGTGTTGAACGAAAACTACTGGAAGAGCAAGCTGGGCAGCGATCCGGGAATTCTGAACCAGGCGCTGAAGATCAACGGAATTGCTTTTACTGTCGTGGGCGTGGTTCGGCACAGCGGGCTTCTCGATTCAGCCGATCCGGCGGTGTATATTCCGATGTCGCTTGAGCACTCGGTGATGCCAGGGAGCGCAGACCGCCTTGGCGATGCTCTGTATCGCTGGGTGGTTTTGGTTGGACGTTTGCCGCAGGGAATGTCGCGTGCTCATGCGGAGACAGAGCTGAATATGCTGTGGTGGAACTGGCGGAGAGACGTAGCGAAAGAAAGTCACGACATTGGAGACAAAAACGGCTGGCTGAAGACGCATCTTTCCGTGCGCAGCGGAGCGCGCGGCGTGCCGGTGCTGGAGGAAATGCTGGGCGAGCCGCTGAAGCTGCTGGAAGCCATGGCGCTGGCGGTGCTGCTGATCGCGTGTGTGAACGTAGCGAACCTGTTGCTGGTGAAGGCGGCAAGGAAGCATGTGGAACTGGCGGTCCGCAGTGCACTCGGAGCCAGCCGCAGGCGCATTTTTCAGCAGGTGATTGCGGAAGGGTTGTTGCTCGGGCTGATTGGGACCGTGGCTGGACTGGTTCTTGGCTGGCTCAGTTTCAAGGTGGTGGTCCATTCCTTTCCGGCAGCGAGTTATCTGCGCGAAAGACTCGATACGCCGATGGACTGGAAGGTGCTCGCTTTCTGCATTGGCGCCGGTGTGGCGACTAGCCTGCTTTTCAGTGTCGCTCCCGCTCTGCTCAGCATGCATGTGAACCTGATGCGCGCGCTGCACGGGCAGTCGGGCTCGGTGACGAGCGGCGGAAGCTCGCTGCGGAATCTGTTTGTTGCCGCCGAGACTGCGTTGAGCCTCGTGCTGCTGATGGGAGCTTCTGTACTGGGATGGAACCTTTATCAGTTACGGCATGTCGATCCGGGGTTTACGTCCAGCCATGTGCTTACTTTCAGAGTGAATGCGTCTTCGCTTGGCAAGAATGACCTGCAGGTGAAGGAGGAGTACGAAACCATCCGCAACGAAGTCCTGCGCCAACCGGGAGTCCATAGCGTTGCATATGGAATGAACGGGCTGCTGACCGGGAATGAGTCGAGCAGGAACATCACTCTTCAGGGCTATACGGACACGGGACATGAGCCGGGAGTCGATCTGGATGAAGTCAGTCCGGGATTTTTCTCGACGATGCAGGTGCCGCTGCTGGCAGGGCGCGAATTCGATGCTCGCGATCGTCTGACTGCACCGAAGACAGCCATCGTTGATGAAACATTTGTGAAGCACTATTTCAAAGGCGATGCGCGGAAGGCTCTGGGCGCACAGCTTGGTTTTGGCGGCGGCGACAGTGTGAAGACCGATATACAAATTGTCGGCGTCATTCCGGCAATCCGAGCTATCGGGTTGGAGGATTCCTCCAGGCTGCCGTTCATCTATCTTCCTTACGAGCAGTCCCTCAGAGCCGATGGGAAGTCGAGCGGATCACATCCTGCGAGCTTTTACGTGCGTACCAGCGGAGATCCCACAGTGCTGGCGGGGACGTTGCACTCCATGCTGCGCCGGCTGGATCGAGATTTGCCGATGCCGGACTTCGAAAGTATGCAGGAACTGATGGATCAATCGGTTTTTGAGACTACGCTGACAGCGTTGCTTGCGTCGGTGATGGGCGGACTGGCGCTGACGCTCGCGGCCATCGGGCTTTATGGTGTGCTGGCCTTTGCCGTGGCGCAGCGGACGCGCGAAATCGGAATACGTATGGCGCTGGGGGCGGACAAAGGAAGTATCTCGAAGGTGGTTCTTCGACAGGTCGGTGTGCTGGTTGCCGGAGGGTTCGTGGCGGGGCTTGGGCTTGCGTTGGTGGCCTTCAGGATATTGCGGAGTAAGGATGTGAACCTGTTCGGGGCGCCGGTCTGGCTGTATTGCGGTGCCGGGTTCAGCCTGATTCTGGTGATGCTGGCGGCGAGTTACCTGCCGGCACGGCGAGCTTCGCGTGTTGATCCGATGAGGGCGCTGAGGGCAGAGTGAGTCTTCTGGGTGGCCGGGGCCATCTACAATAATGAGATGGCAGATCAACTGTATTTAAGCCTGTGGTATCCCAATTTTCGCCTGACCTCACTTGGGCCGGCCTTGCTGGGGGTCATGCGCCAGTTCACGATTGTTGGCGGCTCCGGCTTTGTGAGGGCTGCCAACGCCTATCCTATTTCGTGGAATGAGGCTCCTGCGTATCAGCGCGTCTATGACGAGGACGAAACGGAAGCGGCTGCTCCGGAACAGGCTGTGCCGACGGCGCTGGAACTGCTGCATGATGACTTTGCTTACGAGTTTGAGCTGACCTGGGAGCTGTGGACGCAGGAGCAGGCCGGCGATCTGGATCCGATCTGGCGCAAAGAGCCGCGCGTGGTGCGCATCATAGGATATGGGCCTGAGTTCGACGAAGCGTCCTATGAGCAGAATGGGCAGATTCGCGTCGATTTCGGGACAGATACGCCGTTTCTGCAGGAAGGCGTGGATCTCGACGCCGAGGCGGCGAAGCACGTCAAACAAAATGTGCAGATGCTGGTGGATTTCACGAATGGCGTGCAGCAGCACTGCGGCATCTCGTCGCGGTTGCTGTGGTCGGAGTCGGGCGAAAGCCTGGCGCAGAAGCTGATTGCGCGCCTGCAGCAGGTGAACTAGATGCAGCGAGTCGGCGCTTCGCCAGCTTATTATCCCGCTGACTTGCTGAGATAATCACCATAATGCGAATTACGATAAAAAGGCTGCGACTGCTGATTATCGCATTGTCGTGCCTGCTGATTGCGGTGCTCGCCGGCTTTGTGCTGTATGCGCGCCACCGCATCCGGCATATCGGCAAGGACCTGCCGGGGCGGTTGGGGGTGAATATCCAGCAGACTGCCAATGGCTTTACTTATTCGCAGTCGGAAAAAGGGCACACGATCTTCACCATTCATGCCTCGAAGCTCGTGCAGTTCAAAGACAATGGGCATGCGATTCTGCATGATGTCGCGATTACATTATATGGACCTCCGGGGACGAACCGCGAAGACCGCGTGTACGGAAGCGACTTTGATTACGACCAGAACAACGGCATAGCCTCAGCCCAGGGCGAGGTGCAGATTGATTTGCAGTCGCCGGAGAAAGCCGGCGGCCAGCCAGCGGGCGACGAGGAACAGGCGGAGAAAGACACAATTCATGTAAAAGCGAGAGGCCTTGTTTTCAACCAGAAGACAGGAATTGCGACAACGAACCAGCCGGTTGAGTTCCAGCTGCAGGACGCTGCCGGGAAAGCAGTGGGGGCCAGCTTCGATTCGAAGCAGGGTGTTCTGATTCTGGATAAGCAATTTGAGATGACCACCAGCAGCAATGGGGAGCCGGCCACAGTGCGCGCCAGCCACGCGCAATTACTGCGCGACACACGGCAGGCGTTTCTGCTGCATGCTGAGAGTGAGTTCCGCAACGAGCGCAGCACTGCGGAGCAGGCGATTGTTTATCTCCGTCAGGACGGATCGGCGGAACGCATCGATGCCAGGGGCAATGTGCATACGGTGCTCGACGACGGGTCTCAGACCACGTCACAGACGGCGAACGTTGACCTGGATGAAAAGAGCCATCCGGTGCAGGCCGTGATGGGCGGCGGCGTGAACTTCGTCGCAAAAAACGATGCGCAAGTCATGCATGGCAATGCGGTCGAAAGCACGCTCAGCTTTGGGCCGGACGGCGTGCTTCATCACGCGCAGTTCCGCGACGCGGTCAGTTTTGTCGATCAACAATTGAAGCTCGACGACGATCCTCATGGCTCTGCGACCCGCCAGGTGGATGCGTCGAAGCTTGATATTGACTTTACGACAGGGCCGGATAAAAAGGCTGTCGCGCAAAAGGCTCTGGCCACGGGGAGCGCGGTGGCGACGCTGCGTACGATCCCATCCAAGGGACCGGAGCAGAGCACGACGATCAGTGGAGATCAGTTGCTGGCGACGCTGGGGGACGGTCGCGCGCTCCGGCAACTGGACGGGGCCGGCCACACCAGGATTGTCGATCTGGCGCAGGATGGGTCTACGAATGTGAGCACGGGTGACATGCTGCGCATCAGCTTTGTTCCGCGGAACTCAACACCCGCTGCAGGCGTGTCGCGGCAAAAATCATCCTCGATGCCGGCGGCTCAGATTGACACTGCTGTGCAGGAGGGGAATGTTTCGCTGACGGAGACGCCGGCAAAGAACGCAAAGGCGGCGAATGGCAATGCGCAGTCTCCTCTGCATGCAACGGCGAAGCGCGCGGAATATCATGCGGCCGATCAGCTGGTGCAGCTTACGGGGAATCCGAGAGTCAACAACGGCACGATGGATCTCACGGCGCAGACCATCGACTATCACCGTGACAGCGGAGACGCCACAGCAAAGGGAGATGTAAAGGCGACGTATCTTCGCGGACAGCAAAGCTCCGCAGGCGGATCGATGTTTGGCGGTCAGGGGCCGGTCCACATTGTTGCCGAAGAAGCGGACCTGCAGCATGCGAGCGGCGACAGTATCTTTCGCGGACAGGCGCGCATGTGGCAGGATGCGAATTCTGTTTCCGCTCCGGTCATCGAGCTTTCGCGCACACAGCAGACGCTCAAGGCGCATGACGATGTTGAACGCAAGTCGCTGGCCGTTGATACGACGATTGCCGCAGCGCTGGGACCCAAGCGGCAGCCGAGCATGATTCGAGTCAAGAGCAACATGCTGGTCTATTCGGATAAAGGCAGGCGAGGCGATTTCAGCGGAGATGTGGTTGCGGTTGCACCGGACGGCACGATTCGCTCCGATCAGGCAGATTTTTTTCTTCGTCCCGTGGCGCAGCAAAAACCGCAACATCAGGCAGGCGCTTCCGCGCATCCGGGAGATTCTTCGCAGATCGACAAGATCGTTGCCAGGGGCAATGTTGTGCTCACCCAGCCGGGCAGAAAAGGCGAAGGGCAACAGCTGGTTTATACGTCGGCTGACGGGCGTTATGTACTGACGGGAACCGCGGCAAATCCACCACATATCTCGGATGCGGCGCATGGTACGACCACTGGCGCAGCGTTGATTTTCAACGACCAGGATGATAGCGTCGAGGTGAGTGGGGGGCAGTCCGCCGCAGTCACAAAGACGCGCGCTCCGAGATAATGCAAAAGCTTTCGACCGACGAGATCGGGAAGTCATATAAAGGCCGGCAAGTCGTACGGGGCGTTAGCCTCGAAATTTCGCAGGGCGAGGTTGTAGGGCTGCTTGGCCCGAACGGCGCGGGCAAAACCACCAGTTTTTACATGATCGTCGGCCTGGTGTCGCCGGATTCCGGGCATATTCTTGCTGATGGCGCGGACATTACGCGCGTCCCCATGTATCTGCGGGCGCGGCAATACGGCATCAGCTATCTGCCTCAGGAGCCGTCGGTCTTCCGTAAGCTGACGGTGGAAGAGAACATTCTGGCTGTGCTTGAGGTGCAGTCGCTTTCTTCAGAAGCGCGGCGCGCGCGCACGGAAAAGCTGATCGATCAACTGAATCTCGGGCATGTTCGCAAGACACGAGGCTACGCGCTTTCCGGCGGTGAAAGGCGGCGCGTGGAGATTGCCCGCTCTCTTTGTATCCAGCCATCTTTCATTCTTCTCGACGAACCCTTTTCGGGAATCGATCCCATTGCGGTACTCGACCTCCAGGAAATCATTTACGACCTTAAAGCGAGCGGCATCGGCGTGTTAATTACAGATCATAACGTTCGCGAGACGCTGTCGGTTACCGACCGCGCTTACATCATCAATGAAGGGCGTATCTTCCGGGCGGGGACGCCGGAACAGCTGGGCAGCGATCCTGAGGTCCGGCGGGTGTATCTGGGTGAAGGCTTCTCGCTGAACTGAGTCAGCCGTTACTGTCAGGTCAGGCTGGTGGCTTTTCGGCGGACGCCAGGGGCTGTCGGAGTGTGTTTGGATGCGTGTAGACTAAGGGCGAACGCGCCCTGATTTTTATTCAGGGATTCTTAAGCAGGCAGAATGGCACTACTTCAACCAAAGCTCAGTTTGAAGGTTTCTCAGCGGCAGATACTTACACCCGGCCTGATGCAGATGGTCAGCGTGCTGGCGCTGAACAAGCTTGAGTTGAAGGAGATGATTCAATCGGAGATCGCCGAGAATCCTATTCTGGAAGAGCTTGAGGAAAATGTGCCCCTGCTGGACGACGTCGCCAGCCAGGAGGAGATGCACGACCGTCCGGTGGAAGCGCAGCAGGCTGAAGCTGCGCGGGAGAAAGCCGATCCCTTCGACGAGATTGATTTCGGCTCCTATTTTCAGGATTATCTCGATCCCGGTTTTCGCACGCCGAACAGCTTTGAAATCACGGAAAAGCCTTCGATTGAGAATTTTCTTTCCCAACCCAGCACGCTTACCGATCATCTTTTCTGGCAGCTGGGCTCCTTGAACGTGACCCCGGCGGTTCGCGACGCTGCGGAATATATTATCGGGAACCTCAATGAAGACGGATATTTGACGGCCACGGACGATGAGTTGCTTGAAGGGTATCTGAGAGAGCAACTGGTGCCTGAACCGGATGGCGGACACACTGCCCGGGATGCGGGAATTATCCGGATAGCAGAGATTCCGCCCGCGATGGCAGAGCGCGCCAGAGGACATCTGACAGCGGCGCTCAAGCTGGTGCAGCAGCTTGATCCTGTCGGTGTGGCAACCAGGGATCTTCGCGAATGTCTGCTCGTGCAAATCAGTGCACAACAGCGTGAATTCGAGCTGATTTATGAGCGCCAGAAGCGCCCTGTGCCTGCCAATAGCGCAGGCGATGCGGATGTGGCGGAATCGCTGCCGGGCGATGAGCCTGCGCCCGAATCGCCGGGTACGCATGCCAATGGCTTTGCGAACGGAACGAATGGCTCAGCGCGAGTGAGCGTCTTTGAAACCGCGCGGTGCATTGTCGATAAACATCTGCCTCTGCTGCAAAGGCGCGATCTGCGCGAGCTTTCGAAGGCGCTGGGGCGGTCACAGGAAGAGGCGCAGCTCGCTGTCGATTTTATTCGCACGCTCGACCCACGGCCGGGCCAGCGTTATAACCGTGCGGACGCGAGGCTGATTGAGCCCGATGTGGCGTTTGTGAAGCGCGGCGATGAGTATGTTGTGGTGATGAATGAAGAAGATTTGCCGACCCTGCGCCTCAACCAGGGCTACCGCAGGATGATTACGCAGGACGGCACCGAAAAAGAGGTCAAGGACTACGTAAAAGAACGTTACCGCTCGGCGATTCAGCTGATGCGCAATATTGAGCAGCGAAAAAATACCATCCTGCGGACATGCGAAGCGATCATCCGGCGGCAGGTCGACTTCATGGAAAAGGGCGTCGATGCAATGAAGCCGATGATGATCAAGGAAGTCGCGGAAGAAATTGGCGTGCATCCTTCCACGGTGAGCCGGGCGGTATCGAATAAATATGTGCACACGCCGCAAGGGGTGTACGAGCTGCGGTTCTTTTTCTCAGAGGGCGTCAACGGGCCGGAGGGATCGAGCACACCGTTGATGCTCCTTAAGCGCAAGGTGAAGAAGCTGATCGAAGACGAAGACCCGCGCAAGCCGCTTACGGATGATCTGATTGCGAATATGCTGCAGTCTCAGGGCATCGATGTAACCCGGCGAACCGTCGCGAAGTATCGAGAAGACATGCGGATACCGAGCACGCACCAGCGACGCGTTCGCGGTTGATGTACAATCACGGTCTTCGCCGGAGTTTTGGCGACGGACCTCTTTAAAAGAAGGGAGCTTTCACCATGCAGGTTGAGTACACAGGCAGGCAGGTGACCGTTACCCGCGCATTACGCACGATCGCTGAAGAGGCGCTAGAGCGCATCGCAAAAATCCTGGGTAAGACCACAGGCGCCCATATTGTTCTGACCGCAGAGAAATACAGGCAGATTGCGGAAGTGACAATCAAGACGCGCCGGCAGAACATTGTCGCAACATCGGAGTCCACCAATCTGGAGACAGCGCTGCGCGCTGCTCTGGAAAAGGCAGAGACGCAGGCGATCCGCTGCAGAAAGAAGCTTCACGCCAAGAAGCGTCAGCCCAAGGAAGAGAAGTTGACTGCCGAACCTTCCTTGGCTCGACCCAAGCGCGCGGCGAGCCGTCCGCCTGTATCGAAAGAAGCAGCGCCGGAAGCAAATGCCCCTGTGAAAAAAGCGAATGGCCATGCACGTCCGAAGCAGGTACTGCCGGTTACAGTCCATTCCTTCCCGGCGAAGGTCCCGATCCAGGAGCCGCATGTGGTTCGCTCGGCGGATTCCGTGGCGCTGCGGCCGATGACGCTGGAAGAAGCGGTGAAGGAAGCTGAATTCCGGGACCGCGAGGTCTTTGTCTTTCGCGACCACGAGGGAAATGTGAAGGTGCTGCACCGCAAGCGGGACGGAAAAATGGAGTTGATCGAGGCGCCTTAGCCATCGATGTTGACTCCAGGCATACGCCGAAATGCTAGGATGGGCGCATGCCCCCAAAAGCTGCGCCCAAGCCTCCGGGTAAGTTGACGAAGGCGAAGTCAACGGTCATCCATAACGCCGATGAAGCGCGATCGCTCATCATCATTACCGGACTGTCCGGGTCGGGCAAGCTTTCCGCTCTAAAGGCGTTTGAAGACCTGGGCTATTACGCAGTCGACAACATGCCGATTGAGCTGGTGCCGCGGTTTGCCGAGCTGATCGGCGAATCGACTACGATCACGCGCGCTGCGCTGGTGGTCGATGTGCGTGAAGGACAGGGGCTGGAACGATTTCCGGCGATTCTCAAGCAGATCCGGCAGACACTGGTCACGACCGTAATTTATCTTGAGGCGTCGAATGCTGCGCTGCTGCGGCGTTTTTCCGAGACGCGCCGGCCGCACCCTCTGGGCCGTGAAGGTCGGGTCGCCGGCGCTATCGAGTCGGAGCGCAAACTGCTCGATCCGATACGCAACGTGGCCGACATCATTATCGACACCTCTAATTTCAATGTGCATGAACTCCGCGAGCACGTGCAGAACAAATTTGCCAGCGGTGGCAGCGGGAAAGATCTGTTGATTTCATCTCTGAGTTTTGGCTATAAGAATGGCGTCCCGCTGGAAGCCGATCTTGTTTTTGACGTGCGCTTCCTGCCGAATCCGCACTTCGTGCCGGAGTTTCGTCCACTCACAGGCAAGCATCCGGAACTGGTCGCATACCTGCAGAAATTTCCTCAGACGCATGAATTCCTTGACCGGGTGACGAGTCTGCTGCTCTACCTGTTGCCGCATTACATCCATGAGGGCAAGAGCTACCTGACGATTGCCTTTGGCTGCACCGGAGGGCAGCACCGGTCGGTGATGATTGCAGAAGAAGTCAGCAAAAGGCTGGCAAAAGAGGGTTATCGCGTGAAGACAGCGCATCGCGATATGCCCCGTTAAGACGGTAAAATAACGAGATGGCAGATCGATGGCAGACTTGCAGGGAGACTAGATGAAGCGCATCCTGCGTCTGCTCTATTACATGCGCCGCTATTGGTGGCAGACGCTGGCGTCCGTGATTCTTATGGCTGCGGTCGGGTTGCTGGATGCATTTCGCGTCCTGCTGGTGCAGCCCATTTTTGACCATGTGCTGCATCCCGGCAGCGTGAGCCAGGAGATACCGCTCTACAAGATTCCAGGGACACAGTACCAGTTCACGCTGCAGCAGATTGTTCCACCCTTTATTCACAACGTATGGGCGGTGGTGGCTTTCGCGCTCGTTGTTTCGACTCTGCTGAAGAGCGTGTGCGACTATGCCGGCACGTATCTGGTGAACTACGCAGGGTTCGGCATGATCACCGATCTGCGCGACGACCTGTACGAAGCCGTGCTGCGGCGCTCGGTTTCGTTCTTTCAGAAGCATGCGACGGGCACGCTGCTTTCTACTCTGATCAACGATATTGAGCGCGTGCAATATGCCATGTCGTCGGTGTTGTCGGAGTTCCTGCAGCAGTTCTTTACGTTAATCTTCACAATTTGCGTTGTGATTCATTTCGGGGGCAAGCTGGCCTGGGCGCTGCTGATTTTTGTTCCTATCGTGATCGGGTCGATACGCCGCATTGGCCGCGATGTGCGCCAGACCACGCGCCGGGGGCAGGACAGGCTGGCTGAGATTCAGAACATTCTGCACGAGACGATTACCGGCAACCGCATCGTGAAGGCCTTCAACATGGAGTTCTGGGAGTTGCTGCGCTTCCGGGATGCGGCCAAAAGACTCTTCAAGGCAAATCTGCGCTCGGTGCGGGCGCAGGCGATCAGCTCACCCCTGATGGATTCGATTGGAGCGATTGCGATTGCGCTTCTGCTGCTGGTGGGACGCGGGCAGATCA
>Ga0335072_10001774_pt1 | contig 34342 bp, 26 predicted proteins | sample Lox_Sample_21_FD_206725 | JGI IMG/M metagenome (GOLD analysis project Ga0335072, IMG submission 206725) | Soil microbial communities from Loxahatchee National Wildlife Refuge, Florida, United States - Lox_Sample_2.1 | ecosystem: Environmental > Terrestrial > Soil > Wetlands | place: USA... | reverse complement strand
CGCTCCTACCTGGCTGGCGGAAAACATTGCGCCAGATCGCTGACCCTGTCGAACCTCACTCGCGGCATAGCGAAGGGGCGTGCGGATATGCGCATCGTCGTCACCGGCACGTCGGGCGCGGGCAAGACCACGATGGCGCGTGCCATCGCACGAAGCTTCGGCATTCCGCATATCGAACTGGACGCGATCAACTGGCAGGCCGGTTGGCATGACCTGATCCGCCACGATCCGCCGGAATTCTTCTGCCGGGTCCAGGCGGCAGTCCAGGCCGACGCCTGGGTGGTGGATGGCAACTACGAACGCGTGCGTGGCCTCGTGTGGAGCAGGGCAACACATGTGGTCTGGCTGGATTATTCGCGCCACGTGGTGATGCTGCGGGTGATCCGGCGCTCGCTGCTGCGCGTATTGCTCAAGACCGAGCTTTGGGCTGGCAATCGCGAGCAATGGCGAAATCTGTTGCGCCCGAGCCATCCGATCCGCTGGGCGTGGGCCACATGGGCGCAACGCCGTCGCGACACCGTGGAACGGCTGGCGCGGCCGGAGTATGCCGGCCTGGTGGTGCTGCGGCTGAAGCATCCAAGGCAGGCACGGGCGGTGATACGGTCGCTCAAGGAAATCGGAACCGCCGATGACCGCGCATGAACGCCAGATGTGCCGCCGCGAACCGGCTTTATGCCAGTGGTTCGCGCCACACTGACCAACCGGCCAATTGTCGTCTGGGATTTCTGCGCGCCACTGCGCCTCCGGTTCCGTTTGCGGCATCCGGCCAGCCTTGGTGCGGTTGATCCGCGAGCACTGGTGTGGAATCGGATGCCTCGCTTGCCATCTGCCGGATCGCGCCTCACTTTCCGGCCTGCCCTGGCCCCCTGAAAGGTCCCCGCCATGAGCGAATTCGTTTCCATCTGCGAGGTCGGCCCGCGCGACGGGCTGCAGATCGCCAAGACCCGCATGACCACCGACGACAAGGTTCGCTGGATCGCAGCGCTCGCCGCCGCCGGCATCCGCGAGATCGAGGTCGGCAGCTTCGTCCCCGCCCGCGTCATCCCGCAGCTCTCCGACACGCCGGAAATCGTCGCCCGCGTGCTGGATACCGTTCCGGGCCTGACAGTGCAGGCGCTGGCACCGAACCTGCGCGGCGTGCAGAACGCCTATAACGCCGGGGTGCACAGGATCAGCATCCCCGTCTCGGTCAGCGAGGGCCACAGCCGCGCCAATCTCAACCGCACGCCTGCCGAATCGGTCGAGATGATGCAGGGCGTCATGGACTGGGTGAAAGCGCAGCCGCGCAAGGTGCCTGTCGTCGCCGGGTGCTCCACCGCCTTCGGGTGCTCTATCGATGGCGTGGTGACCACGGCGCAGACCGTGGCGATGGCGAAGGGCCTGGCTGACGCCGGGGTGGACGAGATCATGCTCGCCGATACGGTCGGCTACGCGCATCCGGCGCAGATCAAGGAGGTGGTGCGCGCCACCCGCGAGGCGATCGGCCCCACGCTCTACGGCCTGCACCTGCACGACACCTGCGGCCTTGGCATCGCCAACGCTCTGGCCGGGCTGGAGGAGGGCATCCGCGCCTTCGATTCCTGCCTCGCCGGCCTGGGCGGCTGTCCCTATGCGCCGGGCGCCTCCGGTAACGTGGTGACCGAGGACCTGGTGTTCATGCTGGAGAGCATGGGTTTCCACACCGGCATCGACCTGACGAAACTGTTCGAAGCCCGCCGCCTGCTGCACGAGGGTCTGCCCGCCGAGCCGCTGCACGGCCAGTTGCCGAAGGCCGGCATCCCCCCCACTTTCCGCAAGGCTGCTTGAGACAAACCCTCTCCCGCGACGCGGAAGAGGGAAGGGTGGGGGTGCCGCAACCAGATGACTGATACAGCAACCATCCAGGCCGCGGACCACGCCGCACGGCATTGGCGGTTCGCCGGCGACTGGCGTCCCGGCCAGCAGGAGCAAAGCGCGGCGTTCTGCCGCATGCTGCTGGAGACGTTCAACCCGTACAAGCCCGCCGTCATCCAATGGCCCCAACTGGACGCCGAAGCCCGCACCCGGCTGATCACCCTGCCGATCTGGGACATTGCCGTGCAGACCGAGGGCCGCGCCCGCCTGCGCATTCTCAGTTACGCCGCTACCATCCCCGATCCGCTGCTGCGCCAGGCGCTGGAGCACATGGCATTCGAGGAAGGCCGCCACAAGGAAGTCCTGTCACACCTCGTCGCCGCCTACGGCATCGCGCTGGAACCGGAGCCGGAATACGTCGCCCCGCGCGATCCGGAATGGGGCTTTCTGGTCACCGGCTATTCCGAGTGTATCGACAGCTTCTTCGCCTTCGGCTTGTTTGCGCTGGCGAAACGCTCGGGCTTCTTCCCCCCGGAACTGGTCGACACCTTCGAACCCGTCATTCAGGAAGAGGGCCGCCACATTCTGTTCTTTATGAATTGGGTGGACTGGCATCGCCGCAACATGCCGTTGTGGCGCCGGCCGTGGTTCGCGCTGAAGACGCTGGGCGTATGGGGGTTCCTGGTCTGGGAACGCATCGGCCTGGCGCGCGACGTGAGCGGCGGGCCGAAGCAGGACGCCAATTTCACCGTGAAGGGCGCGAGTTCGGTGGGCGACGACATAGACACCGCAGACCTCATGGAGCTGTGCCTGGTTGAGAATGAACGCCGCATGGCGGGGTACGATACCCGCTTGAAACGGCCGGAGACGGTGCCGCGACTGGTGCGGTTCGCGCGGCGGTTCATGCGGCGCAAGCCGGCGGCATCGGCGCCGGCCTGACTCACAGCGCGTCTCGCGATCGTCTCGTTTTATGTCCTGTGAGACGCCGTCGCGCGAGCTCTGCGCTCTTGGCTCTCCGCAACCCGCGCTAATGCATTGCCGATGTCGACAAGCATTCCGGCTGCCGATGGACCTCGGCCTCCTATTCGTCCTTGGCTGTTGCGGAACCAGTTTCAGGAGCAACGGTTTTGGTCTCTACCAAACGTTAGGGCGCGGCCGACGGTCATCTTGAGGCAAGACGCGCTACAGGTCCCGCCCTGGAATTGGTGAATCAGCAGCGTGGAACAGCGCGTCTTCCTCGCGTTTGCACACACGCTGGCGGGATGTGAGATTGGCCAGATGGAGACCGCAACCAAGATCAAGGCACGCTTCGTCCGTTAGTTGGTTGTCTTCATTTGCACGACACAAATGGGTTACGGCAGAGCCACGAAGCGGTTCGATGCGGCTCAGTTCTTTGTGTCGAGGCGTTGCCGCAGGGCGGCTCGTGCCAGGGCAGAGATGATACCAGGACGAAAGGAGACTGGTTATATTCTTCGCCAATAAAGGGGGTCTAGACATGATGAATCGGACAAAGGCTCGGAGCGTAACGGTGGCCTTGGCAGCGGTGGTGGTGGCCGGTCTCTCAACGGGCCGCGCCGAGGCTGGACCCGCGACCCTGACAGTGAGTGGAACTTTGACTGGCACCGTCGGAAGCACGTCGTTCGCGGAGAACACGCCGTTCACTGCTGTGACAAAGTTCAGTTGGACCGATCTTTATGTTGCCGGGCCGACCGAGTGGGTGTACCCGAGCAGTCTCAGCTTCGAGATCGGCGGCAACACCTACACGAGCGTCCTGGGCGATAACGTCGTTACAGTCGTTATGATTGCCCCACAAGCTCCTGGGGGTGCCGAACACGGGATCTCGATCTCTGCGTCAGGGGATGGGTCAGGGGATCTTACTGAATCCTTCGATGACGAGAGCGTCCCTAACGTCGACTCCATCGAGACGCTGTCCGATCAGATATACGTTGGTGACCAGGCATCCTTGGATGAAGTCATCCCTTTCAGCATGCTGCTGCCCTCCGGCCAGACGCTGGACATCACATCTATCGAAACTCTGGACCCATCCGCCCAGATCTATGTTCCCGAACCAGCATCTCTGGGTTTGCTCGGGATTGGCCTGGCAGGGACGTTAGGGTTGCGTCGGCGCCGACGCGGTGAGCAGAGGAGTCGCTCGACATATTGGTGTTGAGCGGTGCAGAACGGCGTAGAGATGGTCGAGGTTCCAGCGGTGGACGCGATTGCGCGCAGCAGTATCTTGACGAAATGCGGCGTCCAACGAACATCAGCGCCGCGACCATCGACTTTGATGTTCGACGCGGCCCCGCATGCGGGGTGAGCAGTCGGGCTCGGGCATTCTCGGGGGGCGGATGCGGGGCCGTTAGCGCCTCGCCCGGGCGATCGGGTCCGCGACATCCACCTCGATAATGCCGCATTGAGCAACCTGTTTCCCGATTGGGCGGGCGAGCGGTACCCGCTCGATGTCTATTATGCCTCGCGCAGGCATCTCCCGCTGAAGGTTCGAACGTTCATCAATCTCATCACCGGATTGCTCGGATCCACAAACGACGGCCGGAAACCGATCCTCTCATAGAAAGTCTCGGCCAGCTCACTGCACGCGTTGCCATCTCTGCTCCAGAAACGCCGCCGCTGCCAGCGCACCCGACACAGCGAGAATGACCGGCACCAGGTAGCCGTAGCCCGCGCGGGTCATTTCGAAAACCAGCACGACCGCGGTGATCGGCATCTGCATCGACACTGCCAGGAATGCGGTTGCCCCCACGATGGCGAAGGCACCCGACGGTACAAGCGGCCACACGTGACTCCATGCCGCACCAAGGACGATGCCGGTTAAGGCGCCGATGCTGAGGCCGGGGGTCAGCAGACCCCCAGACGCGCCGGCGCGCAGGCTGCCGATCGTGCCGGCAAACTTCAGCACCAGCAATGCCACGGCGAGCCCGACGCTCACTTGTCCATCAAGCCCAAGCTGGAACGGCCCTTTGCCGTTCCCCAGGAATCCTGGAAACCGGACGGCAAGCAGACCGATGAGCGAAAAGACCACCGCGCACCACACAATGATCGAAGCGCTGTGCGACGCGTGCCTGCGTGCCGCGCGTCCCAATCGACCATAGCACCAGCCGCCCAATCCGAATGCCGGTCCCGCTATGATTGACCATACGATCAGCGATGCGCTGATCCCGAAATGCGGAAGCGCATATTGCGAGTTGTCGCCCAGACCGATCCAGGCCACCATTGCGGCGATGACCGATGTTGTCAAAGCCGGAATTGCAACCGGCACTGCAAAACTCCGGAGCAACACTTCCATGACGAACAATGCGCCGCCGAGCGGTACATTGTAGACCGCGGCCAGGCCGGCACCGGCGCCGCAGGCCAGCATGATCCGGCGTTCGTCCGTTGAGAGTTGCGCAACGCGGGCCAACCAGCCGCCGAACAATGCACCGATTTCCCGCGGCGCGATTTCGCGTCCAAGCGGAGACCCCAGTCCAACCGTGATGATTTGCAGCAATGCATGCGCGGTCGTCGCGAAGGGCGGCATTCTTGAATCGCCGGCCGCCGCTGCCTCGCGGATGGAAAGCAGCGGGCGGCCGAACCGATAGACCGCCCACCAACCGACCCCGGCGACCAGGCCGCAGACCTCCAGGACAGCGATGCGCCGCAGCGGCGAGGCGGCCCTTACGCCAGCAAGGAAACTTTCTGGTCCAACCAGATAGCGCTGGCTATAGCCGTATGCCAGATGTTGTACGGCGTGCAGTAAAAGGTCGAGCGACATGCCTCCCAGGCCAGCGCCGACGCCCGTCGCCACTGTGATCGCGGCAAGTACCGGCACGTGCAAGCGCTCGCGAGAGAACCGCAATGGCTTTGTTGATATCGCGACGTCACTCATCGTACCGCAATCCCCGGCCGCAAAGCCGAAAGGGTCAGACTAAGGTCGGTCCCTGCGGTGCCCCGCCGGCAGACCTGGCCGCATCCCAACGACGGAGCGAGCGATGCGGCTGCCGATCAGAGTGGCTTCGGTTCGTACCGTGACGTTATGCAAGGTCCTCATCCCCGAATGAACCTCGCGCATGGGCGTGACCGGTGTTCGATCCTCGGCGCCGGTGCAGCCGTACGCGATCCGCGCCACGCAAATCACACCGGCTGGAGGCGAAATCGCCCCCACAATGGGAAATGATCCCGCGGTGCACGGCTCACGTACTGTTCATCGACTCTATTCTCTTTCCGGAGAAACTGAGGTTTCGCGTGCCGTTTTACCTGCATGGGGGTTCAAGCGGACATCTGGCGCGACCTTGCAGGCAGGATAGTCTCGGCTGCCGCCGAGCTACACGATCCACAGTTGCGACTCTCCATGCTGTACATTGCTGCCGGGTATGAGGCTCTTGCCAGGCACTCGGAAGGAACGGAGCGTGCTTTCGATCCGGAAGATAGGCCAGAGTTCCTAAATCAGCGATTGCCGGATGAGAGATAGGATATGCAAACCTGAAAACGATGCGCCAAATCACCGCGGAACAGGATGCTTCGTAAGTTGGAAATCAACTGGCCTCGATCACTCGGCCGCGACTCGGCGACCAGTTTCAACCAGCCGGCTGCGCGACAGGCTCTCGTTCCAGTGACTGCGGCAGCGCCATACGCCGCCCGCTGCCTGCATTGAACACATGCAACGGCCGATCCGTGGCGAGGAACACGGGCGTGCCATTGGAAAGCAGCACGTGGCCGGGCAGCCGCGCCAACAGCGTCACCTCCCCGGCAGAGCATGCCAATACGGTATCCGCACCCAGGTATTCCGCATGCGTGACGACAGCGGGAATGCCCGCCTCCGCCAGGCACAGATCCTCCGGCCGGATCCCGCCCAGCGCGGCAAAATCCAATGGCGGGGTCAGCACGGGGCCGGCGGTGCCCCGCAGCACCATGCCGTCGCCACGGTGTTCCAATGGTAGCAGGTTCATCGGTGGCGTACCAATGAAGCTGGCGACAAACCGCGTTGCCGGCCGCGCATAGATGGCCGCCGGTTCCGCATCTTGCTCAATGCGCCCGTCGCGGAGCAATACGATCTGGTCGGCCATGCTCATGGCTTCGGTCTGGTCATGCGTGACGTAGAGCATGGTGATGCCGAGCCTGCGTTGCAGCGCCAGGATCTCGCGGCGCATGTCGGCGCGGAGCTGCGCATCCAGGTTCGACAGCGGTTCGTCCATCAGGCAGACCGGCGTCTCCGCGACGATCGCGCGGCCCAGTGCCACCCGCTGCTGCTGCCCGCCGGAAAGCTGCGAAGGCTTGCGTTGTAGCAACGCACTGATCCCCAGGATGTCCACCGCGCGGTCCAGCCGGCGCGCGCGTTCGGCCGACGGCACGCGGCGTGCCTTCAGGCCGAACAGGATGTTTTCCGCGACGGTCAGATGGGGAAACAGGGCATAGGATTGAAACACCATCGCGACGCCGCGGGCCGCGGGCGGCAGACGCGTCACGTCACGGCCACCGATATACACGCTGCCGCTGCTGGCGGTTTCCAGCCCCGCCACGATGCGCAGGCATGTCGTCTTGCCGCAGCCGGATGGACCGAGGAGCACGGTAAAGCTGCCAGGCCGTACGTGCAGCGAAATGTTGTCCAATGCGGTCGCAGTGCCCCAGCGCCTTGCGACGGCGTCAAGCCGCACTTCGGCGCCGGCCAGGGAAGAGGTCGCGTCGGTGCGGGACATGTTCCGGGGCTAGATCGAACGCGCCGGTAGTGTGCATGGCGGCTGGCACATCCGGCAAGAGCACCCGCAACGGCTGTCGGGACTTACGCCATCTTGTCATACGCGGTAGCCTCCGGCGGAAGCGCAACGGAGGAAAGCATCGATGAGTGCAAGCAGCCGGGGCCAGGACTGTCTCGCCGGCGTGCGAGTTCTGGACCTGACGCAATTCGAAGCCGGCCCATCCTGTACCGAGGCTCTGGCCTGGCTCGGCGCCGAAGTGGTGAAGGTGGAAAACCCGAAAAGCGGCGATCCCGGCCGCGCGCTGGGCGGCAAGCCGGGCGTTGATGATCCGTACTTCCTGTTGTTCAACGCGAACAAGAAGTCGATCACTGTCAATCTGAAGGATCCGAAAGGCCTCGCGCTGGTCAAAGACCTGGCGAAGAAGGCCGACGTGTTCGTGGAGAATTTCGCACCCGGCGCGATCGAGCGCCTGGGCCTGGGCGCCGATGTGATCCGTGCGCTGAACCCCTCGATCATCTATTGCCAGGTGAAGGGTTTCGGCGAGGGCAGCCCATACGAGAAGAACCTCGCCTTCGACATGATCGCGCAGGCCTGCGGCGGCACCATGAGCATCACCGGCGAGCGCGATGGCCGTCCGCTGAAGCCAGGTCCCTCGCTGGGCGATACCGGCACGGGGATGTTGCTCGCGATTTCGATTCTTGGCGCGCTGTACCGCCGCAAGGACACCGGCCAGGGCGAACATCTGCAAGTGGCGATGCAGGACGCGATGCTGCACTACATCCGTATCGCCTTCGCGGCACAGAACCGCAACGGCAACGTGCAGGCGGCAGGCCGCGCGGCGGACAGCAGCGTGTCGCAGGTGAAGCCCAACCCGCCGATGGGCACGTTCCCCTGCAAGGGCGGCGGATCGAACGACTACGTCTATGTCTTCACCAGCCGTGCCAATCCCGAACATTGGCGGCGCCTGCTTGGCGTGATCGGACGGGAGGACCTGGTCGGTGATCCCCGGTTCGAAACGCCGGAAGCACGCGGCCAGAACGCGGATGAAGTGAACCAGATGATCGCTGACTGGACGCAGCAGCACACGAAATATGAGTGCATGGAGATCATCGGCGCGGCCGGCGTGCCGGCGGGCGCGGTGCTGGATACGCTGGAACTCTACAACGATGCCACGTTCGACAAGCGCGAAATCATGCAGACCATCCAGCATCCCGCCAACGGCGTGTTCAAGATGCCCGCCTGGCCGGTGCGTTTCTCCGGCAGCCCCCCGCCCGTGAAGCCCGCGCCGCTGCTTGGCGAGAATACTGGGGATGTGCTGCAACACTGGCTCGGCCTCGAAGATGGCGCGGTGCGCGAGATGCGCGCGAGTGGCGTGGTGGGTTGAGGTTACATGTCATTGCGAGGAGCGGAGCGACGAAGCAACCTCGGTCATAATGTGCCCGCATGACCGACATCGCTTCGGCGCCACGCGCCTCGCAATGACATAAAGCGGTGTGGCGCCTGCGCGCCTCGCAACGACATTCGGCAGGAGACTTTCAATGCCAGAACTGACCGGTTCGGAAATCATCGCGAAATGCCTGAAGAAAGAAGGCGTAGAGCATATCTTCTACATCATGGGCGGCCCGATGCTGCTGACCGAGGCCACCTGCATCAAGGAAGGCATCCGCATGATCGACGTCCGCCATGAGCAAGCGGCGGCGATGATGTGCCAGGCCTATAGCCGGCTGAAGCAGGTACCCAGTGTGTGCATGGCCGCCTCCGGCCCCGGCGTGACGAACCTCATCACCGGCGTCGCCAACGCCTATATCGATTGCTGCCCTGTGGTGTCGCTCGGCGGCTCCAGCCCGATCAGCCAGTTCGGCCGCCAGGTGTTCCAGGAAATCGACCAGGTCGAGCTGATGCGCGGCTGCAACAAGCACGTCGATCGCCTGCACAACCTCAAGCGCATTCCGCAGCAGGTCAATTTCGCGCTGCAACGCGCGATCAGCGGCAAGCCAGGCCCGGTCTATGTCGATTGCCCCGGCGACATCCTGTACCAAAAGATGGACGAAAACCTGGTGGACTGGAGCTACGCCGGCCGTCCGCTGATGGATTCGCGTCCGCTCGGCGATCCGCGCCAGGTGGATGCGCTGGTGCAGGCGCTGGCCGAAGCGAAGCAGCCGCTGATCGTCTCCGGCACCGGCGTGATCTGGTCGCGCGCCTGGGCGGAGATGCAGGCCTTCGTCGAGGCCGCCGGCATCCCGTTCTACACCACCCCGCAAGGCCGCGGCGTCGTTCCCGATGACCATCCTTGCTCTTTCATGTCGATGCGGTCTTCGGCGTTCCGCGATGCCGACCTGATCATCGTGCTCGGCACGCGGATGAACTACGTGATCGGCCACGCTTCACCGCCGCGCTTCGGACCCGCGGCGAAGATCGCACGCATCGATATCTGCCCCGAGGAAATCGCCGCCGCCGCCCGCTATGTCGACATCCCGATCATTGGCGATTGCAAGATGGTGCTGGGCCAATTGATGGACGGCATCAAGGGCAAGGTCACGCAGGACAGTTACAAGGCGTGGCGCCAGAAGCTGGCCGAGGGCGAGTCGGCAAAGCGTTCCGGATCCGGCGCGAACAAATACGCTGAGGACGGCGACATCCATCCCGTGCGCATGCTGGAGGAAGTGAAGAATTTCGCCAAGCGCGACGCGATCCTGTGCGTCGATGGGCAGGAAACGCTGAACTACGGCCGCCAGACCATGCCGACCTTCGCGCCGGGCCATCGGCTGAATTCCGGTCCGTTCGGCACCATGGGTGTCGGGCTGCCGTTCGGCGTGGGTGCGAAAGTCGCATGCCCCGACAAGCAGGTGATCGTGGTGCACGGCGACGGTTCGCTGGGCATGAACGCGATGGAGATCGATACCGCGGTGCGGCACAAGATCCCCATCCTGATCGTCGTTAGCCTGAATGGCGGCTGGACCGGCGATCCGAAGCGCGAAAAGCCCGGCCGCGAACTCGGCTACACCCGCTATGACAAAATCTGCGAGGCGCTGGGCGGCTATGGCGAATACGTGACCAAGCCCGAGGAAATCCGCCCTGCTCTCGAGCGCGCCCAACACAAAGTGGATGAAGGCATGGTGGCGCTCGTCAACGTGCGCACCGACTATCGCGCGCGGTACGCGGGCGCGGCATTCTCGGATTATTCGACCTGATGTGTTGTTGTGATGGGGAGGCGCCGCCTCCCCATTTCGCCTGAGGTATGGCCGTGCTTTCCGGCTTTCATGTAGCGCAACTCGGTTCCGGCCTTGCCGCCGCGGTTTGCGGGCGCTTGCTCGCGGATGTTGGTGCGCGCGTCGCATGTACCGACCCCGTCGACGGTACACCGCTGGCGGCCTGGTTGAATCACGGCAAGTCTCGTGCGACCGATGCCGACATCGCCGACGCCAACCTGATCGTTATCGAAGGCAATCCCGCGAACCTGGGTGCCGCCGGCTGCGATGCGGCGAAATTGCGTGCACGAAACCCCACTGCGGCGCTGGTATTCATTTCCCCCTACGGCCAGACCGGGCCGCAGGCGAACGACCCCGCCACCGATCTCACCCTGTGTTTCGCCAGCGGCGTCTCTCGATTGCTCACCGGCCAGGTGGGCGATCTGAACGAAGCCCCGATTCGTCCGGTAGGCCAACAATCCGACTTCATCGCCGGCATCGCCGCAGCGTGCGCCGGAGTGCATGCTGCCCTGGGCGCGACCCCGGGCGCTGTGATCGACATTTCGATCCAGGACGCACTCGCCACGCTGGCCATCACCGAACTGGCGCGCGCCGGCCTGACAGGCAAGAGCTGGTCACGCAAGCGAATCGCCGATGGCAATGGTGCCACTGTCTGCATCCTGCCGGCTCGAGATGGTTATGTCGCGATCTCACCGCGCGAAGGGCATCAGTGGGCGTCGTGGTTGAAGGTGATGGGCTCGCCCGAATGGGGCCACGATCCACGCTTCATCCACAAGCACGATCGCGTTGCCAATTGGGACGCGCTGCACGCGCTGATGTCGGCGTGGAGCAAGCAGCACGACAAGCAATGGATCGCCGATGCGGCGCAGGCGGCGCATGTGCCCAGCTTTCCGCTGCGCGAACCGGCCGAGCAATTGCGCTCGCTGCAACTCGCGCATCGGGCGTTCTTTCGGAATGTGGTTGTGGCTGGCAGCAGGCTTGCTGCCCCGGGACCGCCGTTCGGCTTGCAAGGTGTGGGATCCCGACCCGGGGCCGCTTCGCCGTTGCAGCCTGTGCCGGGCGTGACGGGGGGCAAGGTTGCGTCCGCCGAATCGTCAGGGCCATTGCCTCTTTCCGGTGTGCGCGTGCTCGACTTCAGTTGGGTGATCGCGGGGCCGACCACGACGCGTTATCTGGCGGCGATGGGAGCCGAGGTGATCAAGGTGGAAGCACCCGGCCACGGCGACCCCGGCCGCGCCTCCGAACTCCACACCGTGCTGGGCCAGGCCAAGCGCGGCATCGTGCTGGACCTGAAGCGGCCCGAAGCGGTCGCGATCGCGCACGCCCTGGCCGCGAAATCCGATGTTGTGATCGAGAATTTTGCCACCGGCGTGATGGACCGCCTGGGCCTCGGCGCCGACGCGCTACGCGCCATCAACCGGCGGCTGATTTTCGTTTCGGCATCGGGACTCGGCCGCTCCGGGCCGGAATCGCATGCCGTGGCCTATGGCACGTTGCTGCAATGCTATGCCGGGTTTGCCGGCCTGAACCGCCATCCAAACGTGCCGCCGCGCGTAGGTTTCGCGTGGCTGGATCCGATGTGCGGGCTGATGTTGGCCTTCGCCGTCGCGGCGGCGCTGTGGCAGCGCCAGCGCACCGGCGCCGTGGCACGCATCGATTTCTCGATGATCGAGGCGATGCTGTGGACCATGGCGGAGCCGCTGCTGGCGGCGCAAATTCAAGGCCCGCCGCAGCCAGCCGGGAATGCATCGAATTACGATGTACCGCACGGCGCCTATCGCTGTGCCGGCGACGATGCGTGGCTTTCGCTGGCCGTGACCGATGATGCAGCGTGGCGGGCGCTGTGCGACGTGGTACCGGAGCTGGCGGGAATGGCGGGGCACGGCGTGCAGGACCGCATGCGGCGACGCGAGGCGATCGACGCGGCATTGTCCGAATGGGCACGCACACGCTGCGCATTCGACTCTGCCGCGGTTCTGACGCGCGCCGGAGTTGCCGCGGCAGCGCTGGTATCGTCCCGCGACCTTGTCGAAAGCCCGCATTTGCGGGCACGCGGATTCTGGGAACCCCATCGCGGAGGCGTGCTGCCAGGCTTGCCGTGGCACGCCAGTTTCGGCCACCAGTCCGGTGCGGCTCCGGAACTAGGAGCAGATACCGACTCTGTCCTTGTGAACGTGTTGGGAATGTCCGTTGATGATGTGGCCGCGCTGCGCCGGGCCGGGGCGTTCGGTCCGTCGGACGCAACGCAGGACGGCACCGCCAGCAGGAAGGGAACCCCGGATGCACACTGACGCACACGGTCAGGCCGCGCGCGTCGAACAACTCGATATACCGCAAGCCGCGCGGCAGCATCCAACCCGGTCGTATCGCCGCGCGTCTGCGGTTCCATTCTGTTTCGCTCAGCTTCGCGGCATCAGGCCGCGGACATAGACCGCTGCTTCAAAATTCCCCGCTGCGATACGCCTCATCCAATCGGGCGACGTCCTCGGGCGAAGGCTCTTCCCACGCCTCGCCGCGCCGTCGTAACGCCCCGGTAAAATCCGGCGGTCGCTTCTCATTGAATGCGTGGCGGCCTTCCTCGCCATCAGTCGTCACCTGTATCAGCAGGTTGTTCATCAGGTTCTGCACATGCCACGCCTGGTCCGTTGGCAGATCGCCGAACCGCACCACGAATTCCTTCATCATCCGCACCGCGACCGGCGGCAATTTTACAATGTGGCGCGCAATCTTCTCTGCCCGTTCCATCAGTTGCGCATGCGGCACCACCTCGTTCACCAGCCCGATGCGCAACGCTTCCGCCGCATCGAACGGCTCATCGGTCAGCAGCATCTTCATCGCATCGATATAGCGCAACTGCTTCACCAGCAACGCAGCACCCGGTCCATGTCCCAGCCAGCCTTGCGAGATCAGCGAGAACTTGAACCGCGCATGCTCTGCACTCGCAATTCGGATGTCAGTGGACGATAACAGGATGTACAGGCCTGCCCCGGCCGCCCAGCCGTTCACCGCGGCAATCACCGGCTTCCACACCCGCGGATAGTGATCGCCGAAACGGCCATCCACGCCCGTCTTTTGCCCGTGCACCGTCCCGGCAAGCGGCCAGAAGATCCGCTGCGTACGCAGATACTCCCGTTCTTCTTCAGTGATGTTCTTGCGCGGTGCCAGATTATGCCCGCCGCAGAAATGCCGCTCACCGGCGCCGGTGAGAATCGCACAGCGGATCGCGCGGTCCTCCCACAAATCGACCCACGCCGCGGAGATCTCATCCGAGGTCGGCTTGTCCAGGATGTTCGCCTTCTCTGGATTGTTCAGCGTGATGTAGGCAACCCCGTCTCGCTTTGCATACTCGATCCCCACGGCGAACCTCCCTCCTATGGTATGGTGCGAACGCGCCCTCGGCCGTCGTGCCCGGTTCGCCGCACCCCGGCAAGCCGCACCTGGCGGCAAAATCGGGGCGAGGGACGAAACGTACGATCTCCACCCCTCACCAGTCGCGCCGTGGATCGCCGCTCGCCCTTGCGATAGCCTGCCACCCGGCGGGGAAAGCGCCCGCGACGGGAGGAGGCCAGAATGCAGGCGGATTACGTCATCATCGGCGCCGGTTCGGCCGGCTGCGTGCTCGCCAACCGGCTCACGGAAGACCCCACCAACCGCGTCATCCTGCTCGAAGCCGGCGGGCGCGACTGGAACCCGCTGATCCACGTACCCGCCGGCTTTATCAAATTGCTCGATCACCCCACGCTGACCTGGGGCTTCCACGCCGAGCCCGACCCAGGCACCAACGGCCGCGCCATCCTGTATCCGCGCGGGCGCGTGCTCGGCGGATCCAGTTCTATCAACGGCTTGATCTACGTCCGCAGCCAACCGGAGGATTACGACCACTGGGCGCAACTCGGAAATCGCGGCTGGTCCTGGGACGACGTGTTGCCTTATTTCCGCAAGGCCGAGAACTGGGAAGGCCAGGCCGACGACGTTCACGCCAAAGGCGGTCCCCTGTTCACATCGCGCACGGCCGACAAGCCGCCGCTATGCCTGGCCGCGATCGAGGCGGGCAAGCAGCTTGGCCTGCAATACCGCCCGGATGTGAACAACCTGCCGCATGGCGCGCCGGATGGCATCGGCTGGGTGCAGCAGACCCGCGGCGGCCGCCGCCGCGCCAGCACTGCGCGCAGCTATCTCGGCCCGGCGATGCGCCGCCCGAACCTGCAAGTGGTAACCAACGCGCTGGTGCATCGCATCCTCCTCGACGGCACCCGTGCAACAGGCGTCGAATTTTCCCGCAACGGCGCCACCGAAAAAGCGGACGCCGCGGCCGAGGTATTGCTGTGCGCCGGCGCGATCGGTTCACCGCACATCCTGCAACTTTCCGGTATTGGCGATCCGGAACATCTTGGCCGTATTGCCATCGAAACACAGCATGCGCTGCGCGGCGTCGGCAAGAATCTGCAGGACCATTACCTCGCGCGCGTCGCCTATCGCGTGAAAGGCGCGCGCACCCTGAACGAGAAATCGCGCGGCCCATTGTTCCTGGGGGAACTCGCACGGTACGTGTTGGCAGGCCAGGGTCTGCTGACCTACGCCGCGTCGCTGGTTGCCGCATCGGTGAAGGTGCTGGACGAATCAGCCACGCCCGACGTGCAGTGCATCTTCGCCCCCGGCAGCTACGCGCCCGGTCCCGTACGCAAGCTGGAAACGGAACCCGGCATGACCATGGGAATGTGGCAGATGCGCCCGCTCAGCCACGGCTATGTCGAAGCAAAAACCAACCGCCCCGGCGACGCGCCTGCCATCAACCCGCGCTATTTCAGCGAGGAACGCGACCGCCGTGCCGCCATCGGCGGCCTGCGCTGGATGCGCAAACTGTTCTCCATGCCGGCGCTGGCCCAATACATCGTGGCGGAGACGCAGCCCGGCGCAAACTTACAGACCGACGACGAATTGCTGGACTATGCGCGGCAGAACGGGTCCACCGTGTTTCACGCATCCTGCACCTGCAAGATGGGCGTGGACACAATGGCGGTGGTGGACGAGCGGCTGCGTGTGCATGGTTTGCAACGGCTGCGTGTGATCGATGCGTCTGTCATGCCGGCCGTGACCTCCACCAACACCAACGCACCGACGATCATGATCGCGGAGAAGGGCGCGGCGATGATCCTGGACGAGGCGCGAGCATCGCTCCGTTCGGCGGCGGAGTAACACGCGCGTTCCTGACAGGGGGGCATCGCAAGCGGCAGCAGTGAACAAGGCCATAGGGGCAGGCTACCCCAGCGGCCGGCCACGCCTCGCGATGAACTCCGGGAATGCATCCTCGGCCTTCGCACCACGCATCACATGCGTGGTGTAATCCTTCTCCTCCGCCCACTGCCCTTCCAAATCCTCCCCCTTCTGCCGCAGCAGCAGCGCCTTCACGCCCATCACCGCCCCCCGATGGTTGCCCGCGATCATCCGCGCCAACTCCATCGTCTTCGCGCGCAACTGCGGCCGCGGCACCAGGTGATTCAGCAACCCGATGCGATACGCCTCCTCTGCCTCCACCACGCGCGCGGTGAACAAAAGCTCCTTCGCCATCGGCCAGCCCACCTGGTTCGGCAGCGTCCATGTGCTGTTGATCCGCCCATACGCTGCCGCCAAAAACCGGAATTTCGTGCCCTCGCACCCCACCCGCATATCCAGCGACGACGCCAGCACCGCCGCGCCGCCAAATGCCAGCCCGTTCATCATCCCGATCGTCGGTTTTTTGCTTGCACTGATCTCATAGCTTGCGCGCGGATTCCGCATCGCATCCAGCTCTTCTTGCGAATATCGCGCATCGTCCGACCGCTGCTCGTGAATATCGCCGCCGGCCGAAAACGCCCGCTCGCCGGCCCCGGTGATCACGATGCAGCCGATGCCATCATCCGCATCCATCGCCTGCACCGCATGGTGCAGTTCGCGCGACAGCGTGCGGTTCATCGCGTTCAGCACCTCGGGGCGGTTCAGCGTGATGATACCAACGCCATCGTCACTCTCGACCAGGATATGCTCATAGTCCATCGTTCCTCTCCCCTCGTGCCGCGGCGAGTGTATGGGTGCGTCCGGCACGCCGGCAATGCCATACCCCGGAGGACCGTCATGCTGCCAACGCCAGGCTTCCACCACCTGCATCTGAATTCAGTCGACCCCGACGCCGCGATCGATTGGTACGTCAGGCAATTCCCCACCACGCACCGCACCGAGTGGCACGGCTATAAAGCGCTCCACTCCCCCAACAACGTCCTGATCTTGTTCGACCAGGTGGACGCGCCGCCGGTCAGCGAACCGCAAAGCGCGATCTGGCATTTCGGCTGGCACGTCACCGACGCCCGCGCCAGCCTCGCCGAATACCAGCGCCGGCCGGAGGTTGAATTGCTGCCGCTCTACACCACGGACGAAGGCGGATCGGTGCAGATCAGCAGCGACACCTGGCCCGGCACCGGTGGCGTCCCCGGCCGCACGCGCGCGCAGATCGAGCAAGCGAAGCGTGACGGCATCAAGCCCGCCGGCGGCGGCGGCTTCGTCTATATGCGCGGGCCGGACAACGCATTGGTCGAATTCGCCGGCAACCATCGGGCCGAGCGCTTCAACCATGTGCATCTCTATCAGGAAGATCCGCTCTGCGCGCTGCTTTGGTATCAGACGCATCTCAATGCCCCCGTGCGCGCCGGCGTATCGTCCGAGGCAATTACCGAGGCAAACTGCAAAGTCCCGCGCGGCACGGAGCCTTCCTGGCCCGCGCTCGATCGAGAAGGCATGATTCGATCCCCGCGCGCCGGCGTGGAATTCGGCGACGTGGTGCTGACCTGGTATCCCAATCCGGGCGATCGGCCGCTGGTCCGCAGTCGCGGCCAGTTGCAGGACCATATCGCGCTCAGCGTCACCGATCTGGACGCCTGGATCGAAAAACTCGACAGCGAAGGCGTCTCGATGCTGGGGAGGCCTTACCAGTTCGCCGACACACGCGCGGTCATGATCCTGGGTCCCAGCGAGGAGGTGCTGGAACTGGTAGAAGTCGCCTGACCCACGATGTGCTCGCTATCTTGCGGTCTGGCGTCGATGGGGGCCGCGGTGCCTTACGCGATCGCGGCAAAGTTCGCGCATTCGGACCCTGTTATTGCATTGGTCGGCGACGGCGCGATGCAGATGAACAACATGGGGGAACTGATCACCGTCGCGAAATACTGGCGCGAGTGGGCCAATCCGCATTGGGTGGTCTGCGTGCTCAACAACCAGGATCTGAACCAGGTCACCTGGGAGCAACGCGTGATGGGGGGCGATCCCAAGTTCAACGCATCGCAGCAGATACCGGACGTACCCTGTCACCGCTTCGGCGAATTGTTCGGCCTGCGGGGCATATTCGTAGACCACCCGGACCGGCTGCCAGCGGCGTGGGACGAAGCGCTGGCATCCGAGCGTCCTGTCGTGCTCGACGTGAAGGTGTGCGCCGCGAGCCGGGGGGCAATCCCGGCCTTCCGTCTCGTCGCCCGCCCTGGCAGAATCCGGCTTGGCCCAAAACGGTCCCGAGTCGGCTGTCCCCATGCTGCACCTCACGAAGCTCGCCGTCGGCGTTCGCGATATCGACCACTTGCGTACGCTCCAGGCCGAGCGCGTCAAAACCAACCCGCCCCTGCGCCATCGCACCCGCAATTTCCCTCGCCGGCGCGATGAGGTGGTGGATGGGGGCTCGATCTACTGGGTGGTCAATGGCGCCACATTGGTGCGCCAGCGCATCCTGGACGTGATCGAGGACCGCTGGGACGACAGCAGCGCCTGCGCTGGCCTGATCTTCGACCCCCTGCTTGTTCCTGTGGCGGCGCGCCCCACCAGGCCGTTCCAGGGTTGGCGCTACCTGAAGCCGGAGGATGCGCCGCCGGATCTTGTCCAGGGTCCGCCGGCGCGCGGCGAGGCTGCCCTGCCGCCCGCGCTGCGGCGCGAATTACAGGCGCTCTGCCTGCTTTGAAAATTCTTCCCGGCGAGGCGATTTCGCACGCGAAAACTCTTGCCCGACTCCGATTGAGGAGTGATAATTATCTCAGTCGATTAGGGCAAACTCTTTGCCCCGGCTGTGAACTGCCTCGCAACGCATCCCCTCCCTCATCCACGGAGCCTCCGGTGTCCTCCCAGCGCAAAACCCTCCTCGCCGCGCTCGCCTTTCTGGTTCCGGCCGCTGCCCTGATTGCAGCGCCCGCGTCGGCGGCGACCCAGCCGATCCATCAGGCGAAGCCGCACGCGGTGCACAAGGTCAGCACCCAGCACGTCGCGCATAAGGCCAGCCCCCACCACGCCATCCACAAGGTCAGTACTCCTCACGTTGTGCACAAGCCGGTCCACAAGACCACCAGCTAACCGGACTGGTACAGCAACGTGCCCATCAGGCCAGGGGATCGCATCTCCTGGCCTTTCTTCCGCAGTCAGCGTGACTAAGGTCTGACATCAGACCGGAATTGTCCCCAGCGGCGGCGCCTGATGGCTTAAACAGCCCGCGCCTCCACTGCCGGCAGGCCATTTCTACTGATAAATCCCGTAAGCTCTTCACGCGTCGCCAGCGAGGGTGCTGTCGCAGCGCGAACCCATCGGTCGCGCGACGATGGCCTGGTCAAGCCCGGCCGTGACGGGTTATTTTCTGTTAGCGGAGTGAAGCAATCTCCGGCGAGAGAACGTGCGATCGCCCGTTGGGAATTGCCTCGCTGCACTGGCAAGAAAGATAATCCTCCGCTCCCCTTACGGGTTGCGGGCGCTCCTTGAGCCTCATAAGTGATGGGCGAATCAGAACATGTCCTGCCCTGCTGCATCAGAGAATTGCCGATATGGACTCCGAACTGTGGGCCTCGCAGCTGACATCGCGCGGACTATCTTGCATCGCTGAACAACGCGGAAGGAACCACGCCATGACGCGGATCGCGGCGCTCGGTATCGTCTTGGCGGTGGCCGCGCTGGCGGCAGGTTGGCACCTGTCATCGGTCGCCGATGCGGCGCAATCGCATGACGGCGCGGCGCAGGTCTTTCAGCCGCCGCCCGACAGTGCGATTCCCAAGGGGCCGTTCGGGGACGCGGTGCGGTTGGGCGAAAACATCTTCCGCGAACCCGGCGTCTATGCCCGGCAGTTCGTTGGCAACGACCTGCGATGCAGCAATTGCCATCTCCAGGCCGGGCGCCTGGCCGGCGCATCGCCGATGTGGGCTGCCTACGTCTCCTATCCCGCCTATCGAAGCAAGAACCACCACGTCAATTCCTACGAAGAACGCCTGCAAGAGTGCTTCCGCTACAGCATGAACGGCAAGGAGCCGAAACTCGGGGACCCGGTGCTGGTTGCGCTGGAAGCCTATTCTTATTTTCTCGCGAAGGGCCTGCCCACCGGCGAGACGACCGAGGGCCGCGGCTTCCCGGCGCTGCCCAAGCCGCCGATGCCGGCTGACTATGGCCGCGGCGCGCAGGTCTACGCACAGGAATGCGCTGCCTGCCATGGCCCCGATGGCCTCGGCCAGTCATCTGGCGGCAAGGTCGTGTTCCCGCCGCTCTGGGGGCCGAGATCCTACAATTGGGGCGCAGGTATGGGCTCGGTGACGAATGCCGCCGAGTTCATCCGCGCCAACATGCCGTTCGGAATGGGCGGCAAGTTGAGTGTGCAGCAGGCCTGGGATGTCGCGCTCTTCGTGGACAGCCAGGTCCGGCCGCAGGACCCGCGCTTCATCGAAGGCGTCGCTGAAACACGTGCGCGTTTCCACGACACGCCGTTCTCGATGTACGGGCTCGTCGTCAACGGGAAGCGGCTCGGCGATCCGGCCACTACGCCGCCGGCCGGCACGGTACCGGCCACGGACAGCGCCAAATGAGCCAGCCCGAGGAAAGCGTCGTCGCCGATCGGCATTTGGCGTAGGACCCCCCATGACCCAGCGCAGCGAAAGCTGCGCCCGGTCGGTACCCGGGTCGTCGCGGCGGTCGCGCGCGGCGAAGCGACCGTCGAGATCAACGTTCATCACTCGGCAATGACCGATGAGAACGTGTTCCCTGGCAAGCGCCGGTCATCGTGGTCGATCGCGCCCCGCGATCATATCGTTTGCAAGAACGCATTGGCGAGATCGGCCGCGCGTTGCCCTCCTTTCGCCATCGAAGCCTGGCGGCAGCGTCACTGCCTGATCGGCGTTCGTGTCGGAGGATTTTTCCGTGAAGGCGCTTACGCCGGTAAGTTTGCGCACCATATGGCGTTTGGTCGAACCTGGCGCGTACCAAGCGCAGGGAAAGCAGCCGGGCGTGCATGCATGGCCTGGTGGAGCCCCGGTCTCCGGCGTTCGGAGATGCAAACGGCAATCGTGCCGTAAAAGACGTCCGTCTCAGTTGCCGCCAGGTTGCGTTTCTGCCTCGGGCTTTGGAACCCGCTGTCGATGGACTCGATGACCCGGCCGATCATGACTGAAGGCGCCACTGGCCTGATGCCGCTCAAGCGCAAGAACACCGAACGTCTTCGTCGACTCGCAGATGCGCTTGATCGTGACGTCTTGCTCTTGTTGTCAGGCTGCCTGAAAGGCGTCGTGGCGTACTCCACGGACTACCTGGCCGCCGAGCTTCAGGCTGCGATGCCGGCAATTGTCATCGCAGGGGCCGAGGCAACAATCACCTATGGCAGCCGGACCGGGCATGCGCAGGGCATCGCAATGAATCTTGCGAACCGGCGTGCCGCCGGGGCGATGCGTGTGCTCGCGGCAGACGCCTATCTCCATAGAGATATGCCGGATGAGCGAATCCCTCTGGTGGCGATCAGCACCCATGGCGATGGGGATCCACCGGACACTGCACGTTGCCGGCGCGATTTCCTCAACCGGCGTCGTCTGCCCCGGCTTGAGTCGCTGCGCACGGCTGCTGGGCGACACTGACAGAATGATACCGATCGAATGTCAAACGACCTCCCCGTGGGGGACAGCATGGACGATCGTATAGCTGCTATCGAAACGGGGTCATCATACATTTCCGGCATTGACCGGCGTGATGGAGGATCCGCCGGCGGCCTTTTCCCCGGAGAATGCGGTCACGACGATATCCCTTCGATGCCAGCACGATTCTGGTCGATGAGATGACGGAGGACTGGAATGCCTGCTTCCCCGCTATCCCTGTTTTTGTCGCGGCTGGACTTTGCATGGATCACCTCCTTGCACATCCTCTACCCGCCGTTGACCATCGGCCTGGCCATTCTTCTCTTCCTGGCGGAATGGCGGTGGGTCGTCACCGATGACGAGCACTGGTATCGCCTCGTCCGCTTTTTCGAGAAATTGTTCATTGTGAACTTCGGAGCAGGTGTCGCGACCGGCATCACGATGGAGATGGCCTTCGGCATTCTGTATGGACCGTTTTCCCAGGCCGCCGGCCCCTTCTTCGGCCAGGTCCTGGGCTACGAAACGATCACCGCCTTCATGTACGAGGCAGGGTTCATCGGGCTGATGGTCTTCGGTTGGGGCAAGATAAGCAAGGGCATACATCTTTTCGCGACGTTCAACGTCGCTCTCGCTTCGACGTTGTCGGCTTTCTGGATCCTGGACGCGAATTCCTGGATGCAGACGCCAGCAGGGGTCGCGCTTCAGAACGGCTATTTTCAGATCACCGACTGGATGGCAGCCATCGCCAATCCCGATGTCATCTGGGCCTTTCCACACATGCTGGTGGCCGCGATCGAACTCGCGCTCTGCTTCGTTATCGCGGTTTCCGCCTGGTACGTGCTCTGCCGCAGGCACGTGGTCTTGTTTCATCGCCCGCTGAAATATGCGGTGCTCGCGCTCGTCGTCATCGCCCCGCTCCAGATCTATCTCGGTGACGGGCTCGGTCTGATCGTCGCCCACGACCAGCCGTCAACGCTGGCAGCGCTGGAAGGACACTACCACACCTATAATCCGGATGGTTCGGTCAATACAAGCTGGAAGGTCGTGGGCTGGCCCAATGCCAAGGGTGATGGCATGGCGTGGTCCATCAGCATTCCCCACGTGCTGAGCTTGCTGGAGACCCATACCTGGAACGGCAAGGTCACCGGACTCGACGCCATTCCGCCGCAGGATCGGCCGCCGGTCGTCGTGCCCTTCTACGCCTTCCGCGTCATGGCCGCAGCCGGCGGCGCCCTCATGCTGTTCGCTTTTTGGGGTGCCTGGCTGGCGTTCCGCCGCAGCTTCACGGTCGACACGATCATCCACAACCGCCTGTTTCTCTGGGCGGCAATCCTCTGCGGGTTTCTGCCCTATATCAGCGTCTGGTGCGGCTGGTGGGTGCGAGAGGTCGGGCGCCAACCCTGGGTCGTCTTTGGGTTGATGCGGACAGCGCAGGGCGTGAGCCACATGAGCGTGATGTCCGCCGCTCTCTGGCTTATCGGCTATATGTATTTCGAACTCATCGTCTGGGGCAGCACCTGGTACTTCTTCTCCAAGGTGATGCGCGGCGGGCCGGACATGGAAAGCCCCGTTGTGCATGGCGGCACTCAGCGTCTGGGCGCGCTTGAGCCACGCCGCAGCGAAGCGCCGTCCTATGTCCGTCCGGTCTGACATGACCAGGCAAGTCAACCGCGTATTCCCGGGAGCATGACGATGAACGGTCTTACCGATGTCCAGGCCGTGGTGACCTTCGCCTGGTGGATCGCGCTCGACCTGAGTGTCCTTCTCTACATCCTGCTCGATGGCGCCGACCTCGGCGCAGGCGTCTTCTCGCTTTTCGTGCGCAGCCCGCGTGAACGGGGAGCGATCATGTCCGCCATGGCCGGCACCTGGGACGCCAACGAGACCTGGCTGATCGTCGCGGGAGGCGTATTGTTCGGCACCTTCCCCTTCGTCTACGGCTCGGCTTTCAACTACCTCATGGTGCCGCTCGCGCTGGCACTCTGGGGCATGATCACCCGGGCGCTCGCCCTCGAATTCCGGCATCTGGCCGAGGAGCGCTGGCAGCGTTTCTCGGACCTCTGTTTCGGCTTTTCCAGCCTCGTCGTCGCCTTCTTCGGCGGCATGGCGGTGGGCGCCATCCTGCAAGGCTTTCCGTTGACCGACACGCCCGGCAGGGTACCGACCTATGTCGGCGGGTCCTTGCGGTTCATCTCTGCGTTCAGCATCTGGACCGGCATCGCGGCCGTCCTTGCGGTGACTCTCGCCGGATTGCTCTTCATCCGCGCCCGCTTCGAACACTCGGAGCCCATCCGCAAGCAAGCCGCCGGCTGGACGAACATCATTTTTTTCCTGGGGCTGGCGGCCGTGGTGATCACGGTTGTCACCAACGCCGTGATCTTCCCGTGGGCTGCCAGGAAATGGTTCGGCCCGCATTTCTGGATCTGGGGCATCGTGCTGCTTGCCGTCGTCTACGCCGCCTTCAGGATGCGCGTGGCAAGCCGCCACGACCGCGACTTCACGGCGATCCTCTGGTTCAACGCTGCGGTTGCCATCATGGCGATCGCGATGATGGCCACCGTTTATCCCTGGATTGTACCGAATACCTGGACGATCTATTCCGGCGCCAGCCCGGCGGTGTCCTTGTTCACCTTCACCCTCGCCATGGGCGGCTTCTTCCCGGTGATGCTGATGTACAATGCCTATCAAATCTGGGTCTTTCGGGCACGGATCTCCGCTCTCGCCGCCTATCACTGACGCCGGCCGGCGCCGCAGCGGCCGAAGAGCTTCGCGATGAGCTCCCACAAGCCTCCCATGCCGCGCGCAGTCAGCCGCGCACTGGATGGTTGGCTTCGGTGCCGCGCCACTGTCGCGCGACGGCCGCTGGGCGCAGCGATCGCCCTCTCTGCACTGGGCGGTCTCATCCTGGTGCCCGAGGCTTGGGCATTGGCCCGGGTGGTAACCGCAGTCGTCTTCGATCATCGCGGACTCGCCGCGAGTGCGCCCTTGCTCTGGACGCTCGTTGCTTTGTTCTTTTTCCGCGCCTGCCTCACCGGTTTCTCGACCACGACTGCGGTTGCCGCGAGTGCGCGAGTGAAGTCCCACCTCAGAAACGACATCCATGCGAAGATCGCGGCCCTCGGCCCCGCCTTCCTTGGCACGCAGCGCACCGGCGATCTCGCCAGCTTGCTGGTTGAAGGCGTGGACGCACTCGACAAATATTATGCGACCTATCTGCCCCAGATGGCGGTCACCGTCTTTCTGCCGCTCGCCTTGCTCGTCTTCATGTCGGCGGCTGATTGGGTTTCCGGGATCATCCTTCTCGTCGGTGCACCGCTGATCCCCATTTTCATGATCGTCATCGGGAAGGGCACCGAGCGGCTGAACCAGGCGCAGTGGCGGAAGCTCGCCGTGATGAGCGCATATTTCTTCGATGTCGTCGAAGGCCTCTCAACCCTCAAGCTCTTCGGGGCGAGCCGCTACGAAGCCGAGATCATCGGCCGCATCTCCGATGACTACCGCCATAGTACGATGAGCGTGCTGCGCGTTGCCTTCCTCTCCTCCCTCGTGCTGGAATTCTTCACGACGCTCGGCGTTGCAATGATCGCCGTCTTCATTGGGTTCCGACTTTATTTCGGCGAGATGCATTTCCTGCCGGGCTTCTTCGTTCTGCTGCTGGCGCCGGAATTCTTCCGCCCGCTCCGTGCCATGGGCACGCAATATCACGCCCGCATGGACGCGATCGCGGCCGCCGAGCGGATCGTGGCGCTGATGGACATGCCGGAACCGGAAACTGCCGCAGGTACCGCGCCCACACCCGCGCGCATCAACGCGATCCGCTTTGAGGCTGTGCATTTTTCCTATCGGCCAGACCAGGCGGCGCTTGCCGGGATCGACCTCACGCTGAACCGCGGGGAGCATGTGGCACTGGTGGGGCCCAGCGGATCGGGCAAAAGCACCATTGCACGCCTGTTGCTCGGCCTCGCGACGCCAAGCCAGGGCCGCATCATGCTGGATGGCACCGATCTTCGTACCGTCTCGCCGGACGCCTGGTTCGGGCGTGTCTCCTGGATGCCGCAGCGGCCGACGCTGTTCGCCGGCAGCATCGCCGAGAATATTCGCCTCGGCTGGCCGGATGCGCCGATAAAGGCGGTGATCCAGGCAGCGGAAGCCGCCACTGCCGCCGATTTCATCGCCCGCCTGCCGCACAGTTATGAAACCGTGATCGGCGAGCGCGGGCAGGGACTTTCCGGCGGCGAAATTCGCCGCATCGCGCTGGCCCGCGCGTTTCTCAAGCCCGCCGAACTCCTCATTCTGGACGAGGCCGACGCCAGCCTGGACGGCGAGACAGCCGCGCTCATCCGGCAAGCCATTGCGCGGCTGCCACGCGGAACGACCGTGCTCCTCATCGCCCACCGACTGGAAAGCGTTGATGCGGCAGACCGTATCCTCGTGCTGCGAGACGGGTGCATTACCGAGGCCGGCACGCCGGGCGCATTGCTCGCCCAGCACGGAGACTATGCCGCAATGAGCGCCCTCTATCACGAGGCCGCGGAATGAAAGACCTCGGGCGTCTTCTGCGTCTTCTGGGGTGCCATTGGCGGTGGCAGGCAGCCGGCATCCTGCTTGGTGTGATCACGGTTCTCACCAACGTCGGACTGCTGGCGCTCTCCGGCTGGTTCGTTGCCGCCATGGGTCTCGCCGGCCTCGGCCTGCTGCGCATGGAATATTTCCTGCCCGCTGCCGCGATCCGGGCGCTTGCCATCATCCGCACGGTCGGCCGCTACCTGGAACGACTGGCGACCCATGAAGCGACCTTCCGATTGCTCTCCGAGTTGCGCACCTGGTTCTACACGCATCTGGAACCGCTCGCCCCGGCGCGATTGCAGACCCATCGTGCGGGCGACCTTCTGAGCCGCATCCGCGCCGACATCGACAGCCTGGACAATTTCTACCTGCGGGTCCTGGCACCGACCGTCACCGCCGTCATTTGCATCGCTCTCATAGTTCTCTTCCTGTTGCACCTGAGCCCAGGCGTCGCCGAGGCCGATCTTACAGGATTGCTTTTCGTCGGCGTGGCCTTGCCGCTCGCGGCCTTTCGCGCGGGCCGCGGCCCGGGCCGGGAAGCCGTCGCCTGTCGCGGTCTGCTGCGCGCCGAGATCGCCGATACGGTGCGCGGTTTCGAGGAATTGCAGGTCTTCGGCGCCCTGACTCGTCAAACCGCGCGGCATGGTCTGGCCTATAACGCACTGGCCGCCGCCCAGCGGCGCGAGACGCGCGTGGAAGCTGCGACCGCGGGCGTCACGCTTTTTGTAATCCAGATGACGATGCTCGCTGCCCTTGTCATCACCATTCCGCTCTCCCTCCAAAAGGCACTCCCGGTAGCGGACGTCGCGATGATCGCATTGCTCGTGCTCGCGAGTTTCGATGCCGTAAGCGGATTGCCAGGCGCCTACCGCGCACTGGGTGAAACGCTTGCCGCCGCGCGGCGCATCTTCGAAATCGTTGACACCAGGCCGGCGGTTCGCGAGCCAGTACGGGAAGCCGTGTATCCTGCGCGCTTTGATATCGAATTTCGACACGTTTCCATGCGCTATGATGAAGGCGATTACTGGGCTCTGGACGATGTAAGCCTCCATATCCCCGCCGGCGGCTCGCTCGGCATCATGGGGCCGACAGGCTCGGGCAAGACAACCCTTGCCAATATCCTGCTCCGCTTCTGGGATTTCCAGCTTGGGGATGTACTGGTCGGCGGTGTGCCGATTCGCGATCTTTGCGGCGAGACGATGCGTGGGTATTGCGCGGTCATCTCCCAACAGATGCATCTCTTCAACACGAGCATACGCGAGAACCTGCGTATCGCCCGGCCGGAGGCGAGTGAAGCCGAGATGCTGACCGCATTACGCGATGCCGGCCTCCTGGACGAGGTGCGGGCGATGCCGGACGGGTTGGAGACGATTGTCGGCGAAATGGGTGCCCTGCTCTCGGGCGGCCAGGCACGGCGCGTCGCGATCGCCCGCGCTTTCCTCAAGGACGCGCCGATCTTGATCCTGGACGAGCCCACCGAAGGACTGGACGCGCTTTCGGAACGTGTCGTGGTCACCGCACTCGCTCGCCTGATGCAAGGCCGTTCCACGCTTCTCATTACTCACCGGCCACAGGCGCTGCGTGACGTTGACCGCCTGCTATGGCTCGATCATGGCCATCTGCACGGACACGATGACAGGCGCGCAATTGCACACGCTGCGGGCTGCGCACGCTTCTCTGGCTCCGGGTACTAACACCCAAAGCCAGAGAAGCGTGGCACGGACCGCGGCATGTCATTGCGAGGAGCGAAGCGACGAAGCAACCTCGTTCAGCGAACCCCGGACCGTCCGTGTGCCGACGCGACCGGGGTCGCTTCGTCGCCTCGCTCCTCGCAACCTGGGCGTCGTCCGGCAGGCGACTTCCTCGGAATCCTTTCGCTCGTCAGGCGTCTGTTGTCGTAATCAATCGCAACACCCGATTACATCGTGCGCGAGAATGCGTTAGAGCAATCAGCCGCGCATTCCCATCCTCTCGACATCGAAGCGTGCCGGTAGCCCCAGCGCCGCAATCGGCTTCGTGTCGGAGAATCTTTTGCGATCATGGCTCTTACGCTTGTCTGTTGTCCTACCACATCTGCCCGCGTGAAGCCGGTCATATCCGGCGTAATGAGGGCGGTTTGGTGCGCATGCACGGCCTTAAGCGGGACCATCGCGCTCCGGCGATCCGAAACGGAATCAGGAATCCCACTATGCACGACCTCTCTCTCGGCCGCCGGCACGTCGTGTCACTGCCTCTGGCAGGTCTCGTCAGTGCAGGCCTGGCTGGTGCCATGATCTCGGCTGTGCCACCCGCCCACGCCGCGGAGCACGGAAACACACTGATTCCGCCCCGCGCGTGGAAGCTGCGGGAACTGAGCGCAGCGCTCGCTTCCGCCCCGCGGGCGCGGACCTTTAAAACCGTGCCGATGATCCTCACGGATCGGACGCAATGGGATAGCGCCGCGCTCGATCTACTGCTGCACTATGACGGCGGGCCCAAACAGGTATGGGACAATACCGGGCTGGACGGCCCCTGGCTCAACCTGATGCGCAATTCGATGAACGCGCAGATCTGGTCGTGGGGCCATCCGGATTTCCTCGCGGTCTCGGCCACGCACGGCACGGCGCATCTCGCTCTGTACGACGACCAGATTTGGGAAAAATACCTCAGCGCCTTCACCGGCGGCAAGTATAAATCCAATATCTGGATCACGACCCCGGCGGCGGGAAATGCTGATCCGGCCAACTATGAAGACCCGAACGGCGCCTTCTCGCCGGCGGCCAACAGCATCGCCGTTCTGCAACGGCGCGGCGTCGTGTTCTGCGCCTGCCACAATGAGGTGTGGGAACTCACCGCCGGACTGCTGAAGAAGGGCATCAATCCCGATCGGCTGTCGCATCCGGTGCTGGCCGCCGAGCTGACCAATCACCTCATCCCGGGCGTCGTGCTGACCCCCGGCATGGTCGGCACGATTCCGCAGCTGCAGCTCGCGGGCTTTCACTACGCGAAATGACCTGACGCTCCGCGCCCCACCCACGCGGCGCGCGGGCCGGAGGCGCGGATGGAGGACAAACCGATGACATGGAATTCGAAACGCAGGCAGCGTGCGACCACGCTCGCCCTGGCCACGGCGTTCGTGGTTGCCGCCGGCACCGTGCCGCGTGCGCAGGCCGCCGACACCGGCTGGCATGGCAAGGCCGAGACGCCGCACTACCAGGAGCAGATCTTCCCGCCCTGGCAGGATGGTCAGAACAACGACGCTACCGGCAAGGGCTTCGTGTTCACGGTGCCGGAGGTCGATTCCATGGCCGATTTCCATGGCGATGTGAACGATCCGGCGCTCGTCCTGTATGTCGGTGGCAATTACTATTTCGCCATGGCACCGCTGGTGCGGGCGTTCGAGAAAGTGCACCCCACCTACGCCGGTCGCATCTTCTACGTAACGATCCCGCCGGGGATGCTGGTCACCGCTATGAAGAACGGCGGCACCTTCACCTCGGGCAACATGACCTTTACCGCGAAGCCGGATGCGTATTTCGCCGGGCTCAAGAAGGTGCAGGGGCTGATTGCCTTGGGCATGCTGACCGGCCCGGCCGTTCCCTATGTCACCAACGATCTCACGATCATGGTACCCAAGGGCAATCCGGCGCACATCGCCGGCCTTGAGGATCTCGCCCGGCCTGGGATCCGGCTGGTGATGCCCAATCCCGCTTTCGAGGGCATCGCCCGGCAGATCGAGGCCTCGCTCACCAAAGCCGGTGGCCACGCGCTCGAAGCCCAGGTTTACCAGACCGGCGTGAAGGACGGTACCACCATCCTGACGCATATCCATCACCGGCAGACCCCGCTGTTCCTGCTGCAAGGCCTCGCGGATGCCGGGATCACCTGGAAATCGGAAGCAATCTTCCAGGAAGAGACAGGTCACCCGATCGCCGATGTGGCGATCCCTGCCCGCGACAATACGACCGCGATCTACGCCGGTGCCATGGCCCGCGGCGCCGCGCATCCGGCAGCAGCGCAGGCCTGGCTCACTTTCATCCGTTCTCCGGCGGCGCTGTCGATCTTCGAACAGTACGGTTTCAAACCGTACGGCGGCCGGTAATGACGTGCTGAACAGTGCAAGGGTTTCCCCAAGGAGAACCACGATGAGTGGATTCACAATCGCCGACGGTGGACAGGCAATCCGTACCGCCGCCGCATCCAAGGCCGAGGCGGCATGGACGACGGCGGGACTGGCACTGTTGTCGGTCCGCTTCATTCAGGGCTTCATCTACTGGGGCGGCGGCACCCGCCGCTTCATCTATGCGCCGAGCAAGCTCAATCCGTACGCAGCGCATTGGATGGCCTACAAGTTCCAGACCGCGATGCCCGGCGCCTTGCTCGGAACCGACCGGCTGATCGCCTACATGCTGCATCATTTCTGGTTGCTCTACCCGGGGGTGATCCTGTTCAGCGCAGCTGAGCTCTTCGCCGGGTTGTTCCTGATGCTCGGACTGTTCACCCGCGCGGCCGGAGCGGTGACGATCGGCCTCTCTTTCGTGCTGATGCTGATGTTCGGCTGGCAGGGCGCCACCTGCATCGACGAATGGACCATGGCGGCCGCGAACTTCGGCATCGGCCTCGGCCTCTTCCTGGTCGGCGGGAGCGCTTATGCGGTCGACAATGTCCTGCTTCAGCGCAACCCCGCGCTGGCCGGCAAGGCCTGGTTCCGCTGGGCCTGCGGCAGCCTGCCGCTGCCGCTGAGCGCAGTCGCATTTCGACGCCTTGCGTTGGTCCTGTTCTGGACCGGCGTCGCATTCTCGGTGCTGACCTACAATTATTATCGCGGGTCGGTGGTAACGCCATTCCACGGCGGACCGGTCAGTCCCTCAAAGCATCACTGGGGCCTGAGCGACGGTCGGCTTGGGGCCGACGGCCAAGTGAGCTTTCGGGCCTATGTCGATGCCGGCACCCCGGCGGAGGCGTCCAACCTTGTCCTGGCGCGCCTCGTGAGCGCCGATGGCAGGACCGTTGAGATATGGACCGCTGCGACCTTGGCCGCGCTGCCTGCGAGCGCCCTGCACAACGATTTTGCCTATCAGAAATTCCATACCGGCGCCTTCGGCATCGTCGGCCCGGTTGGTGCCGTGGCGACGATCGACCTGCCGGGCACGCCGGGCGGCGCGAGCCTGACGCCGGGCCGTTACACGCTGCGGCTCACCTCGGTGAACGGCCACGTGTGGTCTCTGCCCATCTCGCTTCAGGGATGATCGACGGCCGTGGGCGGGACATCAAGCCCACGGCTCCTCTCGCATCACCGGGTTCAAGGAGATCCTGTGCGATGTTCGCCTCCCCGCCTCGCCGCGGCCGTGCAAAGCACCGAGGCTGGAATGCCGACACCCCCGCCTGAGACTGACGCGTTGAGCGATTCAAACGTCGTTGCCAGTCATTGGAATCCCCTCCGTGTAGCCCGGGACGTCGACCTCATCCGCCTTGCCGAACGCTGCGTGTATGTTGTCATCGGTGCAATGCTGGTTCTGGTGTTGGTGCTCGCGTTGGCCAGTGCCTGCAAGGCGCTCTGGGATGGCCTTCCGCAATGGTCCAGCGCCGGCACGATTGTGGATATCATTGACCGCCTGCTGTTCATGCTGATGCTGGTGGAGATTCTGCATACTGTACATACCTCGATCCAGACCGGCGCTCTCGTTTGCGAACCGTTCCTGATCGTCGCCCTGATCGCCTGCATCCGGCGGATTCTCGTCATCACGCTCAACACGTCGCAGATCACCCAAATCGATCACTGGGACGCTCATGACCGTTCATTGTTCCATGCGTCGATGGTCGAGCTTGGCGTCCTGGCGCTGCTGATCGTCGTGCTGATAGGGTCGATCCGCGTCACGCGCACCTGTGCCAAGCCAGTCGACCTCGGCAAGAATTAGCGGTGGCAGCGGGCCGATGCAGGTTTTCGGACTTGTTCAAGTGGCGGCTCTGCCTGTGTTGTAAGTTTGGCAGCACGTCACGCTCCGCCACGCCGTAACTTCGCCGTGCCGGTCACGATCATCCAAGGCGCATTGCCGCCGGCTGTGGCCGGCGCCCGCAGCGGCTGCCGAACTGAGCGGGTGAGGGGAGGGACCGTTGCCCGGTGATCGCGGCGCGCCGGCGAGATCTGCGCTCCGAACGGCGCGCCATTGAACCTTTCCAGCCACGATGCCACATCGCGAGGCAGAAACAGGCGGCAAGTGCCGCCGGCACGGACCCGGAGGGGACCGACATGACCAACGAAGAACGCGACATCATCACCCAGTTCGTCGGCCGCGTGGGCGGCGCTCCGGCCGGGGGCCAACCGGCCCAGTTCGGTGGGTCGGTCCCCGCGACCACCCAGCAGGCGCTGCCGCCGGTGGATCCTGATGCGGATTCGCTGATCCGCCAGTTGTTCCAGCGTTACCCCGAGGCGCCGTACCGGATCACGCAACTCGCCTTCATCGAGGAACATGCCCTGGCCGAGGCACAGAACCGCATCCAGCGGCTGGAATGGGAGCTGCAGCAGGCCCGGCAGGCTGCGCAACAAGCGCCGCAGCAGCAGCAGAGCGGTGGCTCGGGCGGCGGGTTCTTCAGTGGATTGTTCGGCGGCGGGCGGTCCCAGGCGGCGCCACAGCCCGGCCCGGGGCCAGCCTGGAACCAGGGCGGCGCCATGCCGCCGCCGCAAGCGCAATACCAGCAGGCGCCCCCGCCCCCGCAATACCCGCCCAGCTACCAGCCCGGCATGTTCCAGCCGCAAGGATCGGGCTTCCTCGGATCGGCGCTGCGGACGGCCGCGGGTGTCGCCGGGGGCGTGGTCGCCGGCAACCTGCTGATGGATCTGTTCTCGGGCAATCGCGGGACGGGCGGCGGCTTTGCCGGAGGCTATCCGCCAGCACCGACGGCCGAAAGCCCGTGGGGCGGCGTCGCCGGCGGCGGGCTGCCGCAGCAGGACTACGTGGACCAGGGAAGCTGGGACAACAGCGGCGGCGGTGGCATGCCGGCGGACCAGAATTACGTGGATAACGGGTCGTGGGACCAGCCGACCGACAATTCGGGCGGCGGCGGATGGGATTCCAGCAGCAACGACTCGAACTGGGATTCCAGCGGCGGCGGGGACTCGAACTGGGATTCCGGCGGCGGCGGATCCGACTCGTTGTGCTGAGCTGAAAACGGACCCCACCCATCCCCGTACGCGTCATGGCCGGCTTGACCCCATTGGCGCTGACCGAAGCCTGAAGCCGGGCGCTGCAGTGCTCCGTCGTGATCGGCCCTGAGCCGGCCGCGACGAAAAAAAGCGCAGCGCGCGGCTTAAGGTTGGCGCCTATGGGGCTTGACCCGGCCGTCTTCCCCGCCCGCATATCGCCAATGCGCGCGCCGCCACAAATGATCCCGTACCCGAACGTAACCCCACTGTAGTTGTCACCGGCGCACGAAGCCAGCCGGACGCGCTTGCCGCAACGATGCTCAGCGCAGCGATGCCACGGGAGCAAACCCCGGTCATGCCATCGGACGTTTCTACCGGCGCGGCGAACGCCGCCGCCCACATTTACGCATCAGAGCCGCGCGGCGGCGGCGATGCAGCCACACATCTCCGCATCACACGCGGTCTCGCCGAGCGCGCAATGTCGCCGCATGTGCTGGTTGCCGATGACGACTCCGCATGGCGCACGGCGCTTTGCCGTTACTTGGGTGTGAACGGCTTCGACAGTACGGAATGCAGCGATTTCGCCTCCCTGGCCGAAATTGTGCAGTCGCACGCCGGGCTCTTCGTCGTCGTCGCCGAACTGACCGTCGGATCGCGTCACTTGTTCGATTGCCTGGCGGACTTCGCGCATCAACCCTCGGCTGCGGTCTTGGTGCTGTCCGGCCAGAACGACGACACAGAAACAATCGTCGCATTGGAGCTTGGGGCCGATGACGTGATCCGGAAAGGCACCGATCGGCGCGAGATCGTTGCGCGCATCCGCGCAGCCGCACGCCGCCTGAACACGCAGGCACTCAGTCGACAACGGCCAACCGGCGCACCCACGGCAAGCAATAGCCAACAGCCCGCATGCCAGGGTAATCGGGTGAAGCAGTAGGTGACAAACGGAGAAAGTGCCGAATCAATAGCGACCCTCGATTCGCATGAGGGGGGCGCACCATGGCGGACACGGCATCGGACGGCACGGCGTTCGACGAA
>Ga0335072_10001773_pt1 | contig 34342 bp, 35 predicted proteins | sample Lox_Sample_21_FD_206725 | JGI IMG/M metagenome (GOLD analysis project Ga0335072, IMG submission 206725) | Soil microbial communities from Loxahatchee National Wildlife Refuge, Florida, United States - Lox_Sample_2.1 | ecosystem: Environmental > Terrestrial > Soil > Wetlands | place: USA... | reverse complement strand
ATCACACCAACCAGGGAAAGGGGGCAAGCCTGCGTGACGGCATGCGCGCCGCCCTCGCTGCCGGGGCGGACGACATCGCCACGCTGGATGGCGACGGCCAGCACCGCCCCGAAGACCTGCCGCGCTTGCTCGCATGCCGCCGGGACTGGCCCGGCCAGATCGTCGTCGGCTCCCGCCGCGCAGCCCGCGCGAACGCACCACGTGCGCGAGCCATCGCCAACCGGGTGGCGGATTTCTGGGTGTCCTGGGCGGCGGGCCACCCGATCGACGACAGCCAGTCCGGCTTTCGCGTCTACCCCAGTGAGGTGGCGAGACGCGTGGCGCTGCGCCCCGGCGCCGCCAGCGGCTTTGCATTCGAAAGCGAGGTGCTGATCGAGGCCGGCCGGATTGGCTTTCGCACCGTCGCCGTGGACATACCGGCGGTCTATGGCGCCGGATTGCGGTCCAGCCACTTCCGGCCGGTGACCGACGTCACCCGAATCGTGCTGATGGTGGCCGGCAAATTGCTCCGCACCTGGATGGACCCGATCGGGCTGTGGCGCTCTCTCACCGGCCGCCGGCTGCGCTGGCACGATGCGGGATCGTCGCGGAGACCAGGATGATGAATGCGCGTTCGCGATGGAGCGTGAGTGGCGCCGTCACAGCAGGTTCCGCCAAGGACGCGGATGCGCGCCAGCAGCACACCCGGGCGCTCGGTGCGGTTCACCGGCAAATCCGGATCTGGGCCGAGCACTGAGCCTGAACCTTTCGCTAACCGCGCCGCCCTGGTTGGCCCCGGGATCGCCCGCTTGCAAGGCCCGAGACAAGCCCGCAATCATAGCCGGGCGGCGCGCGACGCCCACCTCAGTGTGTCAGTTACAAACTTTTTTTCGTTTGACATATTGACGGTGCCCGTCGACTCATGCGATAACCCTCCGCCATGAACGCAGCTTCTGCCACCGTATCCGCCTGCGCTGCCCAACCCGATCTAACGCGGGCTGGGGCCCGCGCTTCCGCAACTCTTAACGCCTTTGCCGTCCTTGTCGCCCTGGTCTTCACTCTCACCGATCACGGCAAGCATCTCGCCCTGGCGTTCCGCGCCCATGTCGCGCAACCCGGCCACGGCCGAACCGGCAGGTTCTGCCAAACCGGCACCATCAATATCATCCGTACGAACCTCCGCCGCGCCATGATGCGCAGCGTCGCGCTGTACCAAGCGTTGCGGCACCAGGCCAATCGAGCCCTCGCCTTGCCGCTGCCCGCCCTGCGGGCCGATCGCACCAGGCCGGAGCAAGCCGCCGCGAATGCACGCCCCGGCCAGGCCGGGCAGGACAGCGCGCGCGCCAAAGCCACGCATCCGGAATGGTGGCAGAACGCCGATCCCTCATACACACCTACGGCACAGCCGGTCGCTGACGAACTGAGCCGCCGTGCAGCGGGTGCCATCCTGCCACCGATTTCCCTCATTTTCGCTGACACCACGGAAACCGCTGGCGCGGTGTGGGGCAATCTCACTGTCCCCATCAACCGCCCGGGCTTCCGTCGCACCCGATTCATCGCGGAGGTTGACTGGTGCCAAGCGCCTGCGTCTCGTGTCGGGACGCCGCGTCTTGGGCGGCCGTCATCAGAACACCACCGCCCCAATTGTCTCTCGGCGGCAGAGCAATTGCGCGATCGCCCCCCGCCACAGGCAGAGTCAGCCGAATGTGCCTCTTCGCAAGCCGAACCGTGTGCGGCTTCGACCGGTACATCGCAGCAGACTGAAACCGCGCCAGCGATGCAATGGCCGGTTTTGCCATGCCCGGCGCAGGAGGTCGCCGCCCCGGCATCGCTTTGACCCATGTAGCAACACCCGCCACGGGCGCCGGACCAAACCAGTCCCCGCCGCGCCGACTTGCGTCCGCCATCCCGCGACCGCGAGCGCGTACGCATGTACCCCTGCCCGGAACACAGCCGCCGGCTCCGCCGCGCCAGCCCGCAGCAAAACCATCACCGCATCTCCGCCAAATCAGAAACACCGTGGTTCCATTCGCAATCGCCCGCCCACCGCGCCGGTGCGCCGTTCCCGGAACGATCTCCCAACGGAAAAGCCTCCAATCGCCAATCTTCGGCCGCCGCCGAAGCGTTTCCACCGTCCTGACAGCACGCTGTCAGCAGCCACTTACTACCTCTCGGGCATCGCCAACCGAGAGGCTTTCTCCCCCATGCCCCTCCTCACTTTCGCGCAGCCCAACGCCGCTACCGCCACCTCGCAGCGTGGCATCATCTTGCTCACGCTCTGCCTCGGAGTCCTGGTGGCGCAGGTCGATACGTCGGTGGTCAACCTGGCAGCCCACCCGATCGGCATGGCGTTCAGCGCCCCCGTCGCCGCGCTGCAATGGGTTCTGGACGGCTACAACCTCACCTACGCCGTCCTTCTCCTTACCGGCGGCTTGCTCGCCGACCTCTACGGCCGCCGCCGCGCATTCCAGGCCGGCGCCGCGATCCTCGCCGCAGCCTCGCTTGCCTGCGCCCTCGCCCCGACCATCGGCATCCTCATCGCCGCCAGGGTCGCGGCCGGCGCCGGCTCTGCCCTGCTGCTGCCCGCCTCGCTCGCCATCGTGCGCGTCGTCTGGACCGACCCCGCCGAGCGCCGCCGCGCCCTCGGCGTCTGGGCAAGCTGCAACGGCCTGGCCTTCGTCATCGGCCCCACGCTCGGCGGCCTGTTGATCGAGCATTTCGGCTGGCCCAGCGTCTTCCTGATCTCCGTCCCCCTGGCGCTCGCGGCGCTGATCCTCGCCGCCTGGGCCATCGACGAAACCGCCCACCCGCAAGACCGCCACTTCGACCTTCCCGGCCAGCTCACCGGTGCCGCGGCGCTCGGCGGCCTGGCATTCGCCGCGATCGACGGCCATCAGGGCGGCCATGCCTGGATCGCCGCGCTCGCGGTGTCCGCCGCCGCATTCCTCTGCTTCCTGGCCCTGCAACGCCGCCGAGGTCCCGCCGCCCTGGTCCCCCTCGACCTTTTCCGCAACCGTTCCTTCTGCGGCGCCATCGTCGCGACGGCCAGCATGACGTTCGGCATCTACGGCATGATCTTCCTGCTGCCGCTGGTCTGGCAGGCGACCCATGTCCTGGGGCCAGAGCAAGCCGGGTTCGCCCTGATGCCCTGCGCCCTGGTGTTCTTCCTGGTCTCGCCCCGATCCGGCCATCTGGCCCAGCGCATCGGCATCCGGGCCATCACCGCCGGCGGCACCGCCACTATCGGCATCGGGCTCCTGGTGCTGGCAACCACCCATGCCGGACGTCCTCTCCCGCTGGCCACGGTCGGACTGACGCTGACCGGCATCGGCATGGGACTGAACACCGGCCCGCTGATGTCGGTCGCGGTCGACTCCGTCACCGCCGCACGCTCCGGCACCGCCTCCGCCCTGATCAACGTTGCCCGCATGGCCGGAGCGACGCTGGGCGTCGCCATCCTCGGCGCCGCCTTCGCCCTGTGGCATGGCGGCGCGCCGGGGCTGCGCGCCGCCATGCTCGGGGGCGGGATCGTGCAGTGCCTCGGCGCCACCATTGCCTGCGCGACCATCCGTCCGGCCAGGTCAGCCTGACGCTGCCGCTACCCACAGGAAAAGGAGCCACCTCTCTCGATCACTGATGACGGGCCGGCGACCGGTCGCTACCCTGGCGGCTTCTCCCCATCGCCGGCACGGAGGCTGCCAGTTGGCTGGACCGGAGCGCGGCCCTCGTGCCGCCGTGAAGCTCAGCGACGTGGCGGCCGCAGCCGGCGTGGCACCAATGACCGTCTCGCGCGTCATCAACACGCCCGACCGGGTCTCGCCTGCCACCGCCGCCCGCGTCCGCGCCGCCATCGAGAAGCTGGGCTACGTTCCGAACATGGTGGCGGGTGGGCTGTCCTCGCGCCGCTCGCGCATGGTGGCCGCGATCGTCCCCACCATCGCCCATCCGATGTTCGCCGACATGGTGCTGCACTTCACCGACACCATGCGGACGGCCGGCTACCAGGTGATGCTGTCGCTCAGCGGCTATAACGATTTTGCCGGCCTCGACCTCGTGCGCGGCTTGCTGGCGCGGCGCCCCGACGCCATGTTGGTCACCGGCGCAGAGCACTCGCCGCCGATGCGGCAGATGCTGGCGGAGGCCGGCATACCGGTGGTGGAAATCTGGGACGTGGCTCCCGAGCCGGTGGACATGCTGGTGGGGTTGGACCACGTCCAGGCCGGCGCTGCCGTGGCGAAGCTGTTTTTCGACAAGGGGATCACCCATTTCGCGGCCTTCGCGGCGGCGGATTCGCGTGCCCAGGCCCGCCGCCGCGGCTTCACCGACGCCGTCCGCCAGGCGGGCGGCACGCTGCTGGCACAGCAAGTCCTGCCGGCCCCCAGCACGATCACGGCCGGCCGCCAGGCCATGGCAGCCCTCGCCCCCTCCGTGACGCAACAGACCGGCCTGTTCTGCAGCTCCGACCTGCTGGCGTTCGGGGCAATCACCGAAGCGCACATCCGCGGCATTGTCGTCCCGGAGCAACTCTCCGTGTGCGGCTTCGGCAATTTCGAGCTGGGAGCCGCGAGCGAGCCGCCGTTCAGCACCGTCAACGTCGAGGGCGGCGAAATCGGCCGCACCGCCGCCAGCTTCCTGCTCCGCCGCCTCGGCGGTGCGCCGCCCGGCGACGCGGATCGCATGCTTGTGCCGTTCCGCATCGTAGAGCGCGCGACCACCTGACGTTTCACGTTTACTTGGTTCGGATAGGCACTGTTGCGTTGCGCCGCAACATGCTATGCTGCGCCGCACCACGCCGGTGCGGCCGCCGCATGGTCGCGCGATCGCCGCCACGGGGCATGCGCCACACCCGGCGAATGCGGAAGGAAAACCGATGAATTACGTCACGGCCGTTGATGCCCGCGTGGAGGCCGGCGGTCTCCGCATTGCGTGCGAGCTGCACGATTTCGTCGTCCAGGAGGCGATGCCCGGCACCGGCATCGAGCCGCGGTCCTTCTGGCAGGGATTCGGCCTGCTGGTCCGTGAGTTCGCCCCACGCAACCGGGCGCTATTGGAGCGGCGCGATGCCTTGCAGCAGCAGATCGATGACTGGCATCGCACCTCTCGCTCCAGGCCGATCGACCAGGCAGCCTACCTCCGCTTCCTGCACGAGATCGGCTACCTGCAACCCGAACCGGAGGCCGTCGCGGTGGATACCCCCCGCGTCGACGCGGAAATCGCCAACATTGCCGGTCCCCAGCTCGTCGTGCCGGTAACCAATGCCCGCTATGCGCTGAACGCGGCCAATGCGCGTTGGGGCAGCCTGTACGATGCACTTTATGGCACCGACGCGATCCCGGAGGACGGCGGTGCCACGCGCGGCGGCGACTACAACCCCGTCCGGGGTGCTCACGTGATTGCCCGTGCGCGCGCCCTGCTTGACGAGGTTGCGCCGCTTGCCCACGGCAGCCACGCCGACGCGATCTGCTATTCCTTGATCCCGTCAGGCCTTGCCGTGACGTTGCGTGACGGCTCGACGACCGGGCTGCGGGACCCGGCCGCCTTCGCAGGTTACCGCGGCGATGCGGCAGCCCTTTCAGCAGTTCTGCTGAGCCATCACGGCCTGCATGTCGAAATCCAGATCGACCGCAGCCGGCCGATCGGCCGCAACGATCCGGCCGGCATCGCCGACGTGGTGCTGGAAGCCGCCATCACCACCATCCAGGACCTTGAAGATTCGATCGCTGCGGTCGATGCCGCGGACAAAGTACTCGCCTACCGCAACTGGCTCGGCCTGATGAAGGGCACGCTGGAAGACACGTTCGACAAAGGCGGCCACAGGATGACACGCCGCCTGCACATGGATCGGACCTACCGCAAGCCGGGTGGTGGCATTGTGGCGCTGTCGGGCCGCAGCCTGATGCTGGTCCGCAATGTCGGCTTGCACATGTACACCGACGCAGTGCTGGACGCCGAAGGCCGGGAAATTCCCGAGGGGATACTGGATGCGGTGGTGACCTCGCTGATTGCGCTGCACGACCTGAACAATACCGGCCCGCTGCGCAATTCGCGCATGGGTTCGATTTATATCGTGAAGCCGAAGATGCACGGCCCCGACGAAGTGGCTTTCGCCGACACATTGTTCTCACGTGTCGAGGAGATGCTGAAGCTGCGGCCCTATACCATCAAAATGGGCATCATGGATGAGGAGCGGCGCACCTCCGCCAACCTGAAGGCGTGCATTGCCGCCGCAAAGCATCGCGTGGCGTTCATCAACACCGGATTTCTGGACCGCACCGGCGACGAGATTCATACGTCGATGGAAGCCGGGCCGATGATCCGCAAGAACGACATGAAAGGCACCGCCTGGATCAAGGCGTACGAGAACCAGAACGTCGATATCGGCCTGGCATGCGGGCTGCGCGGCAAGGCACAGATCGGCAAGGGCATGTGGGCGGCACCTGATCGGATGGCTGACATGCTGGCGCAGAAAGTCGCGCATCCCAAGGCCGGCGCGAATACCGCCTGGGTCCCTTCACCCACCGCCGCAACACTGCACGCGCTGCACTATCTCACGGTGGACGTCGCCGCACGGCAAGCGGAGCTGGCGGCCCGCCAGCGCTCGCCGCTTGAGGGTTTGCTGACGATCCCGCTGGCCGATCGACCCAACTGGTCGCCTGACGAAGTGCAGCAGGAACTGGACAACAACTGTCAGGGCATCCTGGGTTACGTGGTGCGCTGGATCGACCAGGGCGTCGGGTGCTCCAAGGTGCCGGACATCCATGACATCGGCCTGATGGAAGATCGCGCCACACTGCGGATTTCGTCGCAGCACATAGCCAACTGGCTGCACCACGGAATCACAACGGAAGAGCAAGTGATGGCGACGCTGCGGCGGATGGCGGACGTGGTGGATCGGCAGAACGCCGGCGATCCGCATTACGCGCCGATGGCGCCGGATTTCGATGGCGTGGCATTCCAGGCTGCCTGCGACTTGGTATTCAAGGGCCGCACCCAGCCGAACGGGTATACCGAATTCGTTCTGCACGCGCGGCGGCGGGAATATAAAAACGTTTCCGCCCAGCGCTGACGTGCCTGTTCCCCCGCAGTCCGTGCCGTTGATTTCGGCTTCAGTATCCGCAGACGTCGCCGGGATGACGATATAGCCGGCTTGGTCCAGTGTGGGCGAAGTTGGGTCGCCAGTATGGCGATCGACGCACAACCTGGAGGAAACGAACATGCGCCTGGCAAACAAGATCGGAATCGTTACAGCGGCCGGCTCCGGCATGGGCCGCGCCGGTGCATTGCGTTTTGCCGGGGAGGGCGCGGCGGTCGCCGTCGTGGACGTGAATGGCGATGCCGCCAACGCGGTGGTGCAACGGATCGCCGATGCCGGCGGCAAGGCCATCGCGCTGGTCGGCGACCTGACCGGCGATGACTTCGCCCGCGACATCGTGCGCCAGACCGCGCGGCAATTCGGCGGGCTGGATTTCGTGTGGAACCACGTCGGCACGCCCGGCCCCGCTTCGGTCGAGGGCATCGACTGGAAGGATTTCGAGTTTGCCATAACTCTGAACGTCCGCACCGTGCTGGTGACGACCGAGGCCGCATTGCCGGAGTTGCGCGCCCGTGGCGGCGGCGCATTGTTGTTCACGGCGTCGACGTCGGGCTTGGTCGGCTCCCCGTACAGCCCGGTGTACAACATTGCCAAGTTCGGCGTTGTGGGCCTGGTGAAGGGCCTGGCGAAACGCTACGGCGCGGAAAAGATCCGCGTCAATGCGGTGTGCCCCGGCACGACCGACACGCCGATGCTGCGCGTGTTCGTCGCACGGCCCGACAGCCAGATGCCGCCGGGCGAGACACCGGAAACGCTCGTGGTGAAGCGCGGCGGCCTGAACCCGATGCGCCGCGTCGCGCAGCCGGAGGAGATCGCGAACGCCGCCTTGTTCCTGATCTCGGACGAAGCGTCGTTCGTCAACGGCGTGGCCCTGCCGGTGGATGGCGGCGCGACTGCGTGAAACGCAATCAGGATCATCCGCCAGCCGATGGCCGCCGCTTGCGATGTCGAGTGGAGAACTGATCCCACAACCGCCGCCGCACGGCATCGTCGAGACGCTGTAGCGGCGTCATGCCGCGTGTCGCCTTGTCCAGAGAGCGTGACGACCGTTGCTGCAGCAGCAGCACGGCAGCGGCGGGTATTGGCGGCGGGCCGCCATCTCCCGTCAGGGCATTGCCGACGCGATAACGGGTACGCGGCAAAACGTGGAGCAATTGTGACTCCGGCCGCTCCGGCTGGGTGGGACGCGGCGTCTGGCGCACGGTGAAGACAGGCCGTGTGTCATCGTCCGCCTCCGCCGCGGCACGCGTGCGGCTGGCCGGCGCTTGCGGGACGGGCAGGGCGCGCGGCTTATCCGGGGCCAGGCGAGCGACAGATATCCCTTGGGTCGGCCTAGTGCCGCCTTGGCCTCTGCTGTTCGTCAGCAGGTCCGGCGGACCTTCGCGCATGGAAACGCTGCGCAGCTTCAGGAACGGACGGAGAGGAGGTGTGTCGATCTGATCCGGCATGGCTGATTCATCGCGACCTGTCAGTAGCAGGTGCGGCTCAATTTGAGTCACCTGACCCCTGCCCTAGCGGTTGCTGTGCCTGCGTTCCCGGGGCCCTTTGGCCCGTGCTGTCGTTCGCGTCGGACCTGAGTTCAAACACTCCTACGGACACATAGGGATGCCCTGGTGGCGGCTCGCCTTCCGGCACGAGAACGCCAAGAATCTTCAGCGGGCGCGAGCCAACGGCAGCGACGACATCGGCGCGGGAAAGTGCGCCTCCTTCTCCGTCCGGCACGAAGGAAGCATGAAGCTTGAGCGTATGGCGGCCAAAGGGACGTTCGGAATTATTCGGCATGGGACTTTCCACAGGCAAATGCGAGTCAAACTAACATAATCTAACACATGATGTCAAATATCGTTTCACCCATGGTAACCGGGCGTCGCCAAACCTGGTTTATGCCTACCCCTCCGGCATCGCCGAGGCGAGCCGGCCGCCCACCCGCACCGGCTCGATCCGCTTCGCCAGGCCGGTTGCTTCGTCCGTTTCAACGAACACGCCGCACACCGTCGCCTCGCCCTCGGCCGGGTTCAGTTTTTCCCCCCTCATTTTGCGCCAGAACTGCAACGTCGCGGCGTCCTTCTGCATGCCGATCACGCTGTCATAATCGCCCGACATGCCGGCATCCGACTGAAACGCTGTGCCGCGCGGCAGGATTTGCGCATCCGCCGACGGGCAGTGCGTGTGGGTGCCGACGACCGCGGAAACCTGGCCATCGAGGAAATGCGCGAACGCCATTTTCTCGCTGGACGCCTCGGCGTGGAAATCGACGAAGATCGCGGCGACTGTGCCTCCCAGCCGGTGGCGCGACAGCACGTCTGCGGTGCCGCGAAACGGGCAATCCAGCGGATCCATGAAAAGCCGCCCCATCGCCTGCAATACGAGGGCGCGGCGCCCGCCCGGCAGTTCGGCCAGATAAGCCCCAGCGCCCGGCGTGCCCGGGGGATAATTCAGCGGACGCAACAGGCGAGGGTGGTCGGCGATGAAAGGGATGATCTCCTTGCGGTCCCACGCATGGTTGCCCAGCGTGATCACGTCGGCGCCGGCGGAGAACAATGCGGCCGCCATGTCGGGGCTCAGCCCGAACCCGTGGGAGGCGTTCTCCGCATTGACCACGGCAAGATCGATGCGCAGCGCCTCTCGCAGCCGCGGCAGCGCCGCGCCCACGGCCTCGCGGCCGGTGCGGCCCACCACGTCGCCAACAAAAAGGATGCGCATTCAGGACTCCGTAACCAGGATGATGCCGCGGTCGGTCGCCACCGCGTCCAGGCGGATATCGGTCGGGCCGGCGGGAACCTCCGGCACTTCCTGGGCCGCGTAGGCGACCCCCAACGCATAGCGCCCGGACGGCAGTGCGGCGAGCGTACGGTCGTAAAAGCCGGCACCGTAGCCCAGACGATGGCCGCGCCGGTCGAATGCCAGCAGCGGCACGAGCAGGAAATCCGGCACCGCAGGTTCACCGATCGGGCGGAAGGTGCCGAAGCGTTCGGGTTCCAGCGCATCGCCCGGGCGCCAGCGGCGAAAGCTCAGCGGGTTGCCGCGCTTCTGCGTCACTGGCAGCACCACCGCGTGGCCCCGCTCACGCAGCGCCTGGAGCAGCGGACGGATGTCGACTTCCTTCCCGATCGGCCAGAACCCGGACACCACTGCGCCTTCCGGTGGCGGCGCCTCGGCCAGGACGTGGCCCATCAGTGCCAGACCGGCCGCCGCCGGGTCCCACGCCTCGCGCGCCGCCAGCATGCGCTGCCGCAGGGCGCGTTTCGCTTCCGTCAGATCAGGGGAAAAACTGTGCGGAGCCGCCATGGCCGTTGGCGTCTCACCCTCCCAGAGCCTGCTGTGCAGGTGGGCGCCAGATACCGAGACCACGATCCCGGCAGAGCCAGCTCCCTGGAGGATGCTTACTGGCCCCGGGGATGAATTGCCTGACGCACCGGGCAGCCCCGCCCGAACCTACTTAAGGTGCCTCCAGCCCCGCGGCAATCTCCTCGGCGCGTTTTGCCATGCGTGACAGGCGTCGGCCCAGCCGCGCCTCGCCGTTGCTGACCGACCCCGACTGCGCTGCCGACAGCCTCTGCCTCAGTTCGTGCAGTTCGTCGGCCATCAGCAGGCTGGCCATGACCAGCATGCGCGCCTCGCCGCTTTGTCCGGCGCTGGACTTGATCGTATCGATGCGTTGCTCCACTTCGCGGCTCATCGCCACCAGGTGTTGTTCTTCGCCGTCGCGGCAGCCGATCGTGTAGGCGTAGCCGTTGATCCGCAGGGTCACTTGCGCCATGCGACGAGGTTCCTTCTGCCTTGCTCAACCCGGCTTGCCACCCGAGGAGCCACCTAATGCCTTGCGTAGTCTATCAATCAGGCCGTCGAGTCGGGCCGCAATCTCATCGACCGGCGGCATTTGTTCGCCACCGCTTTCCGTTGCGCTGTCGGGCAGCGGCGGCCGCGTTCCCGAGAGCTGGGCTATGCGCTCCAACGCGGCTTCCAGGCGCGCGGCGGCGTCTTCCGGATCGTCCGCTTCGCCCGCCATGCCTGGAACACCCCCGCTTCGCCGTGACTGTCACATGGCACAGAAGCCGGTCAATTGGCTGAAGGTCAAGACAGTGGTGGCGATTCCGCGGTCAGCGGTCGGTGATTTTGCCCCGGCGGTGGTGATACACGGGGCGGCGCACGCACGGCTGGCGCTGTCGCCGGGGGCTCCGGTCACGCTGCTGTCAGCGCCCGGGGCGGCGCTGTACGCTGGTTGCGGCTGGTGGCGTGCGCTGGTGGAGCAGGCGCGGGCGACAGATCCGGACGTTGCGATAGCGGACATCCTGGACTGCGCCGAAGGGGCCGGACAGGCCCTGGCGGCGCTGCGGATTGGCCAGCGTTTCCTCGTGCTTTGGCCGGCGGCGCCTGGCTGGGACGCGGTTTCTGCAATCGCGGCGGAGCGTGGCGGCCTGGTGCTCCCGATTGCACCTCCGGCGCTGGATTTAGCCGCGCGTGGGGCCGAACGGCGGCTACACGATTGGTTGCGCACGCGAACGAGGCCGGGTGACAGTGGCCCGTCCGTGGGCTAGTACCGGCACGCAGGCGAAGCGCGGCAACGCGCTCCTCCTCCGGTCATTGCGGGGAGCGAAGCGACCAAGCGATCTCGTGCGCAGCGGCGTTCGTTTACCGGGTGACGGGCATGGCTTCGTTGCTTCGCTCCTCGCCAAGACCAGATCCAGCCGAGACAGGGAGACAGCCGATGCGTGTAACCCAGAAGGTGAAGAAGATTCTCGATTGGTACGAGGGCGATCCGCCCGGGGTAAAGGCCAACCTCGCGCGCATCCTGTGCACCGGCAAGCTGGGCGGCACAGGCAAAGTGGTCATCCTGCCGGTGGACCAGGGCTTCGAGCATGGTCCGGCGCGAAGCTTCGCCCCGAACCCACCGGCCTATGACCCGCATTACCATTATCAGCTCGCGATCGAAGCCGGGCTGAACGCATATGCCGCGCCGCTGGGCATGATCGCGCAGGGTGCCGACACGTTTGCCGGGCAGATCCCGACGATCCTGAAGTGCAACAGCTCCAACTCGCTGGCCACCAGCAAAGATCAGGCGGTGACAGCCGGCGTGACGGACGCGCTGCGGCTGGGCTGCGCCGCCATCGGCTTCACCATCTATCCCGGCAGCGAATACGCCTTCCCGCAGCTGGAGGAGCTGCGCGAGCTGACTGCGGAGGCCAAGGACGCCGGCCTTGCCGTGGTGGTGTGGAGCTATCCGCGCGGCCCGAACCTGGACAAAGCGGGTGAGACCGCGCTCGACATCTGCGCCTACGCTGCCCAGATGGCCGCTCTGATGGGCGCGAACATCATCAAGGTGAAGCCGCCGACCGCGGTGATCAGCCTCGACGCGGCCAAGAAGAGCTATGAGAAGGTCGATGGCTCGACGCTGGCCAAGCGCGTCGCGCACGTGATGCAGGCGTCGTTCGCCGGCAAGCGCATCGTCGTGTTCTCGGGCGGCGAGGCGAAGGACCTGGACGGCGTGTACGAGGAAGTGCGCGGCATCCGCGACGGCGGCGGCAACGGCAGCATCATCGGCCGCAACACCTTCCAGCGGCCGAAGGAGCAAGCGCTGGAGATGCTGGACAAGATCATCAGCATCTACAAGAACGGCGACTGATGTTGCGCATGGGCGAGGGTGTGGAAGGCTGCCGCGTCTATCTGATCACCCCGCCCAGGCTGGAGCCGGCGTCGTTCGCCGACCTGTTGGCAGCGGCGCTGGATGCCGGCGACGTGGCGGCCGTGCAGTTGCGGCTTAAAGACGTGTCCGAGGATGACTGGCGCCGTGCCATCGATACGCTGCGCCCGGTGGCACAGTCGCGTGGCGTGGCGTTCCTGCTGAACGATCGCGCCGATCTGGTGCGTCGCATCGGCTGCGACGGTGTGCATGTGGGGCAAGAGGACATGCCGGCGTGCCAGGCACGGGCGCTGATCGGGCCCGACGCGACGTTGGGGGTCACCTGCAAGGGCAGCCGCGACCTGGCGATGCAGGCGGGCGAGGACGGCGCCGACTATGTGGCGTTTGGAGCCTTCTTCCCGTCCGGCACGAAGGACGTCACGCGCTTTGTCGACCCGGAGATTTTGACCTGGTGGTCGGAACTGATGGAGCTGCCGTGCTGCGCCATTGGCGGCATAACGCCGGAAAACTGCGCCCCCCTGGTGCGCGCAGGCGCGGATTTCCTGGCGGTGGTGGGCTGCATCTGGAGCCATCCGGAAGGACCGGCGGCCGGCGTGCGGGCATTGAACGCCGCGATTGCGGCGGCGCGGGAGTGAGGTTCTCGCGTCATGGCCGGGAAATGACGGCTTGGCGGTTCAGCGCGTAACGGCGGACGGCGCCGCTTCCGGGATCGTTGGGTTGCTGTCGCGCGCCACCCGCTGATCCGACATCCGGGCCTGATCCATCCCCTGCATGATCGCCTGGGCGTCCAGCACCGCCTGCAGGGATCGCGTCGTGTTCCTGCTGTTGACGAAGGTGCGTTCCGCGCTCGACTGCCCGTTCAGTCCGCAGGAGGCCACGAAACATGCCACGACAATCGCAAGGATAAAGCGCATCGTCCCACCGAAACTCAGAGAAGACGCCAAGCTACCGGATGGCGGGCGGCTCCACCAGCTGCGATTCGGCAGTTTCCGCATTCTGGCAAAATTCTTCACAGCGTGTAGGTTGCGCGCCCGCACTTGCCCGGAGCCGAGGGAATGGTGGCCACCGAGACGACGACCGAAGCAGGACGCGACTTCGTACGCGATATCATTCAGGCGGACGTCGATGCCGGCCGGGTGAACGAGGTGGTGACCCGTTTCCCGCCCGAGCCGAACGGCTATCTGCATATTGGCCACGCCAAGTCGATCTGCCTGAATTTCGGCGTCGCGGCGGAATTCGGCGGACGCTGCCATCTGCGGTTCGACGACACCAATCCGATGAAGGAAGAACAGGAGTTTATTGATTCGATAGAGCATGATGTGCGGTGGCTGGGTTTCGATTGGGGTAAGCATCTTTATCACGCATCGGATTATTTCGAACGGCTGTATGAGTGGGCCGAGCACTTGATTCGGTCGGGGAAGGCGTATGTCGATGATTCGACCCCCGAGGAAATCCGCGCCATGCGGGGCACGCTGACCGAACCGGGGCAGGAGAGCCCATTCCGGAATCGGTCCGTGGAGCAAAACCTGGATTTGTTCCGCCGCATGCGGGCCGGCGAATTTCCCAACGGTGCGCGCGTCCTGCGGGCGAAAATCGACATGGCGTCCGGCAATATCAATCTGCGCGATCCGGTGCTGTACCGCATTTTGCACGCGACGCATCCGCGCACCGGCGACGCCTGGTGCATTTATCCGACCTATGATTTCGCGCATGGGCAGTCGGATGCGATCGAGGGAGTCACCCACTCGATCTGCACGCTCGAATTCGAGGACCACCGGCCGCTGTATGACTGGCTGATCGAGAATTTGCCCGTGCCGTCGCGGCCGCACCAGTACGAATTTGCCCGGTTGAACATCGCCTATACCGTGCTGTCGAAGCGCGTGCTGACCAAGCTGGTGCATGAGGGGTACGTCTCCGGCTGGGATGATCCGCGCATGCCGACTCTGGCAGCGCAGCGGCGGCGCGGTGTGCCGCCCGCAGCGCTGCGTGAGTTCGTGCGTCGCGTCGGCGTGGCGCGCGCCTACAGCGTGGTGGATCTGGCGCAGTTCGAACATGCGGTGCGCGATGTGCTGAACAAGACGGCGCTGCGCCGCATGGCGGTGCTGCGGCCGCTGAAGCTGGTGATCGAGAACTGGCCGGAGGACCACACTGAAACTCTGGAGGCAGTGAACAATCCGGAAGATCCGTCGGCCGGAACGCGCACGGTGACATTCGGGCGCGAGATCTTCGTGGAACGCGAGGATTTCATGGAGCACCCGCCGCGCAAGTTCTTCCGTCTTGCGCCGGGACGGGAAGTGCGGCTTCGCTATGCCTATTTCGTTACGTGTCAAGACGTGGTGAAGGATGCAGCCGGCGAGGTGACAGAGCTTCGCTGCACTTACGACCCCGCAACGCGCGGCGGCGATGCGCCAGATGGACGCCGGGTGCAGGCGACGCTGCACTGGGTCGCGGCCGCCGACGCGCTGCCGGCGGAAGTACGGCTGTACAGCACATTGTTCGGCCGCCCCGATCCTGGCGCCGATGGCGACGTGATGGCGGACCTGAACCCGAACTCGCTGGAAGTGTTGCGCGGCGCCCTGGTGGAACCGGCACTGGCCGCGGCGCCCGCGGGCGAGGCGGTCCAGTTCGAGCGGCAGGGCTATTTCTGCGCCGATCCCGACACTGCGCCGGGCCACATGGTGTTCAACCGAACGGTGGGCCTGCGCGATACCTGGGCCAAGGTGCAGGCCACCGACCGGCGTAACGCCTGACTCCACCCGATCCCGCCTGATTTCACCGATCCGTCACACGATGGCTTCATGCCCCGTGTCATTGCGGACCTGTCATTGCGGACCTGTCATTGCGGACCTGTCATTGCGGTCGGCCTCGTCTGTCATTGCGAGGCGCGTAGCGGCGATGCAATCTCCCCATGGGAGGGTCGTCACGATCGGAATTGCCGCGTAGCTTCGCGTCTCACAATGACGGGCGAGAGCGTCGGAATGACGTCAAACCCACACGGCCGCCGACAGAAAACAACAAGGAGAATACCGTGCCTGCGATCAGCCGCCGCACCATACTAGCCGGATCCGTTGGCACCACCGGATTGCTCTCCGTCCCTGCGATCCTGCGCGCCCAACAGGTGAAGGAGCTGAGCTTCTACTATCCGGTCACGGTCAGCGCGCCGATGGCGTCCATCATTGCCGAATACTGCCAGCAATACGCCAGGGAGACCGGCATCACCATCAAGCCGACCTATGCCGGCAACTACCAGGACACGCTGACCAAGGCCGTCACCGCAATCCGCGGCGGCAATGGACCGCAATTCTCCATTATGCTGACGGCGGATATCCACACCTTGCAGGCGCTGGATGTGATCGTGCCCCTCGATGAAATCGGGCTCGACAAGACGGCCAGGGAATGGCTGGCCAGCTTCTGGCCCGCTTTCATGTTCAACAGCCGCATCGGGGGAAAAACCTGGTCGGTGCCGTTCCAGCGCTCGGTCATGGTGATGTTCTATAACAAGGCGGCGTTCAGCAAGGCCGGGCTCGATCCTGACCACTACCCGACCGATTGGAAATCGCAGGCGATCGCTGCACAGAAGCTGACCAACCGCCAGGGCGCGGCGCCGATGTGGGGCATCCAGCTCCCGGCCGATATCAGCAACGGGCATTGGACGTTCGGCGCACTGTGCGGCAGCAACAACTTCGACCTGATGAACGATGCCGGCACCAAGGTTTACTTCGATGCGCCGAAATCGGCTGCGGCGCTGGAGTATTGGGTTAGCCTGTCGAAAACCTATAACGCGACGCCACCGGGCGTGACCGCCTGGCCGACGCTGGTGCCCGGTTTCCTGCGCGGCGATGCGGCAATCATTTGCACCAGCACCGGCAACCTTGCCACCATCACGGCAAACGCCAGATTTCCGTTCGACGTTGCGCTGCCGGCCGGCAACCCGCATCCGGGATCGGTGGTCGGCGGCGGCAATCTTTATATTTTCAAGCACGCCTCGCACGCTGAGCGTCAGGCCGCGTTTCGATTCGCGCAATGGCTGACAGCGCCGGACAGGGCCGCGGACTGGTCGATCCGCACCGGCTATGTCTGCGTCACTCAGCCCGCCTTCGATACACCCGCCATGAAGGCCTATATCGGAAAGAATCCGGTTGCAGCGCGGCCCAAAACCTTCCTGCCCTTTGCCCATGGCGAGCTTTCCACGTTCCAGGATGCCCGCGTGCAAACGGTGCTTGAAAATCACATCGCCGGGGCGCTGTCCGGCAACGAAACTCCGGCAGCCGCGTTGAAAGCCGCACAGGCAGAAGCTGCCGGCATCCTGCGACGCTACCAGCACGCCTGACGGACCAAACCAACATGGAGCAACACCGCGGCGCGTGGCTGCTGGTTCTGCCCTCCACACTGTTCATTTTCGCTTTTACCAACGTCCCGCTGCTGGCCACGTTCGTGAGCAGTCTTTACACGTCGCCGATTGCGGGACACGGCGGTGGGTTCGTCGGGCTTGACAACTATCGCGACCTTTTCTCGGACCCCAGCTTTCGTACCAGTCTGGTCAACAACCTGATCTATGCCGCGGTCACAGTGCCCGCGTCGGTGAGTCTGGCGCTGCTGATGGCACTGGGCGTGAATGCAGCCATTCCGGGCCGCGCCACACTGCGCCTGAGCTTCTTTCTGCCCACCATGTTGCCGATGATCGCCGTCGGTGCGATCTGGCTGTTCTTTTACACGCCGCAATACGGGCTGGTGGACCGGATCACGCGCTTCATCGGATTCGGCGATATCAACTGGCTGGGCAACACGGCAACCGCGCTGCCGGCGATGATGGCGGTGGCGATCTGGAAGCAGTCCGGTTTTTTCATGATCTTCTATCTTGCCGCGCTGCAGAACATCCCGCCGGTGCTGCGGGAAGCCGCGTCGCTGGAAGGCGTGTCCCGATTCTATTTCTTCCGCCGGGTCACGGTGCCGCTGCTGGGTCCAACCACCTTGTTTGTCATGGTCGCTGCCGCGATCAATGCATTCTGCGTGGTGGACCATGTGGTGGAGATGACGCAGGGTGGGCCGGACAACGCGTCCTCGCTGCTGCTGTACTACGTCTATCAGGCGGGATTCCGGGACTGGGATCTCGATACCGCCGCCGCCGCGACGGTCGTGCTGGTGCTGATCCTGGGCCTGCTTGCCACGGCGATGTTCGCCCTGATCGGACGCAGGGTGCACTACCGATGAGCGATGACGGCGGTTCCGGACGGCTGAGCCGGGTGGCCGGAACGGCGGCGATGTGGTTGTTCGGACTGCTTTGGGCGCTGCCCTTGCTTTACGCGATCTGGGCCGCGATTCACCCGCCGCTCTATGCCACCGAGTTCGAATTGCGCTCGCCGTTGACCCTGGCGAATTTCGCCCAGGCGTGGGACGCGGCGCCGTTCGCACGCTATTTCCTGAACACGGTATTGCTGGTCACCTTCACCGTCGTGGGCCAGTGCGTGCTGGCGACGCTCGCGGCCTTTGCCTTCGCTCGGTTCAGCTTCCGTGGCCGCGACTTGCTGTTTTCGGCCCTGCTGCTGCAGCTCATGGTCTCGCCCAGCATCCTGCTGGTGTGGAACTATCGGGAGATCAGTTGGCTGGGCCTTGCGAATACGATCCCGGCGATGGGAATTCCGTATCTTGGCTCTGCCCTGGGCATTTTCCTGCTGCGGCAGAATTTCCGCACGATCCCGAGTGAATTGGACGATGCGGCACGGCTGGAAGGATGTTCTCTGCTCGGACGGCTGTGGAAAGTCTATGTGCCGCTCAGCCGTAGCACCTATGTGGCGTTCGCGTTGACGTCGATCGCGTATCATTGGAACGACTTTCTTTGGCCGCTGGTGATCAGCGATTCGGTTACGACGCGGCCGCTGACCGTGGGATTGGAGATCTTCGCCACGCCAGATCAGGGCGTGCAATGGTCGCTGGTCACCGCGGCAACGCTGCTGAGCAGTACGCCGCTGCTGGTGGCGTTTTTGGTTTTCCAGCGGCAGTTCGTGCAAAGTTTTCTGCGGATCGGGATTCGTTAGCGGATTGTCGAGACGCGGTCGTACCCGGCTGTCGGGGAAGACGGCCGGGCCAGGCACGGCCGTGACTCGTGTCTGCGTGTGCGTCTACCTCACTTCCGCCGCGAACGTCCCAGCACGCCACCGCCGGCGAATTCGGCACGCGCACCCAACGCCTCCTCTACGCGCAACGCCTCGTTCCACTTCGCCATGCGTTCGCCGCGCGCGAAGCTGCCCACTTTCAATTGCCCGACGCCCCAGCCAACGGCGAGATGCACGATGGTGGTATCCTCGGTTTCGCCGGAACGTGCCGAGACGATGCCGGCAAACCCCGATTCCTGTGCGGCCTTCCAGGCGTCCCACGTCTCTGTCAGCGTACCGCGCTGGTTCGGCTTCAGCAGCACGGCATTGGCGGCGCCGCGCATCGCCGCCTCCCGTACGCGGGATGCTTGCGTGACGAGGAAATCGTCGCCCACCACCTGCACACGGTCGCCGACTTCCGCAGTGAACGCGGCAAAGCCGGGATCGTCATCCTCCGCCAGCGGATCCTCGATCGACAGAATCGGGTAGCGGCGAATCCAGCCGGTCAGCAGCTTTACCATGCCGTCGCTGTCGAGTTCCTTGTCCTCCAGCGCCAATTTATATTTTCCGCCACGGCCGAATTCCGAGGCGGCGATGTCGAGCGCGATCCCCACCTGGCTGCCGGGCTGGAACCCGGCATGCTCTATCGCCCGCACCAGCGTTTCCAGGGCTTGCTCGTTGGTGCTGAAAGCAGGCCACCAGCCGCCTTCATCGGCGACCCCGGCCAGCGTGCCGGCTGCCTTCATCAGCGCGCCGGCAGCACGGTAGACTTCAGCGGTCCAGTCCAGCGCCTGGGCAAAATTCTCCGCCGCGGGGCAAGTGACCATGAAATCCTGAATATCCACCCGCCGTCCCGCATGTGCGCCGCCGCCAAAAATTTGGATCTGCGGCAGGGGCAGCGTATGCGCATCCGGTCCGCCCAGATATCGATAGAGCGGCTCGCCAGCCGCGGCCGCCGCTGCATGCGCCGCTGCCATCGAAACGGACAGGACGGCATTGGCACCCAGGCGCGACTTGCCCGGCGTGCCATCCAACTCAATCAGCCGCTTGTCGAGGGCTGCCTGGTCGCGCGCATCCATGCCAAGGATTGCACGGGTGATCTCGGTATTCACGTTCTCCACCGCGCGCCGCACGTCGTAGCCGCCGAACGCATCGCCGCCATCGCGCAGATCGAGCGCCTCGCCGGTGCCGGTGGAGGCTCCCGCCGGGGCAATCGCTCGGCCGACGCCCCCACCTTCCAGCAGGATGTCGGTCTCCACGGTCGGGCGGCCACGGCTGTCCCACACGCGGCGGGCGTGCACAAACGCGATCCTCGTGTCCGTCATGCGGTGAGTTCCTTGCTCCAGGCCTGGCGGATGTCGGCCAGGCGATGCGGCGGGTCGCGCAGCAGCGCGGTGGCGGTGCGGCGCACATGGTCCTTGTCCGATTCCTGCGTGATGTACTCGACCGGCGACTTGCCATCCACCCGTGCGAGGAACAGCCCTGGCAAGAGCCTTGCGGCGCGGGCTTCGAGATGCTGCGGCGGTTCCCAGGCGATCCCGTAGACATAGGCTGCCGACAGGGCGTCGAAGCACGCGAGGAACCCGGCGGTGGCGGCGGGCGTCCACAGGCATTTCAGCAGCAGATGGTTGAGGCAGAAGGCAAGATCGAAGGCCGGATCGCCCCACCACGCACATTCCGCATCCAGAAACACCGGCCCGTTCGGTCCGGCCAGTATGTTCTTGGGGCTGACATCGCCGTGCACCAACGCGCGCTTGTGAGCCTGCGTTTGCGCGACCAGCGCTTGGAGAGCCGGAGCCAGCGCGGGATGGGTGCGCGCGGTGGCAATCAAGTACGGCTCCAGGCGGATGTCGAAGAATATACGGTCGGTAGGAAATTCGGCTGCCGTGGTGGGATCAGCCGCGGTGGCGGCGTGGATGCGCACCAGGCTTGAGGCGACGTGGGCGGCGAAGAGCGGGTCGGCGTTGCCGTCCCGAAGCTGCGCTTTCCACAGCGGATGATCGGACGGCGGGAGGAATTGCATCGCCAGGGCGCCGCTGGCCTCGTCCTGGCCTAGCAATGCCGGGGCGCTGCCGGGAATCGCGGCGTTGGCACGGTGCATCCACGCGGCTTCATAGCGGTTGCGTTCCACCGGCGCTTGCCAGTCGGCGGCGACGCGCAGTTTCGCCAGCGCGCGCTTCACGCAGATCGGTCCCCCGGGCAGATCGATGCGCCAGATGTCGGAAGAAACGCCGCCCGTCAGACGTTTGCCGGGTGCATCGGACTCCCCGAGCAAGCGCATGCGGCGGAGTGCGGCGAGGATGTCGGGCGGGGGCTTCTCTGCGGACATGGCCGCGAACGTCGTGCGCGGGCGCAGCGGAGGCAAGGCAGGAGATGTAGCCGATGCCGATTTGCCATGGTGCCAAGACAAAAGTGCAAGCAAGGCTAATTAATTTCCGCAACGGCCTATGTGCGCGGCGCCAACGTCTGCACCAGGGCGGACCGACATTTCCGCGTTGAGCCCCTCCGGCGAATATGCAGTCGACGTCGGCCTGTGGTTCGATTGATGAGTACTGACGGACGTGGGTGGCAGAGTTCAGCGTGTGACCCGATCGCCCTCACCCTCGGCGCTTACGCGCCTTGACCTCTCCCACTTGCGTGGGAGAGGTTTTCTGCAATCTCATCGCTGGTCAGCCGCCAGGCGTTGTCCAGCTCTGCGACCACCGTACGCATGAACCCCTCCGTCAGCGCCAGCGCGCGGCGCGGATCGCCGAGGTGATCGCACAAGAGCGCCAGAGCCAGCTGTCGTGGGCCGTCGCCTTCATAGGTCCATTCAAATCCCATGGGGCTGAACCGCTTGACGTCGTACCGCGGATCGAGCGGCGCACCATCCACCGTCACCACCGCGCCATCCAGGCTGCGTCCGCCCTCGTAGACTTTCATGTATGGTTCCGGGAGGCACCCCGGCCTTCTCTCGTCATGGCCTGGCTTGATCCTGCCATTATGGGAAAATCACCACGCTGCGCACGGTTTCGCCGCGTGTCAGTGCCGCAAAGCCGTCGTTGATCGCTGCCAGTGGAATGCGCGCCGAGAGCATCGCGTCCAGCTTCAACCGGCCTTCCAGATAGGCTCGCGCCAACAGCGGAAAATCGTGCTGCGGACGCGCGCCGCCGTACGAGGAACGGGTGATGCGCTTCTCCTGCATCAGGCTGCCCCATCGGAACGCCACCTCCTGCTGCACGCCGACCTTGCCGAGCCATACCACCTGCCCGCCTGGGCGCACCGCTTCAACGGAGAGACGGAATCCGGCGGGGATGCCCGCAGCCTCGATCACCACGTCGGCGCCGCGATCCTGCGTCAGCATGTGCGCGACAGCCACCGCTTCGTCGGGTGCCACCGCGTGAGTAGCGCCGAGTTCCTGCGCCAAGCCGCGCCGCACCAGGTTGGGATCCACCGCGATAACCGTGCCGGCGCCGGCAAGCATGCAGCCTTGTACCGCGGAAAGGCCCACCGCGCCGCAGCCGATCACCATCGCCGCATCGCCCCACCGCAGCGATGCGATGCGGGTCGCGGCGCCGACCCCGGTCATCACGCCGCAGCCGAGCAATGCTGCCCGGTCGAACGGCATCGCATCGGGTACGCGCACCGCGCTGACTTCCGGCACAATGCAATATTCTGCGAAACTACCAAGATACATCAATTGATGCACCGGGGCCGCGTCACAGCTGAGCCGCGGCTTGCCGTCGAAATGAAATGCCGACGCCGCATTGCCGAGGTACTGCGTGCACAGGATCGGCTGCGCATGCTCGCAATAGAAGCAGGTGCCGCAATGCGGATTCCACGACAGCACCACGCGGTTCCCCGGCTTCAGGCTTGTGACACCCGGCCCGAGCTCCACCACTTCGCCGGCGGCTTCGTGTCCGAGCACAGCGGGCAACGCGACGGCGAGCGAACCTTCAATCGCTTCCAGGTCGGTGTGACACAGGCTCGCGGCACGCACGCGCACCAGAACGTCGCCCAGCGCAAGCGGCCCGACATCGACGGTCTCGATCGTCATCGGCGCGCCCGTACGTCGCAATACCGCAGCTTGGGCTCTCGGCATGCGTGCGTCCTCCGGCCAGCGATCATGTCGCAGTCACGAGTATGCGAGAGCCGCCTGGCCGCCGCCATCCTGCCACGACACTGCCCCGAATGTTTACCAAAACCGAGCGGATGGCAAAGCGTTAACCAGCAACGCAACGGCAAGGAGAGCAGCGATGAGAATCGGATATGCTATAGCTGTGGCAGCATTTCTTGCGGCAACGCCGGCGATGGCGCAGCTTACGATCAGCAACGGCAACGATGCGGCCGCGCAGCATCACTATAGCGCCGAGCAGGATCGCGCGAACGGGCGTGCGAACATGCGGGCCTCGCATCAGGAAGCCGCGATGGGCAACTACGGCAACGCGGCCCGTGACCGATATGCGGCACATGAGGATTGGCACGCGGCCCATCATCAGGACCATGCCGCCGACCGCGATGCGAACAGCGGCGTGACGGTGCGTTTGGGACAGTAATCGTCATGTCTTCGTCATGGCCGGGCTTGTCCCGGCCATGACGGGGAAAGCATTCAGCCGGCCTCGTGCGCTGCAGCCTTACGCTCGTCCTGATACGCGGCGCCCCGTCTCCAATGCCGCATACGAACTCACTGGACCTGGCATCAGCCAGCGGAACCCCTGGTCCAGCAACTTCTCGACGTTCTTGCTGTCCACGTGAGGATGGCCGCACGGCACATTATACTGCTTGCAGATCGCCAGGATTTCGTTGATCGCCGATGCCACGGTTGGATGTTCGTATTGCCTCGGATAGCCGAGATCCTGCGACAGGTCTCCCTCGCCGATCAGCACCACGCCGATCCCTGGTACTTGCTCGATCATCTTCGGCAGGTTGGCGATTGCGCGCTTCTCTTCGCACATGATGACAGTCAGCACCTCACCGGCCGGGTTAAGCGGCCAGGTATCGGCCCGCTTGTAGTATTCCTGGTCGGTCAGCCCCCAATAGCGCGCCGCACTTCGGGGTGCGTCGCCGCGCTGACCGGGCGGATCATAGAACGCGGCCTCGGGCGGCCGAGGATAGCGCGATGCCGCGACGGCGTTGCGTGCGTCGTCAATCGTGCTGACATGGGGCCAGACAATGCCGTAGACGCCGATATCCAGCACCTGCTTTGCCACCCATTGGCTTTGCTCGCCACCGTTGGGTGGGATGCGTACGAACGGCGCCACCGCCGGCGCGATGCTGCCCGATGTCGCGATCTGCCGCCGGTTCAGCATGTATTGCAGGCAGTCGCGCAGTGCCTTGATGTCGTACGGGTTGTGTTCCATTTCGAACACCACGGCGTCATAGGGCGCGGCGCTCAGGTTGATCGCGGTGCCGACTTCGCCGGGCGCGAAGGTGGCGAATGCCGGCTTGCCGGACTCCAGCGCCTTGATCGCGCTGTTCAGGCGAGGAATGTCCATGATCTGGTCCCTTCTTCAGTTCGGTGTCGCCGCGAAGAGTGCTTCCGGGGCGTAGGCTTCGGGGATCAGCCCCTGCTGTGCGGCATATTCCATGCATAATTCAATGGCGCTTCGGTTGGCGCTGAGCCCATAGGGCAGCACGTCGTCCCCCACGATAGAGGTCCAGCGCGTCTCGGCACTGGGTTCGCGCGCCGCCTGCTTCGCCGCGGCAAACAGCGCCATGAGTTCGCCGGCAAGCCAGGGGTATTCGTCCAGCAGGGCGCGTTTTATGCAGACGACGTGGTTCACAGGGTAGGCGCCGGTGCGGCGGTACCAATCGGCGGCGGCCTGGTTCGCGTCCGGGATCACTGTGCGCACCGAAGCAGGGTCCAGGCCGGTCAAGGCGATGCCGGCGTCGATCTCGCCCGCCGCCAACATGGCCGACAGGTCCTGCCCTGGCGCAATGCGGACCACATATGGCGGGTCTCGATATTCCTGCACGTGGGCGTCCTCGGCGGTGACCCAGGTGATGCTGTCGGGAGTCACGTCGTAGTCGGCTTGCAAAATGCCACGCAGCCAGATGCCGGTGGTCTGCGAATACGCGCGGACACCGACGCGCTTGCCGATCAGGTCCCCCGGGCCGGCGATGGCGGAGTCGCGGCGGCAGACCAGCGCGGCGTGATGGAAGCCGCGCATCAGCACGATCGGCAGGCCGATGATCGGCTTGCCGTAGGCATGCGCCTGCGCGAGCGTGGTGAGCGCGATCTCGCACAGGTCGAAATCGAGCGTGCGCACCATGCGGCGGAAAGCACGCGTAATCTGCGGCATTTCTGCGAGGTCGAAGCGGATGCGGTCTGACGTGATGGTACCGTCTTTCAGGGCGACGGCGTGGGGGTATGAGGCGAAGGCCGATCTGACGGTCAGCGGCATCATGATGTTACCTGCATCCTGTCATTGCGAGGCGCGGAGCGACGAAGCAATCGCCCGCGAGAAAAGCTGCGGCGGCTCATCAGGCAGGCGATTGCTTGGCGCTTTGCTCCTCGCAATGCCATCGGATGCGATACTAGGGCATCTTCACCGTTGGATAAATGTCGCTCCCATAATGCTTGCGGAACGTCTCGATCTGATCCGCCGGCGGCGGCGCAAAGCTGCACTTCTTCGACGTGAACCGGCCGCCCATGATCTTGCTCATCTTCACTACCGCCTCGCCCAGTTTCACGAGATTGGTGATCCCATTCAAAATCGGTACGCCATCTTCCGTTTCGTACACGCCGGCATGGGCGAGTAATGCCATCACCACGCCACCGGCGGCGATCACCACTTCCGCTCCCGCCTCAGTATTTTCCCGCGCCGCGGCATTGAACTGTGCCAGAATGCGCGCCTGTGCCTCCTTGTTGTCGAAGCCCGGTCCCAGATCGGTCAGCCGGTCGATCTGCATGCGCGCCGCACCCACGAACCGCTCGCGCAGGCCATAGCGGGCGACGTTCTCCACGATGCGTGGCGTGAACTTCGCGTTGATCGTCACAAAGGAGAAATTTGCGCCCATCATGCAGGCCATGTGCATCGCCGACTCGCACAGACCCAGCACGGGGATATCCGCGATCTCGCGCGCCTCGCGCAGGCCGGGGTCGGCGATGTTGCCGATCAGGAACGCATCGTAGCCCTCGCGTACGGCTCGGCCGACGTTCTTTAGCACCTCGCCGGTTTCCAGGTATTCGAGGTAGCGGAACTGGTCGCCGACGCCACCGATCTCGTTGATCCCGGCGACGTGGATTTCGGTGCCGGAATCCTTCACATGCTCGAGGATGTCACGCAGCACGCGCGGATAGCCGCCCCACTCGGTCTGGCGCGACATGCTCTGGTACCAGAGTTTCATCCCTGCCTCCGTCGCGGCAACGACAGTTCCCCTACGCCAGCCCGATGTGGTCCGCGAGTTGCTGCGCCGTGTATGTCTCGCCGAAGCTGTCGCGAATCTCCGGCAGCATCGTGGCGTTCCACGCATGCCATGCCGCCGCCATTCTCTCCGCCTCTTCGCGGCGGCGATCCTGCAAATTGGCCCGCTCGCGCGGATCATCCACGACGTTGAACAAGTAGGAATTATCGCGGATTTTCAGGTATTTGAAATCGCCGTCGCGCATCGCTCGCTGTGCGTTGGTCTTGTAGCGCCAGAACAATGTCCGCGGCTGCGCAGTGGCGTCGCCCGTCAGCATCGGCAGCAGGCTAATGCCGTCAGGCGAATAATCCGGATGCGGCGACACGCCCGCCGCTGCCAGCAGAGTCGGAAACCAGTCCATGGTGATCGCCACCTGCGCATTGACCTGCCCGGCTGGAATGCAGGCCGGCCAGCAGATCAGCGTGGGCACGCGCAGGCCGCCTTCGAGGAGCTCGGTCTTGATGCCGGTGAATGGCCAGGTATCGGAGAAACGCTCGCCGCCGTTGTCGCTGGTGAAGATCACGATCGTATCGTCCGACAGCCCATGCGCATCCAAGGCCTGCAACACGCGGCCGATCTGCAGGTCCATCGCCTCGATCATGCGGTAATAGGTGCGCTGCGTGCCGCCATCATAATGGCGCAGGTTGCTGCCGCGCAGCCGATCGGATTCGGCGCTATCGCCCGGTGCTTCCCACGGCCAGTGCGGCGCATTGAAATGCAGGCTGAGCAGGAACGGCTGCGAACCACGCGCGAAGTCGGTCACCGCGGCCACGGCGTGATCGCCCATCAGATCGGTCAGGTAGCCGGCGTGGTGCACGGGTTTGTCGCCGTCCCACAGATCGTGGCCACCACGAGTGTTCTGATGCGTGTAGTAATCCGCTGCACCGGTGCGCATACCGTAGAACTGTTCATAACCGCTTTTCAGCGGCCCGAACAGCGGGGGCATGCCCAGGTGCCACTTGCCAACCAGCGCGGTGCGGTACCCGGCGTCACGCAGCAGCGACGGCAAGGTTGGATGGTCCGGCGGCAGGCCGACATCGAGCTTGCCCGCCAACGGCTCCTCCAGCCCGAGCGGGAGACGATACTGGTAGCGTCCGGAGATCAGCGCCAGCCGTGTGGCCGAACACACCGCGGAATTGGCATAGCCTTGCGTCAACCGCGCGCCGCGCGCGGCGATGCGATCGATGTTGGGTGTGGACAGTTCCGGTCGGCCATAGCAGCCCACATCCGCATAGCCGAGATCGTCGGCCATGATGAATACGATATTGGGCTGCCGCGGCATGACGTCCGCCTCCCGACGCGATTTCCCGCCATTCTGACGCGCCTGTCCTGCAGCGTCCAGCCGACATGGGCAACGCGCACCCCGCAAGTCCGTGGCCCCGCCAACACACATGCGCGTCGTCGTTGACAGAAGGGCACGAACCGCTTACGCCGGTCTTCGCAGTTCCTTCTAACGACAATGACCATCCGGCGGAGTTTGTACATGCTGGCGCGCCTGAAGGTTCGGTTGGCTCTTCTGGCAATCCTTGCCGCCGGCGGCATCGGCGGTCCTGGCATCGCCGCCCAGGCGCGTACCGAGACATGTATGCCAATCACCCCGAAACAGGTCGCCGCCCTGTTCGATCGCTGGAACGCGTCCCTGGCAAAAACCCCCGACGCGGTTGTGGCGAACTACACAACGAACGCGATCCTGCTGCCGACCAAGGAAAACGGGCCGCTGATCGGCCACGCGGCCATTCGCGGCTATTTCGTGCACTTCCTCCAATCCCACCCCACCGGCACCATCGTGACCCGCACGATCGTGATCGGTTGTAACATGGCGTTCGATACGGGGCTGTATGATTTTACCGTCGACGGCAGCAAACCTGACGAGCGCACACAGATCAAGGCTCGGTATACGTTCATCTATGAGCCGCGCGGCAGAACCTGGCTGATCGTTCACCACCATTCGTCGGCGTTGCCGGTACCAGAGCCGTAACGCCATGTAAGGCCCGCTGCTTCGGTTTGGATCCCTGCCCGACAGAACGATTCCAATCACCCGCAGCAGCGTACCGACACTTCCAGTCCGCCGCTGAACGGCAGCGTCATCGTGCGGAGGCCGTTGGCGGGGTCGTCGAGGAACGCGAAATAGTCGGCATATGCCGCACGATGGTCGTGCGTGTTGTCGCACACCACCATGGCGCCTGGCCGCAAATGCGGCGCCACCAGTTCCAGCGCCGGCCGCGCCATCGGCACCCAGATATCGCACAGCATGAAATCCACCGGCCCCTCGATCCGTCGCAGCGTCTCGCGCAAATCGCCTTCCCGCAGTTCGATCAGCGACTCCAGTCCTGCGCGGGCGAATTGGGCGCGGGCAACACGCGCCTTCTCGGGTTCGTATTCGGTGCCGATCACCACGCCCGTGCCGCCAGATGCGCGGATGTTGTCCCGCACGGCCGCCGCAAGATACAGCGTCGAGACGCCGAAGGACGTGCCTGCCTCCACAATATGGCGAGCGTTGGCGGCGCGGCAGAGAAGGTAGCAGAATTCGGCCTTGTCGCGATCGAGCGCGACCAGCTTGTCGCTGCGGAACGTCCTGAGCAATGCGGCCGCTTCGCCGGCAGGCGGCCGGGCGTAGGTGTTATGACGTTCATAGAACGCGGCCATCTCCGGGATCTGGGCATCGCTGCGCGCATGCATGTCGGCAAGCAATTGTTCCAGGGCGAGGTCGTTCAAAACGCTCATGGCGGGGCGCTCCCGGACTGCTGCCTGTCGTCCGGGCAGCATAGAACGGAGGACGCTCATGGAGAAAGCTACAATTCGGACGCTATGCGGGGTCATTGCTGACCAATGGATGGAAGGGCACCATGCCGCGACCAACAGCAGGCATAGATCCAATGAAACAGACCTACCGCGGCTCCTGTCACTGCAGGAAAGTCCAGTTTGAGATCGACGCCGATCTGGATCATGTACGGGTCTGCGATTGCTCCGTTTGCCGACGCCGTGGCGCCCTCAATCATCGGGTTGAACCGGCCGACTTTCGTTTGCTTACGCCACTCGAGGACTTGTCGCTCTACACCTTTCATACACGCACAGCGAAAGACTACTTCTGTCCAAACTGCGGAATACAGCCGTTCCGCAGGCCGAGGACCGCCCCTTCGGTTTGGACCATCAATGTTCGATGTCTCGAAGGCGTTGACCTGGACGCAATTCCGATCAAGCGCGTGTATGGCAGTCGGCTCCCTTGAATGGGTGGTCCGTGCGAACGGCGTCGCGATTGTTGGTCTCTAACAAACGTCGCCCGCAGGGCGGCTTGCACCCGCATCGCCCAGGCGCAAGCCGATGCAATGCAACAACTCAAGGCACTCAACTGACCAGCACCGCCTTCCCGATCACCTTCCGGTCGATCACCGCCTGCAACGCCTCCGCCGCCTGCGTCAACGGAAACCGATGGGAAATGCGCGACCGCACCTTACCCGCTGCCGCCAGCCTGGTCAGTTCTCGCATGTTGGCGATCGCCAGCTCCGGCGCCGCTTCGTTCAGGCCGCCGATGCGCACCCCGACTGCATCGATGCCCTTGATAAGCAGGTAGTTGCTGCGGATGTTGGCGGGCCCGCCGCCGAGGAAGCCCAGGATCAACAGCCGGCCGCACCAGGCAAGGCAGCGCAGCGATTCCTCCGTCACCTGAGCGCCGATCGGGTCATACACGATATCGGCGCCGTGACCACCAGTAAGGTCCTTCACTGCATCAACGAACCCGCCGGCATAGCCAATGGCATGATCCGCGCCCTCTTCCAGGCAAGCGGCGCGCTTTACATCGGTACTGGCCGTGGCGATCACCTTGCCACCGAACAGTTTTGCCACCTGGATCGCGGCGATGCCGATTCCGCCGGCCGCGCCATGCACCAGCACCCAGTCGCCGGCCTGCAACCGGCCCCGCTGTAGCAGCGCATGATAAGCGGTGGCGTAGGCGGCGCGGAATACGCCCGCCGCATCCAGGCTCATGCCGTCGGGCACGCTGTCGCAAAGCTCCGCCTTGGCGTTCCCGAGTTCGGCGAAGGCACCCAGCGTGTGGCGGCTCATCACCCGATCGCCCGGCTTGAATGCCGTCACGGCTGGGCCGACGGCGACCACCTCACCGGCCGCCTCGCCGCCCGGGATGAACGGCGGCTCCGGACGGAACTGGTATTTGCCCGCGAGCATCAGCACGTCCACGTACTGCACGCCGCGCGCGCGAATGCGGACCGTGATTTCGCCGGGGCCGGGCGATGGTGGGTCGGGCACGTCACGCAACGCCAGTACCTCCGGACCGCCGAATGCCTCGCAGACCATCGCTTTCATCGTGCAGCCTCTCGCCAATGCAGTACGGCAGTTAAGCGCAGGGACGGGCCGTGCCCAAGACCGCCCAATTGCAACCGCAGGCAGGCCGCCGTACGGACAATACCTCGTGAACAGGGTCGCCACAGAGTAGCCCGGTTGGAGCACTGCAACGTAGCGACCCGAAGCGCGCAGTCGGTTGCCGTCGCATCCCGAGCGATCCCCGCCTGACAAAAGCCAAGGAAAACCCGGACATAGCTCGGAGCAAAAATCTGCAGACCGGTTTGGCCGGCACCGTTTCCAGCCGCCGGCGTTGCGAACGCCGCGCTAATTTCCGCAACATGCACGTTTCGTAATGCAACACAACCGGAAATGCTCTTGATCCTGATCAAGCCTCGTCTGTATCCCTGCATATCGCTCGTAGGTAGTCCCATGTCTGTAACCTCGCTCCGAGTTCCTCCGATGGCTGCCGTTTCGTCATCGCCCTCCGCGATGTCCGAATTGCTCCGTCTTACGCCATTGTTCGAATCGCTGGATGATCGGCTGGTCGAGAGCGTGGCTGATATCACGCGGGAATTACGATTGCCTGAGGATACCGAGATCTGCCGCCAGGGCGAACCGGCGCAGTTTTTGTACGTGCTGCTGGAAGGCCGCGTCGCGTTGTGGGCGTCGGCGCCCGATGACTCGCGTGCGGCGGTCGAGGTGATACGCCCGCCTGGGTATTTTGTGCTTGCAACGGTACTGAGCGGCCTACACCACCTGATGACCGCGCAAACCGTCTCGCCGTCCTATCTGCTGGCGATCGATAGCAAGGGCATGTATGCCCTGGTGCAGCACGAGGTCGATCTTGCCAACGCGTGCCTGCGCGCCGAGGCATTGAACTTCCGGGCACTGGTGCGTCAGGTCCAGGATTTGAAGCTGCGGACAGCGGCACAGCGGCTGGGCTGCTACCTGCTTGCGCTGTGCAGCGTCCCTGACGCCGCCACCGACAAGTTCCGCCTGCCGTTCGACAAGCGTCTGTTGGCGGCCCGCCTCGGCTGCCGGCAGGAGAATCTGTCGCGTGCCTTCGCTGCGCTGCGCAGCGTTGGTGTGGAAACGCACGGTGCCCGTGTGATTTTGCATGATATTCCCGCGCTGCGGCATTTCGCGGTGCCGGACGAGTGCGTGGATCCAGGCCTGTCGTTCTCCGGATAGGACCCGAGGTCACGGTGCCTGTGGTAAGGCACCAGGCCTGTGACGTCCGCCTTGGTGTTGCTGACTCGCGATTCCCGCCTGTTTGCGTGCGCGCTAGTGTTTGATCCTGACGCGTGGTGGCCGCTCCACATGTCATTGCACGCGAAGCGAAGCAATCCCCAACGAGCTATCGCACGTTCTCTCGGCGGAGATTGCTTCGCTTCGCCCGCAATGACCGCGAGCGAGATCCGTCATAGTCAGACCACTGGCTTCCCGCCGGGCGGAGCAGGTATGGAGTAACGCATGGCTAAGGTCGAGGCTGCGGCGATCCAAGCAGCAGTGGAAGCACAGCGCGGTTTTGCCAGCGACTTGTTCGATCGCCTGCGCCGGGACGGACTCGATGAGCCGGGCGTAACGCGCGATCCGTATGGTCCAGGCGAGCAACGGGCGCACGCTACGGTGGCTGATGCGGCGCAATCCCTCGGACTTGAGATTGAACGTGACCCCGGCGTTAATTTGTATATGACCCGAGCCGGACGCGATCGCGCGGCAAAACGCGTGGTAATCGGCTCGCACCTCGATTCGGTGCCGCACGGCGGCAATTTCGACGGCGCCGCCGGCGTGGTGAGTGGACTCATAGCGCTGAGTGCTCTCAACCAGCTCGGCCTGAAACCGGCATGCGATATCACCGTGATGGGCATCCGTGCCGAGGAGAGCATCTGGTTTCAGGTCTCCTATGTCGGCAGTCGGGGCGCGCTGGGCACGTTGCCCGATGGCGCGCTTGATGTGCGGCGCATCGACACCGGCCGCACCCTGGCCGACCATATCGCGGCGTGCGGCGGTGATCCCGCTTCATTGCGCGCCGGACGGCGCTTCCTGAACCCGCACGATTTGCGCGCCTATTTGGAACTGCACATCGAGCAAGCGCCGAGCCTGGTGGAATCCGGAAAACCGGTAGCGATCTGCACCGGCATCCCCGGCAATTTCCGCTACCCCGACGCACGCATCGAGGGTAGCCACGACCACGTCGGCCTGCCGCGACGCTTCCGCCGTGACGCTGCCATGGCCGGGGCCGAGTTTGCCATGGCCATAGACAGGCTGTGGGAAGAGTATGAAGCGCGCGGCATCCCCATGGCCGCCACGATCGGCCGCTTTTACACCGATCCTGCCATGCACGGACTGACTATCGTCCCTGGTTCGTTCCATTTCAGCCTGGATGTGCGGGCGTACGACGAAGCAGTCCTCGCCGATCTGGACCAGGCAGTTGATCAGATCATCGAAGGCATAGAGCAATCCCGAGGGGTTCTGTTCCATCGCGGCACTAAAGCGCGAGCCGCGGTCGGTCCGGTGGACCCAACCATTCGGACTGCCCTCACCGAGGGTGCGAAAGCGCTGGGGATCCCTGCGATCGACCTCGGTAGCCCCGCCTCCCATGACGCAGCCGCCTTCGCGGCATGCGGCGTGCCGGTGGGCATGATTTTCGTGCGCAACGCCAATGGCAGCCATAACCCACGGGAGGCTATGACGCTCGACGACTTTCTCGCCGGAACAGCGGTGCTGTCGCGGTGGCTGTCGGAGACAGTGGTGTAAGCCGAAGCAACCAAGGCCGGTTTGCCACGCGGCACCGAAGCTGACGAACCAACACGGGCTTGTCTTCAGCAGTACACCTCAACTGCGGACGGCGGTGCGGATGCGCCTGCCGGTGGCGGCAGGACGGAATTACGGGCGGAATCGTTCCCTGCAAGGGCGACCGGCATGCGCGGCTTCACGCATGGCGCCAGTTCCGAGCAGCGCCCACGTTCCAGTGTGGCAAGCTCCGCGCGAGTCTGAGCGAGAAGCGCCCTCACGACACAAATTTGCCCGCGATCGAGCTGGCCACCCTGCAACAGGGTCTGAAACCGCTCGATGTTCGCGATCGCAATATAATGGCGGTGGTCATCCATGACGCCAACCTGACCATCTGGTCCGGATCGAGTTGTATCGCGCCAATGTTACTCGCGCAATAGCATGTATAGCCGCGACCTGAATTTTATTTTTCCGACGGCGCGTGCGGGGGCCAGGCGGCAAGGGCCGCCAGGATTGCCAGGGCCGAGATCGCGGCGAAGCATTCCAGGGGCAGGTTGTAACTGCCGGTGCGGTCCCGCAGCACGCCGGACAGCAACGGCCCGACCGCCTGCGCCAGGACCTGGCCGGTCAAGGCCAGCCCCCGGATCGCGCCGTAGCTGCGGCGGCCGTAATAGTCCGCCCAGGCGATGGGTAGCATGGTCATCAGGCCGCCAATGCCGGCGCCGAATATCCCGGCGCCGATATAGGCCTGCGGCGGTGCATGCACGCCCAGCAGGACCAGCACGCCCGCGCATTGCAGCAGCGCGATCAGTCCCAAAGCGTAGCGGATCGGCAATGAGCGCGGGAAAAAACCGAACGCCAGGCTAGAGGCGCTGGACATCAAGGAAAACGTGCTGACCGCGCTCGCTGCTATGACGGGCGACAGGCCGCGCTCGATCAGGAACGGCGCCTGGTGCAGGCTCACTCCCGCCTGTACCGGGAAGGTGAGCAAAGTGAACAGCGTGAGAAGCCAGAAGGCGGGCGTGTGGAGTGCCTCGGCACGGGTGAAGATGGGTTCGGCCGGTGGTGCGATCGAGACGCTTGCCGCGGCGACATGACGGTCCGGTACAAGGCCAA
>Ga0335072_10001772_pt1 | contig 34345 bp, 35 predicted proteins | sample Lox_Sample_21_FD_206725 | JGI IMG/M metagenome (GOLD analysis project Ga0335072, IMG submission 206725) | Soil microbial communities from Loxahatchee National Wildlife Refuge, Florida, United States - Lox_Sample_2.1 | ecosystem: Environmental > Terrestrial > Soil > Wetlands | place: USA... | reverse complement strand
CCGTACGGCTGACTTTGCGAACCGTTCGCGTCGTTTTCTTCGCGGTTCCGAGCGCCCGCTTTAACGAGCGTTTCGCCTTCTTGGCGACTTTTTTCGACCTTTTCTTAGCTGCCATTTCATGGACATTATCCCGAGGCAGGCAAGCGTCCAAACCTAGGTTTGATTTTTCCGGGTGGTGGACATCATTATTGGAGCCGTTTTCCAAATGGAGTTAGCTTTATGAGTATTCTCGCGTGGCTAATTGTCGGACTCATCGCCGGCATATTGGCAAGATGGGTCGTTCCGGGTGAGGGACCTGGCGGGATCATCGGCGACATCATCATCGGAATTGTCGGCGCGTTCATCGGCGGATGGATCTTCAACATGTTCGGACACGCCGGCGTCACCGGAATCAATCTCTACAGCATCGTCGTCGCGTTCGTCGGCGGGATCGTCCTGCTGTTCATTCTGCGCGCCTTCACACGCCGCACCGTGTAACGGCTCGTCAGGGAAGCGTCTTCGGTAGTCCGAACTTCGCGAGCAAGTGGCTTTCGAAACGGACGATGTCGCTGATCCGGCTGCCGTTCAAGGTGACAACGACGAGACCACTCCCTCGCGCCGGGCCGTGCGGGTTGGGCAGATACACCCCGAACGCAAGCTGACCATTCGCGCGCGTCGGAACAAGATGATATCGGCGCCCGGTTGCCATCATCGCGGCGTAGAAACGCGCCACGACGTCGCGCCCGTGATACTCGAGCGGGATCGGCGGCATCGAAAGCTTGACATCCGCGGTAAGCAACGCGACGAGCGCATCGACATCGCCATTTTGAAACGCTCGCACAAAGTTGTTGACGAGTGCTTGCTCGTCGGGGGAGTTCGGACCCGGAGCCGGTTCGCGATCGCTCGCCGGTAAGCGCTCGTGCATCGTGGCGCGTGCACGTTTGAGAAGACTGTTGACCGATCCGACGGTCGCATCGAGCATCTCGGCCACTTGGTCGGCGTGATAGCCGAGAACGTCCCGAAGAATGAGCACGGCACGTTGACGTGCCGGCAGCACCTGCAGCGCCGTAATGAAGGCGAGCGAGATCGCTTCGGTTTGTTCGTAGCGGGCTTCAGGCCCGACAGCCTCGATTGCGTCCTTGAACAGAGCGTCGGGATAGGGTTCCAGCCACACGACCTCGCCCACGCGGCTCGGGTCCGGCAGCTCAGGGTACGGCATGTCCCACTCCTTTGCCGGACGCCGTTTGGCCGCACGCAGGGCGTTCAGACAGCGGCGAGTGACAATCTGGTACAGCCATGTACGCAGCGAGGAGCGTTCCTCGAAAGCAGCCAGCCCTTGCCAAGCGGCCAGAAGCGTATCTTGAAGCGCGTCCTCCGCGTCGTCCATCGACCCCAGCATCCGGTAGGCGTGGACCTGAAGCTCGCGACGATGCGGCTCCGTCAGTTTGCGAAACGCCTCGCCGTCGCCGGCTTGCGCTCGCGCGATCAAGTCGTCGTTCACCACTCCACTCTCGCGGCACGTCTATTCTCCATGTGTGTCGTCCGATCGTATCGACACCAACAAAATCCAAAACCGGGCGGCCGGCCGCGCCCAGTTTTTGCCGGCCCGGGTGTCAGCCTCATCGAGGACCGGAAATCCGGCCCCGTTCTCACCGAGGAGACGTTCAATGACCATCGCAGGCAAAGCGATTCTGATTACCGGCGCCAATCGCGGCATCGGCCGCGCCCTGGTTGCGGAAGCCCTCAAGCGAGGTGCACGGCGAGTCTATGCAGCCTCACGCCAACCCGTCACCTCATTCGACGAGCGCGTCAGGGCGCTGACGCTGGACGTGACCGATCCGAGGCAGATTCAAGCCGCTGCCGAGGCCGTCGAATCACTCGACATCCTCATCAACAACGCCGGCGTGGCGCAGTACGACGATCTGAGCGACCGCGCCGCGATCGAGCGGCACCTGGCCGTTAATTTGTTCGGTCCACTCGGCACGATTCGCGCCTTCACGCCGGCACTGACGAAGTCGCATGGATCGATCGTGAACGTGCTCTCGACCACGTCGCTTCTTGCGTTCGCCGCGATTCCGTCCTACTCGATCTCGAAAGCTGCCGCGTTTTCGATGTCGCAATCGATGCGCGCTCTGCTGGCCGGTCGCGTGAACGTTCACGTCGTCATGCCGGGTCCCGTCGACACCGATATGACTCGCAGCATCGATATCCCGAAAGCCTCGCCCGAATCCGTCGCAGAGGCGATCTTCGACGGCGTCGAGCGCGGCCAGGAAGAGATCTTCCCCGATTCGCAATCGGCTGTGCTCGAGGAAAGCTGGAGTAAGGGCGTGTTCAAAGTCGCCGAGCGCGAGAATGCGATGATCGTGGCCGGCATGGCTGTGGCGTCATGAACAAGCCGCCAATCGTACCGCCCGAAGAGTGGGAAGCAGCGCGTCTGAAACTCCTGGTGAAGGAAAAGGAAGTCTTGCGCGCGCGCGACGCGCTCGCGGCAGAACGCCGTCGCATGCCGTGGACAGCCGTCGAGAAGCAGTACGCGTTCGACGGGCCCAAGGGGAAGGCAACGCTGCTCGACCTCTTCGAAGGCCGCAAGCAGCTCATCGTCTATCGTGCGTTCCACGAGCCCGGCGTCTTTGGATGGCCGGATCATGCCTGTCGCGGTTGTTCGCTCGTAATCGATCAGATGGCGCATCCGGCTCATCTGAACGCGCGCAATACGACGCTCGTGTTGGCGTCGCGTGCTCCGCAACCGGACATCGAGCGAGTCAAGGCACGAATGAGATGGCACGACATACCGTGGTATACGATGACGGATACGTTCGACGCCGATTTCGGCGTCGACCAGTGGCACGGGACCAATGCGTTCTTCCGAGACGGCGAACGCATCTTCCGCACCTATTTCATCGAGAGCCGCGGCGACGAGCAGATGGGCAGCACCTGGAGCTATCTCGACATGACGGCGCTGGGACGTCAAGAGACGTGGGAAGATTCGCCCAAAGGCTATCCTCAAACGAAGCCTTACCTCTGGTGGAACTGGCACGACAACTACGATGAATCGCCCGTTGACCCGACATGGAGAGACAAGGTCGATTCCGATCCTGGCGCTCCGGACGAGGTGACCGTGTGATGTTTCTCGCGCACATTTTCGGCTTACCGGTCGAAGAGTCACTCGTACCGTTCGTGGCGTTCGTGCCCTTAGCCGGAAGCGCCGGCGCCACAATAGCGATTGCAATCGCTATACGTGTGAGACGAACCCTTGGACGAGGAACGCAACGATAAAGCACTCGGACCTGCACTCGACGCAGAAGCCGTGGGTGCACACGGCATATCTTTTGACGCCCGCGGGGCTGACCGCGCTCGAATAATAGATTGGTGCCCAGAAAGGGACTCGAACCCCCACGACCTCGCGGCCACTGGTACCTGAAACCAGCGCGTCTACCAATTCCGCCATCTGGGCACGGACAGCCGCCCCTAGTTAGCCGGGCTGAGCGCGACGGCCTTTACCCGAGCGACGCTCGCTCGCGCAGCGCCGCTGCGGCAAACGCGCGCCGAGCCAGCACGGCCGGAATGACCCCGACTCCGGCAAGCACTGCAATCGACCACCATGCTGATGAGAGCCCGTGGGCGTCGGCAAATGCGCCGAAGGCGAGCGGTCCGAGCGCGCCCGCAAAAAACACGGCCGTCAATCCGATCCCGATTGCGCTCCCGGCAAAACGCGCACCACCGATCTCGGCCATCGCCGCCGCAAAGAGTCCGTTCCATCCGGCGCCGGTGAATCCATAAAGCAACGCGCTCGCGAAGAGCACCAGCGTTGCGCCGGGCGTCGTCATCGCCAAGCCGGCGGCTCCAAAGATCAAGAGCGCACATGAAAGCGCAATCGGCATGACGCGATCGCCGCCGAAGACGATATCGCTTGCGCGGCCCCACACCAACCGGCCGATCATCGATGCGGCTTGCGCCGCGATGAATACGCTCGCGGCGGTCGTGACTGAGAAGTGCGCGCGGTTGACCGCCGTGAGCGCGATGAATCCGACCATCGACTGCTGCGCTACCGCAAGCAGCGCGCACGTCGAGGCGAGACACAACATGCGCGGATCGAGCGCGATCGAACGGATTCCGCCGAAAACCTGCTTGAAACGCGGTGCCGGGAACGAGTCTTCGGAAGCATCGTGATAGAGCGATGCAGCGCCGGCGGTCAGAACCAATGCCAGGATGGCGCCTCCGACGAGCGCGGCCTTGTAGTTCCATCGCACGGCGAGCAGCGGCAGCATGAATCCTCCGACGATCGCGCCGATCGGGACGCCCATCTGCCGGATACTCATTGCGAAGCCGCGGTCGCGGGTGAACCACGTCAGAATCGCACGTCCGCCTGCGGGCGTCATCGCGCCGTAGGTCAAGCCCATGACGAACAGCCACGCGATCATCAAACCGTAGGTCGGCATGAACGCCGCCATCGTCAACGTGACGAATATTCCGACGCCGGCGAAGATCGTCATGTTGCGTTCTCCAAAGCGGTCGACCGCCATTCCACCGGCTGCAACCGTAAACGCCGAACCGAGCATGATCAGGGTAAACGAGGCGCCGAGCGCGGCTTTGTTGATTCCGAAATACTCAACGATGAACGGCGCAAGAGAGCCATACCCTTGCTGTACGACCGCACCGCCGATTTGGGCGGCGGTCATGATGGTCAGGGCGCGATAACGTCCGGAGTGCTCTATCGTTGTTGCGCGCGCGCGTCGATTGCCAGCGTTTCGGACATTCCGAGGATCTCGAATATCTCGGTAGGTCCGAGTCCGGTCGAGGTGTGCTGGTCGGTGCCGGTTTTCTTGAATTCGCGAACCGCGGCTTGCATCGCCGCAATGGCGGCGCGGTTGAGCGCACCCGGCCAAATCGCAAATTTGAATCCGGCTTCACGCACTTGGTCGACCGTGAGCATCGGCGTCTTGCCGTTGGCCACGACGTTGAGCAGCATCGGCCCGCCGGCTTCCTTGATGATGCGCTCGATTTGCTGCATGCTCGTCGGCGCTTCGAGAAAGCCGACGTCGGCGCCGGCCGCAAAGCCCATCTTGATGCGATCGAGCGCATCTTCGAAGCCGTTCACGGCATTGGCGTCGGTACGCGCGATGATCACGAAATCGGGATTATAGCGTTCGCGCGTTGCAGCGTGAATGCGCGCGTGCCACTCGTCCAGCGAGCAGACGGTCTTGCCTTCGAGATGACCGCAGCGTTTTGGGAACGTTTGGTCCTCGATGTGAATCGCCCCGACGCCGGCTTGCTCATAAAGATGCACGGCCCGCGCGACGTTGATCGATCCGCCGAATCCGGTGTCGGCGTCGGCGATCAGCGGCACGTCGATCACGGAGGCGATCATGCGCGCGTTCTCGACCATTTCCGTCATCGTCGTCAAGCCGAGGTCGGCGTGTCCCAGGCGACTACCGGCCGTTCCGGCACCGGTCATGTAGAGCGCGGGAAAGCCCTCGGCATTGGCGATGCGCGCCGAGTAACCGTCGAAAACGCCGGGCGCCCAGATGAGCGGCGTCGTCCTCATCAGCTCGCGCAGGCGCTTCGCTGCGTTCAGTAACACATGGACGCGTTGCGCGGTAGAGCAAGCTGAAACCTTCGCGCTTGCATCGAGGTTGTCAGCATCCCAACGTGCCTACCGTATTTCCAATCAGCGACCCTTATTCCGAGACCGTCACGCATGCGGTCGATGTCGCCAGCCCGTCGGTGGTCGGCATCGACGTCAAAACCGCAGGCGGCCGCTCGGGCGCCGGTTCCGGTTTCGTCATCACACCGGACGGCTTTGCCCTGACCAACAGCCATGTCGTCCACGACGCAAAAGAGCTCAAGGTCGCGACGATCGACGGACACCGCTACGACGCGCAGCTGATCGGCGACGATCCCGCCAGCGACCTTGCAGTCATTCGCATCGCGGGCAACGATCTCGCACATGCGACGCTCGGTGATTCGGCGACGATTCGTCCCGGCCAGCTCGTCGTCGCGCTCGGCAACCCGTACGGGTTGCAGACAACCGTCACGGCCGGTGTCGTGAGCGCCCTTGGACGCTCGCTGCGCTCGCAGTCGGGACACTTGATCGATAACGTCATTCAGACCGACGCAGCGCTGAATCCGGGCAACTCGGGTGGCCCGCTCGTCGACGCGCTCGGATGCGTCATCGGCGTGAATACCGCGATCATAGCGTGGGCCCAAGGCATCTGCTTTGCGACCGCGATCAACACCGCGAAGCACGTGAGCGCGCTCTTGATTCGCGACGGGCGCGTCCGGCGCGGTTATCTCGGCATCGCCGGCGCGGACATCAAGCTGCCGCGTTACCTCGAGCGGCTGCTGGAGCTCGAGGATCCGCGCGGCGTGATCGTGCATTCGATCGAGCGCCAAAGCCCCGGCGCGCAGGCCGGGCTTCAGGACGGTGACGTCGTGCTCGCGATCGATGGCCGGCGCACGGCCGGAATCGACGCCCTGCACCGGATCCTGACCGAGATCGCGCTGGGCGAAGCCGTCTCGCTCGACATCCTGCGCAAGAACGAGCGCCTTCGACTCCAGGTCACACCAGTAGAAGCGCAACCCCGCGTCGCAAACTAACGGCGCCGTGCGCCGCTATACCATTCGAGTCCATCCGTCGCGCGAACGCTTGCCTATGCGGCAGCAGCTCGCTTATCGCCTCGCACTTGTTGCGCACGCGCGTCCCAAGCTCGATATGGGGGCAGTGGGAACGGTGGTCGACCGCATCATCGACGACGTTGCCGTCTCGATCGCTTCCATCGATCGTCATCCGGTCGCAAGCGCGCGCGCGCAAGCGTTCGCGCATCCGCGCGAGGGCGGCGCGACGATTTGGGGGGCGGGCGACCGCAGATATGAGTGCGAATGGGCGGCCTGGGCAAATGGCGTCGCGACGCGCGAGCTGGATTTTCACGACACGTATCTGGCCGCCGAGATGGGACATCCCGGCGACGCGATTCCCGCGATCATCGCGGTTGCGCAGCAGATGCGCCGTGGCGGCGACGACTTGGTACGCGGCATTCTCACGGCGTACGAGATCGACGTCGCGCTGATTCGCGCAATCTCGCTGCATCGTCATAAGATCGACCACATCGCCCACCTCGCGCCGGCGACGGCAGCCGGCATCGGCACGCTGCTCCAGCTTTCGCCTGAGGTCATCTTTCACGCGATCGGGCACGCGCTGCACGTGACCACGACGACGCGGCAATCGCGCAAGGGTGAGATCAGTTCGTGGAAAGCCTACGCGCCCGCGTTTGCCGGAAAGATGGCGATCGAGGCCGTCGACCGAGCGATGCGGGGAGAGACGTCGCCGTCGCCGATTTACGAAGGCGAGGACGGCATCGTCGCGTGGATGCTCGACGGACCCGACGCACGTTACGAAATCGAGCTGCCCGGCGACGACGAACCTCGGCGTGGAATACTCGAGACGTTCACCAAGGCACACTCTGCCGAGTACCAAGCCCAGGCACTCATCGATCTCGCTTTGCGCATGCGCTCGCGGATCGGCGACATCGGACGGATCGCGAAGGTCGTGCTGCGCACCAGCAATCACACCCACGTCGTGATCGGCAGCGGCTCGAACGACCCCCAGAAGTACGATCCGCAAGCCAGCCGTGAAACACTCGATCATAGTGCGCCCTATATCTTCGCGGTGGCTCTCGAAGACGGAACCTGGCACCACGTCGACTCCTACACGCCCCAGCGCGCGAGCGAGCCGTCGACGCTGCGCTTGTGGCGCTCGATCGAAACGGTCGAAGATCCGGAATGGACCGAGCGCTATCACATTGCCGATCCGCGGCGCAAAGCGTTCGGCGCGAAGGCTGAGATCACGCTGGACGACGGGCGTGTGGTCGAAGATCAATTGCTGGTCGCCGATGCGCATCCGAACGGGGCCAAGCCGTTCGCGCGCGCAGAATATCTCGCAAAGTTTGCGACGTTGACCGAAGAGCGCGTCGATCCGGGCGAGAGCCGCCGGTTTCTGGACGTCGTGCAGCGCTTACCCGCGCTGGACGGGGCCGGCGTCGGCGCGCTGAGCATTCGCTGCTTGCCGGGGATCATCGATCGCATACACGTCGACGCAGGGATCTTCTAATGCTCGTTCGGCTTGCGCCGATTCTCGGAATCACATTCATCGATATTCTGGGCTTCTCGATTTTGATTCCGCTCTTACCGTTCTTCGTCAAGCACTTCGGTGTCGGCGACGTCGTGGTCGGATTCTTGTTTACGGCGTTCGCGCTCACGCAGTTTATCGGGGGCCCGATCTGGGGCAACGTGAGCGACCGTATCGGTCGTAAGAAGGTTCTCATCATCAGCCAGATCGGCGCGACCATCGGGTGGGCGATGCTCGGATTTGCGACCTCGATCGTGTGGGTATTCGTCGCGCGCGTCGTAGAGGGTATCGCGGGCGGCAACATCAGCGTTACCAAGGCCTACGTCGCGGACTTGGTCGAGCCGGAAAAGCGCGCACGCGCATTTGCGTACATCGGCGCGACGTTCAGCGGCGGGTTGATCTTCGGGCCCGCGATCGGCGGACTACTGGTCGACCGCTACGGATTCTCCGCGCCGTTCTGGGCGGCGGCGGCTTTGCAGTTCGTGACGTTGCTGGCGACGATCTTCTTCTTGCCCGAATCCCTTTCGAAAAGCGAAGAGACCACGCCGGCTTCGTTCGGCGAGATCGTTCGCTCGCTCCAGGATCCTCGGATCGCGCCGATCTTGGTCCAAGACCTCTTCTATTCGATGGGGCTTTTCGGATGGTTCAGCGTCTTCGCGCTCATCCTCAGCGCGCAGCTTCACTTCGGACCCGGCGACACGTCGCGTTTATTCTCGGTCTTCGGCGTGGTCAGCGTGATCTTGCAGATTTTCGGAGTCGGACGAACGACCGACGCGTTCGGTAGCCGTACGATGTCGAACATCGGCTTCGCGTCGCTGATCGTTGCGTTCGCGTTCGCGCCCTTCATGCATAATCTCTGGGGAGCGGGGTTGCTGGTAGCTGCGTTCTCGTTCGGGATGTCACACGTGAACGCGACGATTCCAGCCCTGCTCACGGAAAATGCGCCGGAAAACCAACGCGGGACCATTCTGGGCAGTGCCGCGTCGCTGGAGTCGTCCTCCGGAATTTTCATGCCGCCGATCTCGACGGGACTTCTCGGAGCGATCGGCACGGCCGGTCCGGCGGCGATCTCCGCATCCTTCGTCGCCATCGCGCTCGGCCTCGGAATTCGCGCCCAGCTCGGCCCTGCACGACTCGCGGAAGCAACGCCCGCCGAGTAAGCCGTGTTGGCGGGCTGGATGCAACATCACGTCAACGAACTCGACTGGAGCGAGCTCGAGCGAGCGCTGTTCGCGGACGGCTACGTGCTGGTGCCGCACGTCTTGGAAGCGCGCGCGTGCACGGACGTTGCGGCGATGTATCCGAACGACGACCTCTTTCGCAGCCGCGTGCACATGGAAGCGCACGGGTTCGGCCGGGGACAGTATCGATATTTCCGCTATCCGCTTCCCGAGCTGATTCAAACCCTGCGCGCGGAGCTCTATGCCGGCCTGGCGCCGATTGCCAACCGCTGGATGGAAGCGCTGCGCTTGCCGGATCGCTTTCCGGATTCGCAGCAGGCGCTCTTCGATTTGTGCGCGGCACGGGGACAAACGCGCCCGACTGCTCTCTTGCTGACATACGAGCCGGGCGACTGGAACGCGCTGCATCAAGACCTTTACGGTGAGATCGCGTTCCCATTCCAGGCCACTTTTTTCCTAAGCCGGCCCGGTGAAGATTTCACCGGCGGTGAGTTCGTGCTCGTCGAACAGCGTCCACGCGCGCAGTCGCGCCCCGAAGTGATCGTCCCCGAGCTCGGCTCCATGTTGATCTTCGCGAATCGTTATCGCCCCGCGCAAGGGAAGAGTGGGACGTACCGGACAATCGTGCGGCACGGTGTCAGCCGAATCCGAAGCGGCCGCCGCTTCGCACTCGGCATAATCTTTCATGACGCAAGGTAAATGCAACGCGCAACCCTCGACTCGTGTTCCCCCAGCATCTAACTCAATGCCACGAGGAACACCCCGATGGGCCACCTGTTCGATCTCGCAATTTTTGCGGTATTCATCCTGATCTTGCTCCAAGCCGCGCGCCCGCGGGCGCTGCAAGCTCAGGACGTCAAGGTCTGGAGTGACGACGTCGAACGCCGGCTGCTCCGCTGAGCGATGACGGCTGCACTTCCGGCCTTCGAACCCACTACCTCGGTTGACGAAGTCGGCGAGCTGCTTGCGCACGCGCTTGCCGACGACGTCGATTCGGCGTTCGAGCAGGTGGTGCGCACCTATCAAGATCGCATCCTTAGCGTTGCGGCCCGCGCGCTCGGGGACCGGCAGCGTGCCGAAGAGGTCGCGCAAGACGTGTTCGTCCGCGCATATCGGGCGTTGCGTACCTACGATCGTCCGCGAATTCGCAAGCTGCGCTTGCGCTCGTGGCTCTACGCCATCACGCTCAACCTGATCCGCAACGCCGTGCGTGGCAAGCGCTTGCGCATCGTCGGCCTGGAACGCGACGACGGCAGCCCGCGCCCGATCGCTGATTCGAAACCAACCCCCGAATCACAAGCCGAGATCCGCGACGACTGGCAGATGGTCGGCGGCGCGATCGCTCAACTCTCACCCAAGCTGCGCGATGCGTTCGTGCTGCGCTACGTGGAGGAGCTTTCATACGACGAGATCGCGGACGCGCTCTCGCAGCCCGTTGGAACGGTCAAGGCCAATGCGCACCGTGGCCTCATGAACGTCCGCGCATTCCTGGAGGAACAATCATGACCGAACGTCTTCGCCGGTGTCTGGACGATTTTCGAGCAAATACCCAGTGCACGGCTTCGCCCGAGTTTGCTTCGGTGACGCTCGATCGGCTCGGCCTCGCAGATCGTTACACGACGCTCGAAAGCGCAGTCGGTCCGGTTTACGTTGCATGGAATCCACGCGGAGTCTCCGCCGTTCGGCAAGCCGACGACAAGGATGCCTTCGAACGCTGGTTCCGCAAGCGCTTCACGCGTCGCGCGCTTCCCGCTACGAGCCCTGCGCCGATCGTGAACGACATTCGCCGCGCGCTCGAGGGCGAGGACGTAAAGGTGGACGTCGATCTGCGCGACTGCACGCGATTCGAAGTGGCCGTCTTGCACAAAGCGCAAGAGATTCCCAGCGGCCATGCTCGGCCATACGCATGGATCGCTCGCGAGCTGGACAATCCGCGTGCTGTCCGCGCCGTCGGCAGCGCGCTAGCGAACAATCCGGTGCCGCTGCTCATTCCGTGCCATCGCGTCGTGCGAAGCGATTACGCTTCCGGCGAATACGTCTTCGGGCCCGCAAAGAAGCGCACGCTGCTCGAACACGAGGGATTGCATCTGCACGAAATCGAGGAGCTCGGGAAGCGCGGAATCCGCTACATCGGTCAACTGGAAGACAATTGCTTCTGCTTGCCGACGTGCGGCGCGGACCTCATTCCCGAACTGAGCACCACCCGGCACGTCGAGCTGCACACCGCCGACGAAGCCCTGGCGATGGGGCTGCACCCATGCAGCACGTGCCGCCCGATCGCAGCTTAGCCGCTCTGATCCTTTTCCCGGTAAATCGCAAGGTACGTCACGACGTCCCACGCGTTGCGTATGCCGACGAATACGAGCAGCAGCGTCGCGGCCGCAAGCACGAACAAGACGATCCTGGGCGAATGCTGCAAGAATAACCCGGACCCGAGGATCGCAAAGTACGAGAGCAGCGGCATGATCGAGTACCACAACCAATCGTCGATCTCTGCACTGTACGAGGTCAGGTTCCACGCTCGCACCATGACGCGGACGATGTAGACGGTGCCGATGATACCGAGAATCGCGATCGCCATACCCGGAACCCACAGCGAGTGCCAGGGCGCAAGCGAGATTCCGGAGACGAGAAGCGCCGCGCAGAAATGATAGACCGTCGGCGTGCTGAACGTAGAGACGCCGTCTTCGGGCTTTGGGCGGCTGCGGATCGAATCCGTGACGAGCGTAATGACGACGAACATGAGTCCCGTCAGCGCAGCCGCTGACGAACCCATCATCACGTAAAAGTTAGACCACTCTTCGATTGGCTATGCCGCCGAGCGCTTGCGTGTCTTTTTCGCGCTGCTCTTCTTGCGCGCGCCGGTCGATTCACCGCGGCCCTTCTTCGATTCTTCGATGCTGCGCTGCAGCACGTCCATGAGATTGACGACGTTGGTCGCTTCGGGCGCCTTCGCGCGCGCCGCGGGAATCGATTTGCCTTTGGCGCGCGCCTCGACGAGCGCCAGCAATTTCTCGCGATACGTATCCTCGAAAACCTCGGGCTTGAATTCCGAGGTCATCGTATCGATCAGCAATTTCGCGACCTTCATTTCGCCGGCCGGTATCTCGGCTTTGAGCGGCGGGAACGCAAACTCGGATTGCTCGACCAGCTCTTCGTTGAAATGCATCAGCTCCAGAACGAGCGCATCGCCGTTGGGTTTGACGGCGGCGAGATGCTCGCGATTGCGCAGGACGACCTTCGCAATCCCAACTTTATTTGCAGCACGCAGCGCATCGCGCAGCAGGGCGTACGCATGGCTGCCCTTCTTCTCCGGTTCGAGATAGTACGGCGTATCGAAGAACATCGGATTGATCTCGTCGAGATCGCAGAACTGAACGATATCGACGGATTGTGTGTTCTCGGCATCGAGGCGCTTGAGCTCTTCGTCGGTGAACGTGACCCACTCGCCCTTCTCATACTCGTAACCACGCACGATCTCGCTACGAGGGACTTCTTTGTCTTCGCGCTCGCAAAACGTCCGATAGCGAATGCGCGAATCGTCTTTCTTGTGGATGAAGTTGAAACTCAAATCGCTCGAGCTACTCCGGACGGCAGTAAAGAGTTTGACCGGAATCGTCACCAGCCCGAAATTGATTGCTCCCGACCAGATTGCGTGTGCCACTGTTTACCCCCAGAGCTTGCGTGCTTTTTGAAGCGCCCGTTCGAGCCGTTGCCCCCGCCATTTTCCCTTCCAGGCGTCGCCGTCTTTCCGGAGCAGCGCCGGCACCGTCTCGAGATTCCAGTGTTCCCACTCCTTTGAGGGATCGGGGACGCGCTTCTTGCGGAGCTTCTCGATTTGCGGCCACGACAACGGAAACGAGACCGGAGCCCCATCCCGCGCCCGCACCGCGAACGGCGGCACCAGCGTCTTTCCTCGGCCGACCTGGACGTAGTCGAGATAGACCGTGCCGGAAGGACGTCTGCGCACGGACCTTTCGAGTGTCGTCGTCTCGGGGGCCTGTTCGTGGATGCGTCGCCCGAGCAGCTCCGAGAATCCCTTGATTATTTCGTACTCATAGCGCGGCTCGAGCGGAACGACGACGTGCAGTCCGCTGCCGCCCGTCGTCTTCACGAGCGCCTCGAGTCCGATCTCCCGGACGGCGTCCCGAAAGTGTAGCGCGACGCTGCACAACGTCGCGAGCGTGCATCCGTCGCCGCGATCGAGATCCACCAACAGAAAATCCGGATTGTCGAGCTTGGGTTCGCGCGACGTCCAGACGTGTAGCGTAATCGCCGCCAGGTTCGCAACGTATGCGAGCGTCGCTTCATCGTTGCAAAGCATGAATTCGACTCCCGCGCCCGCGTGCGCGCCATATTCCGTCTTTACTTTCACGGTCGGAATCCAATCCGGCACACCTTTGGGAATCTGCTTTTCCCACCACCCCGGCTTGTGGACGCCGTTCGGATAGCGCTCGAGCGTGAGCGGGCGGCCCTTGGTGTACGGCAGAATATACGGCGCGACGGCGCGATAATACGCGATCAGCTGACCCTTCGTGATCTCGTCGTTCGGAAAGATCACTTTGTCGAGATTCGTGACGGAGAGCGTGCGGTCGCCGATCGCGATCGACGTTTTCGCGGTCGCTATGCGACCTCTCCGTGCGCTATCTCCGGCTCGCGGACAACGGCTTTCGCGTCTTTGTCTTCGCGTAGCCCCATGAATGCCGGATGCCGCAAGTAACCTTCATCGGTCCACTCCGTGAAGCGCACTTCGCAAACGAGCTCGGGCGAGACCCAGTGCGCGGGTGCGGCAGATTTCGGCGGCATCGTCGCAAACGGACACGTTTTACGCTCCAGCTTCACCAATCGCTTGTGCAGCGCAGCCAGCATCTTGGCATCGAAGCCCGTCCCGACATGGCCGGCGTAGACGAGCTTGCCCTTCACGTAATAGCCGACGATCAGCGCCCCGAAGCCGGAGCGGCTGCCGCGTGGATCGGTGAATCCGCCGACGACGAATTCCTGACGCTTTTGCGTCTTTATCTTCAGCCAGGTGCGCGTACGGCGCCCCGACTCGTATTCTGAATCGCGGCGTTTGGCCATGATTCCCTCGAGCCCGCGCTTTTCCGCGAGCGCAAAGAGCTTTTCGCCGTCACCGATCACGTGCTTCGAATAGATGACGCGGTGACCCGCGACGATCAAGCTCTCGAGAATCTTCTTGCGTTCCTCGAGTGGCCGCTCGCGCAGATCGCGACCGTCCGCGAAAAGCACGTCGAATGCCGCGTAGGCGATCTCGCCGCCGCCCGCAGACCGGCGCGGTCCACGAATGCTTTCGATGCGGTTCTGCAAGCGCTGAAATGATGCACGGCCCTTGTCGTCGAGTGCAACGATCTCACCGTCGACGATGATCGGCAAGGAGCGAAACGCGCGTCCTATGTCGCCCAGCTCGGGGAATTTACTCAGTAAATCCTTGGCGTTTCGCGACGTCAGCTTGACTGTGCCGTCCGCTTCGATCGTGGCGAGTGCACGGAAGCCGTCCCACTTGATCTCGAACAGCCATTCGTTGTCGTCGAAAGGCGCATCGACCGCCGTAGCCAGTTGAATTCCCGATATTATGGGAAGCTTAACGGGCTTAAGAGGACGTTGGGATTTGCCTTTTTTGGGTGGACTTATCCACTTCTTCACAGCACGGCTGTGGGCAATTTGCTCGATCGTCTTGTGGCTGACCACGCTCTTCGGTTGGTCGTCGACCGTCCATTTGGGATCGACGTAACGGTCTTTGTCCTTGATCAGCAGCCATGGCTCGCCGCTTTCACCGCTGCGCGCTCGTATTTTTACGAGCGTATATTCGCCTTTCAGCTTGTGTCCGTGCAAGATGAATTTGATCTTGCCTTTCTTTATCTCCTTAGCCGGATCGTCGCCTTCGGCCAGCTCGTAGGTCCCCTCGTCCCACACGATCACCGGCCCCGCCCCGTAATGTCCCTCGGGAATGATCCCCTCGAACGTGCGGTAGTCAAAGGGATGATCCTCGACGTGCATCGCAAGCCGCCTGTCGCCGATCGTACGCGACGGGCCTTTGGGAATCGCCCAGGACGCGAGTACGCCGTCGGCTTCGAGCCGAAAATCATAGTGCAGACGCGTTGCGTCGTGTTTTTGAATCACGAACGCGAGCTGGCCGCGGCTCTTGCGCACCTTGCCGGCCGGCTCAGGCGTCGCCGTGAAGTCGCGCTTGCGATTGTACTCCCCCAGCTGACTGGTCTTGGGCATGCTCCTACTTACCCCACAAGGCGCCGTTGGAGTTCCACGGCTGCCAGACGAAGAGGGCGATCACGACCACGCTGATCGCGACCAGGACCGCCAGATACGTAGGATTGCGTTGCACGGGCGGCGGTTTTTCGCCATCGCGCCAGCGAATACACGCCGCATGTGGGCTTTGATCGGAATCGTCCTGGCGCTCGGCGGCGCGGTGCTCGGCCTGGCCCGCAGCCGCACCGACAAGCCGGGGTATTTTGAATCCGAAGTGTACACGCTCTCGGCCATCTCGCATCAGCGCTTCGCGACGGCCAGCCTAGCCTTTGCCGGCATCTTTGCACTCCTCGGCGCGTTTCCGATTTTGCCGATCTTTCCGGTCCTTGCGGCCTATGTAATTCTCGCGGTCCTGTACGTGACGTCGTTCGCACGCGGCGCGCAAGGTGAGGACGAATGAGTCACCGGTTCAGTCCACGCTCGAATCGCGCCGCAGAGATCGGCTGGATGGAATGGGGCAGCGAAGCATTCGAGCGCGCCGCGTCGGCGAATCGACCCATCCTTCTCGGCATCTCGGCAGTGTGGTGCCACTGGTGTCACGTGATGGACGAGACGACGTATTCGGATCAGCGCGTGATCGATCTCATTCGCGAACGTTACGTACCGATCCGGGTCGACAACGATCAGCGTCCGGACGTCAACGCACGCTACAACATGGGCGGTTGGCCGACGACCGCGTTCCTTTCACCGGCCGGGGATATTCTCACCGGCGGCACGTATATCGCGCCGGACGATTTCGTTCATACACTCGAGCACGTCGCGCATATCTGGGCGACGGATCGCGACGATCTCGAAGCGCGCATGCAGGCAAAGAAACATGCGCACACGCATTCACCCGGCACAATCGAGCCGGATGCGCCGGCCGCGATTGCAAGCGCCATCGTCGACGGCTACGACGAAGAATTCGGCGGCTTCGGCACGGCGCCGAAATTTCCGCAAAGCGATGCGCTGCGTTTTCTGCTGCTGGCGTACCGGCACGACCGCGCACGCGGGAAGGCCGACGAGCGCTTGTACGACGTCCTGGCGCGTACGGCGCTTGCGATGGCGCGCGGCGGTATGTACGATCACGTCGAAGGCGGCTTCTTCCGTTACTCGACCACGCGCGATTGGTCGATCCCGCACTTCGAGAAGATGGCGGAAGATCACGCCGGCCTGCTGCGCTTTTACGCCGATCTGTACCGTGTTTCCGGTAATCCGCAGTTCGCGCAAACCTTGCGCTCCGCGCTGCGCTGGCTGCGCACGGTGCTGCGCAACCCGGGGAGTGTGCTTTTCGGAGGGAGTCAAGACGCCGACGAAGAGTACTTCTCGCTCGCGCTCGAGTCACGCGAGAAACGCCAGGCGCCTTACGTGGATCGCACCGTGTACACGAATTGGAATGCCGGGATCGCGAGCGCGTTGATCGCTGCGTCGATTGCCTTGGACGACGATACCCTGCTCGACGAGGCGCGAGCGACCGTCGACGAGCTGTGCGGCGAGATGCTGGGAGCGGGAGGGCTCGCAATGCACTTCCGCTCGCCCGGCGGTCCGCCGCAGGTGGGCGGCTTGCTCACCGATCAAGTCGCGTTGATCGACGCGCTTCTCTGCGTTCACGGGGCGACCGGCGAAGCGATCTACCTCGAGCGCGCCCGCAGCCTTGCCGATGCGACGATCGCGCGTCTGTGGCGCGAGGACGGGGGTTTCGCCGACACCGATGACGCGTCGGCACTCGGCAACGTGCGCGTCCCGTACGCGCCCCTGGATGAAAACGCAAAGCTCGCGGATGCGCTCTTGCGCCTCGGTGCAATCGTGCACGAGGAACGGTACGCACAGACCGGCCGCGCGACCCTGGAGTCGTTCGGCAACAGGTGGCAGCGCGCGGGTGCGTTCGCCGCAACCTATGGTGCTGCGCTCATGCGCCTGCTCGAGGAGCCGGTGACGATTACGATCGTCGGAGTTCCGCAGCGTTCTGCAGCGCTCCGCGATGCCGCGCTGCGCCTGCCCGATCCGCTCGCGGTCGTGCACAGCGCGAGCTCGGATGATGCGCCGCTTGCGACCGTTTGCTCGGGCACGCGCTGCGCTGCGCCGGCAACGGACGCCGCAACGCTGCAAGAATCGTGGGATGCCCTGCGTCAGTTACCCGCGCGGTAGAACGCGTCCCAGTACCACACGCCCCAAACGCTCATTGCAATCGACCATACGATCAGAACTTTCTCCCAACGCGGGAGTCCGTTGCGTGCGGCGAGTGCCATCAACACGAGTAAGAACGGCTCGAAGTCCAGCGCGTGTCGCATCCCGTACTGATACCAACCGTTGAGATAATAGAAGAAGCTTGGCAATGCGACGAACGCGATCGTGATCCAGACGACGGCGAGATAGGCTCGCGACGCGCGCGCCCAAAAAGAGTAGATGAGCGCCGGGCTGCTCCACGTGAGCGCCACGCCGTGAACGTCGACCTTGAAGATCGGCCACTGAGCCAGCTGCCGGAACTCGACCAGGACCGGCGCTTGGAAGAAAAAGGACGAGAACTCGTAGGGAAAATACGCCAGACGAAACGGCGAGCCGGTTGTCTGCCCCCAGCTGTCGTGGTGATAGAACTCGGTGTAGCCGATGTCGTTCCAAACGCCCCAGCGCGCCAGGTTGTACCAGACCCATGCGACTGCGAACGGAATGAGCATCAGCGCAAAACTGCGCAGACGCGCCATGCGTGCGGCGGGATCGAGCGGCTTTTCCGGCACGAAGCCGCCGTGCCAGAGGAAGTGCGCGTAGAAAGGAAGCGCAAGAACCAATGTGGAGCGTGAACCCACGGCGGCTGCCGCAAAGACGGCGATCAGCCAGCCTTTCGGATTTTCGCCGGCCAGTTCGCGCAGTGCGAGCATCGTAAACGCGACGGCCGAGCAATGCTCGATGAACCACACGTCGCCGAGCATCGAGCACCACCACAAGTCGGTGCCCGCATAGAGAAACGCGCACAGCCAGAGTGCCTCGCGAACGCCGAGCCCGAGCCGCCGAAAGACGTCCCAGGCTGCACTCACGGCTATTGCACCAAGAATGATCGCAAGCGCCGTTTGATTGGCTGCCGCGTGATAAATAGCGACCAGCGGAATCATGAGCAGCGCCGGGATCGGCCCTTCGATCACATAGTATTGACCGTGCCAGAACACGGCGTCGCTGGTCGCGCTACCCGGCCAATCGATCCACACATGACCTTGCAGAATCGCTTGCGCGAGTCGCGCGACATTGTCGTACGGTGTCGAACGTCCGTGCGCGGCGGCAAACGCCATGATCAGCGCGACAAGTGTCGCGAGCAGCTGGCCGTGCCGGTCGAGCAGATCGTCTAGACGCGACGTACGAACGTTGTCCAAAACCAAAATCCCCAGCCGCCTGCGAGCGCCGAGTACAAACACAGTGCAGATCCCCACCAGCGCAAACCGCTGCGCGCGCTCATGCACATGAGTGCGAAAAGAAACGGCTCGAAATCGAGCGCGTGGCGCATGCCGAACTGCGTGAAGCCGACGACGTAGTAGAGGAAGCTCGGCGCCGCGACCAGCACGACTGCGACCCACAACGCCAAGACCAGCACGAGCGGACGCCGCGCGAAGAATGCAAGGATCAGCGCCGGACTCGTGAACGGCAAGCCCGTCGCCCATTGAGTCACGCCGACGTACGGCCATCCGCGATAGATCAGCGGCGGATACAGAAAGAACGCGTAGAGCTGCATCGGCAGATAATCGAGCGAAAACGGCGAGCCGACGGGTTGGCCGGCCGGATCCTGGTGATACCACTGCGTGTAGCCGATGTCGTACCAGACACCCCAACGCTGATGGTTGTAGCGGAGCCACAGGGCTGCGGCGACGATGCCGACGGTCGCAATCGACGTGAGCCGTGCGCGCCGCTGTTCGGCTGTCCCGTCGTACATCAGCACGAAAATATAGACCGGAATCGCAAGCACCAGCGAAAAGCGCGAGAACGTCGCGCACACCGCCCACAGGATCACGAGCCACGCCCGTTTCTTGCCGGTAAGCTCGAGCAACGCGAACAGCGTAAAGCACACCGCGCTGACATGCGCGACGTACCACACGTCACCGAATATTCCGCAAAAGAACAGATCGGTGCCGAGCAACAGGAATAGCACCAGAAGCAACCGCGAGCGCCACGGCACTCCGAGTCGCGCCGCCAGCCCCCAGCCCGCGCCGACGGCGAACGCAGTCAACATATTCGACAGCAGCGTTTGGTTTGTGCTTAGCCCCCAGATGGCCACCGCCGGGACGAGCAAGAGCGCCGGCATGGGGCCCTCGATGACGTATTGATGCCCCCCATAGGTCAGCGCGTCGATCCACGGCCCGGGCGTATCGACCCACACGTGGCCGTGCAAGAGTGCGTTTGCAAGGATGACATAATTGTCGTATGGCGTCGCGTGGGCGTGATCGACGATCAGCATCGCGACAAATGTCACGAGGGTCGCGGCGATTGCGCCCAACCATATCCTCACGAAGAAAGGCCGTTCGACGATGGCGTGCAACTACTCCGCCTCATGCAGAACGCGCGCCGCGTCGTCGTCGCAGAACCGTTCGCTGAGAGTGGGCTTGCCGTCTTACGCGCCGCGGGGATCGAGGTCGACTCTCTCGTCGGCAAGCCTCGCAACGCTCTGATCGAAGCCGTCGGTAAGGCCGACGGTCTGATCGTACGCTCCGAGACGAAGGTCGACCGCGAATTGCTGGGCGCGGGTCAGCGTTTGCTCGCGGTCGCGCGCGCAGGCGTCGGCGTTGATGCGATCGACGTCGATGCAGCAACACAGGCCGGTATCGTCGTGCTCAACACGCCGAGTGCGAACACGCTCGCTGCAACGGAACAGACCTTCGGGTTGATGCTGGCGCTTGCGCGGCGGACACCGGATGCCGTCGCGGCGCTACGCGCCGGACGCTGGGACCGCAAGCCGTTCGTGGGCACGGAGCTGTACGGCAAAACACTCGGCATCGTCGGCCTCGGACGCATCGGCGGCAACGTTGCGCAGCGCGCGCGCGCATTTGGAATGCGGCTGCTCGGACACGATCCGTACATCACGCAGGCCCGCGCCGACGCATTCGACATCAAGCTCGTCACGCTCGACGAGCTGTTGCAGCGCGCCGACATCGTGACGCTGCACGTTCCGCTGAGCGATCGGACACGCGGCATGATCGGTGCGCGCGAGCTGCAGCAGCTGCAGCCGCACGCCTACGTCGTCAACTGCGCGCGGGGTGGCGTGATCGACGAGCGCGCGCTGCTCGAAGCGCTCGAGGACGGAACACTCGCGGCTGCGGCGCTGGACGTGTTCGAGAACGAACCGCCGCCGCCCGGCGGCACCGCGCAACGGCTTGCGCAACATGCGAAAGTGGTCGCGACGCCGCACCTCGGTGGCTCGACCGTCGAAGCGCTCGAACGGATCGCGGTCGAGCTCGCGCACGATCTCGCGCGCGTCCTGCTCGGCAGCCCGGCAGCCGGCGCCGTCAACGCGCCGAGCTTCGACGGCCCGGAAAGCGAGTGGATGCAACCGTTCTTGGAAACGGCGTACCGCATCGGCCGTTTCTATCCGCAATACGCACGGCCGGCGTCGTTGCCGTCGTTCGCGCTGATCGCGGAAGGCGAGCTTGCGAACTTCGATCCAAGTCCGTTCGTGACGTCGTTTCTTTCGGGTCTCTTGCAAGGCACGACCGACCGGCGCGTAACGATCGTAAACGCGGAAGCGATCGCTGGTGAGCTCGGCGTGCGGGTCGAAGCGCGCACGGGACCCCGCCGCGGCGCCTATGCCTCGACGCTGCGACTCGTCGGCGGAACGACGACGATCACCGGAACGGTCGTCGGCGCGTCGCCGCGCATCGTCGATCTCGACGGTTTCGAGATCGATGCGACACCCGTCGGCGCCATGGTGCTCACCAAACATCGCGACGTTCCCGGCATGATCGGAAAGGTCGGAACGATCCTGGGCAACGCGGACGTCAACATTTCGGCGATGCAAGTCTCGCGAACGACGGATGCGGGCGGCGCGGCGATCATGGTGCTCGGAGTCGACCGCCGCGCGCCGGACGAGGCGATCGCGCAACTCCGTGCCGTTCCCGGCATCAGCGACGTTCATACCATCGAGATCTGAGTGATCGTCCTGGTCGCGCGCCACGGCGAGACGACGTGGAATAAGGAAGGCCGCTACCAGGGACGGCAGCAGTCGCCGCTCTCGGAGCTCGGCATTCGCCAAGCGCAAGCGCTTGCAGATGCGGTCGCGGCCGGGACACCTCGGATCGAACGCATCGTCTCGAGTCCTCTGATTCGCTGCGTGAACACGGCCCAGCAGAGCGCTGATCGCCTCGGCCTAAGCGTGGAGATCGACGATCGCTTGATCGAGATCGGTCACGGCGATTGGGAGAAGCGGCTGCGCGACGAGATCATGCAGAGCGAGCCCGAGGCCTGGTACAAGTGGAAGAACAAGCCGACCGAAATCGTGTTTTCCACCGGCGACTCGATGCAAAAGGTCGCGGAGCGATGGCGCGATTTTGCATCGCAGCATTTTTCGGCACCGACGCTGGTCGTCACGCACGACGCCGTGGTTCGCGCCGCAATCGTCGCGGCCGAAGGCCGTTCGCTCGACGACATGTGGAACGTCAAGATGGAAAACGCTGCCTACGTGCGCTTCGACGCTGAGGCTGAGACTTGGCGCATCATCGATCCCTGCGTCAACGCACATCTTCAAGGCCTCCGTGCCGACGTCGCGCGCCAGGCTCTGTGAGCGCTCTTAGCTCTTGACCGCAAACCGCGAGCGTTCGACGAGATCGTTCCGCACGAAGAACGCGCTCGAACCGTGGCTTTCGATTCCGATGCACGTGTAGCCGGCCGACGTCGCGAGCGCCTTCGGCGCGTCGTTGCCGGGCGTCACGATCACCTTCGGCTTATAGGGCGCAAGGCGCGACCATGCGGGGTCGCTGTTCGGGCCGAGCGCGAGCAGCTCGAACTCTTGTGGCGGGCCCGCAGCGCGCAGCTTCGTCGAGAAATCGGCGTATGCCGCAGTGTCGCCTTCGATGACGGCGCCACGCCAGCCGAGCGCGCGTGAAAAATAGACGCTGATCGATTCGCTCTCTCCGTTGGCAACACACTCGATGTAGAGCGGATCATCGACACCCAACCGGCGGAACAGCTCCAGCAGAACGCCGTCCTCACCACCTCGCGATGCGATTTTCATCTCGAACGCTTCCGTCCCGCTGGGACCCGAGCCGTTCTTCGCACGCGGCGTCTTCTTGACGAGCGCTTCGATGCGAGCGAGAGCGCGTTCGGCACCCCGTTCCCAGGTCCAGTCGCGCGCATTTTCGGCGGATCTCGCGGACATCGTTTTCGCCAGCTTCGGATTCTCGTAAATGCGCCGCATGGCGGCGACGACTTGACCTTCATCCGGCTCGAGCAAGAACGCTTCATCGACGAGCTCGAATCCGCCGTAGTTCTTTCCGAGTGAGATCGGCTTGGCGTCGATGTGAATCGTCGTTTCCTTAGTTGTGAAATCGTCGCTCGCGCCGCCGCGCGTCGCGATCGTCGGGACGCCGCATGCCATCGCCTCGAGAATGGGGAGACCGAATCCCTCGCCGCGATACGGGGCTACGAGCGCCGTCGCTGCCCGGTAGAGATCGGCGAGCGCCGAATCCGTGTAGTACGTATCGATGTAGAGCACGGGCGGAATATCGCGGCGTCCGCTAAGCGATGCGACGTGATCGCGCAGGCGCGTATCGCTTCCCGGATCCTTGCCGCCGAAATCTTTCACGATCAGGACGACATTGTCGCGCGACGAAAATCCCGCAAGATACGCATTGACGACGACGTCGACACCCTTGCGGGCGATCGTATCGCCCACATAGAGAAACGCGATTCGATCCCGCAGCGTCGCCGACAGCGGCGCCGGCCCCGGTTTGTAGATCTCGGGATCGTAGCCGAGCGGCACGACGTGAGTACGTTCGCGTTCGATGCCGGCGCGCACGTACATGTCTGCGATGTACGTGCTGTAGCACCAGACCTCGTCGGCAGCCGCCTTCGCACCTTCGGCCCACGGCTTGGGTAAGCTTCCGAATTCCCAGGGCTGCATGTGCACGTACGCGCCGGCACGCATTTTCGGGAAGACTGCAGGCCAACGATGGCGGATCGCGACTTGCGGCTCGGGCACAAAGCGGCGCGTCCGGCGCTCTTGCAAGAGCTTGTCGTCATCGTTGCCGATGATCGGCGCGGCCGTCGGCTCAGGCAGAATTCCGAGATCGATCTCGCTGCGGCGCGCAAGCGCACCGAAGAGGCCGCGATTGACGCGCGCCAGCGATGACTCGACCAGAAACTCTCCCGAGACTTCGACGCTGATCGGCATCGCTAGCCCGAAGGGGTCGTTTGCGGCGCGCGCGGTTCCGCAAATGTCGAGGGCGGCAAGCTGGGATAGAACTGATAGCGCGACCAATCGATGCGCTCGGTCTGCAAATCACCGTTGACCTCGGCACGCGCCGTTGCCGACTGGGGCATCCAGTACCCGTCGGTTCTTGCAAACGTCACGGTTCCCGTACCAACGACGTTTCCGATCGTCGCGCGATACTCGAGCTCGAGCGGCAGAAACGACCTGCCGTCGATCACCATTCGCGTCACCTCGTATCGCGGCGTTCCGCGCGCGAAGACGTCGAAGACGTACACGAAATTGCGGCCCTGCTTGCCTTCACCGGAATACGTAAAGGCGTAGTCATCCAGCCGCGGCGCAAGCGACGCGACATCGTAGGAATCATGATGATTCGAAAAGACGCGAACCTCGGGGCGCGGCAGCCTCTCGCCGTTGAAGCCGATGATTTCGTCGCGTTCGTGGTGACCTTCGCGAAAGATACGGTGCTCGACTTCTTGCGGATGGGTGCCGTGATGCGCAAACGTGTACTCGAAAATGTAGGCTGCGGGCACTTTGATCGCAACGAGCGCTTGTGCGTACTTCGCGAGGACCTGCTCGGGCGCGAGCAAGAGTGCCCATAGGATGAAAGCGATCAGCGCGACGCTCCATTCGCCGCGACTGCGGCCTTCAGCTCGGCAAGCGCCGCACCGGTACCGGCCGGGTTGTTGCCGCCGCCTTGCGCCTGCGTCGGTCCGCCGCCGCCCTTCCCGCCGATGTGCGGTGCAGCGATCTTCATCAGATCGCCGGCGCGCAACCCTTGCGTGGTCAGCGGCTGCGGGACGCTCACGATCATATTCACGCGATCGCCGCTGGTGCTCGTCACGGCGATGACTGCATCGCTATTGCGCTGGCGAACGGCGTTCACGACGCTGCGCAGATCGTCGTTCGAATAGTCTTTCAGCTCCGCGAGGACGATGTGCCGGCCGTTGGCGAGCTCTTCGGGTTTTGCGTCTCGCGCTTCCGCGGCTGCGAAACGCGACTTCAGGTCGAAAACGGCCTTCTGCAGATCCCGAATCTCGCCTTGCATCTTGCCGACGCGATCGAGTAGCTCGTCCGGCTTGCTCGAGAGGCGCTCGGAGAGCGTCTCGACGAGATGCTGCTGACCGTGCACGAACGCTTCCGCGGCACGCGAAACGCACGACTCGATGCGCCGTACGCCGCTGCCGATCGACGACTCCGACAAAATGATGAACATGCCGAGCTCGCCCGTGGTGTGCGCATGCGTTCCGCCGCAGAACTCGACGGATGGCCCGGCTTGAACGACGCGCACGAGCTCGCCGTATTTCTCGCCCGCCATCCAGTATGCGCCCGTCTTCTTTGCTTCTTCGATCGACAGCTCGCGCGTTACGAGATGATGATCTTGGCGGATCAGCTCGTTGACGCGCTGCGAGACTCTGTCTTGCTGCTCGGTCGTTAGGGCGCCGCCCGGCCAGCGAAAATCGAACCGCATGCGATCGATACCGACCCACGAGCCTGCCTGTGCGACTTCCTCGCCCAGAATTTCCTTAAGCGCCTTCTGCAAGAGATGCGCGGACGTATGATGGCGCCGGATTTCTTCGCGCCACTCGGGATCGACCGCAGCGTGCACGCGCTCGCCGCGCCGTAAGATTCCTTCGCGCAACGTGCCGTGATGCGCGATCGCATCGCCGACGAACTGCGTGTCGGCCACGTCGAACGTCGCCTCGCCGCCGGTCAGCGTTCCGTGATCGCCGATCTGTCCGCCTTTCTCGGCATAAAAGGAGGTGTGGTCCAAGAATATCTGCGCCGTCTCACCCGCGACGAGCTCGTCGACCGGCTGACCGTCGCGCATGATCATCACGATCTCGCCGTCCGTCTCCAGGCCGCTATAGCCATGGAAGACGCTTACCACGCTGCGCAAATCGCTCACGTTGACGACCGCGCGCTTCTCGGCCGCGTCCGCACGCGCGCGCGCGCGCTGCTCGTGCATCGCCTCGTCGAAGGCGGGTATGTCGATTGCGACGCCGCGTTCCATTGCGATCTCGCGCGTCAGCTCGAGCGGGAAACCGTAGGTGTCGTGGAGCGTGAACGCATCCTGACCCGTGATCATGCGCGTGCAGTCAGCGATCGCATCGTCGATCAAACCCGCGAGCAGCGAGTTTCCGCGATCGAGCGTCCGAATGAAGTTCTGCTCTTCCCGGCCGAGCGCGGTCTGCACGTCGCCGAGACGCTTGCGCAATTCGGGATAACCGGGCGCAAGGGAGTCGACGACCGCGCCTGCGAGCTGCGCCATGAACTCGCGCGGATAACTAAGAATGCGGCCGTTGCGAATCGCGCGGCGGATGAGAAAGCGCAGCACGTACCCGCGATCCGTATTCGAGGGATAGACGCCGTCCGCAATCAGAAAGGTCACCGCGCGCGCGTGATCGGCTATGATCCGCCGGCGCTCGAGCTGCTCTTGCGCGTGCAGCGCTTTGTTCTCGACGTCCGGCTGGGCTGCGACCAGATCGACGAACAAATCCGTATCGTACATCGAGACCTTGCCGTTTGCGACGGCGAGCATCCGCTCGAGTCCGGCCCCGGTGTCGATCGCTTTGCGCGGCAGCTCGGTGAGCTTGCCGTCGGCGCCGCGATTATATTGCTGAAAGACGACATTCCAAATCTCGACGAAACGGTCGCCTTTGTTCGGGCCCGTATCATCCGGCCCGGATGCAAATTGCGCACCGCTGTCGTAGAATATCTCGCTGCACGGCCCGCACGGCCCGGTCGGCCCCATCGTCCAGAAGTTGTCCTCATCCCAGCGCGTGATGCGCTCGGACGAGAGGCCGATCTCGCGCTCCCAGATCTCTTGCGCCTCGTCGTCGCTGAGATGCACGGTCACATACAAACGCTCGCGCTCGAGTTTGAGAACCTGCGTTACGTATTCCCACGCAAAGCGAATTGCCTGGCGTTTGTAGTAATCGCCGAAGCTAAAGTTTCCCAGCATCTCGAGAAACGTACCGTGACGCCCGGTGCGTCCGACGTTTTCGATGTCGCTCTTTGCGCCGGCCACACGCAAACAGGGCTGCACCGTGACGACGCGCGGTGCCGGCGCGGGAACTTCGCCCAAGAACACCGGAACGAACTGCTCCATGCCGGCGATCGTGAAGAGCGTGGTCGACATCTCGTCCGGGATCAAGCTCGCAGGCGCGACCAGTTTGTGCCCATTGCGGACAAAATAGTCGACGAACGACGCGCGCAGTTCTTGGCTTTTCATTTTAACGGTGCTCCGCCCCAGGCTTCGCACGCCCCTATGCTTCGCATGCGGCCCCCAAACGCCGAGCCCATCACCATTCCGAAAACGAAAGCATTCCCCGAGGGGGCTCGTACCAACAAGCTACCTTCAGCCACGACCCGACCGGGTTCTCCCCGGCCAGTTAGCGTTCTTGCAGAGCGGAGCGGAGCTTATCGAGAGCTTTAGCCTGTAGGCGCGAGACGTGCATTTGCGAGACGTTCAGGCGCTTTGCGATTTCCGTCTGACTTACGTTTTCGTAGAAGCGCAGATATAGGATCACGCGTTCGCGTCCCGTGAGCACCTCGAAGGCACGCTCGAGATTCGCCTTGTCCTCGAGCAGCTCGAGCGCGGCGTCGTTTTGGCCGACGTAGTCGGCGAGCGTCTGGGACTTTTTGTCGCCTTCTCCCGAAAGCTCGGTGTCGAGCGATAGCAGGTTGTATGCTTGCCCGAGCTCCTGTGCTTCCAAAACGTCTTCTTCGGTCGCCCCGAGATGCGCGGCCAGCTCGCCGACCGTCGGACTGCGACCCATCTTCACGGTCAACTTCTCGAGCGCCCGATTGACGGCCAGATTCAACTCCTGCAGACGGCGCGGGACCTTGACCGCCCAGCCTTTGTCGCGGAAGTAGCGTTTGATCTCGCCGACGATCGTAGGTGTCGCGTAGGTCGTAAATTCGACGCCGCGCTCGAGATCGAAGCGATCGATCGCTTTGAGCAGCCCGACCGTTCCGACCTGAATCAGATCGTCGAGTGCCTCGCCGCGATTTGCAAACTTCACCGCCAGGTAGCGGACCAAATTGAGGTGGGCAACGACGAGATCGGCGCGAAGCTGCTCGTATTCGGCCGTTCCTTTGGCCGTGATCTTTCCGAGCTCGCGCTCCTTGCGCAAGCGCACGAACTTGGTGAACGTTTCACGCGTGCGCTGGCGATCCCAGCGTTCTTCGTCTAGTGAATGGGCTTGCATAACGCTCGATTCTTACTGCGTTACGATCTTGCTCATCACCAGGCGCGCCCCGGCCTGCGGATCGATCTCGTACTCGACGGTGTCCATCAAGGCGCGAATCAAGAATATGCCGAGCCCGCCGACTTTATTTTCGTCGTCGGCGCCTTTGACGCTCTCGAGCTTGGGCGCGCGTCCGTCCCCCGAGACGGTTATGCGCAACTCCGTGGGTCCTGCGTCCCACCGCAAGTCGATGTTCTCGATGCCTTCCGAGCGCTGAATGATGTTCGTGCACGCTTCCGCGATCGCAAGCTTGAGATCGTCGATCTCGTCGACGGAGAATCGCATGCGGCTGCCCACCGCGGCCGCCGCCAAACGCGCGACCGCAACCCATTCCGCTCGAGCCGGAATGCGGAGCTCGACGGAGCCGAGTGTTTGGACTTCGGGTTCCGGCGCGTTCATCGTCATACCAATGCCTTCATTATACGAGTGCCTTCATTACACGAGTGCCTTCATTGCACTTTGTTCGTCATCGAAGATTCCGAAAATCTTGACGAGTCCCGTAATGTCGAAAATTTTCTTGATCTGCGGATTCGTGCAGACCAGGTTCACCGATCCGCCGTGCTCGCGCACGCGTTTAAGGCCGCCGATCAACACTCCGAGCCCGGTGCTATCGATGTAGCGAACCTTCTCGAGATTGATGACCAAGTTGTAGTGTCCCTGATCGATGAGCTCCGTAATGGCGTCCTTGACTTTGGGGGACGTGTAGACGTCGATCTCGCCTGCGAGATCGACGACGTAGGCATCTCCTTCAGATTCGCGGACGTTGACCTTGATATCCACAATCTCTCCTGCTCTAAGGCGGCTTAATTGGTAACCTGTGACTGCAATGTCTGGCGCTGATCGTCGGCGGCTCGCCGCCCCTCATCGACGGCGCTTTCGAGAATGGCTTTTCCCCGACCGATCAATTCCGCAACGTTGGACGGCAATTCGCTCGCCTCGCCCGGTAGGATGACGAAAGCGATAGCGGCACCCACGGCCAGTCCGACCAACATGCCCAATGCAAACTTCACGGCTTAGCTTCGCCTCGCACGATCCGTCGCAAACCTGCCGTGACCCCTGCGACCGTCGACCCCAAACTAACGAACGCGGGTTCGACCGCCGACGAGATCAAACTCGTGCCCTTGGCAAGCGTCGCGGCGACGCGCTCGAGCTGCCCGACGGCGCCTTTGGCGCGATCGAGCGTCTGATCCGCGGTCGTTGCGATGCCGCTGACGCGATCTAGCGTCTTTGCGAGCGGCACACCGAGCGTGGCAATTTGGCGATCGACTTCATCCAGCGTCTTGCCCAGTCGAACGAGAACCCGTCCCAACTGGATCGAGGCATACAAAAACCCGATCCCGATGAGCAGAACGGCGAGTCCAACCGCTATTTCACGAAACACGACGGCCTGGTCGGTGCCCGTCACGCCAAAAAACCTCCGCATGCTCGATTAGACGAGCACAGATGTGAGTTACCCTGAGACTGTAGAGTCTACACGGACAGAGTAGCCCCCTCGCGTTGGGAAGCAACCAAGGAGGGAAGCAAGGAAGCAACCCTGTCGACCTGCTCTTGCGTCGTTCCCCGGCCCAGAGAGAGGCGCAGGGTTCCGCCGTTCGAGGCCGCGGCGCCCAACGCCGCGATAACGTGACTGGCCTCGAGCGACCCGGCGGCGCAGGCACTCCCCGCCGAAGCGGCGATCCCGGCCAAATCGAGCGCAATCAGCAGCGACTCGGCGTCGACGCCCGCAAATGTCAGACTCGAAATGCCCGGTAGCCGCTGAACGCTCTTTGCGTTGACGTGAACGCCCGGGCATGCGGCGGTGACCTTGACTTCGAGCGCATCTCGCAGGGCCGCGATGCGCGCGTTCGTCTCGATGCGCGCACGTTCGGCGACCTCCAAGGCTTTTGCCATCCCGACGATCCCCGAGACGTTCTCAGTCCCGGAGCGCCGTCCACGTTCCTGACCGCCCCCGTGGATCAGCGGCTCATGCGGCGTCCCGTCCCGCACGTACAGCGCGCCGACGCCCTTCGGCCCGTAGAACTTGTGCGCCGAGATCGCGAGCGCATCGATGCCCAGCTTCGTGACGTCGAGATCGAGCGTCCCCGCGGCTTGGACCGCGTCGGTTGAGAAGACGACGCCGCGCGAGCGCGCGACCTCTGCGAGCTCGGCGATGGGTTGAATCGTCCCGATCTCGTTGTTCGCGTACATCACGGCGGCGAGGACGGTGTCATCGCGCAACGCATCCGCGAAGCGCTCGACGTCGACGAGACCGTTCGCATCGACGGGAAGCAGCGTGACGTCGAAGCCTTCGTCGCGCAAGGCACGCATTGCGTGCAACACCGCATGATGCTCGATCGCGGTCGCCAGGGCGTGTTTGCCGCGCGTTCGCGCAGCGCGCGCCGCGCCGATAACCGCCATGTTGTCGGCTTCGGTTCCGCCGGCGGTGAAAACGATCTCTTTTGGCCTGCAGTGCAGAATCCCAGCGATACATTCGCGCGCGGAATCAACGGCTTCACGCGCGCGCCGGCCTTCCGCGTGGATCGAGCTCGGATTGTAGCCGTCGCGCGAAAAATACGGCTGCATCGCCTCGAGCACGTCGGGCGCGAGCGGGGTCGTTGCGGCGTGGTCGAGATAGATGCGCGCGTCGCTCACTCGTCGCCCTCGAACGGATCGGCTTCGGCCGCGGCAGCCGTTCGAGCGCGGCGCTTTTCCATCCAGTCGATATATTTGCGTTCCTCGCCTTGCTCGCCCGGTTCGTAATACGCGCGCTCGCGAAGCGAATCGGGAAGATACGATTGCAAACGCTGCGCCGGCGGAAGATCCCCGCGTCCGCCCATGACGGCATAGTCGTCGTGCGCGTAGCGATAACCCTCGCCGTAGCCGAGCTCTTCCATGAGCGGTGTGGGCGCGTTGCGCAAGTGCAGAGGAACCGGCTCGTTGCGCGTCTTCTGCACGTCGGCGGCAGCTGCGCCGTACGAGCGCCCGACGCTGTTGCTTTTGGGCGCGAGCGCCAGATACAGCGTCGCGTGCGCGAGCGGGAAAAATCCTTCGGGCATGCCGATGAAATGGACGGCCTGCTGCGCAGCGACTGCGACGGAAAGCGCGCGCGAGTCGGCAAGTCCGATATCCTCGCTTGCCAGAATGACGAGCCGCCGCACGATGAAGAGCGGGTCTTCGCCGCCGTCGATCATGCGCGCGAGCCAATAGAGCGCGCCGTCGGGATCGCTACCGCGAATCGTTTTGATGAAGGCGCTGATCGTGTCGTAGTGCGACTCGCCGGCTTTGTCGTAGCCCGTCGCCCGCCGTTGCAAAGCTTCGGCGATCGTCGCCGGCGAGATCGTACCGTCGCTCGCAATCGCCGCCGCAAACTCCAGCGTATTGAGTGCCGCACGCGCGTCGCCGTTGGCGAGATTGACGAGCGCATCGCGCGCCGCCGGCTCGAGCACGACCGTCGATTTGCCGAGGCCGCGCTCCGTATCGTGAAGTGCCCGATCGACGATCGTCGCGATCGCTTCGTCGCCGAGCGCATAGAGAACGAAGACGCGCGAACGTGACAGCAGCGCAGAGATCACCTCGAAGGACGGATTCTCCGTGGTCGCGCCGATCAGCGTGATCGTCCCGTCCTCGACGTAGGGCAGGACCGCATCTTGCTGGGCTTTGTTGAAGCGGTGAATCTCATCGATAAAGAGCACGGTGCGGTTGCCCGCCTTTTGCAGCTCCTGCGCGCCCGCAACCACTTTGCGAAGATCGGCGACCCCCGCGCTCACGGCGGAGAGCGCAACGAAGCGCGCGCCCGTCGTCGCGGCGATGATCTCGGCCAGCGTCGTCTTTCCGGTGCCGGGCGGTCCCCACAAAATCATCGACGGCACCGTGTCGGATTCAATCGCGCGCCGCAGCGCGTGACCTTTCCCGATGAGATGCTCTTGACCGACGAACTCGTCGAGCGAGCGCGGACGCATGCGCGCCGCGAGCGGTGCATTCGGTGGCGGCCGCTTGCGCGAACGCTGCGGTTCGACCGCCTCGCCGAAAAGCGGCTGCGTGCTTATCTCCGCTTCGGCGGCTTCGTGGGGCCGGGCGTCGCCGGCGGCGCGGCTTGCACCGGCGCGCGAATCTGGAAAGGCTCGCCCGGCTTACCGGTCGCGGTCACCGTTTCGCTCGACGTATCGTACGTCACGTTGTCGGCAACCATCGACTGCCCGGTCGCGGTATCGTCGATGTGCACGTTGCCGGTCAGCACGAGCAGGTGCTTGAGCTGGTCGAGATTGCCACGCTCCGCGGTGACGACTTTCGTACCTTGCGTGTACTTCACGTTTCCGATCGCCGTGTAATCTTTGGTCGGGCCGTCGACGTCGAGCTCATCGCTCGTGAGCGTCTGCGGGTCGCTCGAGGCGGTCTTCGCGGTTATGCCAACCGTCGAGACCGGCTTTGAATTGTGCAGGACGACGTGCCCCATGATCTTCACGCTCTTCGTGATCGAATTGCCCGTGGCACGATCGCCGGTCACGTCGGTTCCCGGCTGCGTGAACTTCACGTCACTTGGAATCGTGAAATCGCCGGTGCGTTGGTTCCAAGTGAGATTTTGTCCGCTGATCGTGTAGACGCCGGGATCGTTCAGCGTCGCGCCGGCGGAAGGTGCAGCGCTGGGCGGCGGCGTCGAGGCGGCAAACGCAACCACGCTCGGTGACGCCATAAGGACCGAGCTCAGGACGACGAGCTTGAAATGTTTACGCACGTAGTTCACTGATGCGGATCGTAGGGACGCGCTATTGTCGTACCCAGCTTCTCTTCCAAGACCTCTGCGGGAATCACGCCGTTGCGCACGATGCGCGGCATCGGCCGCGTGATATCCAAGATCGTCGAGCGCGCGCGTTGCGGAGTCGGACCGTCAAGCACGGCTAGATCGCAATCCGGAAGAAGCAAGAGGTCGTCATCGCCCCAATACGGCGGATCGTCGCTGCGACTTGCGCTCGTCCCCGCGAGCGGACCGCAGCGATCGAGGATCGCACGGGCCAGCGGATGATCGGGGACGCGCAATCCGAGGCCGTCATTTCCCCATGTCACGCGTTCCGGAATGAAGGCTGGACGTGGGATGACGAGCGCGATCGGTCCCGGCATCGTGCGGCGGACCGCGACGGCGGCGAACGGGTTGGCGCTCGTGTACTCGAGCGCTTCTTGCACGGTCGCCAGATACAAGCTCAGCGGCCCTTCGTGCGGGCGCGCTTTGCTCGCATAGATCTTCGCGATGGCTTCGCGCTCGTACGGATCGCAGCCGATCGAATAGACCGTGTCGGTCGGATACACGACGATGCCGCCGGCTTCGACGACGGCGGTAACCGCATCTAAAACGGCGTCGAGCGACTCCTTACGAGCGTCGATGACGTCTTTAACGGCGCTTCGCATGGGCTGATCCTACGCGCGAACGCGCTGACCCGTCCCGACCGCGACGCACGACATCGGATCCTCGGCGACGATCACGGGTATTCCCGTAACCTCACCGAGCAGCGTGTCGAGTCCGCGCAACAGCGCGCCGCCGCCGGTAAGAATGATACCGCGATCGATGATGTCGGCCGCCAGCTCGGGCGGCGTCTTCTCGAGCACCGATTTGACGGCTTCGACGATCGCCTGTACCGGCTCGGAGAGCGCTTCGCGCACTTCTTCGCTCGTGATCTTCACCGTCTTGGGAAGGCCGTTGATCAAATCACGTCCGCGAATCTCCATCGCAAGCTCTTGCTCGAGACGATACGCAGATCCGATCTTGATCTTGATCTCTTCCGCCGTGCGTTCGCCGATCATCAGATTGTAGACGCGACGAATATGACGGATGATCGCTTCATCGAGTTTGTTGCCTGCGACGCGAATCGATTGCGAGACGACGATTCCACCCAGCGAGATGACGGCGACGTCCGTCGTGCCGCCACCGATGTCGACGACCATATTGCCCGAGGGTCCGTCGATCGGGAGTCCGGCGCCGATAGCCGCGGCCATCGGTTCTTCGATGATGTCGACCGTGCGCGCACCCGCGAGCTTCGCTGCATCGCGCACGGCGCGTTCTTCGACGCTCGTGATCTCCGCGGGGACGCAGATCGTAACGGCCGGCTTCGGTTTGAAAAGCGTTTCGAAAATCGAACGATTTCGGGTGACCTTCTTGATGAAGTAATTCAACATCGCT
>Ga0335072_10001771_pt1 | contig 34350 bp, 32 predicted proteins | sample Lox_Sample_21_FD_206725 | JGI IMG/M metagenome (GOLD analysis project Ga0335072, IMG submission 206725) | Soil microbial communities from Loxahatchee National Wildlife Refuge, Florida, United States - Lox_Sample_2.1 | ecosystem: Environmental > Terrestrial > Soil > Wetlands | place: USA... | reverse complement strand
AGGGAGGAGAGACGGTGACCAATGCGATCTACGACGCCGGCTTCAGCTCTTCGAGCCGCGCATATGAGGGCGCCCAGCTCGGCATGACCCCGGCGCGCTTTGCCAAAGGAGGACGCGGTGAGCGCATTGGCTGGGCGACCGCGCCCTCGCCTTTTGGATGGATGATTGTGGGGGCAACGGAGCGCGGCCTTTGCTGGCTGGCTCTCGGCGCCACGAAAGCCGACGCCGAAGCCACGCTCCGCGCCGAGTTCCCCGAGGCCACGCTCGAACGCGATCCTTCGCTCTCGCGCCTTGTGGATGACGCACTCGCCAGCGTCCGCGAGGGCGACGACCTTGCGCAAAGCCGCGCACACGCCGACGCGCTCGACCTGCGCGGCACCGTCTTCCAGCTTCGCGTCTGGCAGGCCCTGCGGCAGATTCCACGCGGCGAAACGCGCACCTACAGCCAGTTGGCCCGCGCGATGGGCATGCCAAAGGCGACGCGCGCGGTGGCCCGCGCCTGCGCCACCAATCGTGTCGCCGTCCTGGTGCCGTGCCACCGGGTGATCGGCGCAGACGGAGCGCTGACCGGTTACCGCTGGGGCGAAGAGCGCAAGCGCCAGCTTCTCGAAGCCGAGCGCGGATAATCCGCTAACAGTGATGGCAAATGCTGTGATGGATGACCACACGCCTTTGCGCCGGTTCAACTAGAATCGGCTCATGGCCTTTCCTGAAATCCGGCTGCGCCGGCTGCGCCGCACGGAGCCTCTGCGGGCGCTGGTGCGGGAGACAACCCTCGAGCCCGGCGACCTCATCTATCCGCTGTTTATCTGTCCCGGCGAGGGCGTCCGGCGCGAAATCGGCTCCATGCCCGGTGTCTTCAACGTCTCGGTTGACGAAGCGGTCCGCGAAGCCGAGGACGCCGCCTCGCTGGGTCTGGGCGGCCTGCTGCTCTTCGGCCTGCCCGAGGCCAAAGACGAGCAGGGGACGGGCGCGTGGGACGAAAACGGCATCGTCCAGCAGGGCCTGCGCGCCATCAAGGGATCCGCAGCGGCGAAGAAGCTCGTTCTCATTGCCGACGTCTGCCTCTGTGAGTACACCAGCCACGGCCACTGCGGCATCGTGGTCGAGGCGGAGGGCGGTTTCGATGTCGACAACGACCCGACTCTCGATCTGCTGGCGCGCACGGCCGTCAGCCTGGCCAAAGCAGGCGCGGACGTGGTTGCGCCCAGCGACATGATGGACGGACGGGTGGCTGCCATCCGGCGCGCCCTCGACGCGGCGGGCCTCGCAGGTACTCCTATCCTCAGCTACGCCTCCAAGTTCGCTTCGGCATTCTACGGTCCGTTCCGCGAGGCGGCCGACTCCGCGCCCCAGTTCGGCGATCGCCGCGCCTACCAGATGGACGGGGCGAATCTCCGCGAAGCCATGCGCGAGATCGAGCTCGACCTGGCCGAGGGCGCCGACATGATCCTCATGAAGCCCGCCATGCCGTACCTCGACGTGGTCCGCGCCGCCCGCGAGCGCTTCGGCGTACCCTTGGGCGCCTACCAGGTCTCCGGCGAGTACTCGATGCTGCAGGCCGCCTTTGAGAAGGGCTGGCTCGATCGCAAGCGCGCTATCCTCGAGTCGCTGATCGGAACCCGCCGCGCCGGCGCGGACTTCGCGGTCACCTACTTTGCTAAAGAGGCGGCGCGATTGTTGATATAAGCGCCGGCCGATTCCTCCAGCGCGCTCTTTCTCGTCCTATACGATGGATTCAGACCCCAGCGGCCTCACGCCTCCATGACGACCCTTGAGATTGCCAGCATCCTCGTCGCCACCGCGGCCGTTTTCGGCTGGATCAGCACGCGCTGGCTCAAGCTGCCTATTACCGTGGGCACCATGCTGCTCACGGTGATCGTCTCGATGTGCCTGTCGCTCGCCGTTCCCAGGCACTTCGGCCTCTATGCCTTCGCGGTTGGCGTCGAGCACCGCATCGATCTGCAGACTGTCATCCTCGACGGTATGTTGCCGCTGCTGCTCTTTGCCGGCGCATTTCTGCTCGATCTCGAAGCACTGGCAAAGGAGAAGCTGGCCGTCTCGCTGCTTTCGGTGGCGGGCACTCTGATCTCCATCTTTGCCGTCGCCGGGCTCATGGCCCTCCTTGCGGGAACCGGCGCATCCTTCCTCGAATGCCTCATCTTCGGCGCGCTCATCTCGCCCACCGATCCCATTGCCGTCCTGGAGATGCTGCGCCGCACCGGCGTGCCCAAGGCCATCGAGGCGCAACTGGCCGGCGAGTCGCTGTTCAACGACGGCATCGGAGCGGTTCTCTTCATCACCTTGCTGAGCGTAGCGCGGGGCCATGCTCCGACTCCGTGGCACATCGCCGGGACGCTCCTGCTCAAATCCGGCGGCGGCATCGCCATCGGTATCGCGGCGGCGTGGGCCGCTTCGCAGCTCATGCGCCGCGCGCAGGACTACCAGGTCGACATCCTCATCTCTCTGGCGCTGGCGCTCGGCGGCTACGTCCTGGCCGATATCGCGCATGTCTCCGGTCCGCTCGAGGCCGTTGCCGCCGGCATAGCGCTGCGTCATTTCAACCGCTGCATGCCCTGCGGCCGGATCGCGCATGAGAACGTGGACGCTTTCTGGAAGGTCGTCGACGAAGTGCAGAACTCGCTGCTCTTCGTGCTGCTGGGGATGGAGATTCTCTCCGTCTCGCTCAGCGCCGCGACGCTGCGCGCGGGCGCGGCCGCGCTGCTTTCGGTTACGGTGGTCCGCTTCGCGGCGGTGCTGCTGCTGCTGACAGTGTTGCGATGGATCAAGCCGGGCCATCGCAGCTCGGCCTCGATTCTCACCTGGGGCGGGCTGCGCGGCGGGCTCTCCATCGCCCTGGCGCTCTCTGTTCCTGAAGACCTGGGCCGATCCTGGATGCTGGGCGCCACCTATCTCGTGGTCGTCTTCTCGATCGTCTTCCAGGGCGGTTCCATGGATCTGTTATTGCGCTGGCACAAGAAAAAGTGGGCTGCGCTGCCCTGAACTTCGGCCTTTCACGATGCACACCACGTGGCGTGCATCGTGGCGAAGGCGCACATTCTTCTTTGCGCATGGCCGCGCCTGTGTTTTTCTAATAGAACCCGCCTATGCTCAAACGGCTTGAAAACTTCTTCGAGTTCAGCCATCTGGGAACCAACTGGCGCACGGAGATCCTGGCCGGCGTCACCACGTTTCTCACCATGGCGTACATTGTGCTGGTCAACCCGGCCATCCTGGCCGACGCCGGAGTGCCGCGCGCGGCGGCTACCGCGGCCACATGTCTCTCGGCGGCCTTCGCGTCCATCCTGATGGGCATAGTGGCGCGCTATCCGATCGCGCTCGCACCCGGCATGGGCCTCAATGCCTACTTCACCTACACCGTCTGCCTCAAGATGCGCATTCCCTGGGAGACGGCGCTGGGCGCGGTCTTCATCTCCGGCGTCATCTTTCTGCTGCTCACGGCGGGCGGCATCCGGCAGATGATCCTGCACGCGATTCCGCATCAGCTCTATGCCGCGGTCGCGGGCGGCATCGGCCTCTTCATCGCGTTCATCGGCTTTCAGCACGCCGGCCTGGTGGTCCGCGATCCCAACACCATGGTCTCGCTCGGCGACGTCAAGAACCCCACGACCGCGCTGGCGCTTCTCGGCCTCATCCTCATGGTCGCGCTTGAAGTCAAAAAGGTGAAGGGATCCATTCTGATCGGCGTCCTCGCGGTCACTGCGCTGGCGTGGACCTTCGGGCTCGTGCACTGGAACCACGCCAGCACCGGTCTCAACGCGCTCACAGCGACGGCCTTCAAGCTCAACATTCGCGGCGCGCTCAACAAGGGATTGCTCGAGATCGTCTTTGTCTTCTTCTTTGTCGACCTCTTCGACAACCTCGGCACCCTGATGGCCGTGGCCAAGCGCGCGGGTCTCATCGCCGCCGACCACAACATCCCGCGCCTCAACCGCATCCTGTTCGCCGACGCCACGGCCACCGTGTTCGGCTCGCTCACCGGGACTTCGACGGTCACCAGCTATGTGGAGTCCACGGCCGGCGTCGAGGCCGGCGGCCGCTCCGGATTCACGGCCATCGTCACCGGCATCCTGTTTCTGGCGGCCATGCTGGTGGCGCCTTTCGCGGGAGTCGTTCCCGCCGCGGCGACCGCGCCCGCGCTGATCCTTGTCGGCTCGCTTATGCTCGCCTCGATCACGGAGATTCACTGGCAGGAGCCGCTGGTCGCCGTCCCAGCATTCCTCACCCTGGTTCTTATTCCACTCACTTACTCCATCGCCAACGGCCTGGGTTTCGGGATCATCGCCTGGGCGGTCCTGCACGTGGCCACGGGCAAGATCCGCCGCCAGGACTGGCTGCTCTACATCCTCGCTGCGCTTTTTCTGGCGCGCTTCCTCTACCTTGAAACCAGCTAGTAAGGTGACCGTATGGTTTCGTAATTTCCCAGGTCTCAAAAGCGAGACCTGGGGCGCCCAAGTTCAATGGTTCGGCTACGAAACCACGCGGACAAAGCACTAGAATTGCGGCAAATGCTTGCATCATGGTCCGAAAAGGAGGGTTCGTGCATTGGTACTTTTGTCTCGCGTGGTTTTTGGGCGGCGCCATTCTGTCCAACAGCCTGCCCCATCTCACCAACGGCATCTCGGGACGGGCCTTTCAGAGCCCCTTCGCCAAACCACCCGGCAGAGGCCTCTCCTCTTCGACAGTGAATGTCCTGTGGGGGTTTTTCAATCTCGCCATTGCCTGGCTGCTCCTGGTACATGCCGGCGACTTCAGCCTGCGTGCTTACAACAGCGTGCTCCCGTGCGCGGCGGGCTTTTTGCTGATGTCGGCGCTGCTCGGCTACGGATTCGGCCGCTTTCATGGCGGACGGTGACGTCGCCGTTCACGGTCTGGGCTGGAATCGCCATGCACCCGAGGTGGTCGACAGGGCAATTGCATTTCAAGATAGGGGAAGATTTTGTCTTGAAAGGGCACGGCTTTAGCCGTGCCGAAAAAGGGCGGAATGGAAAGGCTTGAGCTTTTTAGACCCCGAGGCATGGTTTTGCGGGAAGCTAAAATACATCGCTCAGGGGCTAAAGCCCGACCCTTATTTTGAAGCGTTTGCGGCACGAGTAAACTCGTGCCCTGTTACAAGACCCTCTGGCATCGAGTTTTTCCGCAGCCTGTAAAGCCTGTCGTTTTTCATTGATTCTTACGGCACCCCCCTTCGACAAGCTCAAGGCAGGCGTTCGGAAGGCTCAGGGCGGCCTTTAAAGCCGCGCCCTTTCAAGGCCACTAGCGTTCGCGATCCCAAGTCCAAGTGCGATTGCCCCGAGGTGGTCAAAAAGTCGTAAGCTCTTTCCGTCCCTCCCCTGTACCATGAAGAGAGCTTCGCGTGCGTGGTTTCAGGGATTTCCTGGACGGCCAGCGCCAGGGGAATTCCACGGGCGCCGGCAGCCTGTGGGAGATGCCTGCGCTGGGATCAACCGGTTTTTTGGAGCCGCATGAGATCCTTTCGGAGAAGCATGGCGCCCTTCGGGGAGAGGTGAATGAAGACAATCTGGAATCGCCGGGAGGTTGGCCGGCGGTTGACCTTACCCAAACTTGCAGTGGCGGCGGCCGGTCTTGGCGCCGCGGCCTTTGGAATCTCGGCCTGCGAGAACGTGGCCTCCTATACGCAGCCCAGCCTGGTGCGCGTGATCGACGCTTCCTACATCGCACCGGCCGTTGACGTGAAGGTGGAGGGACAGATTATCGCCAGTAACCTCGGGCAGGGCACCATCACGTCCTACGCGACGCTCCCGGCCACCGGCGACGCTATCATCGACGTCACGGCAGCCACGGGAGGCTCGACCCTGGTCAACTCGCAAGGCACGCTCCTGGCCGGCCATCAGCACTCTGTCTTCATCACGGACAACGGCGCCGCCTCTACCGGGTACGAAGTCACCGTTCTCGAGGATCAGCAGACGCCGGCGCCGTCCGGCCAATCGGAGTTCCGCTTTCTCAACCAGGCCCCTGAAACCGGCGCGGTCGATGTTTATATGGTCCCGTCGGGCGCGACGCTCGCCGACTCCGTGCCGCTGGTCACCGCGCTGGCGGTGGGCAGCAGCGCGGGGTACGTGAGCATGGCCTCGCAGACCGTCACCATGGTCATCACGCCTACGGGCGTTACGACTCCCAAGTACACCTCCTCGTCCATGGCGCTCACCGGCGGCGAGGTTCGCACTGTCCTCATCCTCGACACCAAGCTGACCTCGAATCCACCGGTGACGGCCACCGTGGCCGACGACGTAGACTAGACAGGGGCTTGCAGCTCACGGCCCACAGGCAGGATTCTTTCTTGAACATGCGCCAATCTTCCTTGAGCCGGGCGCTCGCCGTCCTTTTCTTCCTTCTCATCGGCTGCGCTCCCGCCCCCGCGGCCGATACGTATCGCGTCATCCACACCTATCCCCACGACGCCGGCGCATTCACACAGGGACTGATCTACCTCGACGGCCATCTCTACGAGAGCACCGGCATCCGGGGCAAATCGTCTCTCCGGGAAGAAGACCTGGAGACCGGCCGCATTCTCAAGTACCAGGCCCTCCCCGACCGTTACTTCGGCGAGGGCCTGACCAACTGGGGCAACGAGCTGATCCAGCTCACCTGGACGGCCCACACCGCCCTGGTCTACGACCTGAGCACCTTCCGCTTCATCCGCAGCTTCCCGTACGACTACGAGGGCTGGGGCCTCACCCAGGACGGCAAAGACCTGATCGAGAGCGACGGCAGCTCCACCCTCCGCTTTATCGATCCCAGCAACTTTCATACGGTCCGCACCATCACCGTCCGTGACCACGGCAAGCCCATCACCCAGCTCAACGAGCTCGAGTTCATTCACGGCGAGATCTACTCGAACGTGTGGCACACCAACCGCATCGTCCGCATCTCGCCCGCGACCGGCGACGTGCTTGGTACGATCGATCTCGCCGGTCTGCTGCCACCGGGCTCGGTCAGCGACCCTGAAGCGGTTTTGAACGGCATCGCCTACGACCCGGTCCACAACCGGCTTTTCGTCACCGGCAAGCTGTGGCCCAAGCTGTTTGAGATCCAGGTGGTCCCGCAGTCCGCCCGGCGCGTCCCCGTGCATGACGGCAAGTAGCAGAAACCTGGCTTCGAACGAAGTCGGGTCCCCACCCTTGACGCGCAGATTGAGTCAAGGATGGGCTTGCGCTGGATTCAGCCTGTCCTCCGTCACACCCCCGCCCTCATCCTGCGCGTATACTCTTCGCCAAGGCTCGCCAAAGCGCCATGGACCTCTCGACCGTCTTCCTTCCGAACTCCGTGCAGGGCACGGTGGCGTTGACCATCGTGCTTGCCTTTGCCGGCTACCTTGTGACCTTTCTCAGCACGCGGATGATGGCGCGCCGCTCCGACATGCTCAAGCTGGTCAACCAGCGTCTCAACGAGCTCTACGGCCCCCTGTATGTTGCCTCCCAGGCGGGCAACATCGCCTACCAGTCGCTGCTCAGGAAGCAGGGCAAGAGCCAGTGCCATCCCATCGCTCCCGCGGAGATGAAGGAGTGGGTGCTCTGGATGACCACGATCTTCATGCCGTTGAACGACATTCGCGAGCGGATCATCATCGAGAAGGCCCATCTGATCATCGAGGAGCAGATGCCCCACTGCCTGCTCGAATTCGTGACCCACGTGGTGGGCTACAAGGCCCTGCTTGCCAAGTGGGCGGAGGGCGATTTCGCCGAGAGCCGCTCCATCATCGGCTGGCCTCCGGAGTTCGACCGTTACGTGGAGCGCTCGTACGCGGCCCTGAAAGCCGAGCAGATGCGCCTCATCCACACGTCGGCCTGGCGGCTTTACTCGCGGCTGGCAACGCGCAGGGCGCGCTAAAGCGCCGGTGAGGTGTCCAAAACCGGACAGAACTTTCCGTCAGCGGACATCAGATGGGCGCCCCGCCGGCTGCAACTCATTGATTTTGCTTGTTCAACCGCTGGTCCTTGACATGCACCCTCAGCGTTCACGGAGGCCGCCGTGATTCGCGACATCGTCTACGCGCTGCGCCAGTTGAAGAGATCGCCGGGGTTCCTTATCGCCGCCGTCGTTACCCTCGCCCTCGGCATCGGCGCCAACATCGCCATCTTCACCCTGGTCGACTCGATCCTGCTGCGGCCGCTGCCGTACCCCGAGCAGAGCCGCCTGATGCGCATCGGCAGCGGCTGGGTGGACACCGACGCCAGCGGCTTCTTCCCCAAGGGCTGGGTGCGCGCCCTGGGCCAGCACTCCGCGTCCTTCCAATCGATCAGCGGCTTTGGCCCCGACACCGAATCGAACATCGCGGCTGCCGACTCTTCCGAGCGCGTCTTTGGCGCCCAGGTTACAGCCAATTCCTTTGCTACCCTTGAGCTTCGCCCCGCCGCAGGCCGCTTCTTCACCCCCGACGACGCCATAGCGAGCCACGAACCCGTTGTGGTCCTCAGTTACGGGTACTGGCGGCAGCGCTTCGACGCCAGCCCCGCCGCCGTGGGCCAGACTCTCCGCATTGATGGCGTTTATCGCCGCATTGTCGGCGTCATGCCCGCCGGGGTCCGGTTCCCTTACGCCGATACCCAGTTCGTAACTCCTGTCACCTTCAAAGCCGGCGATCCCATCGACCCCTGGTGGGAGTTCAATCTGCGCGCCTTCGGCCGTCTCAACCCGGGTGTTGCGCCCCTCCAGGCGCAGGCCGAACTGCGGCGTCTCCACCACGGGCTGCTCCCGCTCTTTCCGTGGGTGATGCCGGACGGGTGGGCCGCGAATATGACCGTGGTTCCCCTCCTCGAAGCCGAAGTCGGCTCCATGCGTCCGCGGCTGATGCTGCTGCTGGCAGCCGTGTGCCTCATCCTCCTGATCGCCTGCGCCAACGTCGCCAATCTCATGCTTGCCCGCGCCGCGGGGCGCGAGCGCGAGATGGCGGTTCGCGGCGCCATCGGCGCCTCACGCTCCCGTCTGTTGCGCCAGATTCTGTGTGAAGGCTGCGTCCTCGGCCTGCTTGCCGGCATCGCCGGAACCGTGGCAGCCGCGGTCAGCCTGCGCGCCCTGGTGAGCCTGCTTCCCGCCAACACGCCGCGCCTCGCCGCTGTCTCCCTCGACTGGCGCGTGCTGCTCTTCGCCGCCGCGGCATCCTTGCTGGCCGGGCTGCTCCTCGGCCTCGTCCCCGCTTTGCGCATGGCCTCGCCGGAGCTCGCGCAAGCGCTTCACGCCGGCAGCCGCTCGGTGGCCGGCCGTTCCGCCCAATTCCGCGAGTCCACGGCCCTGGTTATCGGCCAGATCGCGCTCTCGGTCATCGTTATCGCCGCTGCCGGACTGATGCTCCACAGCCTCTGGAACCTCGCCCAGGTCGATCCGGGCTTCCGCACGGACCGGATCGTCACCGCCGAGGTTTCGCTCGACGCCAGCGCCTGCCAGTCCGCGGGCCGCTGCCCGGCGTTTTTCGATACTCTCCTGGACAGGCTCCGCGGCTTGCCCGGCGAAGAGAACGTTGCCCTGTCGAGCTCGCTGCCGCTCAATGGGCCTAACGCCAACTTTGTTTTTGACGCCGAGGGGCATCCCCGCAACGCTCACCAGCTTGCCTTCGTCGCCACCGGACGGTTCGTCTCACCCGGATACTTTGCCGCCATCGGCCTGCGCCTCATGCGCGGCCGGCTCCTCACCGCCGACGACGGCTCGGGGGTCTCCCGCGCGACAGTCATCAGCCAGAGCATGGCCAATCGTCTCTGGCCCGGCCAGGACCCCATCGGCAAGCACATCGACGACGTTGCCGACGAGGCCATCCCCGGCGTCTGGAACCGGGCCACCGCGCCGGTGATCGTCGGCGTCGTCTCCAACACCCACGAAGGAACCCTTGCCAGCGCCTTCGGCGACGACGTCTACCAGCCCATCACCCCGCACATGCCGGTGGCGACGCCGTCGATGTACGTCCTGCTCCGCACCCGGGCCGGCACGGGCGAGGCGGCGGATGAGCTGCGCCAGGCCGTCGCCTCCATCGACCCGCAGGTTCCGGTAACCCACGTTCGCACTCTCAATGAGGTAGTCGGCGCCTCCGAGTCCAGCGCCCGCTCCCTGGCCGTGCTGCTCCTCGCCTTTGGAGCGCTGGCTGTCGCCATCGGCGGGCTGGGCGTTTACAGCCTAATCGCCTATGTGGTGAGTTGGCGCACCCGCGAGATCGGCATCCGTCTCGCCCTGGGCGCGCAGCGCTGGCAGATTGTCCGCTCCGTTGTCCGGCAGGGCCTGATGCTCGCCGTCGCGGGTTCGGCCGCCGGTCTGCTGGGCTCCGCGCTGCTGGCGCGCGCACTGCGCGGGTTCCTCTTCGACGTCCGCCCCTTCGATCCTCTTACCTTCTTCACGGTCGCGGTATTGATGGTTATGCTCGCGCTCGCCGCTGCCTGGTTTCCGGCCCACCGGGCCGCCAACGTCGATCCGGCCAACACGCTCCGCATGGAGTAGCGCGAAAAACGGGGTTATGCGCGCCGCCGGGCGCTCAGAGCGCCGGCAGCAGCATGCGCAGCAGCAGAAAAGCGCCCACGCCCAGGAAGAACACCAGCGCCATCTTGATTCCCGGCTCGCGATTCACCTCGGGGATGAGGTCGCTCGCGCCCACGTAGAGGGCCACGCCGGTGGAAAACGGCAGGCCGAAAGGGAGCCAGTGAGGGATGAGCTGGATGAGCAGCACGCCGCCGACGGTGGACGCCGCCAGCCCAACCGTGGAGTAGAACGCCGCGGCCCGGCTGTGCCCGCCGGCCACCATGACGGACGCCATTGCGAAGCCCGCCGGGGCCTTGTGCAGGACGATGGCGAGGAAGATCAGCCAGCCGAGCGCTCCGGAGACCTCAAACCCCGCCCCAATCGCCACTCCGTCGAAGAACGAGTGGGCACACCATCCGCCCAGAACGGAGTAGCTTCGCTGCGGGTTAAGGAATTCGCCGTGGTGGGTTTCTTCGCCGTAGTGGAAGTGGGTGTTGATGGTGTGCTCGACAAGGTGCATGGCGCAGTAACCTGCCATGATGAGGAGTGCGCCCATACGCGGGAACACCCGCATACTCTCCGGCATCATCTCCAGCAGGGCCGCCGACATGAGAAACGCCGCCCCCAGCGAGACAAAGTAGCCAAGGTAAGGTTCTATGCCGCGGGCGCGCACCAGCACCAGGCCGCCGGCCACATTGGCCAGCGCCGCAAAGAAACCGAGGACCAGCGAAAGTCCGTTCATGCGCGCTTACCCGCTGTGCCGGATGTGCAGCACGTCGCCGTCCTGCACCACGTACTCTTTGCCTTCAAGCCGCAGCGTGCCCTTGGCGCGCGCCGCGGCCTCCGAGCCGGCTTCCAGAAGACTATCCCAGCGAATGGTCTCCGCGCGGATGAAGTGATGTTCCAAATCGGAGTGGATCGCTCCGGCGGCCTGCGGGGCCTTCGAGCCCAGCGGCACGGTCCATGCGCGGCATTCGTCTTCGCCGGCCGTGAAAAAGCTGATCAGTCCCAACAGCTCGTAGCTTTTGCGGATCAGGCGCACCAGGCCGCTCTCGTGCAGCTCGTAGCTGGCCAGAAAATCCGCGGCCTCCTCGTCGTCCATCTCCGCGAGCTCGGCCTCCACCTTGCCGCAGATGGCGGTGGCGCCGGCGTTGGGCCGATGCGCTACCTCTTCCAGCCTGAAGCGGCTCACCGCCGCGTCGAGATCGGCGCCCAGCGTGGTGCTCTCGCCGATGTTCAGCGCGTACAGGATGGGCTTCTGCGAGAGAAACATGAAACCCTTGATCAGCTTCTTCTCTTCCGGCGTCATCTCGAGCTCGCGCAGCGGCTGCTCTTTTTCGAGCGCCTCCTTGGACCGGAGCAGCAGCGCATGCTCCCGCTCCAGGTCGCCCGTGCGCATCTTCTTCAGGTCTTTCTCGACCCTTTCGAGGCGCTTTTCGATTTGGGTCAGATCGCTCACCATCAGGTCGAACTCGACATTCCTGATGTCGCGCAGGGGATCGACGGGCCCCACATGCGGAATCGAGTCGTCCTCGAAGGCCCGCAGCACGTGAATCAGCGCGTCCACGTTGCGCAGATTGGTGAGAAAGGCCGTCTCCTTCAGCGCCTCCTGCCCGATCGCGGCCACATCGACATAATCGACCGTGGCGTAGGTCGTCTTCTTCGGCGAGTACAGCGCCGACAGCTTGTCCAGCCGCTGGTCCGGCACGCGCGCCACGCCGATGTGCGCTTCGCGCGGATTCGAGTACCCGTGCTCTTCGAGTTTGGCCTTGGTCAAAATCTTGAACAGGGAGGTCTTGCCCACCTGCGGCAGGCCGATGATTCCAGTCTTCATGATGTTCTTATTATCAGGGATCGGGGTCGAAGGTCAGTGGTCGGTGGTCAGTGGTCTCTGTGAACAGAGAACAGAGGACAGAGAACAGAGAACAGAGAACAGAGAACAGAGAACAGAGAACAGAGAACAGAGGACAGAGAACAGAGAACAGAGGACAGAGAACAGAGGACAGAGAACAGAGAACAGAGAACAGAGGACAGAGAACAGAGGACAGAGAACAGAGGACAGAGAACAGAGGACAGAGAACAGAGGACAGAGAACAGAGGACAGAGAACAGAGGACAGAGAACAGAGGACAGAGAACAGTGAACAATGAACAGTGAACTGTGAACTGTCCCCTAGTGTGGTCCGCCGGAAATACAGGATGTTATTCAGCGGGCAGGCAGAGCGGAAGACTGCAAGGGCTAAAGCCCCAAACTTCGAAACAGGCGTGTCCCGGCACGACTGAGGTCGTGCCCTGATACAAAACATAACCGATGAGATTTGCGGCGGACTCCACTAGCTCCTGGTGCTCTCGGCCCAGGCCACCAGGACCACCGTTGCCAGCCCGAGCACCAGCACCGTCTCTTCCACAAACACGCTCCGGTTGTGCAGCCGGTTGAAGTCGGCTGTGAGCGGGTTGGCGGGACTGGTGGTGTCGATCGTGCCACCAGCGGCGATGCGGTCCCGCTCCATCGCCGGGATGATGCCGAACTGCGAGTACACGGTGCAGCCGAGCATCACCACCAGCAGGATCATCGGCGCCAGCATGGCTTTCGGCTTGTAGATTCCCCAGGCCGGCGCCAGGGCCAGGAGCGCCAGCGCGATCATGCCCGAGATCAAGCCCATTCCATGCATGATCCGGATCAACTGGCCCACGATGGTTCCGGCCGCACTGATGTCCGCGCCCAGCGTGCCAAAGGTGATCGCGGCGACCACGGGAAAGAAGATCTCCGCGCCCAGCCAGACGATGAGCGCGAGATAGAGCAGCGTGCGCAGTACGGTCTTCATGAAGCAAGCATACTAGCGACCCTCGGCTGCGAACCAGCAACCATTCCCCGTCTCGCGATCATTGCCGCAGCGTTCCGTAGACGGACGGCCGCCCGATGAGTCTCTCGATGCGCTTCTGAATCGGCGGATGGGTGCTGAACAGGCTCGCCCAGGTCTCGGCTCCGAGCAGCGGCGCGACGATGAAAAGGTGCGCCGAGTTCGGCGATGCAATCAGGGGAACCTGCCGGCTGGCGGATGAGATCTTCTCGAGCGCCGAAGCCAGCGCATAGGGATTGCCCGTCAGGTGCGCTCCCGAAGCATCGGCCTCATACTCACGTGTCCGCGAAACCCAAAGCTGGATCAGCATGGCAGCGAACGGCGCCAGAAAAAGCATCACCAGCGCCCCGAGGCCGCCGTCGCGGCTCCGCCGGCCGCCGCCGTAACCGCCTAGCGCTCCGAACCAGAAGGCCATGCGCGCGAGGATGGTGATGGCCCCGGCCAGGGTGGCCGCAATCGAGCTGGTGAGGATGTCGCGGTTGCGCACGTGGCCCAGCTCATGCGCCAACACGCCTTCAAGCTCTTCGTCGTTCAAGAGCGCGAGAATGCCGTGGGTCACGGCGACCGATGCGTGCTGGGGATTGCGGCCCGTGGCGAACGCATTCGGAGACTCGGTGGGGATGACGTACATCTTCGGCATCGGAATGCCGGCGCGCTGCGTAAGCCGCTCCACCACCTGGTAAGCTCTCGGCAACTGCTCCCGCGTCACCGGCTGGGCACGATACATCGCCAGCGCGATCCGGTCGGAGTAAAAGTAGCTGACGAAGTTGGTGGCCGCCGCGATGGCGAACGTAATGAGCGCTCCATTCGTCCCGCCGAAGTACTCTCCGGCGAGAATCAGCAGCAGCGTGAGCCCGGTCAGTAAAAGCGTGGTCTTGAAGGTATTCATTCTGAGCTCCCGGCCTCTTGCCCCGACAGCGTTTGTCTGCTTTCTTCGATGCGGACACACGGCCGCGGGCCGCAAAACCGCTCCCATGCATGAATACGCCAAACGGGCCGGCGGCGTTCCCTCTTCCGAACACCGCCGGCCCGTCTCAATCCGAATCAGAAAATTGAAGACCTGAAAGCCTAAAGCCGTCAGCTACGAGCTGCGCTTCAGCGCCCGCCTCAGCACCGTCTCCAGCGCCGCCTTGATCTCGTCGTATTCTTTGGGCGCGATCGTCCCGGAGATCTTCTCGCTCTCCACCGCAAACAGCTCTTCCTTTAGAGCGCTTAACAGCGCCGAGTTCCCCGCCCCGCTCGCAGGCGGAGTAGAAAAAACCGCCGCAGCCGGTACAGCCGCTGCCAGTCCCGCAGCCCCCGCCGGAACCGCCGCCACGGCCGGCTTCCGCAGCAGGAACGCAGCGCCGGCGGCCAGCAGCAGCACCAGCCCGGCCAGAATCCACCACTTGTATTTCGAAAGGGGATCGGGCGTCCCGATGGGTGCGCCGATGCCGCCGCCCGGCTGGCCACCGTTTCCGGCCGCGGCGCTGTTATCGGCCTGCTGGCCGCCGCCCGGCCCGTTCTGCGCCTCGCGCGGAATCGCGCCCGTCCCGGCAATGGTGAAGGTCATCGTCGCATTCGCGGCCAGGTTTTTCATCAGGTAGGTCTGGACCGTGGGGTCCTCCTGCACCGACTGGAACCCCGCGCCGCCGCTGAAGGTCATGCTCTTGGGCAGGAGAACGGCAAAGTTGTCCGCCGCCAGCGTGTCCTCGGCGTGGAAGGTGAACTTGCCGCTGTAGGGCAGGCTGTAGCTGATCTGGAAGAGCGTGTCCTTGTCGCCATCGTCCGGCTGGATGGGGAAGTTGAACGCGTAATGGTCCTTCGGCCCCGCCGGCTCCACGTTGACGGAGGTCGGCAGACCGCCGGGCCGCTGCGCACCGGCCCCGTTCACGACCGCTCCCGGCGGCAGGACCAGCTCGAACGAGTGCGGACTCCACTGGGTGATCGGCGGCGAGCTCAGATTGTGGACAAAGATGCGCTCGTCCACCTTCAACTGCCCGTTGTCGGTCTCCAACTCAATCACGTCGGCTTCGATATGCACTCCGCTCACCTTGGCGGCCACATCGTAAACCGGAATATCGCCCGAGCCACCACCCTGGGGCGCGGCGATAAAGTATCCCGCCCCCTGATGTGTGTCGCGAATCAGATAGGGGCCGGGCCCCGGCGCGTCCAGCGAGTAGCGCCCCTGAGCATTGGTCCTGGCATGAGCCACCGCGGCCATTCCGGCCTGCACGTCCAGCAGTTCAACGGTGTCGCCCACGGCGGGTTTGCCGGTGGTCTTGTCGGTCACCGTTCCGGTGATGGTTGCGGCTTGCGCCAGGGCGGCCGCCATCAGCAGGCTCGGCGCCAGGACGCACAGTACACTTTTGATCGATTTCATGATCGTTCGGGATTCCTTCGGTCGTACTCGGAGCGTGGGTTGCGGCCCGGATTGCGGCCTGCTGCTCAGGCCTGTTGCAGTCTCTCGATTTCAGCCAGCAGTTGCGCCGTCTCGTTCTCGAGCAGCTCCCGCTGGGCCTGAAAGTCCTCTTCCGGATACTTACCGGCGCGGTGTTCGAAGTTCAGGTCGCGCAGGTTCTCGTAGAGCTGCTCCTTGCGCTCCAGCAGATACTCCAGTTGCGTCTTCTGGTGCTGGCTGGCGAAGCCATTCTCGGGCCAGAAGATGTAGATGAATAGCGCAAACGACATAAACAAACCGGCCAGCAGGCCCGCGGTCTCGTTCATGGCTTAGAGACCTCCTTCGTCGCCGGTCTCCCGGCGGATCTTTTCGAGGCGTGCCCGCGCCGGAGCATCCATCTGCGCGGGATTCAAGACCGCGACCGGCTGCATCTTTCCGCCGGAGACGCTGGCCCAGCGGCGGATCAGCAGAATCGTCCCCAGCAGGGCAGCGCCGAAGACCGCGAACGGCGCAATCCAGGCCACCAGATCGAATCCCCGGGCGGGCGGCGCAGCCAGCACGGTCTCTCCATACTTGGCGGCAAACCAGTCCAGAATCTGCTGGTCCGTCATGCCCGCGGCGATCTGCTGCTCGAGGTCGGCCGTCTCCTGGCCCCGGTCCGGGCAGCCGACGTGGTCGCACTCGCCCAGCAACTGCGCGCAGCCGCACATGCACATCAGCCGGTGATCGAGATTGCTCAGCCGCGAGCCGGAGTTTGCGGCCCCCAGCGAAAAACAGACTGCCACGGCGAGCACGAGCGCCTCGACCGGCTTGACCCACCAGCCGGACAAGAGTCCGGGCTTGAGAAGAGCGGGCATCTCAGTCGCCTCCTTTGAGCACGGGCTCGGCTGCAACCCGGCGCGCCGCGGGAACCCGCAGCGCCGCGGTCGCCGGCGAAACGCTCGGGACCAGCGCCACCAGTGTCCCCGTCACGATCACCACGAGCCCAAACCAGATCCAGCCCACCAGCGGATTGAGGAACGCCTTGATGATGGGCCGCCCGGTGTCAGGATTCGTGCCCTCGTACACGACGTACAGATCCCATTGCGGGAGCGAATGGATGGAAACCATCGTCTGCGGCTGGCCGCTCGCCAGGTAGAGGCGCTTCTCCGGCGTCATCTGGAAGAGGCGCTTGCCGTCCCGATAAACATCGAGCATGGCGTACTCGGAGTTGTAGTTCAGGTTCGAGTCCTGTGTGAAGCCCACGCACTCCAGCGTGTAGGGCCCGATACTGAGCCGGGTGTGGAGGCCCATCTCCGCTACCTGGCTGGTATTGAAGGCGGCACCGCAAAGGCCCACCACGACCACCACCACGCCGATATGGACCAGGTAGCCGCCGTAGCGCCGCGTGTTGCGCCGGGTGAGCATCCAGGTGGAAGCCAGCAGATTCCGTCCCGTCTGCCTGGCAATCACCTGCGCACCGCGGAAAAACTCCGAAGCGATGGCGGCGAAGACCGCGGCCGACAGCGCAAACCCCACCAGCGCGTAAAACTTGCCCTGGGTGAGAGCGACGATCCCATGGCGCCATTCGAAGCCGAGAACCACGAGCACCGTGGCCCACAGCACGACGACCGGCAGCACAAAGTTGCGCTTGATGCTCCTCATCGAGGTGGAGCGCCAGGGCAAGAGCGGCCCTACGCCCGTCAAGAACAGCAGGAAGAGCCCGATGGGCACGGCGACCGCGTCGTAGAACGGCGCTCCGACCGTCACCTTGGTCCCCTGCACATACTCCGAAAGGATGGGGAAGAGCGTCCCCCACAGGATCACGAAGCAGGCGGTCAGCAGCACCAGGTTGTTGAACAGAAAACTCGACTCGCGGCTGACCAGTGACTCCACCTGGTGCTCGCCTTTCAGATGGTCACGCTGCAGCACATAGGTGAAGATACAGATCGCGAGGACGATGCCCATGAAGACGATGAACCAGGTTCCGATCGGCGACTGCGCGAAGGCATGCACGGAGCTCACCAACCCGCCGCGCGTCAGGGTCGTCCCAAGCATGGTCAGCTCGAAGGTGGTAAAGATCAGCCACACGTTCCAGCTCTTCATCATGCCTTTTTTTTCCTGCATCATGACCGAGTGGAGAAAGGCTGTGCCGGCCAGCCACGGCATAAAGCTCGCGTTCTCCACCGGGTCCCAGCCCCAGTAGCCGCCCCAGCCCAGCACCGCGTAGGCCCAGTGCATGCCCAGAAAGATGCCGCAGGTCAGGAACATCCAGGTGACCATGGTCCAACCCCGCGTCACCCTGATCCACTTCTCGCCCGGATACCGCATCATCAGGGCGCCCAGCGCGAAGGCGAACGGAAGCGAGAAGCCTACATAGCCCAGGTACAGCATGGGCGGGTGGATCACCATCTCCGGATACTGCAACAGCGGGTTCAGGCCGTTGCCATCCACCGGGGTGGGGCCGGCGAAGAGCGAAAACGGCTTGGCCACAAAGTTCAGCAGCACCAGAAAGAAGACCTGAATCCCGGCCAGGATGGTGCCCGCGTAGGCGTAGAGCTTGACGTCAATCTTGTGCGTGAGCCGGAGCACGAACCCGTACATGCCCAGCAGCCACGCCCACAAGAGCAGCGAGCCCTCCTGCCCGCTCCACATGGCCGCGAACTTATAGGGCGCGGGCAGGGCGCGGTTGGAGTGCTCCAGGATGTAGGTGATCGAAAAGTCGTTGGTGAACACCGACCAAAGCAGCGCAAAGGCCGCGGCCGTCACGGCCACGAACCCTGCAATCCCGGCCCGCCGCGCCGTATCGGCGAGCCGTTCCGGCGAGATGCGCGCCGGCTGCCCGGTGGCGATCAGTCGCAGCGCCACCGTCCCTGCCAGCAGATTGTACGCAGCGAGCGCCAGGGCAATAAGGAGGGAAAAACTTCCGAAGGCTGCCATGATGACTCCAGAATAAACTTCACGCGCGGGGAAGAAGGCACACGCCTTCTCTCATCGAAGGTATTCTCCAACATGATAGGCGCTTGACGTGTGATTTGCCTCACACTTTAGTATGGAGGGAGTCGATGGACAGGGTCTTCAGGAAGGAACCCGTTCATCCGTTCATCCGTGCTCAGGATGTCGGACTGCGTCTCAGGCCTGCTTGACGGCGTTTTGCTCGAGCAATTGGCCAGCCACGCTCAGCATCTCTTCATTGGGAACGGACCGGGGAAGAAACCGGATGCGCTCGCCGGCATAGTCATCGGGCCTGTCGTTGGCGCCGCCCAGCACCAATACCGGCAGCGACGGCATCCGCGTGTGCAGTTCCTCCACGAACGCCGGACCGCCGATGCCCGGCATGTGGTGACCTGAGATCACCAGCCCAAGACCGCCCGCGAACTGGGGCTGTTCCACAAGGCAAAGAGCCTCGGCCGCGTCGGCCACCCTCCGCACATCCGCGAACCGCCGCTCCAGAATCGACTTGCAAAGATAAGCCTGAAGCGGGTCATCGTCTACCAGCAAGATTGTCGACATGAACCCCTAATGCCCGCCCCTTATGGGGTTAGGACGCACCCCTCTCCTGACGAACTTGGTATTAAGATGGGGCAAGACGGGCTTCGGTTGCCTGCGGTCGCCGGTCCGGCCGTTCTCAGCCGAGCAGAAACTCCTTCTCCCGAAGCTCCTTGATCGAGTCCCGCAGCCTGGCCGCCCGCTCGAACTCGAACTTCTTGGCCGCCTCGCGCATCTCGTTCTCCAGCTTGACGATGTAGCCGTCGAGGTCCTCCTGCGACTTGAACTCGGGGATGGCTGCCGTCGCCTCCTCGGCCACCTCTCCGTACTCGGCCTTGAGGATCTGCGCCAGCCCCATGTCGATCCGGCTCACCACCGACTGCGGCACGATGCCGTTCTCCTCGTTGTAGGCCCGCTGGATCGCCCGGCGCCGGTCCGTCTCGTCCAGGGCCCGTCGCATCGAGTCCGTCACCGTATCGGCATAGAGGATCGCACGGCCCTCCAGGTGCCGCGCCGCCCGGCCGATGGTCTGGATCAGCGACCCCGCGGAGCGCAGAAACCCTTCCTTGTCGGCGTCGAGGATCGCCACCAGCGAGACCTCCGGCAGATCCAGCCCCTCTCTGAGCAGGTTGATCCCGATCAGCACGTCGAACTCGCCCTTGCGCAGGCCGGCGAGCAGCTTCACCCGCTCCAGGGTCTCGATCTCCGAGTGCATATACCGGCAGCGCACGCCCACCTCGGTGTAGTAGCCGGCCAGATCCTCGGCCATGCGCTTGGTGAGGGTGGTGACCAGCACCCGCTCGTTCCGCTTGGCGCGGTCGCGGATCTCCGCGAGCAGGTCGTCGATCTGGCCCTTCACCGGCCGGATCTCCACCTCCGGGTCGACCAGCCCGGTGGGCCGGATCACCTGCTCGATCACGACTCCGGCAGAACGGGTGAGCTCGTACGGGCCCGGCGTTGCCGAGACGTAGATGGTCTGGTTCACGCGGTTCTCGAACTCGTCGAACTTCAGGGGCCGGTTGTCCATGGCCGAGGGCAGCCGGAAGCCGTAGTCAACGAGCGTTTGTTTGCGGCTCCGGTCCCCGTGCCACATCCCGTGCACCTGTGGAATGGTCGCGTGGCTCTCGTCCACGAACAGGAGGTAGTCGCGCGGAAAGTAATCGAGCAGAGTCGGCGGGGGCTCACCCGGCAGCCGTCCACTGAAGTGCCGCGAGTAGTTCTCGATGCCGTGGCAGTAGCCCATCGACTTGATCATCTCGAGGTCGAACCGCGTCCGCTGGTGCACGCGCTGTGCTTCGACCATGCGGCCTTCGGCCTCCAGGTGGGCTACCCACTCGTTGAGCTCGGTGACGATCGACTCGATGGCCTCGGCTTTGCGCTCGGGCTGCACCACGTAGTGGCTTTTGGGATAGATGGGCAGACGCGCGTATTTCTGCTTCACCGTCCCAAACAGCGGGTCAATTTGCGCCAGGGACTCGATCTCGTCGCCGAACATCTCGATGCGGTACGCGCTCTCGTCGTAGGTGGGGAAGACCTCGATGGTGTCGCCGCGCACCCGGAAGGTTCCGCGCCGGAAGTCGTGGTCGTTGCGCTCGTAGAGGATCTCGACCAGCCGCCGCGTCACGTCCTTGCGCGCGATCCGCTGCCCCTTTTCGAGCAGGAGCAGCATCCCGTAGTACGCCTCCGGCGAGCCGAGGCCGTAGATGCAGCTCACCGAGCTCACGATAATCGCATCGCGCCGCTCGAACAGGGAGCGGGTCGCGGAGAGGCGCAGCTTGTCCAGTTCCTCGTTGATGGTGGCTTCTTTTTCGATGTAGAGGTCGCCGGCGGGGATGTAGGCCTCGGGCTGGTAGTAGTCGTAGTAGCTGACGAAGTACTCGACCGCATTGCCGGGGAAGAACTGCTTGAACTCGTGGTAGAGCTGGGCGGCAAGGGTCTTGTTGTGCGCCAGGATCAGCGCCGGCCGGTTCGACTCCTCGATGACCTTGGCCATGGTGAAGGTCTTGCCGGAACCGGTGACGCCGAGGAGCACCTGGTGCTTTTCGCCGGCGGCGAGGCCGGAGACCAGCTCATCGATGGCGCGGGGCTGATCGCCGCGGGGCTTGTAGGCCGTCACAAGTTGAAAGTCCATGGCTTGATTATACTGGCAGCAGGCGAAATCTAAGCGAAGACTCGATCAAGGTTGGATTCATCTTGACATGATTGATCTTGATCTCTGCGCTACACCATATGGTGTAAAATACCATAGAGCACGCAATGAAAGCCCGGTTGCGCCACTACAAGCGGATGGACTACGACGATGGCGCCATCGTGGAAATGGGCTTTGGCGCGTTCCCACGCCGGTCGCCGCGTCCCGCCACGATCTGAAGTATTCGCTCTTTTACGGTCGTCCCGGCGTCCGCGAGGTGGGCTACGATAACGAGCGCGGCAAAGGAGACCACCGCCATTTTCTGGGCGCCGAAACGGCTTATGCGTTCGTCAGCGTAAAGAAGTTAATGGCGGATTTCTGGTCTGATGTGAAGCGATTGAGAGGTGCCAAATGAATGAGGTCAAAATTACCGTCGGTGGTGCGATGGAGGAGGACGCCTCGCGCGAGTTCATCGATGCCTGGCATCGCGCCGAGCGCGGAGAAAACTTCCGGGAGCGCCATCTCGCGTTCGAGAGCTGGGACACGCTTGCGCGCGTCCTCAGCGGCAAGCGGGTGGAACTACTGGGCTATGTGAGGCGCAACGAGGTGCGCAGCATCCGCGCGCTGGCGCAGGCGCTGGGGCGCGATTACCGCAATGTCCATGCCGACGTGAAGGCGCTGGAGGCAGCAGGGTTAGTGGAGAATACACCGAAGGGCGTACGCGCGGATTACGACGCGATTGAGACGCGAATCGCGATCTGAAGGTTCCTGTCCTCCCATCCTTCCACGATGGGAACGCGGAAGGATCGGTCACCTGCGGGGTTCGCATTTCTCACCGTCACTCATGCCCGGGGTATACTGTTTCCCGTTCGCGAATACAAGGATCCGAACCCGATGGAGCGCCGTCGCGCAATGCTTCTTGGAGCCATCGCTCTCGCGGCAATGGTCTCCTCCGGACAGTCCCCTCGCCTTGAATATGTGAAGCCCATCGGCGTCGGCTGGAACACGGACAAATGGGGCTGGATGAGCTTTGTCGCCTTCAGCCCTGACGGTCGCGAAGTCGCATCCGACGGCGCGACGAGGCCTGACGATGTCTCCGAAAATCTCAGCTTCTGGACCTTTCCCGGCGGCCACTTTAATCGAAAAGTCTCCATAACGCCGCCTTTTGACCTTTCGGCAGACTGGAAGTACTACGTCTCAGGCCAGACCGTCCGGCTCCTCAGCACAGGCAGGCCCCTGTTTACTCTCGGCGGCAAGCAATTCGATGCCTTCGCCTTCAGCCCCGACAGCCGCTATGCAGCCGACGCTCTTCAGCCGATGTTCGGCGAGCGCACGGGGTTTCATCCTCCCGTCATTCGCATCTTCGAGCTACCCTCCGGTAAGCAAGTGAACGCGTTTGGAGTCCACCTCGTTTCTTCCCTCGCCTTCGGCCCCGACGGGAAAACCCTTGCTGCCGGCTACTGGAAGATCGTTGTGCTCCGCAATATGTTCACCGGAGCGCGCCTGGCGACGCTGCGCGGGTTCGGCCGATACGTCGAAAGCCTTTCCTTCAGCCCGGACGGTAGCTATCTCGCCGCCGGAACCGACGCCGGGGACGTCCAAATCTGGAACCTCCGCAGCCGCAGGGCCATTCAGACGCTGCAACTTGGCGGCCAGTTCGTCTCAGCTCCGGCCTTCAGCCCCAACAGCCGTCTGCTCGCTTTCGGCATTTACGGCACCGGCACCGTCTGGCTGGTCGGCGTTCAGACCGGCAAGGTGCTCGATCACAAGAAAATTTCAGATCTCGGCTGCGGCTCGGTCGCATTCAGCCCTGACGGCCGCTATCTTATTACTCCATCCACCGGCGGCCTGATCAAATGGCCCTACGACCGCGGAGGAACCATCCGCGTCTTCAAGGTTGTCACGCGTTAGCCGCCTGCTCACGCCGCATCCAGATAAAGCCGCTTCCCCAGCGCCTGGAGCGCCGCGTCGATCCGGGCGATCTTGGTGGCGTGCTCCAGGTTGGTGAGGCGGTTCACTTCCTGCCGCGTGATGCCGATTTGCCGCGCCGGCTCGACATTTCGCGCCGGCCCTACGGGGCGGCGGACTGGCTCGGGGCTCCTTACCCAGGATTTCATCCTGGGCTATCTTCGGTCCCTCCCTACGGGAGGAAGAACGGCCGCAACTACGGTTGCGCCGGAATCGATCCCGGCGGGCCATCGCCCATTCACGCCGCCTCCAGATAAAGCCGCTTCCCCAGCGCCCGGAGCGCCGCGTCGATCCGGTCGATCTTGGTGGCCTGCTCCAGGTTGGTGAGGCGGTTCACTTCGTGCCGCGTGATGCCGATTTGCCGCGCCGGCTCGACATTTCGCGCCGCCCCTACGGGGCGGCGGGCGGCCATGGGGCTGCTTACCCAGGATTTCATCCTGGGCTATTTTCGGTTCCTCCCTACGGGAGGAAAGCCACCCCGCGCTTACGGCTGCATCGAAAATCAATCTCAGTGAACCACCGCCGCTCAGGCCGCATCGAGATAATGCCGCTTGCCCAGCGCCCGCGATGCGGTCGATCTTGGCGGCGTGCTTCAGGTTCGTGAGGCGGTTCACTTCCTGGCGCGTGATGCCGATGCGCCGCGCCGGTTCGCCATTTCGCGCCGGCCCTACGGGGCGGCGGGCGGCCTTGGGATCCTGACCCAGGATTTCATCCTGGGCTATTACCGGTTCCTCCCTACGGGAGGAAGAATGGTTGCACCCACAGCTTACCCAGGAAATCCTGGGTATCCGCGCCAACAACACCGCCGCCGTCCCGTAGGGCCGGCGCGAACCCATCAACCCCACACATAACGAGGGTCGTATTCAATCCGGTGTTTCTTCAAGAACGCCACATACTCCGCCCGAAAATCCCGTTTCCGATGATGCTCCTGCTGACCCGCGATATACGCCACGGTCGCGTTCACCTGGTTCAACCCGATCGAAAACGCTCCATACCCCTCCTGCCATGCAAACTCCGGTGTTCCACAAGTCTCGTGCATCCATCGCGACGACCCCTGCTTGATCTCCCGCATCGCCTGCGAAATTGTCTTCGTCGCCGGCAGACTAAGCAGAATGTGGACGTGATCCTCCATTCCACCCACCGCGATAGGCTTCATTTCATGCTCGCGCGCGATCCCTCCGATATAAGCCCACAGCCGCTCACGCACACCCTCCGCAATCAAGTTGCGGCGCTCTTTTGTCGAAAAGACGCAATGGAATAGACACGAACAATATGTGTGGGCCATAGTACGCAAATCCTACATCGAACCAACGATGCGGACCAAATCGATGGCGGCGCGGGGAATCATGGAATCGCTCCCCAGACGGTTTTTCGCGCCGGCCCTACGGGGCGGCGGACTGACTCGGGGCTCCTTACCCAGGATTTCATCCTGGGCTATCTTCGGTCCCTCCCTACGGGAGGAAGAACGGCCGCAATTACGGTTGCGCCGGAATCAATCCCGGCGAGCCATCGCCCATTCACGCCGCATCCAGATAAAGCCGCTTCCCCAGCGCCTGGAGCGCCGCGTCGATCCGGTCGATCTTGGTGGCGTGCTTCAGGTTCGTGAGGCGGTTCACTTCCTGCCGCGTGATGCCGATTTGCCGCGCCGGTTCGCCATTTCGCGCCGGCCCTACGGGGCGGCGGGCGGCTCGGGGCTCCTTACCCAGGATTTCATCCTGGGCTATCTTCGGTCCCTCCCTACGGGAGGAAGAACGGCCGCAACTACGGTTGCGCCGGAATCAATCCCGGCGAGCCATCGCCCATTCACGCCGCATCCAGATAAAGCCGCTTCTCCAGCGCCTGGAGCGCCGCGTCGATCCGGTCGATCTTGGTGGCGTGCTTCAGGTTCGTGAGGCGGTTCACTTCTTTGCTTACAACCCTGAGCCTGTCAAGAAGGCCCGCTGCGGGCAGATTCTCTGATAAGAAACAAAATTGCAAGTGCAACAAAACAAGAGATGAATTCTACGGACTCCCACCCATCGGACAAAAACAAAGACGTCCGATGGATGGGGCACAGTTTCATCCCCCGCGGGTCGGCAACGACGGTGGAGGACCGTTATGACGCGGACGGCGCGAAAATGCCGAAAGCAGCGCCGGTCCGTCGCAAATCCGCGTACCATAATCTCGGCAACTTTTTGCGCTCAACGCAGGGAGGCAGCCATGCTCCTCGAACTCGGCAAGGTCGGCTCCTTCTTCCTCAGCATCCTCGCCCTCTGCCAGCTCATGATGGGCGCCTTCTTTGTCCCCGGAACCCGCTGGGAAGACCGCCTCATCGCTTCCCTGCTCCGCATCGCCTTCACGGCGTGCGTCTGCTTCGCGAGCGGACTGCTGTTCACGCTCACCGCGCGCGCCCACGGCGCCGCGCCGCCCGCGCTCACGGCCACGCTGCCGGTCAAGCTGTTCTTTTGTGCATTGGCGGGAATGGCGCTGCTCTTCGCGCTCTCCTGGTACCTGGATGCCTACTACGTTCCGCTGCTCTGGCGCAATCAACCCTGAGCCAAGGCCAGGCCGGGATCGAGAAACGGCTCCGCCGGCCTTCTACGACCCGGTCCCGGCCAGCACTACGCCGATGGTCCGCACGATGATCTTGAGGTCGAGCCAGATGCTCCAGTTCTCGATGTAGGTCATATCCAGCGAGACGTAGCTGTCGAAGGACGGGTCCTGCCGTCCCTGGACCTGCCACAATCCGGTGATGCCCGGCGTCACGTCGAGCCGGCGCAGGTGGCTCAGCTTGTACTCCTTGACCTCGCTGGCGATGGGCGGACGTGGCCCTACCACGCTCATGTCGCCGCGCAGGACGTTGAAGAACTGGGGCAGCTCGTCGAGCGAGTACTTGCGCAGAAACCGGCCGACGCGGGTAATGCGCGGATCGTTGGTGATCTTGAAGAGCACCCCGTCCCGTTCGTTCATGTGCATGATCTCGGCCTGCCGCCGTTCCGCATCCCGCACCATGGTCCGGAACTTCAGGCAGCGGAAGACCCGCCCTTTCTTGCCGATGCGCTCGGAAAGGTAGAAGACCGGTCCCGGCGAATCGAGTTTGACGGCGATGGCGATCGCGAGCAGGACCGGCGCAAGCGCGATGAGCACCAGGCCTGAAAAGACGATGTCCAGCAGCCGCTTCAGGGCAAAGCCCATCTCGTCCGTCCGGCCGCAGTGCAAGGGAATGGTCGGGAACTGCCCGATGTACTCGATGGGGGTGTTCCACGCCAGCCCGTCGTACATATCCGGCACCATGCGCAGATCGACGCCCTGCACGCGTGCCTGATCGACTACGGTCTGCACGATGCCCCGCTCGCACGGGCTGGTAAAGAAGATCTCATCCACAAAAAGCTTGCGCGCCTGGGTAAAGAGGGTCTCAATACTGCCTACGACCTCGCCCGCCAGCCCCAGTCCCCGCGGCCCTCCCGGCTCGGGAAGCTCGATAAAGCCCTTGAATGTATACCCGAGGTGGCGAATGCTGTCGAGGTGGTGGCGCAGGGCGTGGGCTTCCGGGCCTGTCCCCGCGATCAGCACGTTCCGAGTCCCCAGGCCCCGCTCGAAACGCCGGTAGAGGAGCACCCGGTAAACGAGCCGCCGCAGGCCGAGCGTCACCGTGACCAGGGCTACCGTCAACAGCACGATGCTTCGAGGTATGTCGCTCAGATGCAGGAGATAGAGGGTGCCCGTCAGGAGCAGGCCGGAGGTAAAGCAGGCCTGGGCGCTGAGGCGCTGTTCGTGGAGAAAGCTGCTGATCCGCTGCGGGGCGTAAAGATGCAGCCGGCGGCTCGTCACCACCAGCACAAACCCGAATCCACACAGGAGGCCCAGCAAGAGCCACATCGAGCGCCCGTGAATCAGGGTGCCGTGCCAGAAGTCCTTCGCGCTTGCGACCATGCCGACGCGGGACTGGAAGAGGGTGGCCAGGACCGCCGCACCCAGGATAGTGATTGCATCCAGCACCATCCAAAGCGTCGCAGTGCCCTGCAAACCGCGAGCGCCTTCTTCGCCACCGGCCCAATCTGGCGATGCTGAGACAGAAGCTGAGACCCTTTGCCAAAAATCCGATGTCGCCATAAAGTTACCGCAACGCAATCTCGTTTCGGGATTAGGCAGCCGTCACCGGTCTGCGATGAGGGACGATAAGGGAATCTCCTGCCGCTGATTCTCTGTCAGCGCCACCCTCCGCCCTTCATACTTAAAGGCCCAACTTATTTGATGCAGTTTATTCGGATGCTGCGCGTCCGGTTGATTTCCCGGTCTTGCCGCGTTTCGCCAGTGAAGATAACCGTTAATCAGGGTCGTTCAATGCCGAAGCGGTCGAAATTGCTCAATTCACCCCGGAGTAGAATGCACAGCGAGAGTCCCCGGGACGCTTACAGGTGGATGAACTGCTACTTCCATTCAACCATGGGGGAGCGAGGCCCCAAGAGCGCCTTTTCCACCCCTCCACTGCCGAAAGACGATGAAGACAAAGCAATTGTACCAGTCCTCACCGCCGTTGAAGAGCCGCGTTTACCGCTCTTCGCCTTGCCTTTGCTGGAAGTATACCCGAAGGTAACCTGCTGGTAATAGCATCTCCCAACAGCCGGATCGTGGCAAGAAAAATCGTAACCGCCGAAGTTAAGTAATGATCAACGCGTCACCCCGAGGGTAATATGTAGGCGTCCAGAGTCAAGAACTGCTGAATGTGCTCGTCGGGCGAGGTCAGGAACCCTTCGAGGGGTCCAAAATACTGCGCCTTCCCCTGGTGCAGAAAGAGCACGGTGTCCGCCAGCCGCTCCGCGAACCGCATGTCGTGGGTCACCACGATGCTCGTAAACCCGAGCTGTTTCTTGAGCCGCTGGATGAGGCTGCCCAGCCGCCGGGCGATCAGCGGGTCCACCATGGTGGTGGGCTCGTCGTAGAGCACGACCTCCGGCTGCGCCGCCAGCGCCCGGGCCATCGCGACCGCCCGCTTGCGGCCGGTCGAGAGGCTCGCGGGCAGGGCCTCGGTCACGTCGTCGGCTCCCACCAATCCGATCAGCCGGTCCACGATCTGCAGAATCTGATCCTCATCCAGCCCGCCCCGCTCGCGAAGTGGAAACGCTACGTTCTCGCGCACGCTCATCGAGTCGAACAGGGCGCCGTTCTGAAAGACCATGGTGACGCGGCGCCGGATGGATTGCAGCTCCTGCTCCTTCATCCCGATCAGCTCACGGCCTTCCACGTGGATCGATCCGGCGTCCGCCTCCAGGAACCCCATGAGCAGCCGCAGCGTAACCGACTTGCCCACGCCGCTGCGGCCCAGGATGCACAGCGTCTGCCCCCGCTCTACCGAAAAACTCACATCATCCAGGACCGGCCGGCCGCTGAACGAGATCGACACGTTGCTGAAGACGATAATCGGCTCTTGCGCCGCGGCGCCGCGGCTTTCTTCCGTCCGCGGAGGCTCAGGGGGCTCGACGGGCGGCTCGGCGCCGTCTCCGTCATCGGCGAGAGCGTCCAGCCCGGCAGCGATCGGCTCCGATGGCTCGGGGTGCGGCTCGGGAAGCGGCTCAGGATGGGAAGAAGAATCCGCCATTCACTCTCAGATTACGCGAATCTCGCCCGGCCCGCCGGCTTGGCCGCCAGAGCCATCGCCCATTCCAGCCGCTGCGGCGTGTTCACGCTCTCAAACCAGCACGCCGCCGGCAAACCATACGGGCACGAAAGATGGCCTGCCTGGACGCAATACTCAACCGGAACCACCGACACCTCCTGATTGAACGCAGACGCGGCCGTGCGGAATGCGGCAAAACAACCTCGTCTCCCACCCGCGAGCTCGACTTGGAGCACCGGCAGCGCGGCGCGCTCCACTACCGCTGGAAACGTCTGCGCAAAGCCATTCACCGAGGGCAGGGTCACGGCCCGTCCTGTAATCCGGGCGTGATTCAGCAGAAACGCGATCAATGAGGCAGGCAGCAGGGGCAGGTCGACCGGGAGAAACACGCCCCAGGGCGCTTCCGTCACGGCCAGCCCCGCGCAAACGCCGCTTAGCGGCCCCAGTCCCGGCTCAGGGTCAGGGACAACCGGCGCAAGACCCTCCAGGGCCGTCCGCGCGCCGGCAATTCTGGTTTCGAGGCCGGCCGCCCGCAGCGTCTCAAGCGCCCATGTCACCAGCGGCCGTCCACGGAACGGTATGAGCGCCTTATCCCGGCCCATTCGTCTGGATTCGCCACCGGCCAGGACAAATCCGGCGGCGTTCGTTCCTCTGCCGCCGGCTTCATTCACTTCCCGGCCTCTTGCATAAACCGGATCAGCGATTCGATTCCGAGCTCGAAGTTCTTCAGGTTGAACTTCTCGTTGGGCGCATGGATCTGATCGTCCGGCAGCCCGAATCCCATCATCACGCTCGGCAGTCCGAGGTGCCGGGCAAAGTCCCCCACAATCGGAATCGAACCGCCCGACCGGATGAACACCGTGTCCTTGCCCCACACCTCTTTGAGCGCGCGGGTCGCCGCCTGGATGTAGGGATTGTCCACCGGGACCAGGCAGGGATCCCCGGAGTGAATCAGCCTTACATCCACCTGCACACCCGCGGGCACGATCGACTCCACGTACTCCTTGTAAAGAGCGAACGACTTCGCCGGCGTCATCGCCGGAACCAGCCGCATCGACACCTTCGCGAGCGCCCTGGCCGGAATCACCGTCTTCGCGCCCGCGCCCGTAAACCCGCCCGGAATCCCGTGCACGTCGAGCGTCGGCCGCGCCCACGTCCGCTCCAGCACGCTGTAGCCAGCCTCGCCCACCAGCTCCCGCGATCCCACCTCGTGAATCCGGTACTCTTCCTCGTCGAATGGCAGGCTCCGCCACGCAGCCAACTCCTCCGGGCTCGGCGGCACAATCTCGTCGTAGAACCCCGGAATGAGAATGTGCCCGTCCTCGTCCTTCAGCCGCGCCAGTATCTGCACCAGCCCCACAAACGAGTTCGGCGCCGCACCCCCGTACATTCCCGAGTGCAGGTCCGACCTGGCGCCGCGCACCTCAATCTCGGTGTAGATCATGCCGCGCAGGCCCACACAGAGGGTGGGCAGGCCCGGCGCAAACAGCTCCGTGTCCGAAACGAGCGCAAAATCCGCCTGCAGATCCGCGGGTTTTGAAGCCACGTAGGCGGCAATGGTTTCGCCGCCCACCTCTTCTTCGCCTTCGAAGAGCACCCGCACATTCAATGGCAGTCCGCCCTGCGCCAGCAGCGACTCGAGGGCCGACACCTGGGCGCACACCTGCCCCTTGTCGTCCACCGCGCCCCGCGCGTAGATGTTCCCGTCGCGCTCCGCGGGTTGAAACGGCGGCGATAGCCACTCATCCAGCGGATCGGGGGGCTGCACATCATAGTGGCCGTAGCAAAGCGCCGTGGGCCTAGCCGCCGCGTGCAGCCAGTCGGCGTAGACAAGGGGATGGCCCTCACTTTCGATCAGCCGCACATTCTCCATTCCAATCCTGGCGAGCTTCGCCGCCAGCCACTCGGCTGCCCTGCGGCAGTCGCCCTTGTGCTCGGGCAGCGTCGAAACCGATGGAATCCGCAGCAGCTCTTTCAACTCCTCAAGAAATCGTCCGTGATTCGCCTTCGCATAGCTAACCGCCGATGAAGCCATCGTCCCGCTCCCTTAGTATGGATTTCGCAGTCAAAAGAGCAGTATAGGCGCTCGCACAGCTTTACAATCCGGCTCCAGGAAAGGCGCACCCGTTTGCCGACGACCTTGTGGCTCAAGCCAGCTCGATGCGTGCGCACCATCGTGCTCGCCAACCTGCTTGTCATCCCATCTTGTATCTCCCACGCCCAGGTCACCAGCCAACCTGTCCGTCCCTATTACGCGCGCAAAAACACCTTCGGTGTTTTTTTCGCTTACTCAGGAGATTCAAGCCACATGCTCCTGGGATATGCCGTCAATCGCCGGCTGCTCGACATCGGGGCGGCCTACAACCGGCGGCTGATTCTCGATCACGTGGTCAACTGGCAGTACAGCGCCGAGATTTTGCCGGTGGCCCTGGAAAGCGATCCGGTTGAATCCCGGACTTATACCTACACCTTCAGCGGCCCGCCCGGCATGCAGACAGAGACCGAGCAGTTGATATATGCAGGCGCCTGCCACGCCGCTCCTGGCAGCGGGAGCGTTCCCGGATTTTATAGTTACACGTACACGGCGACTTGCGAACGCCGGTGGACCATGGGGGAAGCCATGTCGCCCGCTGGATTCCAATGGAATTTCAGGCCGCGCCGCAAATTGCAGCCTTTCCTCGTCGCACACGGCGGGTACATGTTTTCGACCCGACCGATCCCGGTTCCCCAGGCGGGCTCATTCAATTTCACCTTCGATGTGGGCGCCGGCATCGAGATCTTCCGCGCGCGCACCCGATCCATCCGCGCCGGATACCGCTATCACCATGTCTCCAACAGCGACACGGCCAACCAAAACCCCGGAATCGACAGCGGCCTCCTCCAGTTCACGTATTCCTTTGGCAAGTAGAGGGGCCGGTCGCGAGCCGCCGCGCTGGCGCCAGAATGTTCACCGTTCACTGCCCTGCGCCCCCATCCCCGTTTACAATCACCCAATGACCAAGTTGCCCATGGTCGATCTTGTCGGTGTCGGCCTCAACGCCACTGACACGCTCATCTCCCTCACAAGATTTCCTGAGCGCGGCTCAAAGATGGAGTACTCCGAAGCCAGCGTCATGCCGGGGGGCCAGGTGGCCACCACCGTTGTCGCCTGCCAGAGCTGGGGCGTCACCACGCGTTATGTCGGCAAACTTGGCGACGACCATGCCGCCGGTCTACATCGTGAAGCGTTTGACCGCAGCGGCGTTGAATCCCATCTCATCACCGTTCCCGGCGCCGCCAGTCCGCAATCCCTCATCCTCGTCGACGGGGGCGGCGAACGCACCGTTCTCTGCCGCCGCGACGAGCGCCTCACCCTCCAGCCCGAGGAGCTGGACCGCGCCTGGATCGAGCGGGCGCGTGCGCTCCATGTCGACGGCCACGACACCGCGGCCGCCACCCTCGCCGCGGGATGGGCCCGCGGCGCCGGCATCCCCGTGGTCGCCGACCTCGACGAGCTTTACCCCGGCGTCGAGGATCTTCTCGAGCGCATCGACTACCTCATCGTCAGCCGCGACTTCCCCTGCCGGCTCATGGCCGACAGCGATCTCGCCCGCGCCCTCCGCCGGATGCACAAGCGCTACGGCTGCCGCCTGGCCGCCGCGACCCTCGGCGAAGGCGGCGTCCTCGCCTTCGACGGCAAGCGCCTCCTCCATTGTTCCGCTTATCGAGTTCCGGTTGCCGATACTACCGGCGCCGGGGACATCTTCCACGCCGGCTTCATCTACAGCCTGCTGCAGGGCTGGCCCCTCGAGCGGCAGCTCGAGTTCTCCTGCGCCGCCGCCGCTCTCAACTGCATGTTTACGGGCGCCCGCGGCGGCATTCGCACCGTTCAGGCCGTGGAAGACCTGATGAGTTGCACCGAGCGCTACGACGCACCAGCCGAGGCTCTCGCTGCTCTCCGCTAGCTGGTTCGTGAAGGCCCCTCGGGCGAGATCAGAGTGAGGGTTACGCTCTCCGGCGTCGTCCGCTTGTGCGGCGTTCCCCGCGGAATCACCAGCCGGTCGCCCTTGCGCAGCGTCAGCTTGGTCGGGCCCACCACGTCCGGCCCGCGCCACTCGCCCGGCCCGATGTAGTGCCCGCCCTTCGGCGTTCCGCCCACCTCGTACTCCGTCCACCCCTCCAGGATCTCGATGATATGATCCCGGCTCGCGTGCCACTCGAACTCCGGCGCGCTCTTGCGCTTCTCCGTCGTCAGCACCATCGAGAACGGCAGCACCTTGTCTTCCACCAGGTTCACGTTCCCCGGCTTGGCCTCCGTCGCCGCAATATCCTGGCCAATCGCCGCCGCCGAGAACAGTTGGAAGTTGGCCGCCGGCCCCGGCCACTTCTGGTCGTCCGCGACCGCCGCGCCAAACGCCTTCCCGCTGCCCACGGCCAGTCCCAGCGCTGCTGCCGCCGGCACGGCCTGCAAGAACCGCCGCCGCGCTGCGTCCTTCACGCTCAATTCGCTCATGGCATTCCTCCCCCGCAAGAGTAAATCACGCCGCCCGCCGGCTCCGCCCCGGCTGCCGAGGTGAGATGATCGATCGACCCCACGGTGCGCTCCGGCACATACCTCACAATCGAATCTGTGAAACAATGATTGGATGCTCCAGTTACCACGCATCATCCAAGGCGGCATGGGAGTCGGAGTGTCGAACTGGCGCCTCGCCCAGGCCGTCTCCACGCTCGGCCAGCTCGGCGTCGTCTCCGGCACCGCCCTCGATTCTCTCTTCGTGCGCCGGCTCGCCGACGGCGACCGCGGCGGCCACATGCGCGAGGGACTGGATGCCTTTCCGTTTCCTGAGATGGCTCGCCGCATCTGGCAGGAGTATTTCGTTCCCGGCGGCAAGCCCTCCGCCGCGCCCTATCCCGTGCTGCCCATGCACCAGAAGCGCGACTGCCGCAAACTTGTCGAGCTGTGCATGATCAGCAACTTTGTCGAAGTCTTTCTGGCCCGCAAAGGTCACAAGAATCCGGTGGGAATCAATTTTCTTGAGAAGGTGCAGATGCCGCACCTGGCTTCGATCTACGGCGCCATGCTGGCAGGGGTGGGCTACGTGTTGATGGGCGCCGGCATTCCACTCCACATCCCCGGCGTGCTGGACGCCTTTGCCGCCGGCCAGCCCGCCGGTTACGCGCTCTCGGTCACCGGAGCCGCCCAGGAGCAGTTTGCGCAGCTCGATACCGGGATGCGTCTCGACCCCGCCGAGTTCTCCGAGGGGACCCTGCCGGCCATGCAGCGGCCCAGGTTCCTGGCCATCGTCTCTTCCACCACGCTGGCCGCCACCATGCTGCGCCGGGCCAACGGCCGCGTCGACGGGTTCGTCAATGAAGGCCCCACCGCGGGCGGCCACAATGCGCCTCCGCGCGGCAAGCTCCAGCTCAGCCCCAGCGGAGAGCCCGTCTATGGCGAGCGTGACCGCGTCAGCAGCGGCGATCTCCGCGCCC
>Ga0335072_10001770_pt1 | contig 34360 bp, 31 predicted proteins | sample Lox_Sample_21_FD_206725 | JGI IMG/M metagenome (GOLD analysis project Ga0335072, IMG submission 206725) | Soil microbial communities from Loxahatchee National Wildlife Refuge, Florida, United States - Lox_Sample_2.1 | ecosystem: Environmental > Terrestrial > Soil > Wetlands | place: USA... | reverse complement strand
AAACTTACGCTACTGGACGACAAAACACAGCCTTTGTGGATTTCAAACTGCAATTGCACAAGAGATACAATCCTGTCATAATGGCCGGTGAATACATCGCCGCGCTGTTCTTTGACTCGTTCTCCCCGCCCGTGGAAAGGATGGAGGCTGTTGCATACACGTTCGACGGCAAAGAGAAGGACTTCGTTCCACCCGGGGTACCTGGCTCGGAAGAGTTAAAGCTACGTGGCATCGGTAACTCAACCTATGATGGCTTTGTCTTTGCGGTCGTCAACAAGCTTTCTATGCGTAGACTTCGAGACGAGCGTTACGATATCTCTCTGACCTACACCAAAGATCACCCGAAACTACCCAATTGGGTCACGGTCATGAGTGAGAGTGCGGAGGTGACCGACACAATGCTCACCAAGGACCTCATACAGGCGATTGAGCAGGCAGGTGATGCGGTTGAGTACCTCATTGTCAGCGACCAGCCAGTGGATAAACCCACAACCCTGAACGAGACGATTCCCAAGAAGCGAATCCATCTGTCACTGAAAATCCCTTCCAATGGTGACTACTCCAGCACCTTCCCTCTTTTCCAGGCCTTCCTTCGTCTTCCTGATGATCTTGCTCAGAACGCGCATTTCCGCCCAGAGGTGAAGCGCAAAATCAACACAACCCGCGAGGCCGAGATGAAGAAGCTGAAGAAAGTCAGTGATGAGGAGGCCGAGGAGGAGAGACGGCAACTTAGTGAGAAGATGAAGAAAGAGGAAAGAGACCGAAAGCTGAAAGGGATGTCTGCGGAGGAGCAGAGAAAGTTTCTGGAGAAGGAGGCTGAGAGAGGAAGGAAGAAACAAGAGAAGAAGATGAGCCGCAAAGGTTGATTGCTCTATGCTGGCTTCGATTGCCATTCCATGGGGCTAGTTGGTGTTTGTTCATCCTTGCGAGATTCAACGCATAAGTTGGGAGAGCAGCAGACCTTCATTCAAGCCCGCATAGTATAACTTCTTCTCTTGTATAGTATTTCATTTGCGCCAAGAGCAAAAAGTCAAAATAATGTCGTTGTCATAAACATGATATTCCTTGGGAGTGACATGGACAGCTGCAGTGACCTTCAACAGACATAGATGACTATGACTGGATCCATAAAGATTATTCACGCGTCAGTGGTCAGACCCGTAGTCCGCGAGATAGACAGCAAGAATGACATGCATTCACTTCCTAGCAGGAACTAATGACGTGTCTACACAAGGATCTGTTATTGCATCGCTGTGACCAATTCTCATATGTACAATGGCCCTGCTCCGCACACACTGCCACAGATATCTACTTTGCTTCCCGATCTCTGCCTTGCTAGTTGCTATACCACCAGGTCTTGTGTCCCTGCACAAGGTAGTCAGTCCCCTAGCTTGAAGTCATTGTGAGGATATTGTGCTTACAAAGAGCATTCGACACATTCCATATGTCGAGAAGAAGAGGCTGCCGAACATCATGGTGTAGAAAGGGTAGAGGAGAAAGGGGCTTCGGTGCGTCTGAATATACGAGGCAAAGGGGTCAGTGACTAGCTTATTTCTTGTTCAGCAAATTGTGCCAACGCACCTTCCACCATTGTCGCTTTCCGTCATGGTTCTGGAACAGGCGCTGATAGTATGGAACTCGGTTCTCGCGATAGATAAAGCTAGAAGGGGATATCAAGTTAGTGAATGTAGCTAACATAGACGACGCCTGACCGGGCTTGAAGCGTTGTTTGGTGCTCGTAGGTTTGTAGAAGCTCTCCAAGGAAGCGGACGGGTCGAACTCACCCCAATTGATTCGCAGCTGTGGGCCGCATCATTCTGGCTCGCGTCGCCTGCATCAATCTTGCTGCACTGGGAGTGACCATATTGAGTCCGATTGAGGTCCCTGAGTTGTGGCAGGGAATGTTTCGCTTGAGGTTGCTGTGATGGAAGGAGGAGGTGCACCCGTCAATTGAGGACGTCGAATCGGAAGCTCCAAAATGCCAAGCCCTCGCCTTGCCAAGACCGCAGAAGCTCCAACAGAAAGCCAGAGCCGCAACCAGAACCAGAACAATACTCACTAGACAGCCCTCGACGGCTATTGCCTCCAATGCATGCTTTGCAAGACCTTACCTGGGCATGGTAGTGCTGTCCTGGCGTTGACGAATTTACTGGGTACCAGTCAAGCCAAGCCGTCCGAACGTTGATGCAGGCGCCCTTTTTCAGATTGCATGGCCAGCGACCTCCTACCTTAACATTGTCGACTTCATGTGCCAGACTGAATCACGTGGCGACCCTCAAGCGCCATTCATCAAGAATATGTACAACCAAGCCATGTCTCCTAGGTCACCGGTGGAGACTACCACCCTACGCCGCTACAAAGCCTCGACGGTTATACACTGGAGCAACTTGTTCGAGGCTGCCAGACCACCAAGGTCAGACAGATGGCGGAAAAAGCCTTCTTGAATCGTTTGCCAACGAGGAGCAAGAGCTTCGTGTGTTGGAACGAGCAAAGGCCTTTGGAATAATGACAATGACGGACCTTCTGCGGGAATGCACTTTTGAAAACCATATGCTTGACCGCACGCGGCTTATTAATCGCAAGCCATACTCTCAAGACCCTGAGTTGTGGTGCGTACTGCTTGACTTTCAGAGGCTACGGTTTGGGTGGCAAGCTGTAAGAAAATTCTGGCACTTCATGAAGTACAGGGCTGGCACACTTGACGAATTCTTCCAAGGCCCAAGTTCGGATTATCTGTGGTCGACACTCATCTCTGCAGGTCTGAAGCACCATGGTTTTCTGATGGAATTGTGCAAATATGAAATCAAAATGGGAGCAAAACGTCCATCCTTATACGTCGATGTCGTTGGAAGCCTTCTGGCCAACAACTTGTACAGTGCAGCCCATCGGTTTTCGCATATGTTGCAACCCTCCCATCCAGTCACATCGGATGATGCCTATGAGCTGTTCATGCAGGCATGCGATTCGAGCGATGAACATGCTCTGGAGAACTTCTGTAATATCTACAGAACGATTGAGAAAATCCGCATTTATTCGCGAGCGGTATCATATTTGTGTAGCCGGGAGCGATTCTTGGATGCGTGGATAATGCATAAATTTCTCCTGTCACGGGGCGACCTTCCTTCCGACTTTGAATCCATCAAGCCAATGATTTCATACATTGCATCCAAGGGTAATAGGTTTGAAGAGTTCCTCCAGGACTTGAAGAACTACCACATTGCATACGAGGCCCAGGCACGCCAGGTGCAAGAACACGAAAAGAGCATTCAGTATGGCATCGCCAGTGGAAATCTGAACATAGTGAGCAGCAGGACTCTAGGCGTCCAGCCGTCAAGTCTCAGCGATAAGTTTGTGGCGCGAGCTTTCGCCACCAGGGCATTCTCATTCGACTTTATTCTCCAAGGCTTGCGCCTCTTGGGACTCCGTGAGATTGGTCCACTTGCCTTTCGTGAGATCTCGGTCAGCGCGGCAACCCCGGCCGAAGTACGCAGACGACTCGACTTGCTGAAAGAATTGGGGGTCGATTCTGGATCTTCAATGTATGCGCGAGTCGTGATAAGCATGGCTACCCAAGGCAGGGCTACTTTGTTGTCGGACGTCCTTGCGAGCGACCAGCATCCAGACGTCTTCGAGGATCTTGACCTGCAGGAAAAGCTTCTTGCACAATATTATCGCGACTCAGATTGGCGACAGGTCGACAGAACGTTGGCTATTCTGAGGGTTGCAAACCAGGAGTTCTTGCACAATGCACGTCTCTCGGCAGAAGAAACCTCTTTCAACGTATTGTTGCGAAGTGCACTTCGTGCCGGAGACTGGCCAGGAGCCACTAAGATCATGGCTAAGGTCGAGCGTCAGGGCTGTCGTTTGACTACTCGCACTTTGAGATGCATGCACGACACGATTCTTCCCAGACGAGAACCTGCGCAGAGGCTCAAGTATCAACAATGCTTTGATGATGTTGGATTCTTGTTGAGTCTCTGGCAAAGTGCAGCAACTGCCGGCACACAGATTCCGCCCGCCTTTTGGAGTGAACCAGTTCGTCGCCTAGGAATGTTGCGAAGGTGGAACGACCTCGAAAGATTGCTTTTCTGGTTAGCCAAAACATATTCCTCAAAACCCGGGACTTCAGACGACGCTGTGTCCATGTCCAAGCGATCCAATGTTCGCGGCGAACAACGTTCGTTAAGGAGGATCTTCTCTCCATCTCTGCAGAGAGCTGTTGTTGCATGGGCTTTTCTGTCCCCGAAGCGACGCCGTAAGCTTTCTGGAGCGCCATTGAGATTGGATATTGAAGAGCGTCCGTCCGACGGAACTTACGTTGATTGCACGCGAGGCGTCAAAGTGCTTCGCATGCTGCAAGATCATTATGGTGTGCCAATTGACGTGCAGACCATTCGTATGGCTTGTTTTTGGAGCCTCCGAAAACGTTTCGCGCCGGACTATTCGTATGGACAGCTTCTCAAGCACAATCTTTACCGCAAATACGATACATCATTACTGCCGGATTTGCTGAAGCAGTTGAATGCAGCCTGGTCCGGCTCTCTTCTCGCTAGTAAATCAACAACACTACACAAGCAAATCCTCAGACCGAGACTGATTAGGCGACTACCGGGGTTGCTTTTGACACGTTTCCGTCGGCGGGAGCAGGGTCAGCCTCAACATCATCTGCAACACATTGTACCTTCTAAACAATACGACGACCAGACCCACAATCTTGGCGAATATCAATCCGAGCTCAGTTCGTCACAATCCAAAGCCAATGGGAAACCTGAAGCTGTGGAAAATGTTGTCATGTACCGGGACATCTACAACGTGTCACCTGAGGACTATCGGAAGCTTGATCCAAGCCGCGAAGTTAAGCGGCCGAATTCTGAATGATCGAGTGCCTGGAGGCTGAAGTTGCGCGATATATCCCTGTACAATTGATAGTTGGGACAAAGTCCCAGGCCAAAAACTGGATCAAAGTCCATCACTCTGGGTAGTCATTGTATCTCAACGTCCAGTGGGCGCAAGTTTGTAGGTTTGCCTTTCTTGAGGACATTGCTGTCGACCTGACCTATGGAGCCTGAGTATTTGCAGAGCGTCCAGTCTTGTGATAGCATCACTTGTCACCCGCAATGCTTTAGGTAGCCTTGGTGCAGGCAGACAGGACCTCATCAGTAGATACCGTTAAGGTCAGCAAAGTTGTCGCAGACGATTAAGCTAGTACACTAAAACTCCCGCCGCTTTAACAGCCTTGTTCCCTCCCGCAGAAACCCTGTCAACATCATTCGCTGCTTTTGCGTCTCCCTATCAACGACGGAAGCTAAGGCAGGATCTATTGCGTACCAAGTACCTTGTGAGTAATTCATGCAAACCAATCTCCAAGCATCTTTGGATGCACATCCAAGTGCTTCAAGACGCAGCTCAAATCACAACCATGGACCCTCATCCTAGAACCAGAATGCCGCTAACGGTGCGGGCTGCACAGGGACTGCCACCGCGACGGAAAATGGACGGCTCAAAGCAGCGGACCTATGGCAAGCCCGGTTACACTGCAGCCTCACGCGCCACATTGAAGGAGAACTATATCAGCGAGAATGATCTTGAAGGCGATCTTGCTCGTCTTACCATATATGATTACGCCCTCCCTGAGAGCAGCAACTCTACTGGCCAAGAGACAACAACCAGTAAGCAGCAGAAAGTTAGATCACGTGCAGCATATGTCGAAAAGATTAAGCATCATAAGAGAGCAGTATGTTGAAGGTCAGCTTGGTGCTTCTTTGTCACAAAAGCTGACGAAGCGTTTAGTTGAACGATCCGAAGTTCGTTGAGTACATCCAACCTCTTCTAGTAGAAGGGGGCTCAAATGAGGTGCTCGACTTCAAGGCATGGGCCAATCGATTGAACAAAAGGTTCAAAATCGTGAAACTTGCTGAAGGATCTTTCGGAGAGGTTTTCAAATTGGGGGAGAAGGGTATAGGTATCACTGCGGCACCAGTGTTAGATGCCTACGGGGGTTGCATTATGAAAGTCGTTCCATTGAATGCCGAATCTGGCCCCGGCTCGAAGAAGTATAGCGCTATCGCCGAAGTCGTTCGGGAGGTCAAGCTGCTCAAGACGATGGATAAAGTTCCTGGATTCGCACGCTTCAGAAAGGTACACGTTGTCCAAGGCAGGTACCCCGACTCTTTTCTCAAGGCCTTTCGCGACTTCAAAGAAGAAGGCAAAGACTGCCACAACCAAGATCCAGAGCGTTTCTCCTCAAAGCAACTCTTTGCTATCATTGAGATGGACGACGCCGGCACCGATCTCGACTCTTTACGAAAACCGTCCGTGTTTCAAGTACACGACATCTTCTGGTCTACCGTTGTCCTCCTAGCCAACGCTGAAGAACAAGTCGAGTTCGAACATCGAGACCTCCATGTGGGCAACATCTGCATCAAGCCCGGAGTCGCTGGCGGTGTGATTGAAATCCCCAGCGAGCTTGTCTCCAACATGTCAGCGGCACCCAAGTCACTTCTCGGTCTCGCGGGGATCCGAACGACCATCATCGATTATACCCTCTCACGCGCAGCCTCGGACCCGGAGAAGGTCGATGTTATCTTTGACCCCTTTAGAGATGCGAGTTTGTTCAAAGCTGTTGGCGTCAACCCAGAGGATAAACGTCAATTCGAGACTTACCGCTCTATGCAGAGGTGTGTGGTTGCCGCTCACGTCTCTCCTCGTCAGCGCGGTAAAGGCTTCAGCAAATTGGGCAAAAATGTCGACATATGGTCTCGTTTCGTCCCACAGACCAATATCGTTTGGCTAAGCTACATCCTACACGTGCTCCTGTTCCGGGCAAATGCGAGGATCGTACCAAACAGCAATGAAGTCGCAGAGAAACTGCAGGTGCAGATGTATGACACCCTGAAGGACGTTATGAACAGGCTGAATGGTGATTCCAAGACGTTGCCGACGAGTGCAAAGGACTTGGTTTGCATTGCGGAGGCCAATGGATGGTTGACTGAGGAGGACCTCATGGGTTTGAAGGAGCGACTGGAGGCTGAACAGGAAGAATGAAACAGGCGAAACACATCGTGCTCGGGATGGCAACATAGTCGTCAAATTGGCGTTGGATGATTCTTCATGATACCCACCATGCAAGTCATGAGCTGTATGAGAAATGATGCGTTTGCAATTCTTGTGTCCTGACAGCCTCCGTAGTGTGCTATGTGACCTCGACGAAAGATCAGACAAGCAGTGATCAGTGTACCCCAGTAACAGTGACCACATTTGCGTATAAGCCGATGAAGGAATTAATGAGCATGCATCACTGTCCACCAGCGGGCATAGATCGTATTTGAGTACAAGCCGACCAGAGTTGAGGAATATGGACCAGCGTTACCCTGGAAAGGGGGGCCTCCGGCGCGCGTTCGCATTCTCGTTAGCGCCTCCGGGGGGCCGCTTTATGTATGACTATTGTGCTCCAAGCCCAACCCGCCACTTCTGTCTTCGGTCTCCTGACACGAGACCAACTAATGGCTCATGTGTAACGTTTCCCAAACGTAGGCCCTGTGCCTACCGCAAATGCAGTCAGACACCCACCACTCGAGATCGTTTGAACTCCACGATCTCTCCAAGATGGACCGCATCCGCAAAACATTCAAGTCGCAACCGACGTACGCGCCCATCAACACAGAAGCTCAAGATGATGACGATTCAGAAAGTTATGTTGGATCAAATGAGAGTCTCCCACCAGAGGAGACCGCCTTCTCGTGGATCGAGTACTCCATCTTCACGCTGCTCGGCGTTGCCATGCTATGGGCTTGGTGAGATCCCCCTACTTGAACGATAAAAGCTGGACGTGTGCTAATACATCCTCATTCGCAGGAACATGTTTCTCGCCGCTGCACCCTACTTCGCCCACCGCTTCAGATCCAATACATGGCTGCTCAAGCACTTCCAGTCTGCAGAGATTTCTGTGTCATGCTTCGTGAACTTGACCTCCATGATAGCCTTATCAAAACTCCAGAAGAATGCGTCGTATCCGCGCCGAATAATAATGTCGCTATTCATCTACATGATATGCTTCGTCCTCCTCTCCATTTCTACACTCTTCCATGCCTCTGCAGGCGTCTATTTCGGCTTCTTGATGGCTGTAATTCTGTTCGCCAGTCTGTCTACAGGGTTGATACAAAATGGCCTTTTCGCCTATGTGACTGGGTTTGGGAGAGCTGAATATACTCAAGCCATCATGGCAGGACAGGCCATTGCTGGAGTCCTTCCTCCACTGGCCCAAATCGTGGCCGTTCTCGCAGTTCCAGCCACCGACCCCAAACAGGAGACCGATGGACCTCGAGATCCCTCCGAAAATCCTTGGTCAGCATTTGCGTACTTCACGGCTGCAACAGCCGTCTCAATCATCTCGCTATTCGCTTTCATCTACCTGCTTCGACGGCGCGGCTCCTTATCTCTAAGTGACTCGAAGATCAATGGCGTTGCAAAGACGACCACAAATGGCATTTCTGAGGGCTCGGCCGTAAACCGCAATCTACCGGCAGAATCTGAGGACTACGATCCACCACTTGAAGTACCACCTCGGGATTCCATCCCACTAACGACACTCTTCCGCAAGCTTCCTTTCCTCTCACTAGCCGTCATGATCTGCTTTGCCGTCTCTATGGTGTTCCCAGTCTTCACCGCGTCTATCCAGTCAGTCAGTTCCACGCCGGGAGATATCTTTGTACCAGTGGCATTCTTGGTATGGAACCTTGGCGACCTGCTCGGCCGGCTCATCACTCTCTATCCGACCATCAATCTGACCCACTACCCCTTCGCCCTGTTTTGCTTCGCCATGTCTAGGCTCATCTTCATACCGCTCTACATGCTCTGCAACATCGGCGGCAACGGGGCAGTCGTGAAGAGTGATATTTTCTACCTCGTCGTTGTGCAACTTCTGTTTGGAATGACGAATGGCTATATTGGGTCGAATTGTATGATGGCGACACCGGAATGGGTCAAGGAGGAAGAAAGAGAAGCGGCAGGTGGCTATATGGGACTCTGTCTGGTAGCAGGCTTGACTGCTGGGTCCTTGTTGAGCTTCGCTGTGGGCGGTGTTTAGCTTAAGAAGTCTATTCGAAGTTATAGAGACCTATGTAGATCGCGCTTGTTACGCTCCGATGACCAAGGAATACGACGGTCCACTCCATTTCCGAACCTCACGCAATGAAAGCCCTATCGATGCTCATACCTACAAAAACCTACCCTGCCACCGTCTGGAATTCCGTAAATGGCGGGAACTGGCACCAGCGTGTTTCCAAGAAGAAGCTTTGATGTTCAGATGCCCGAACACTTCGATCCTCGCATTGAAGCAACATACCCCTCTTCCATTCCCCCCTCCCCGCGGAATCACTGAGTCCGCAAGGAGCGCCACGGTTCCGCGGAACGCGGTTGCCGAAGCCATTCTTCCATCGAGTAGTGCATGTGATCTGGCGGCCTTTGACCGAGCGACCTTATTGGGGCTTTGGTGTTTTGTTGTTGGGCATCGCCACACCCCGAAAGCTGCACCGCCGTCGAGTAGCCCGCCTGTGATGAACCGCTGCCCGTTGTTCCTGTTGTCTGGCTCCGTGAGGAGGACGGTTGCAACTCTAGACTGAGGTTTCGAGTCATTGGTGAGAACTGCAGGCAAAGAAGTTTGTTGAGATTGGGGCGTTTGATGTGATGGTGGTGGTGGTGGTGGTGATTGCGAGGATAGGATGACGCTATTTCGTCTCGTTCTCTGTGCTAGGTCTTTGGGATTGATTCACTGAGGTGGTTGTTGATGCGTATTGGATTTGTAGCGAGTCGAGGAGTTGGTTGATGATTGCTGCGGGTGTTCCAAACCACACCGTTGCGTAGAGAACCTTTCAGCCACTGTCCGAACCATTCCAACAGTCGTTGAGATGGGCATTTTTATATTCCGGAGAGACAATTTGAGTACTTTGAAAATTGAGAACCACAAGCTCAACTTCATGATGCCTTACCGAAAGAACGGCAAAGGCCGTGCCAATGTGCGGAGGAAATTGAAGAGGTTCAAAATAGGAAAAAGACCTTTGGTGCTTACCACACCTTGGGAGAGCCACACGTATCGGGAAGCATTGTTTACCGGAGTACTTCTGCTGGCCATTTCGGCTGGCACGACTGGCCAAGCCAGAGAAGCGCTTCTAGGCATGCCCAACTGTTTACCATCTTGAGTATAGCTTCCCAAATGACGACCTCCGTATGGGTCACCCGAATGTACTGCGAGTTTGTTCTTAGGTCTAAGAAATCCTTTGTCCAACTGGCGTGGCTATGGGCCCGTAGCACTTGGAAAGCACTTTCGACGGTGGGTCCAGGTCCATAATGGCCTAAGGCTTCACCCTCCTTTTGTATGTGTAACCACATTGCGAAAGTACGGCAGATGTTCCTGTTAAAGGGTTGGGCAGGAGGATCCAACTAGCCCTAAACGAGATCTAGTCTAAGGAGCTGGCGGGGCAGACTGCCCAAAAGCCTGGCCTTAGAGTTCAGTACTTCTGGCGCTTCAGGCACATTTCAGAGCCATCCAATCAGAATAGCCCGGCTGCTCTCCCGGTGTGTCCCTCTCAGTGTAGCTGCAATTGTTCGAATGTACGCAATTTAAGATGCACTTGTCCCGCCTGACGTGCTCTGTATTTGCAAGAGACAAGATTCTGTTCTCTCCGACACTGATACTGAGTTTGACTAGAAAATCTAACGGGGGAGTTCTCCTCTGCCAGGTTCGTTTGGGCGAGTGCAAGTCTGCAAGCAAAGCGCTGATGACAGCCAGCAGGATGGTCCAACGACCGACTAGGGAGGAGTGGCGGCAACACCGAGATGAGATTGTGCGACTTTACGTGAATGAGGACATGCACCTTGACGAGGTCCGCCAGCTGATGGAACGAAAATACAACTTCCGAGCAAAGTGTGTTTGAACCAATCGCTTCGAAGAGGTTGCCACGAGCTGACTGAATAAAGCAATCGTATGTACAAAACAAGGCTAAGGACCTGGAACGTTACCAAATACAACCTGGAGGCGATTATGGCAGCGCTCGTCAGGAACATCGAAAATAGAAAACGTGGCGGTAAGCGGTCGCTGGTCTATAAAAACGGGGTGCCTTTCAGTAGGGACAAGATCGCTAGCCACTTGAAGAAGAAAGGCATGACGGCCGACCAACTGCTGAGGAAAGTGCCATCGGATGCCTCAATGCCTGCTGGGTTCGACTGTGTTATACCTCCTCCTGAGCAAGCAGGAGACACACCTTTTTCCAACTCCAATCCCTTTACCCCTCCGGACCAATTTAGTATCACTGATACTCCGCCGACTTCAGGTCGTGATTCGGGTTGCTCAAGTTCTGGAATTTTCGCTACACCTCAGTCAACACCAAATCAAATTCAAGAGGACTCTCAAGCACCGGCCTTGCTCTCATCAACCGAAGCTGCACCACTGCCGGATGCTTATCCATGGACAATGGCAGACTTCCCCATTGACTTTGAGCCAGATTTGATGCAAATCACAGGACAAAGTTTCGAAAACCCTGCTGCAGATCAATCCACCCATTCCTCCATAGTTGACATAAGTGGCCAAGCCCTCTCGTTCTCTTCACCCAATTCTTATCATTCTAGCAATGAATTGGATGTGAACTTTCACATGTCGATGTCAACATGTTCGCAGGACACAGATTGCTACCAATTCCTTCGGTGCCGTCAAGGAGGAGAGTCACAGCGATCCTCACGGGCGCCTTCTGATCCCCAGCCGGAAACCTTCGTTTCGTTTTGCTATTTGGCTTGCATCTTGCGTAGTCAAGGCCAGGAACAGAGCGCCAATTCTGTTGCCTCGGAGGCTTTCGAGATCTACCAGATGCTCGTCAAGCAGGAACATGAGCATGCTCTGGCATGTCTCAATCTTGTGCTTGCGGTCCTCATCATGCACGGCCAGAATCTTTTTGCTGTTGATATCCTTAAACACGCGCAGCAAGCAGCGCTCTGCCATCTTCACCCAGAGGATCCAGTCATTGTGACCATCAACTTCATGGTCCAACAAGCCTCGAGCACGGTGAAGCAATGTGGTATCACCCCGACGAGGTTGCGAGAGGTGTACGACGACTTCAGGAATAGTAAGACTTTGAACCATCCCTATACTCTGCTTGCTGGATACAATCTCGCTTGGCGACTAGCGATCGATGGCCACGACGATGGCCTCGAACACGCCCATCACCTTTTATCCGAATTGCAGCGCCCAGCCGAGGGCACGTTTGGAACAGCGCATATGCAAACCATTGCGATACTTACGACCAAAGCAAGGGTCCTACATGACCTGAAGCATCGCAAAGCGGCGGAGAAATTGATGTCAGAGGCAATACTCAGAATCGAGAGCTTTTGCCACGGAAAGCATCCATATGCTCTGGAGGCGAAAAGACGCCATTCAATTCTCCTTGACGCTGTGAATCAGACCTCCGCGGCCGAGAAACGGTTAGTTGAGGTAGCTCTGGGCAGGGTGGAAGTGCTTGGACGAGAACACAAGTTCTCGAAGGAGAGCGTAGAGGATGTCAAAAGATTCTTGTGCATCCCTGGCAGAGACGCTGAACGCGAGGCGTTCATTGCTGACCTGAACGAGGCCACTGTGAAGTCGGGTTCTCGAAACTTAACGACAGAGACGGTTAAATTTTGGTAAAAAGGCGAGCTGTTTCGGAAGGCCTTTTACCCCTGTCGCCGGTGCACGTGAGATTTCTCTCAAGCACGTGGGCCACCTTCTCCAAAGTTCGGAGTGTCTCCCCATCCAGGATGGCCAGAACCCGCCTGATATCCTATGGTAGGCCTGCCAGTAACCGGATCTGGCGCAGGTAGCGAAGTCACTGGAGGGTAGCCTTCCGAATACAATCCTTGACCGACACGGGCCATAGCTGGAGGAGGCGTGGTATTTGGTCCTAGCGTCCTTGGTTCTCGGGTTATAGGAGATACTGGTACACTGTAGTAGCTAGGGGTCACAGATGGAATCTGGTAGGGCTGGTCAAATGCTTGGGGGTACGGCGGATCCTGTGGGTATCCCCGGGGGGCGGGTGGTATCTGGGCGTGTCGGTTGATTGGCAGCTGCTGCCTTGGTTCCAGCCTTGGATCCAGCCTCGGATCCATTCTTAGTTCTGCGTCCCGATACCCTCGAACAGCTCCTCGGTGGTTATCATCATAATCATCATAGTCGTCCATTCTAGTGTCCATTCTAGCGTCCATTCTGGCGTCCATTCTAGCGTCCATTCTAGTGTCCATTCTAGTGTCCATTCTGGGGTCCATTCTAGTGTCCATTGGGTATCCTGCATATCCTGGCTGGGGAGCGTCTGGTCGGCCGTGACGTTGTCGATCCTCAAAAGTGGCTGACTGTCCATAGGACCCTGGACTTATGTTAGGGTCAAGGGAGCTATATACTTCTTATCCATATTTACCTGATTGCCCATACTGCCGCCGTCGCTGTGCCTGCTCCTGCTCGAAACGTCTTGAATCCTGTTTCAGTGTTGCGATCATTGCCTAGATTAGTCATTGTTAGACAGAAGATGCTGGATCACGGTTTTGTGTGATGTGCACCTACAGTGGTAGGTGCTCGATAAGCCCTAATAAGGTATCCATGACGGCCCTGAGCAACGATCAGCCTGAGTAAGGGTGTGTGAGCCCGTTGAGCGAGTGGATGCCTACGTCTGAACGCTGGATGGGTCTAACTGTTGCATCATTGCCAAGGTATCGACAAATGTCATACTGGATAATTTCACGGTCTATACCCTCACCGGGAAGGAAATATTCCTGGTAACGGGAAGAGGATTCTTCTCTTCTCTGGGATTGTAGATCAACGCGTGGTCCAAGTCTTTCTCGCGCATCATCCATGTATGCTCTGGAGGGTACATCATCTCGTTCCATCCTGTCGGGATAGGCGTACATTGAACGTGAAGGGTCACGCGTGGCCTGTAAGTCACTACGGCCACCACGCGGGTCAGCACTGCGGTCTGATTCCCGGTCGTCCAGTCGACGTTGTTCTCTTGGCTCCATGCGATCTCGAGAATCTCGTTCTCGTTGCAGCTCTCTAGAGCCTTGTTCCCATTGCAGCTCTCTAGGATCTCGAGGTCTCCGGTCGCGCAAATCGCGCTCATACCCATCTTCATAGCGTCGGGACATAGTGACCAGGTGAGGAACGCAAACAATGCGTCTTGATGATTTGGCGAGGCGGCGCAAAAGTGCTCTGCACTAACACTCCGACACCGCCGAAATCGGCTAGATTTTGGCAGGCTGCGGTCGATTGGCGCCCTTGCCACAGCTGCGTCGGTCGAGGCAAGAACTGAAATGGATGAGTTTCTGGACTTGTGGTAGACAGGGTATGGTCGATGCTTGGGGGTAGGGCTTTCGTTGTCGTTGAGAACTCAGGGACAATCGGTATGGTTGCTCCGAGATACTAGACAGCTATGGCCGCGGATCACTTTTCGATCTCGCACGCTTGGAGACCCATAGAACGAGGGCGTCCGAGAGGATCTGAAAGAGTCTGAGTGGTGAAATATTAGCTTTCGATGTTGCTACAGGGTCTAGCACTTACTGTCAGTTCCCATCAAGTAGGGGGATCAACCAAGAGGCAACATGAGGCACGCTCTGGCTATTCTCAATGTCAAGTGTCGGCACAAGGCTGAGGGACGACATGTTGCGGGGCCCGACCAATGACGATGAATAATGATATGCACGATAACCTGGGGGAGGAATTTACCAATCAATTTGGGTCAGATGCATGCAGGTGCACTTTTGAATGCACTACATAGAAGATGGAACACATGCTGCTCTGGAGCATACATTGGTCTGACTTTTGCACTTTTTTGCTTGTCTACCAAATTCTTGTTAGTCCATCTTGGTTTCTCGAAGCTCACAGCTAGAAGGCGCAAGGTACATATTAGAGTTAGGTATCTGGCCTGGTTCGCCTCCTACCTTGGGACAACTGCCTATTGACTGCACCAGGTACTCACGGTTTAATGTCATGATGAGCAAATGGCATCTTAAAAGCAAACCTGATGGAAGATGAATCTGAGCGAAGAATCATATCAGTTTGGAAGCAGACCCTGTTAACGCTAGCTGGCATATGGACAGCGAGGTCGAGCATCTTGAAGTTTCGAAAACTTGGAACGCCATGCACGTCGTGTAAGGTCTTATAAATGGTCAAAGCCCCTTCGTCAAGGACGACGTTCTGCCGAGGTTAGCTGACCTGAAAGATGTCAGAGTCAAATGTAGTAGCCGAAGTGACGCGGCGGTAGCTCATCCTTCTGGATTTGTTATATCTCGGACAGAGAGGGACCGAGGGGCATATGCTGCGGCGGTCGGATTGCTACAACTGCACCGAGTGGTCAACGCTGACGGTATTAATGTCTGCGCCTCGATGTAGGGCGCCTTAACGGTCGGTGATTTTCTCCATTGAACCGCATACCCCCCCCTTTCACGGTCTCTGGTTCTTCGTGCCGTCACATGGGAGACAATGACACAATCCATTCCCGAAGACCACACTCTTGTTGCAGATGAGGCTTGCGGGAACGAAAAAGGCCCCCCCTGGCAGCATACCACTCGTGTTGATGGGCGACCAGCGGAGCCGTACCTTCGCACTACGGAGTCCCGGGAGTCCCGCCTGGAGATGAGGCTACACGACCACTTTTCAGCCACTTAGCGTATGAGTGTACGTAAGCCCTGTGAACGCTGCGGTCGGGGGCCCAAATCAATTGATCATGAAACGGTCATGGCCGCCGGACGCCGTAAGCTCAGGACTTGAGATTCGCAAGTTACAAAGGCAAGGTTCAACCTGGATGTGATCAGCAAATGTCCGGTTGGCCGGCTTTGAACTCAGGGGACCCTTGTTGGGGCACCTTCATACGCAGCCAGTAAGACTTGGCTACTGTTTATCCGCCGACCAGGGGGCCAATAGCACCAACAGCGCCAATGCCGCGGCGTTTCAGCTTTGAGCCACAGTGAACCAATTGTCGGGTACCTGCCGCGAACCTCCAAAGCAGGCACAAGTGCCCCCGTGCAACAAGTTGCAGCTTAGCCCATAACTCGATCTTCATGCAGTTCCTCTTTTCGTTCTTCTTTCGGTACCTCCCTTCGCCCTTTACAACTGCTGGATTCAGAACAATATTGTCTGAACCTTTCACTTCATTTCACTTCACACCACAAGCGCTAGAGACAAGAGATTACAATATTTCCTGGCTCTACCTCGCTGGTCGACGTTGCAAACAATCATCACGAGACTAATCCACTTTCTCCATTTACTTCTCTACCTTTTCTGCAACAACACCCAACGTTCAGAACCTTCAGCCATCCTAAAGAATCCACAATCGTCTACGAAAAGTCTGCAATTCACGCCGAGAAAACATCAAGCAATTCCTCTTCGGCCTTTATTACCACCATGTCTCCCATCTTGCACACGCTCTCCGTACGCCAGCTCACCGCCGGAGCAACAGCTGGAGCAGCTATCGGAGCCACGGCAGCCGGTGTCCTCCTCATCATTGGCCTCGTCATGCTGGCCATGTGGTATCGACGCTCGCATCACATTACATCAGGTCAAAACATCAACGCTGCGGAGAAGGGCGTCCAGCGCTGCCGTTCTTGCAAGCGGCCACAACACCACAAGACGCCACAGGAACCAAGACCAGCGGTTTTGAAAGAAGGCAACCAGGATGTCCCCCACTGGGAGGAGGAGATAGGACAGCCTCTCGTGCATAAGCCGTGGCTGCATGAGATTGGGTCGAGGGTGTCATTCTCCCCGTCATTTTCGAGTAAGAGGGCGACGAGGATGATGATGGTTATGTAATTGCACCAGCCAGCGCCTCGTCAAATAGCTCAGCACGCCAGCCGTTTCTGAGCGAGCAGTGCACATGTCGGAGAGCAGACAGAGGACACTACCGAATTGAGAAGTCAACGCAAACAAGGAGCAAAGGAAGGCATGTTGCTGTGAAAGCGTTCAAGCATAATTTGCGAAGGGGCTCTGGCGTTCTCGGTTTCGGTTTTTTCTTCTAGTGTACTAGTTTGGCCTCTTGCTGGTATTTCGGACAACGTATGCTAAGAGAACGTCTGGCTCACGCCCATACTCTATACCATTGAGAGCCTGTAATAGGCCATATCATCACATCGATCAATAGAGAAATCTCATTTGTTTCAAATTCTACGTGTTTAACCATGTCTATTTGATTACGACCTATTCACCACTAATAGTAAGGGGGAGTTAGGCCTTTTATTGCGCCACTACAAGTCGCCATTGAACCTTGCATGCGACTAGAAGTATGTCTAGAGACTGCCAATAAAAAGTGCAAGAATCTCTTATCAACTACCCTTGTGCTACCCGGTGATGACTCGCAGCAAATCCCCGCCATCCCAGCGTCCGTAGCTGAAGCTGCCGGCCCGTGCTCACCCAACCAGTTCCTACCTGGCGTGATTGTCGCAGATATCTTTGCCCTTGGCGTCTCGTCTCGTCTGGGACATAGGAGTTCAGGGATGCTGGCATCAGGTGACGGGGATGGGAAATTTTTGGTCCAACTGGATGTTGTATGAGGACAATAGGTGTGTGAACGTAATGCTTGAGATGAAGGCAAGAGTCGCAGCTCCTGAAGGAACGGATAAAAAGTGGATCTTTACGGGAGATGTATCCACAACAAGGGTACGGAAAGAAGTGAAATCAACGAGCGACCACTTTTTGCCGAGACAAGTCCCTCAAACCAGGTCGCTAAGATCTACATTGCATGAATAACAAGCAGGTCCGATAAACAGCAGGATGAGAGGGTGTTTGATTGATAGGAGATGGAAATTAGTCGTCAGAACCACCCAGTCCACACATCAGCTTGCCTCATGAAATGTTGCTAGCCTATCCTTCAACAAGCTGCCAATCAAAGGACTTAGGCCATGTACCACACCACAAGATGGCTGATGCTTTTGGGACTCTTTAACGCCGAATGCCATGCAGAGTGATCCCATACCACATTGCATCTCGTGGTATACCCCAGCATATACCCGGAACTCCCATACTCCCGCCGAGCTACCAGGTTGTGTCCGCCCGTTCGCAGTCTAGCGTTGCAAATGAATCATTTCTTCTCTGGCTTTACTGCTTCTTCGACAACCTCTTGAGCCTTTGACCCTTCAATCTCCTCTTCCGACTCACCCTCTTCACCGTCCTCTGCGTGCAGTAAATGCTCGATTTCTTCCTTTTCTGTAGGTGGCCCCGTCGCACTGGCATCCACGCCCAGTTTATGGGCATCTTTTCGTGGAGCCTCGCCACCACTCATTTGCCATTCCATGAGTTTCGTAAATGCGCCGTCCGGCTTATTGCTCAATTCGTCAAAGGTGCCTATCTCGGCAACGCGGCCATCGTTTGAAAGCGTGATAATGATATCGGAACGCTTGATAGTCGACAGGCGATGTGCTATTGAGATGGTCGTGTTAGAATCACGCAATAGTGATGCCAAGGCCTGGTTGACCAATGTTTCCGATTCAGCGTCCAATGCTGAAGTGGCTTCATCAAGGATGAGGATATCTGGTTGTTTGACCAAGGCACGCGCGATGGCGATACGTTGTTTCTGGCCACCAGATAACTGCGCCCCGCGAGCACCGACTGCGGTTTCCAGACCATCAGGCTGTCATGAGGTTAGTAATGAAGGACTTTAAAAATGCGCGTATTCACCGAGTTTTGGGTAGGACTTACGAAATCGCTGATAAATTGACAGTTGGCTCGTCGAGCCGCTGCAATGATCTCCCCTCTCGTCGCATTCGGTTTGCCATAGGCAATGTTCTCGGCTATCGTACCAGAGAAGAGGACAGGTTCTTGACTGACAATACCAATCTTGCGCCGTAGAGACTTGACATTCATCGTCGAGATGTCTTTCCCATCTATCGTAATCCTCCCTTCCGTAGGCGAGTAGAATCGTAGAAGCAGAGACGCGATGGTGGATTTACCGCCTCCGGAAGGACCAACTATTGCCACATTCTTGCGTTGTGGTATTTCGAAACTGAGGTTGGAAAAGATTTTGACTGCAGGTCGCGTGGGATAGGCGAACGAAACATTTTCGAAACGTATCGGGCCTCGAGCAGATGTAACCTTTACTCCAATCGTCGGGGGCGGCGTTGGCTTGCGGTCTTGGAGCTCGAATAACCGCGATGCAGCGCCAACTCCTTTCATCAACTCGGAATAGAACGATGAGAGGCCAAATAGGGAGGAGCCGGCATATGCGGTATACATTAAAAATGAAGTCAACTCGCCAATACTTATAGTGCCGTTGGAGACCATGGCGCCTCCAACGTAAAGAAGAGATAGAATTGTCATATTTCCCATGAAACCGGTGGAAGAGAAAAAGGTTGCGCTGATGAAGGACTCCTTCACTCCAAGTTGAAAAATCTTGCGTACCTGGGCATTGTAGCGGTGGACCTCGAGAATCTCGCCAGCAAATGCCTGAGAGGTGCGTACATTGCCCAGTCTTTCTTCAGCAATCTTGGTCAATGTACCCAGGTTCTTCTGGATCTTCCGACTTAAATTGCGAATTGCGCGGCCGTAGAAGAAGGCTCCAATAGCCACTGGCGGAAGCAACAGAACCAGAATGCCTGTCAGTTTCAAGGACACGTAGGCCATGAGTCCAAACCCAGCAGCACCGCTGACGAAGGCTCGGAGACCGTCAGAAAGGTTCTGCGTGATGGATTTGCCAACGATTATGGTGTCAGAACTCAGGCGAGAAATAAGGTCGCCAACACGGTTCGCATCAAAGAACTCTGCGTTCTGTACGTAGGTTTGCCGGAAGAGCTTCGATCGGAGTCGAGCCACGATTCTTTCGCCAACAATCCGCAATATGATTATGCGGCCATAGTTTGATGCAGCACCAATGGCTAAGACGCCTGCAAGGGCTGCGTAGAACGTTGTGATATTCAGGCCAAACAGCGTACCTTCGGCCCCACCTGCCACACCAGCTGCGCCGCCCGCCGTTGCGATATCCAGTATTTTGCCAATCGAAAAAGGGATAGACATGGTGATCGAAGATGAGACTAATAGAAACAAGAAGGCCAGGCCAAGCACCTTTGCCTCTGGCCTCGCAATCTTTATGAGGCGCCACACCTCTCCAAGACCCGCTCCTTGTGCTGCGCCCTCTTTCGATAATTTTGCGCTAAGATTGACTTGTGATGCCTGAGATGCCTTGTCCGTCTTCTGGAAGTCTGCCTCATCATCCTCATCAGGCTCTGTCCTTATTCCTTTCTCTGCCTGCACCACCGGCGATACCGGCGATCGATTTTCATTGAGCCTGCCCCTGGATGAGAGGAGTCTGGCATGTCGTGCTATGATACCTCTTGCGAATGGTTGCTTGTGAAGCGCTGTGAGATTGACCGATTGGAACAGACGCCCTTGTGATTGTACACTATCATGCACTTTCAGTCTTGGGGCTTGTGTATAAAGCCGGCACTGGCCATTCCCGACGTTCAGACGCGCCTTCCAGGGTGTGGTCGGTAAGATGGTTTGGTCCAATTGGGTCGTTCGCGGGGTGAGCTTTCTGGACCACGCGGCAAGCAGCGTCGAGCTGCGCAGGGTGTGAGTGCCCATGCTTCACGATTCGTCATCTGGACATGTCCGTGGCTGGGCTAAGGCGATGGGACGTCTGATCGCTTATTCGGATGTCACCATGCATTCTGCGGAATGGTGAATCTGGCAGGTAGAAAAAATTGCCCTAGAAAGCTAGGTAAAGATGACTTTTGCTAAGCTTTGAAATGCCGAGGAGGCCATCGTCATCGGATCGACGCTAAACTAGAGCTCCGATTCCAATTGCCAAGCTTGCTGGAGATGCCTGGACCTTTCCAGAATTCGAAGCGGACATTCAGAAAAGGCGATTCCCAGCAGGCAATTACCCACAAGTTTACTCTTCAACCTGTCAGTCATGAGCGGGATCAACTATAGTAAGGTGAGTGCTTTCAAATGTGCATACGCTTTGATCCCTGAGTAGAAGGCAATTTGCAATGGTTTCAACCAAATATAGCCTTTGGAGAATCACGAGCATCTGTCCAAACCAAATCCACTGTTATAGTCTGAACCTATGCTAACAAGGAAAATGCAGTGGGATGCTCTGGAGCTCTCGGACGACTCAGACATCGAGGTACATCCAAATGTCGACAAACGATCGTTCATCCGTGCGAAGCAAAATCAGATCCACCAGCAACGCGAACAACGGCGGCAGGAAATCAAAACCCTAAAGTACGAGCGCCTGATAAATGACGGCCTGCTGGAACGAATAAATGCCTTGTTGGATGCCCTGAAGAAACACCAAGAAGATAGCACAAAAAGCCCAGACGAGCTCGTCTTTCAGTCCTTAATCGAAAGTGCTGGGGATCCTGCCAAAGATGAGCCCCCGAAGCCGCCGGAGGGAGTTTATACTAACCAGAAGGAGCCTCAGCCTCGATACTCAAAGATGATGGGAAGCCTAGTTGACCAGGTGAAAAAAGAAGTTGACGAGAAGAAGGAGCCGGACAGATACAAAGCATACGTGAACGGTGTCATTGGTCATCTCACCAAGGTACAAGGCCTACAACAACAGCTTCTGGTTAAGTTGGCGCAGCTCGAGAAAGAGGAAAGTTCAAAAATCACAAGCGACAGCATACACACTGGCTTCAACACCTCACATGTCGCGAAGCCGAAAGTGCAGGACAAGCCAAAAGCTGCGAATGGAAAGCAGAAGACAGAAAAAGTCGAGCTTTTGAATCCAAAGCCCAGTCCGCAAGACATATCGCGTGGGGGTGATACCGGCGCATCATCCGGCGCCGAGGCCGATGTCGAGGATGACTCGCTTCTCAAACAAGACGAAGACGATTCTGATATACAGCCCACACCCCTGGGAAAGGAGTTTGCTAAGATCAAGCTTGGCGACTATCGCGCCTCCCTTCAATTCATTTCTGAGCATCCCGAGGTTGTTTCTGAACGAGAGACAGATGGACTACTGGTGGAAGCATTCAACGCAGCAATGAAAGAAAAGTATGCGTATGCCAAGACATGTGTACATCAGGCTCTTCTACTCCAATATTGCAGACAGCTGGGACGGGACGGTGTCGGACTCTTTTTCAAACGAATAACGACACCCGGCCATCAAGCCGCCAAAGTCTTCCAGGATGACGTTAATAGCACCTATGACCGAATCAAGACTCGCGCAATCGAGTTGTCAAAGGAAAATCCTTCGGACCCCGCCGGCGTGGAACAGATACAGCTCCACGCTGTTGACCCCAATACCGAGATCCGCATCGCGGTGCCCGAACCCAATTCCAGCGATCCTATTGAAATTGCCTCCAGGGAGATCTTCGATAGCTTCCCACCTGGTTTGCAACGTGCTTTGGAAGCCAAGAGTTTAGACAAGGTGAACGAAGTACTGGGCAAGATGAGTGTTGAAGAGGCAGAGGCGATCGTGGAGAAGCTGGGCCAAGGCAACATGTTGAGCTTGGAGGAAGGGATCATTGATGCTACGAATGAGGAAGGCCAGGCGCGTTTGAAGGAGATAGAACGTGAAAATAAGGAGAAAGCAGCAAAGGGTGACGAGCCAGTCAATACAGAGCCGGAGGATATTAGCAACATAGTGGATTGAGCGTAGTAAACAACTGACCAATCAGTGCATGACTAATTGAAATGAAGTATGGAGGTATGAAATATTGAGTTCTTCCTAGCCTTTTCGCAGTATTTAGAGATGTGAAACAACCACACAAAAGAGAATTGGAACGGATGAAGAACAAAATTGCAGAATCTGTCGGTGTCTAGTCGGCATTTAGTAGAGCTGGAGATGATTTGTTGCGTTTGCTACTGCAACACATCTGCTTTCTGGACGCTGGCCACAGTCCGCCAACTCCACTCTGGATGCCTGAGGTTATTGCACTCGGAGCGAATCAGCGACTGTGTACTTGTAGGATGAGAAATCGACCGTTTCTCTCCTCCTTAATCGAAGAAACATTAAGTGGGTATAACCCCAGGCCGCAGAAATGGACGGGGCAAAAAGGAGCAGATAGGAGGAAAAGCCGCATGGAATCGAACTATACCTCGCAGCTCCAGCACAGAATCGCGTCCTCAGAGACGAGTAACAGCAGCAATAAAGTCTGCGACAAGGACTCCAATGTTGTTCTATTTGTGTCCTGATTGTCACGAGCTAACTACAGCGTTTCTCCGCGTCAATGCAGGCCAGTCCTGACAAGCCGGCGATTGTTCCGAACATTTGGCCGGCGTTTGCTACAATGTTCTGCAACACAAGTTTAGTCACTCTTTGCCGCGCTTCCTGTAGAAATTATTTAACAGCTTGAACTTGGACTTTGGTGATCTGCTTCAGTTAGATACCGAAATCACCGCCGGAAGACTTCAAAGATCTCATTCATTCGAATACGCTGTGAGGATAATCATCCAGTATTCACCATTGAAGACATTGGGGCGGCGCCTTGGTTTCCAGGCAAGATTTTCTAGCAACTCATCACAGATGAAACCATTCACCCCCAGGCCCAAGGCCAACGAAGACGCTATCGTGTCTGGCAAGAACTACAGGTTCACCATTCTTACAGAAGCCCTCTTCAGGTACGAGTGGGCTGAAGATGGCCAATTCGAGGACAGAGCCAGCACTTTTGCTATCAATCGCGACCTTCCTGTACCAGAATTTCGCGTCTTGGACAACGGTGAGGACTCGCTGGAGATAATAACAAGTAGATTCCACCTCTCTTATGACAAGAAGCGGTTCAGTCCCAGCGGCCTGCTGGTTGATGTCAAAGGAAAACTGACGCTCTGGGGAGCTCAATGGCGATATGGTAATTTTGGAGGAACTTTGGGTGGCACAGCTCGAACATTAGACGAGGCTGACGGCCCGATACCGATGGGAAGCGGTGTGGTATCACGTAAGGGATATGCATGTATCGATGACAGCGGCTCCATGATGTTCGATGGCAATGGCTGGGTTGGAGCTCGCAAATCAGGGGACAGAGACGATGGCTATCTGTTTTGCTACGGCCATGATTACAAGGACGCCGTCAAAGCATATTACAAGATCTCCGGCAGCCAACCACTTCTCCCTCGCTGGGCGTTGGGAAATTGGTGGAGCCGTTACCATCCCTACTCAGCTGATGAGTATCTTACATTGATGGATAAGTTCAGAGAGGAGCGCATTCCATTAAGTGTTGGTGTGCTTGATATGGATTGGCATTGGGTCCATGACAAACGAGTTACGCATGCCGGCTGGACCGGCTACTCCTTCGACAGAAACCTCTTCCCAGATCCTGCAGCGTTCGGACGCGAGATGCACAAGCGAGATCTCAAGATTACACTCAACGACCACCCTCATAATGGTGTACATGCATTTGAGGACTCGTATGAGGAGATGGCAATGGCCGTCAATCATGACACATCCCACCATAATCCTATTCTCTTCGATCCGACAAATCCCAAGTTCTTCAAAGCCTTCTTTGACGTCCTACATCGCAACGTTGAGAAGGATGCCTGCGACTTTTGGTGGTAAGCGCACCTCGTAGATTGTCTGCTTCGCTATCTGACATGGCTAGGATTGATTGGCAGCAAGGCGAACACTCTCGCATCCCCGGTATAGATCCCTTATGGTGCGTGCTTCCACAATCTGGTCACCAATGTCTGGACGAGTCAACTGATTCTTTCGTTTGCAGGATGTTGAACCATTTCCAATTCTTGGATACCGGACGTGATGGCCGAAAAGGAATCATATTTTCGAGGTTTGGCGGGCCAGGTAGTCATCGGTACCCGGTAGGCTTTTCCGGCGATACGATCGTCAGCTGGGCATCTTTGGAGTTTCAACCAGAGTTCACTGCGACTTCCTCGAACATCGGCTACGGATGGTGGAGTCATGACATAGGTGGTCACATGTTCGGTGGAAGAAGTGATGAGCTTGTAACCCGTTGGGTCCAATACGGCGTCTTTTCCCCGATATTCCGTCTGCACTCTACTCACAGGTAAGGTGACTTGGCACCGTCAGGTAGATACCGAGTTTCGTTAACGGAGTTGCAGTGTCTGGCAGAGTAAGGAGCCATGGCTGTTCCGCGAAGAATCTCGGATCATCATGACGGACTTTCTTCGATTGCGCCATCGCTTAATTCCTTATCTCTACTCGATGAATGTTCGGTCAGCCTCCGAGGACGAAACCTTGGTGCAGCCAATGTACTGGGACTATCCTGAAATCGAAGACGCCTACGCTGTACCCAACCAATTCTTCTTCGGGTCGGAACTCCTAGTCGCCCCAATCGTCAAACCGAGGAATTTGACGACGGGTCTTGCCAGTGTCAAGGCCTGGTTCCCACCTGGACATCGCTACGTCGATATATTCACTGGTATTGTCTATGATGGAAATAGGACATTGAATCTGTACAGAAAATTGGACGAGTACCCGGTGTTTGCCGCCGAAGGGTCAATCATTCCCCTCGATGCAGCTACTGAGCCGAAGAATGGTGCACGCAACCCAGAAGGTTTCGAAGTCCTTGTGGTTGTCGGCAAAAATGCACAATTCAGTATATTGGAGGACCCAGAGGACGACTCACCCGAGGCCCATTCCACAGCACCAAAGTCTGGAGAACGCGGCTCTCTAGTCCAATACTACCAGGATGAAGGGAAGCTGTCAGCAAAAGTGACAGGTCGAGCCTGGACTTTCCGTTTCGTGGCTCTATGTGATGTCAAGTTGGAGGAGGTGAAGATTTTGGTCAATGGTGAGATTTCAAAAGACGCCGAAGTTGAAATCCAAGTCTATCCACAGCTACCTAGCCTCGTTGTCAAGCTTCCAGCACTCGAGGGCAAGTCGGACATCGAAATCCATGTTGGCAAGGATCCGCAACTGAGCATCTTTGATGTCAAATCAAGGCTCTTCCGATTGATGTTGGATTTCCAGACTCCGTTCTCCATTAAAGATCAGATCTGGGATGTCATAGATGCAGAGTTCGTGCCATTCGGGTCGGCGAAAGGCGGTGCACAGCATCATACGCCATTCACAGTCAACGTTGGTCAGCTGCTGGCACTTGGACTCGACGAGGCAGTCATTGGAGTGGTTTGCGAGCTATTGCTTGCTGATTCCAGAGACACATAAAAGGGCAGTGGACTCAGCCCGTCATATTGATTACAATAGCATATCTTGCCAATCAGCGATCTGCCCGCAAGCTGGGGATCCAACCCATAAGCCTTGGTTGCTTAACGTTAGTGCATTACTTCGCTTATGAGAGCGTCAATATTTTGTCAATGGAGACGTCTCGCTATATTCATCCTTCACATGGGCTAATACGACGGTAATTTTTGAAAGACTCGTGTCGTCATTTATGAAATGTCTGTTGATAAGCTAGATGTCTGGAACGATTCCCGCATACAGCGGCGATCTGCCTTTCTGAACGGCAAGACCTATGGTGAGAGACTCAAATTCCCCGCGTCTTCTTTCCTAGGTCATGACTGCTACTTTTATCTCTCTCGTGCCAGTAGATTAATTTGGACTTGGAGTTCTATTTTTGACGTTTCAAAGGATATCTTTATGGCGAGCCCAAGGGCACTCCAAGAGGGACACTGTTCCTGGTAAGCACTTTCTAAACTTTTTCTCGAATGCAAAACTAGAACTTGAGGCAGATCCATGGCTTTCCCGACATCTCGATGGGATGGCGGTACCAGATCCCTATGTTCTTGCAAATGGGCCTCCGCGTCGTGGCACCTGATTGCATGGGTTACGGAAGAACTGTACGCCTTGTCTCCATACTGGCGAAAGTAGAGAGCTGATCATGTTGGACAGGACGCACCTCCACACACGCTGAAGTATTATGGCTACAAGAGAGTGTCTGATGACATCGCCGAGCTTGCAAGACAGCTTGGTTGCAAGCAGATCATCCTAGGTGGACATGACTGGTATGCCTGACCTTCCCATGCCTCTTTCTCTCTCCGTACTCAGCGTCAAACCCTCCATTATGGTTTCCTCTTTCGCTCTTCAAATTCTCACACAAGCTTCTCTAACCTGCCAGGGGCGGCGCAATTGTCTATCGAGCCGGCCAATACTACCCCAACCTCATCACACACATCTTCTCAATCTGCACGCCCTACTTCCCCCCATCTCCCGTCTACGAACCCCTCCATATCCTCATCAACAAGCGTCTCCCCAACCTCGGCTACCAGGAGCACCTCGCCTCCGGCGAACTCGAAGAGGTTCTCCAGTCCCGCTCCGAAATAAAATCGTTCCTGAACGGCATGTACGGCGGTCGGGGCCCCAACGGCGAATTTGCATTCGATGCCGCCAAAGGCGTCCTCCTAGAGAATCTGCCGAAGCTTGGGATGACGAAACTGCTCTCCGAGGCTGAGCTGGAATACTATACACAGGAGTACGCAAGGCATGGGCTCCATGCACCTTTGAATTGGTATCGGAATCGCGAGGTGAATTATGTCGATGAGCTGGAGTATTTCTTCAAAGACGGACGATCGAAAGATGGGCTACGGATAGAGCAGGAGGTGTTGTTTGTCGTGGCCACGGGGGACCTGGCACTGAAATCGCACATGGCGACGAAGATGGAGGAGCGGATTGACAGGCTGACAAGGAGGCAGGTCACGGCAGGGCATTGGGCGATGTGGGAGAAGCCGGAAGAGGTTAACAGGATTTTGAAGGAATGGTTTGATGGGGTCGTCTTTGGAGGAAAGAGCAAGTTGTGATCGTAAATTCCACAATGAATTCACTTGAATTGTTTTTTCTGGGCGACACCGAAGCATGCCAAAAAAGCGAAGCATAGGAGGGACACCAACCCTAATATGTGGGGTGGACGTCCTGGTTAATATATGACGTCGTCTTCCTGGCCCTCCACCAGCTCTTCTCCTCCATGATCATCATGGGCTTTTTCATCCACTTTCTTCTCAATTTCTGGCTGTGCGTCCTGAATTGGGACATCATTAGCGAGTTGGGGTTCAGGGATGGCTTCCTGTTCGTTAGTAGCTTCACCGACCAGCTCCGGCTTTTCCTTTTCCTCCACTGTAACGTCCATTTCACCTGGCTTTGGAGGTTCAGCGGGGTCTTGAGACAGCTCGAGCGAGTGAGGCACCTCTGCGGGTCCAGGATCTGCTGCAGTTGCCGAGCTGGATTCGGCGAGCTCTTTTTGGATGAGTCTCTCGGTGTCCTCGATCTGCTGTTTAATTCGCTCTTCTTCTTCCGAGCGCAAGTCCCACGGCCTATAGTACTGCGCATTGGTTAGCATCTCATGGTCCCAGCTTGACAGGAAGTGCTCACTAGCGACGGCTCGGTCTTGGTCTTAAGAAAATGTGCTGTGGCTCGCATGTTCTGGTGCTTTATCGTGGTCTGCCAAGGGGTTCAGCTCTCGCTGCGTGGACCGCCCAATCTCTACACTTACACCCTGTTTATCCCATAGTTGCTGTTCTTTGCGCCTCAGGGCGTCCAACTCTTGTCTCTTTTTCCTTTTCTCGTCTGCTAGTTCTTCGTCTTTCTGCCGAAGCTTGTCTTGCTGTCTTTTCTCGATCTCGTCTCTTCGTCTGTGCGCTGGTTTAGCTGAAGTCTGCGACAGTGTTCCTAGCAAAGCACCAAAGAGCCTCTGGCCTCGTTTTCGTTCCTCAGCCGCGCCGCTTCCGATCACTGATGACTTCCGCCGCGGCGGCGACGTCGCCAAGGTTGGACTCCGGGCATCGTTGGAGTGTTGACTGGTTCGGGTCTCGAGTCGGGGTCGTTTGCTGGATTCTGAGTCCAAAGAAGATTGGCGACGCTTGAGAGAGGGAGATGTCTGTCCGGGGAGGTCCTCGGGCTCGGGAACCACGACGGCTGATGCTATCATGTTGGACATTCTTTAGGCAGGCGTCACTGGCTGATCGGCATCTGTATCCGTACTAAATGCACAGGGGCATGGCATGTGTCAGGTACTAGTAAATCAAGGACATGCCGCTACACACCTGTAAAGACTTAAGCTCTGCACCCCCGGAATTTTGGATAGCTCCGAGTGCACGTGCCACATTTCCAAAGCTTAGAAATTCCATTTGCAAAAGGTCATCTCCAACCTTCTTCTCCATTCACCTTGAAGACTCTACCATTCCACCTATTCTCCTTGAAAGACTCTCATCTCCAGCACTTTACCTCACTTTCTCGCCTCATCTCTACACAAAACATGTCGCGCCACCACCCCGATCTCGTCATGTGCCGCAAGCAAGCTGGAATCTCACTTGGAAGACTTTGCGACAAGTGCGACGGCAAGTGCCCTGTCTGCGACTCCTACGTACGCCCTACCACACTCGTTCGAATCTGTGACGAGTGCTCCTTTGGGAACTACCAGAACAAGTGCATTGTCTGCGGCGGGGAAGGCATCAGCGACGCCTTTTACTGCTTTGAATGCACAAGACTTGAGAAGGACCGCGACGGATGCCCAAAGATCATCAATCTGGGCTCTTCAAGGACTGATCTGTACGTTCAACCCTATCCATTAATGAAGAGCTTTTTTCTAACTCTTTACAGATTTTACCAAAAGAAAAGCTTCCGGAATCATTGAGCTTCGTGACGACGAGGTCGGTCAATCGGCTGTTTTGGTGTGGCGGCTATAAACTTCGTGCCGCTAGTAGATGACAACAATGGCAAATACAAGCTAGTGAGAGCGCGGAAGGAACGGACTCAGCATGCCTCAGATCCAAAAGATTCAGTTTTGGAAGGTATTTGAAGGATCTTTTCGTAAATCGGCTATTACGGTACTACCGCTTACCTGGTCTTTTCGGTCTCGCAAAGCCCTGCTTACCTGCAGCAGCGCCCTCAACTCTCGGTTGAGCTTCCTCTCGCAGCATGTCTGCCGTGACCTCCTCCGGCCCGCCAACCTCGATTTTCTTCGCGACATCGACGCCCTCCACTCGCGCGACTTCCAGCACGCTCCGTTTGCTGGTCGAGTAAACCATGCGTTCTTTGACTTTGGACGAGGGAGGGCAGGTGTATATGAAAATGACCGATGAAGTGGAAGGGTAGTGGTAGAAGGTGTAGCTCGGCCTATCTGAAGGTATTCGAGAGGCTAGGTCGGAGGGGGTCACATTCCGGTCGGAGAAGTTGAGCTGCAAGCTCTCAGTCGATAAATCGATACCCTGGGTTGCGCCAGGTCAGCAACGGCTTAGCAAGCGTGCGTGCGCATATCGGGCAGAGCAGGTTGGAGAATGCATCAAACTCACAAACTGTACAACCATCCCCTCCTCACTCTCCGCACTCTGTGCAAGCTCCCGCAGCGGCGCCTTCCCTGCAGCGTCCATCTCCATCATGACCCCAATGCTACTGCCTCCACCAACACCACTTGTTTCTGATGAGCCCATCAAGTCCCGCCCCTTGGTCCCATGCCTCTCCTCATCCTCTGCCCTCTTAACACCCTGCAGCTCCCTCTCCTCCCTCGTCAAAAGCGCTTCGTCTGTCCCGGCACTGTCCCTGCTATCCCGGTCCTCCCACTCCTTCGGGTCGAGAATTTCTGCACTCTCTGTAGCGAATAGACTACCACCCTCAATTCCAAGTTCCTTGACAAGCGTCGCCCGCGTACTCGCGAACAGAGTTTTTGATCTGACCGGCGCGGTGGACGGGATGTATGTTACGGCCACGACCTCGTTTCCGCCATTGGTCTTCCGGAGAAGGAGGTAAATGGGGGTTTTAGGATGAACATGAGGTTCAAGAAGGGGTAGAGAAGACGCGAAATCTGTGGAGAAGGGAACAGCGGGCAGAGGTGTCAGGCTTTCGGAGGAGATGGTGACGGGGAGCGCAAAGAGGGCGGGATTCGCAGTGAAGTCGGCGAAGGCTTTGTGGAGGTCTACGGAGGCTGGGAAGAGGGGTTGGCAGGTCAGTCTTGCGGTCTGCTGACCTGTAAGAGTGCTTAGAAAAGGGATATGTACCTGTTATGCCTGACTGCATTCTGTGAGATTTCTGAGAGAGCTGCTACTATAACTTTCACGTGGACAAACCGGCTTCAACCCCTCGTTGTACAGCCGCCAGAGGGTTTGCCCCCGCTTCTCGACCAGGGTTTGCTACGGAAGCCTATAGATACCAAGGGGGCAAAACCGAAGCGAGCCACCCCCACACTCGCTCATTCTCACTTCTCTCCAACAGCGTCTCAGCGCTATGTACTACTCACAAATATTCACCAGTTCCAGACCTTAGTCAATCAACAATGCTCGCTGCTCATGCCATCATTACATTTTCACCATGTGAGGTGCAATGAAGAAAATATTAAGAGCATTGAGGCGTGAGGGTGCGAACAAGAAGAACCTACCAGACCCCTCACCAGCCAGGCCAACAGACACAGCCAACACTGTCAGTTGTGTTCATTCGATATCAGCTTACATCCCTCCAAATACTTAATGTAGCTGTAGAGCCTGATCTAACCACTCATCTTTCGTCGATTTGCAGAAGTGCTGATTTGATCTTTCCTTTAGAAGACAAGGGCCTCTCTTCGTAGCGAGACAACAGATAATCCTTCGGATGAGCCTTCCTCCTTCCCGACCACCACAACCACTCAAAATCAGACAACCTCCGTACATGGCGGTGACGGGTCAGAGTCGCAGGTATCGGTTACAAAGGAGGATTTGTGGGATCTGGCATATGAACTTTTGAAGAAGGATAAAGAGAAGAGCCGGCTCATTGAAAAGTACGACAGCATCCTCCGGGAGGATTCCACAAATGGCTCAGCCGTTCCATTAACTGCACATGATGTTGCAACCACAGAAGGACGAGAACAACAAATGTCAAGAGTGGTCCAAGCTAAGTTTCAGGCAGTGCAAGATGCTCGATGGAAGTTCGAGTTTTTCTCGAAAGAGATAGAGGTCCGGAAGCAATTTGATCGTGCAGCTGGCGCGGTCATCTGGGCAAAAGACTTCATAACTCAAGCGGTCAGCCCGGATCCTCACGCTGCTCTGGCTTGGGCTGGTGTTTGTGTATTGCTACCTGTGAGTCACATCTCTGTGTTCATTAGGAAGAAATCTGCTGAGAAATAAACTGCAGCTACTGCTAAACCCTTCCCAGCAACGGAACGCCGCTATCGGTGGTCTTGATACCGTCTCCAATCTTATCCGTCAGTCCAAGGTAATCGATGAAATATACTTCGAAAGCGCTATAAAGACAAAAACAAAGACGCAAGCTCTTCGGACACTAATGGATGAGTTCAAAGTCAAGCGGATTAAGCTCTATTCACAGATACTAGAGTTTGAAGCTCAGCTTGTGTGTTACTTCTCGCTCAATAAAGTTGAACAGACGGTTCGAGACATGATCAAGTACAATTCCTGGGATGGGATGGTCGAAAATATCCAAAAAATGGGTCAGCTTAATGAGGGTGATCGCCAAATCATCGACACTGAGAGGACCAAGGCGGGACTTGAAAAGCTGGAAAGTGATATGCGAGATGCGCTGAATGAATTGGGCTGTATTTCGAAGTCTATTGAGAATGAATTCTCGGAACGGCGTCATCAGCGCGAAGGTAACGTCCCAGGAAATTCAGATGACATAAAGGCACTAAGTCATATCATAGATCAGAAGAGACGAGATATTCTGACCTGGTTATCTCCCCTCGATTTCGGAACTGTGCAAATCAGCACTTTAAGCAGAAGGCAAGAAGGAACTGGACAATGGTTGTTTGGCGACCCAGCCTTCGAACGTTGGCTCTGCGGAGAAGAGAGAGCTCTTTGGTGTTACGGAATACGTATGTCATCCTTTTACTTTCCATCTTGGGCCTTAACTAATCAACTGTTAGCTGGAGTGGGCAAAACTGTTCTCGTGTACGTAAAGTCCACAACAACCTCTGTTAACGATTCACTAGCTGATGAAATATAGGTCCGCAGTCATTGATTATATTGAGCGTAGATTTTACAAAGATGATGTTGGAATCGCATTTCTATACTGCAACTACAAGGAACGGGACACACAGACTGCTCAAACTCTTATCGGAAGCCTGGCCCAACAGCTTGTCCAGCGATATCCTGACGTTCCCAGTGGCCTGAAGGTTCTTTACGACGATCATTCCAGGAACCGACAAACGCCGACCCCTCCTACAGTTCCCGAATGCCTGCAACTGCTGAAGTCACAGATTGTTTGCTGTCCGACTACCTTCCTAGTCGTAGATGCCTTGGATGAGTGCGACGATCAAACCCGCCGTGAGCTTTGTGCTCAGCTTCGAAATCTGCCTGGGAGCACCCATCTTCTGATTACCTCACGACATAATCCCGAACTAGAGGATCAAATACGGCCATCAACTCGACTTGAGATTCGCGCAAGCAACAAGGACATCGAAATGTACCTCGAAGACCGAATTGAGAATAAAGAACATAGGTTAAACCGACTGGCGCAAAAGGATCCGGAACTGCGACCTCTTGTTATAAGCACTATACTTGATAAAGCTCAGGGAATGTATGTAACTTCATATTGATTTGTAGTATCATCAGCCGTCCTTACTTCTACGCTTTAAGACTAACAGCCTTGAAGGTTTCTACTTGCCAAGCTACAGCTGGACTCTCTAACGGACGAGCAAACTTCCAACGACGTCCGTGAGGCTATTGGACATCTACCCCTATCTTTGGACGAAACATACGACGAGGTCATGAAAAGGATATTCAAGCAGAACAAGAAGGATGCTCGGCTAGGAGGGAAGGTCCTCTCTTGGATTTCGTATGCCAAAAGACCTCTAACCGTGGATGAAATGCAGCATGCTGTCAAAGTAGAGGCGAATTCTACGAGCATTGGAAAAGGGGACTTGATTTCAGAAGACATTCTCGTCTCGGTATGCGCTGGAATTGTTACTGTTGACCAAGGCAGCAATATCATCCGACTGGTCCATTACACGACTCAAGAATACCTTCTACGGACACGCTCCGTGCATTTCCCAGATGCGGAGCAAGAGATTGGAAACGCTTGTCTGACCTATCTTTTATTCGACAATTTCAAGGATGGGTATTGCAAGACGGATAAAGAATTGGAATCTCTTCTTGAGCAAAACGCCTTGCTTGATTACGCAGCTCGGCATTGGGCCGATCATGCTCGCGAAGTCACCGGGTCTGTTATGGGAGCGGCCCTTAAATTTTTGGAAGATACGCCTAGGACTTCACTATCCTTTCAGGTCATGGAAATTGGGTCATTCCGCTATGATGGATACAGTCAGGACACACCAAATTACGTGTCGGGCCTCCACCTCTGTGCCTATTTTGGGATGTACTATATGATTATGAAGATGATAGAAACGCATTCAGAAGTTGAGAAGGGCGCTGAGCTGGAGGCTAAGGACGAGCGGAATCGGACGCCGCTATCGTGGGCAGCAGGGGGGGGGCACGAGGCGGTAGCGAAGCTGCTGCTTGAGAAGGGCGCTGAGCTGGAGGCTAAGGACGACGGGGATCGGACGACGCTATGTTGGGCAGCAG